>JACKQG010000599.1_pt1 | contig 52222 bp, 46 predicted proteins | sample 8237621 | NCBI WGS metagenome assembly JACKQG01 (sample SAMN15677084, study PRJNA649215) | marine metagenome | biome: marine; feature: Black Sea; material: saline water; isolation source: suspended particulate matter (SPM) from the Black Sea western gyre | collected 2013-06-09/2013-06-10 | depth... | reverse complement strand
GCGCCTGGTTATAGGATGGAGTAATAATAGAAACGAGTGGTTGCTTTTTAGAATTCAGGATTTGCCTTACCTTTTGAGATTAAAAATAATATATCCGTCGCCCTCGGCGAATACTTCATAATTCGAGTAGAGTATTTCTTTCAGTTCAGGGGTGTTATTCAATTCACCAATTTGGGTGGTCACAAAGTAATCATAATTATTGATGGCATCAAAACTGTTCTCCAACACATCTTTCTCTGATGCTCCTGCTAAAACTCGCAAATTTACATCACCAGGTCGAATCCAGGGATCGTTGGGAACCCAACCATAATAGCTGAGCGTGTGCCCGTAAGCCTGACTCATTGCAAGGACACGTGCTCCAGGTTCAATGAATTCGCCAACTTCTTCGTAGAAAGCCGCATCGCCACGATAGTCTGTGCGGATCAGATTTACGCGTACATCCCAAACCTTGAAGAAAGCTCCTGCAAATAGCAAAAGGACAACAATTGCTCGAACCCAGTTCCCTTTCTCAACAGAGGCGATGCGAGACAAAAATTCAGAAGCAACAACAGTAATCGAGATAGCAACAATCAGAATCAGAGGAAGCTGATAATAATCGTGAGTCAGGGTGTGATAGGGGAATGTCATGCTATAAGCAAAATACCCCAACCAAAGGCCCCCTAGAAGTCCGCGTTTCCCTTTATCTGCTATCATGAAAATACTGGCAAGAGCCACTAGAACTGTGCCAAACCCGCTGATATTGGTGGCCATTTCCTGCCAGCGGATATAAAAAGCTGGATCCCGCCACATGGCTGGAAAAAAACGATAATCGAGCTGCTGCTGCAAAAATCCAGCAATCCACAGTCCGAAAATATAGAATAGAGTCATTGGCAGTACCGTCAAAAACCCCATGACCCAAATCTGTTTATCGCGCAGTGCCTGACGAAAGCCTATGCCTAAAAGAATTAATCCAATAAACGCTCCACCAACAAAGAAGACAGCCACGCTCTTTACATATATTGCCAAGCCCCCAATGATCCCAGCTAGAATTGCCATCCGAAATGATCTAATTTGATACCAACGGATCACAGCCAAAATCGACCAGGCAAATAGGGCGGTCATCAAAGGGTCTGGTTGAAATGTTCGAGTTGCATAAATACTGTAGGGCAGGAACAGCAAATAAAACATTGCTACAAGGCCCCCGTCAAAGGTGGCTAAATCCCGTCCCAGCAACAAAACTGCTACGCCTGCACTGATCCAGAAAAGAGAAGACAAGAGCCGCGGAATCCACAGATACTCTCCTCCTACAAGATGATACAACCACGCCGCTAATTGCTCCATCACCTGGGGTTCAATGATCGCCTCTTTATTTGCCGATTCAAGTGCCGAATCTCGCTGCCAATCTGGTACGTGTTCTAGATTTTCATAGTACAGTCCACGCGCAATAATGGCGGCTCGAGTTTGACGGGTAGCATGAAAGTCAAAAGGCAAGTCAGTCAGATCATAAGCACGAATTCCCAAACCCAAAGTAAGTGCCAAAATCACGACGGTCCAAAAGAGCCATTGGGATATAAAGAATCGCTTCGATTGTAAATTCAATTCATTGTCGGTCATAATTACGAAAAAATTCGCCAAAGATCAGGGGTTTAAATCGTAGACAATATAGCCCACACCCTGAGTGTATACAGGGTATGAAGCATCGAGATAATCCTTTAATTCATTGTTGAGTTGATTCTTTGCAGTGACGACAAAATAATCTGCATCACCTGTGCGTTCAGAAAAGTTATTGCTGCCTGCCCCTTGAGGCCAAAGTTGAATCGTTCGCCAACCATAATACATCAGGCGGAAGCCATAATCTTGGGTTACACCAATCAATTTCGCATCAGCTGGGATGGCTTCGCCAACTTCTGCCCAGTAGGATGGGTGATCACTGAAATCCTGTCCGATCAATATGGATTGTCCGATGCGGGCATTATAAACTACAGCAACAACTGCAATACCTACAGATAAAACCTGAACGAATATTCCACGTTTTTGCACTATGGTGCTCACAAGCGCAACCAGAGCAGGCAAAGATAAAGACACAACAACCAACAAAGGAAGATGGTAATAATCATGCGTGGTGATATGATGCGGGAATGTAAGGCCATAAATGAAATAGCTGCCCCAAAATCCCCACAATAGTGCCCTGCTGCGGTGAGAAACCAAGAACGTTCCCACGAAAGAAGCCAAAACAACGCTGGGCTCCATCAGGCTGCTGACGCGGATCATCCAACGCATATAAAATGAGAGGTTGAGAACATCTCTCCAGCGAGATAAGATCGTCCAATTGACTAAGTAGGATGAAGAACTCTCACCTGAGCCCAGCAGGTAATATGCTAAGGCTGGAGCGATCATCAAAGCAGCCATCACCCAAACATGTAGGTTTCGAAACCCAGATTTCAAGTTGCTGAGGCGCCATTTTGGAATCTCTTGTTTTTGAGAATCAATTTGCACACCCAGGGAGTAGATCACAACCCCAATCGCCATACCCCCCACAAAGAACGCGCCAATCACCTTCACAAATGCCGCGGCACCCCCAAAAATTCCTGCACAGATCGCCCAGCGCCAGGATCGCACTTCTGACCAGCGGTTCAGCGCCCAACCGGTCAGAATCACCAACATTATCATCCCCAGATCAGGCTGGAAGGAGCGGCTGGCTAAAATGCTAAATGGTACGAATAGAAAATAGCCAACACCAAAGAGAGCACCCAACCTAGAAGTCATCCGGCGGGACAGATCATACAGAGCAACAGATCCAATTACCCAGAAGGTGGTTGTGTAGATGCGCGCAACCCAAACATTCTCTGCACCCATCAGCTGGTAGGTGGAAGCTACCAACCATTCCAATACAGATGGCTCGAGGCGTTCCATCATTTTCCAATGCGTTGTTGCTAATTGACGCTGCAAGCTGCCATCATCGGGTTGATTTGAATAATAAATGCCTCGAGCTATGATCGCAGAGCGAAGTTGGCGGGTAGGATTAAACCCCAAAGGCGGATCCCTCAAATCGACCATCCGAAGAAGGAAACCAATTCCGAGGAGAACTACCAGGATCCCAATCAATACCCAGCGGTATTTTCTAGTTTCTTGCTGATCAGCAATTAATAAAGGTGTGCTTTGCAAATTTAATTTCTCTTGGATCCCACTTTTTAATTGGGATCCGGAAAGTATTTTAAATTCCTGTCATTCTGAACCCCGTCGCCGCAGGCGTGCAAAGCAAGGTGTGACACTTGCACCTGCGTTACAAGTACAGGTGAGAACCTCTGCCCTAAGGGCAGGAGACTCTTCGCTTTGCTCAGAGTGACACATTTATTAGACACTTTCCGATAAATACTTAGAAAAGTGAATCGTAATCTACTTTAGGAAACACGGTTAGTTGACCCCCAATTGTGGCATCGAGGACATTTCTCCCTGCGAACTCGAAAGCATTCTTTGCCATCCAGTAGCCTTGTTCAGATGTATCCAAGTCGGGGAGCTGCCAGCGGAAACCTTTGCCGAAGTAACCAGGGTCAAAATGATTGGGGTCATCGCCGTCGGATACTACCGTTGTGTTGGGTTTCCCTTTGCTGGCAAAACTATGGTCAACACCAATCAATATGACTTGTTCAAAACCCATGTGGAATGCTAATTGTAAACATGCATAAGTTACCGTAGCGCCTTCCCAAAGCCGCCCTGTCGCATCCTGAGCGAATCTCGGCCCAGTGTATGTCGTAAATAAGAAATGAGTATTTTCATCAGGCCGGCCCTGAGGATACAATAACTTCTTCGATCTCCAAGAAAAGAATTTGGGAATCTCCAGCTTTTGGAAATCCTGGTAGCACTGCTCATTGACCAGGTCATTGACCGACACCAAATACGATGTATTAAATCCCCAATCAGGGAAAGCCAGGTAAATCCGATTCATCCCGAATGTATATTCATCTTTCAGTTTGGAGACATCCGTGTTCTTCAGGCTGGGGCCATTGCCAATTATGAAACAGCGCTCGCCTCTGTGGACATCCTTGAGAGAAGCTAGCCGTTGAATACTCTCTCGCCGCCATGGATGCAAAACGGCTGCTGGCCACTGGGCAGCTCGTTGAAGTGCATAGCGCGTATTGCTGATGGGTTCCCACACTGAAGCTGGAAACAATTTTTTAATTTTTTTTCGAATATCAGGCATGTATTTATCGAATTGATGTTGAAAGTAAAATGTTTAACGTTATTCTGTGCTCAACCGGGCGGTTGCTCCCCCATCTACGATCATGGCTTGACCTGTCATAAAGGATGATTGGTCGCTATCAGCAAGGAAGTAGATTGATTGAGCAATCTCATCAGGAGTACCAACTTTTCCACTAACTGTCTTTCGAGCCAGATTTTCCAAACGTTGTTGCACACTGCCAGCTCCAGCATGGTCACGGTTCATCCCTGCCCTCAGCATTGGGGTATCGACTGCACCAGGCAAAATGGCGTTCACACGAATATTGTCAGGTGCGAATTCAATGGCCATAGCGCGGGTCAACGCTAGCAAGCCGCCTTTACTGGCAGCGTAGGCGGAAATATCCTTAGAAGTCGCCACTGCATGAACGGAGGAGACATTCACTATCGCACCGCCACCATGATCCTCCAACAACGGATAAGCCAGTTTGGCGCTCAAAAATACCGAACGCAAATTCGAAGCCATCACCGCATCCCATTCTTCGACACTAGTTTCCAAGAGCGGTTTGGTAATCTGATAAGCAGCGTTATTGATCAGCGCATCCAATGTGTCTGTGAAAGCTTGCGCCTTATCGAAAATCGATTCTAAGGCAGATGCATTTGAAATATCAGCTTGAATAAAAAGACCATTATCAGGGAAAGAGTCTCCATAAGAAGATCTGTCCACTCCAATCACCTGCCAACCTTTCTGGCTGAATAACTCTACAGTGGCGCGTCCAATTCCCCCGGCTGCCCCAGTGATGAGCATCGTTCTTTTCAGTTTCTTAGATTTTTCCATTTGTTATTTTCTCGATTCCAAATCTGTTGAGTCAATCCCCAAGCCATCTAATAGATTGCGGATGGTATTCCAATGAACTCTCTCCCAAGCCATAGGACTGGAATTTGCATTATGCGGCGCAATCATGACATTATCCATCTGACACAGCGGACTCCCTTTTGGGAGGGGTTCTTGTTCGAAAACATCCAGCGCCGCCCCAGCAATTGCCCCAGATTGAAGCGCCTCAACCAGGGCTGATTCATCTACAATGGGACCACGGGCTGTGTTGATCACTACCGCCTCTGGTTTCATTGATGAAAGGGTTTCAGTATTAATTAAATGCTTACTCGTTGGGTTGAGATCGCAATTTACACTAATAAAATCGGCTCTTTGTAGTAGATCGGCAAGAGATGTCATCTCAAGGCGCATCTCGCGCACAAAATCTGGTCTGATATCTATTATGTCAGTTGCCAGGAGTTCCATGCCGAAAGCACTAGCCCTTCTGATGACCGCCTTACCAATATTGCCAACACCAATCACACCGAGCGTACATTCGCTCAAAGAACGGCCAGGTATCTTTTGCCACTGCCCAATTTTCATGGCGCGATTCATCCAGGGTTGTTGGCGTGCAAAGGCCAAAATATACCCCATCACGGTATCTGCCACAGGCAGCGTAAAAGCGTTCGGGGTGTTGCCAATCTTGATCCCTAATCGGTCGCTTGCATCTTGGTCAATTGAATCAATCCCCGTGCCCCATTTGGATATCACTTTCAAGCGCGGAGCACAGGCTTCCAGCACCTTCGCTGTATAATGATCATCTCCACAAATGGTGCCATCGAATTTGCCCGCAAATGTGAGTAATTCTTCGGCTTTGAGACGTTCTTCAACTTCAGGAACAATCAAATCCATCCCATGTGCTTCCAATACCGGGCGGAAGCGATCAAGAAATGGGATCATGTATGGTGCAGTGAATAAAATTTTAGGCATTGTTTACTGGTTTGTTCTGCGGCTCATCAAAAAATCTACGATCGCGAAATCTAACTCTTCATCGATATCCCAGGCCTCGGCGGCGTCAATTTCAAACATCAGCGGCCGTTTGCCAAGACGATTTCGACGGGTTAATAAGGTATCTTTGGTGAAGATATAAATGCAGGAGTTTTCCTCGTAAGTTGGGGGCAAATCTTGCGTTTGGAGTAAATATGCCGGATTGTGATTGATCGCTCGGCCAAGTTGATCCCAGAGTCGCGTTTTTAGGCCGGTCACAGAAAATAGGGAATCATGGGCCGGATATTTCTCAAGAAAAATTTGAATCGCTCTTGAAATCGTCTCGGCGCGCAAAAGCGGATTCGTGCTGTGAGTTTGTAAATAGAAATCGGCTTCGACTTGGGATGCATCATATGCCAAAACTTCATTCATTGGCACTTCATCGGGGCATAAATACTCTGGACGTTCCAGGACACGAACATCAGGGAAATTTTTTGTCAAACCGTCCTTGATTTCAGAACTATCTGTATTGACAACTACTTCACTGATTTGGGGAACGTCAAGCAATCTCCCGATGATGTAATGATAGAGCGGCTTTCCATCTAAAAAACGATAATTCTTTCCTGGAACCCGCTGCGAACAATGCCGCATAGGAACAAGAGCAACGATCTTCGTCATAGCCAGATTATAAACCTACTCTTCAACATCTCCATATTTAATTGGTTCGATTTTGCGTGGGGCAGGCGTTTTTTCTGAAAGAATCCCTGGGGGATAATAAAATGCCCGATGAAGCTGCGCATCAATTTTTCCAGAGTACCGATACCCCTGATATGTACCCAGATATTGCAAAAACCGGAACCAAAAAATACTAGTCCAATGCTGTCCTAGTACATTTTCTCGTCGCGCTTGCAACAGATCAGAGTAAGTCATACTCAACCACAAGCGCAAAAAATTCCATAATGAAAAATCGCTCTCGGGAAGAATTTGCTTCATTGCAATGGCTTCGCGTCGATAGCGGTTATGAACTTGGGCGGGTGTTTCATCGTGAACATGCACAATTTCCGCCTCAGCCACATACGAAATGTCAAATCCTTCACCCATGGCCCAACTGCTCCAGGCCAAATCTTCTAGGCCAGTAACATGTTCATTGTAGGGATGTTTCTCCCATAGATCGCGACGAACTGCCGCGTTGGCGTTGTGGGAATAAGCGTGCCCTTGACGAGGCTGCGAGGTATCCGGAAAATATTGACGGAAAAACTGGTGCTCAGAATATTGATTGGTATCGGCGCCACGTTGCTTGCCGTAACTTACAGCCACCTGTTCATCAGCCAATGGATTCAGTAGCTGCTCTAGCCAATCGGGGTAAACGGGATAACAATGCGCACTGATGATGACGATATACTTTCCCCCTGCCGCTTCGATGCCCCAATTCAAGGAACGCCCAAAAGTGAATTCTTCAGGCTGAATATTTACTATTTTTACTGGATAGCGAGAAGCAATCGCGACGGTTTCGTCGGTAGAACCAGAATCTACTAAAACGATTTCTACATCTTCGATAGTCTGCTGGGTGATACCTTCCAGCAAGCGGCCGATATGTTCAGCTTCGTTATACGCCCGGATCACCACCGAGCACAGTGGACGTTCACCAGTCATTTGTTCTTTCATATCCCAAACGTACCAACAAATCTCCAGTCGTCTCTTTGAATATTTTTTTATGTTCCTCGTTGAATGACTCGCACCATTTGCCTATTTTGCCACTTCTAAAGGTGGGGGATTTTTGGGGATCAATGGCGGACTCCAGTATATTAAGCGCTTCCTGTTCCCCTACTTGGACTGGGAAGCCGCGACCTCGGGCATGATTCAACACCTTGAGCAGAGTTACCTCTTTTTGGGTGATGAAATCTTCAAATTGCAAAATCAAAACTTCGGGACGTTCGAGCCAACCCAAATAAGGTTCAAGGCGCACGCAAATATCAGGGAAAGGGATCTCTAGCTCTGGTCTGCCAAGGATACTCGTTCTGAGACGTTCATCAAAATTATTCAATTCATAGCGATAATGCTGATGATGCACATGGTTCGGTTCCATCTCTGTTACATAATGCACATGAGAGACACAAACGTCACGCGGATCGCGCAGGATGAAAAAAGGCGCAACGCCATCTTGAGTAAAAAGTGAGACAACTTCCGGGAGGGCGTGTAAATGGCCATACGCGATATCACCAGGGCGAAAGCGCTTCAAATCTTGAATAATGGCATGCATCGGCCGAGGTTGACCAGTTGGGCCGTCAAAAGTAACCACAGCAGGTAGGCCGCTATCGACCGCCGGACCAAGCTGAGTCAGCCCTTGTAAAACTTGGGTTAAGAGGTGAGTACCACTCTTGGGGAACGAATTGGCGAAAAAAATTGGGAATCCACGTAGAGAACCATATTGAGCGATTACTCTCATGCGACGGTATTGCCAGCGAGCTAGCTTGAGCCAGGTTCGATAACTCACTCAGCCTCCGGCAAATAAAAAGGCTTTTCGTGAACAATTCCATCCATGAGCACTTTCATAGTAGGAGAACGTTCAACAGTCAGATCTTTCCAGGAAACAGGTTTGAGTTGGACATACCCGGGTGTGGGATGAGTTTCAAGGAATTCGCCGAATGGCAAAGATACCCGATAAAGCTGATAATACAAGAATCGCCTGGCATTGTATTTAAATTCATCAGGAACACGGAGTTCGTCTGCAGCCAAAAATTCTTCGGCAAGCTTGCGGTATTCCCTTTGAGTTTGAGGAAAGTGCACGATGGGATATTGCGTGAAACGGGCTTTCCCACCACACAAAACAGGAGTATCCAACAATGTTGCTTCCAACCCAATGGACGAGTTATACACCATGACAAATTTCGCTCGTCGAATCAGGTCGTAAGAACTGAAATATTCACCCGAATCGATGAAGATCACATTAGGTTGTTGATCAACATCATTTTTACTCACCCAATCGCTGACACTCTCGCGGCTTTGTTTGCGAGTTCCTGGACGCTTCTCGTCAGGATGAGCACGGATAACGAACAGCGTATCAGGATGCGTCTTGATAATCTCGAGCACCAAAGCCAACCAGGCAAACATTTGAGGGAAAACGGTATTGGCGTGAACCTGACTGGTATCGAAAACAACATTGGTATAAACTGGCACAATTTGCTCAAACTGCGCAGAGAATTTTAAAAACTCTTCATCTAAAGCGCTCATCTCAGGCCAAAAGCAGATCCCAGCCATGGTGAATTCGCCCTTGAAGCGCCGGCTGAGATACGCATCCAAGCGAGCGTTTTGAGAGGGAGATAATTCGAAGTCTTCGGGAATATCAATGGGGTATGCTGTAGCATCACCCTCTGAGAAAAATGCTGAGAAAGGCTGAAAGCTGACTTCATGGGTGATCGAACGGATGCCATGCTGGCGCGCCACCCAACGCGCCGTGGCCTCAGGGAATTGAAGACCATTGAAAAGGACAACAGTTGCTGGTTGCACTTCTGTTAAAAATGCGTCGAACACTTCAACAATTCGAAAAGCCGAAAGAATGTACTCACGAAGTTGATACAGAGTTGCTTCGTCATCATCGAGATGATGCTTGCGCAATGCCCAACGGAGTGAGGGGAGAACAAGTTTGCCGAGGGGGATTGTGAATTGTGAATGGGGAGTTGTGAACTGATAATCGCTGAGTTCTTTCAGGTTTAGAGTTTCAATTTCCCTGGCGAGTTCTTTATTTGGCTCGTACTCAAACCAATGGGTACGTGTTGAAGCCAAAAATTTCTTGGACTGCGTGATACACGCATCACAGGGGGGAGAAACGGTGTGGTCATCGGGATTTGTCCCCAGTACACAACGGCTCATCCCTGCGCGGCAGGCAAAGTGAACAATCGGTACACCTTCGAGTTGCAATCCCCAAGAAGTCAATTGTGTAAATGCCGCGTTGAGACTCACTCCCCCTAACCGTGAAGATGTATTGAAAAATACGACGGGTTTTTGATTGGTGCTTGGTTTGGAATTGGAAACAACCTGGCGTGAAATGCGCGATATGAGCAGATCTGTTCTCTTACGCAGCCAGACATTTCGAAAGCGTTGTGGAATTTTCAATGGAATTTATTTAACCTGATGTGCAAGTTTTCCAAATGATCTGTCATTCTGAGCCCTGTCGCCAAAGGCGTGCAGAGCAAAGGGCGAAGCATGCCCTGAGCATGTCGAAGGGAATTTCTCCTAGCATAGTTCAGATCCTTCGCTTGCTCAGGATGACAGTCAAATGAAAAATACTCGCACATGGCGTTATTTCGCTACTTGCTCAGTCAATCCTTGGCTGTCGCTTCGATATATGCGTCCGATAGCCTGTTAATAGCAACGATGAATCCTTCACCGCCGCGCTGATGCCCACGCCATATCTCTGGGATCATTGTGCCGTGATAATCTTTGACAATTTTGAAGAACCTGACCCAATCAATATTGCCTTGGCCAACCTGCAACCCTTCTCCGTCTATTCCAGCCGCATCAGAAAGGTGCAAATGTGAGATATAAGGCAAAATGACTTCGACTTGCTCATAAAAATCTACCTTAGCCCAATTGCAATACAGCTTATGGTGCGATGTATCATAGCAAGTCATCATGCCCATCGAATCAAGGAATTCCTTGATCTCATGAGTATCCATAAAAGCATTGGTCAACCACTGACCACCGAAATACCAGGGGTGAGGCGGCAAGTTTTCGATTAACACTTCTACGCCATCGCAGTCAAGTTCTTCTACGGAACGCTTAAGATTATCGTACAATCCTTGACGGTCCGTTATTGGGTTGTCAATGCTGGCCGCTCCAGGATGTACGACTACTTTCGGGGTACCCACAAAATGCGGGGCCATATCTCGAGTGACATTGATGGCCCTTTGCAGGATATTCACGGAAGCCCTGCGATGGTCATCATCAAAGGTGCATAAATCCACCAAATGGTTCGTCCAAAATTCAGGTGCATGGATAACTAATTGAACATCTAGATCATCCCCAGGGTAAGGTTCATCCAGGTCTTTATCTGTAAAATGGAATTCCAACAGAGGTGGATCATACTTGAGCATATTTCTAAAATCATTGAAACGTACAACGAAGCCCCACTCCATAGGCAGGGTATGCTCCATATCGAGCGTCACCCGGCGACCGATATCAACGGGCAAATATGGCTCGTCAGCTTCAATGTCTCGCACAGATACTCGGCCAATCAAATCAGTATAACGCTGCGGAGATAGCCCCTGGCCAGGACCCTTTACCGTCACCATTTCACGAGTAATCTCTTCCCCGGGCTTAATATGCCGTGTTGCCACCAAACTCTTGGCCAGAACTTCACGGTTGAGTATCTCGCCCATAGTAAAGAATTTCTCTTCACTAGTACCCATAGCAATTGATATCTGCCGGATATCTCGCACCATTTTCTTGAACCCATGGGGTTCGAGGCTCGAGGCATGATCAGGCCCATCCATGGTGCGGTCGAGTGTAATATGGCGTTCAATAATACTGGCACCCAATGCGGCAGCCACTGTTGATACCGAGATCCCGCGTTCATGCCCTGAATATCCGACCGGTACACCATAGTCACGTAGGCGATCCATAAAACGCAAATTGATATCACCGAATGCCGCCGGATAGGCACTGTTACAATGCAATAGCGCGAATTCCGCATCGCGTTCCTTGAGAAACGCGACTGTCGTTTCAACTTCTTCCATGCGAGACATGCCCGTTGATACGATCAGCGGTTTGCCTTTGTCGATGAGATAATCGATTAAGGGCAAATTGATCATATCTGCTGAGGCAACTTTGAATGCGGGCACCCCCAAAGATTCGATAAAATCGGCGCTATCCTGATCAAAGGCTGAACACATGAAGGTCACGCCCTTTTCACGGCAATAGTCAACGATTTTGTGATAGTCAGCATCCGAGAGTTCGACTTGCTGCAAAATGGGCAGCAAATAATTTAAGTTCTTCTCACCGACATTGGCGTTATCGAGGTATTTTTTGGGGTACAGCTTTTCAAGATTGCGTTTCTGAAATTTAACTGCGTCTACTCCTGCATCAATTGAAGCATCTATCAATTCGAAAGCGTATTCCAAAATCCCATTATGGTTGACGCCAATTTCAGCAATGATATAAGCCGGATGTCCATCACCAACAAGCTGGTCACCAATTTTTATCTCAGGCATATTTTTTCTCCATTACGATCTAAAAATCTTCAATCGTAAATCCTAAATCGTCTATTGAAATCTCCCCATTAACTAATAATCTTTCCGCACGTTTCCAATCATCAGGCGAGTCGATATCTACCCACTCGCTGGGATCAATAATTAGGGGCAAGATATGATCACCTGTCATGGAATTCTTTTCAATGATGGTATCCACCCAGGCAGCATCCACATAGCCAGTCTGCCAGTAAATTTCTGGCAGCGCTTGACGGGGCTGATTGTAGGGTTCGTTTGGGATACCCAAATCTAATCCGATTGGCTGCATCAGACCATCTTGCCCAATGCGCCACATCTTGTATGGGTTTTGGAAGGGGATACAAACTGTGCGAACGGCGTCAGCTTCTGGGTGCTCAATCAATCGCAGGACTGCCTGATCGATATGCCAAACCCGGCGAAATGGGGACGTCGGCCGCAGTTGAACAACGATGTCGGGCTTATAGCCCTCGTTAGCATCCAACCATTCCAAAGCGTGCTGGAATACCGGCAAATCTGGTGTCTGATCTCGGGCGTGTTCTTCGGGACGAGTGAAGGGGGTTTCTGCCCCATAGCGGCGGGAGATTTCGGCGATCTCATCATCATCGGTCGAAACAATCACTCGCGTGACAGTTTCCGCAGTCAGACCAGCCGCGATGCTGTAGGCTATCAGGGGGTAACCGGCGAAATCAATTACGTTTTTTCGAGGAATGGATTTTGAGCCACCCCGGGCGGGGATAAGTGCGAGAACTTCAGTCATATTTCAGTTATCTGTAAACAGTGTTCAGTGTTCAGTGTTCAGTACTTGTACTGATGTTACGCAGCTCCCTGAGCGGAGAGCCTGGAGCGTTCTTCGACTGCGCACATGCTCCGCTCAGAATTCTCCAGGCTCGCAGTCGAAGGGGCGAGGAAGTGCGTAACATCAATTAGTAAGTCAGTAAAGAGCTAGTTTACTGACAACTGTTCACTGATTACTGAATACTGGCACTACCAAGTCGTCCATCCACCATCGACGATGAGATTGGCGCCGGTCATGTATTTGGAAGCCTCAGATGCTAAAAACAACACTGCCCCATTCATCTCGTCTTTTTCAGCCATGCGCCCGATCACTGCGCGTGCCGAGTAAGCTTCGACAAATTCATCATTATGGTCATTAAAAACCCCACCAGGAGTCAATGCGTTAACGCGGATGCCCTTACCAGCATAGTAGGCCGAGAGATATTTAGTCATTCCCAACACTCCGGCTTTGGTGACCGTATAATAAACTGGCTTGAATTGTGGGGGTTCTCCCTTACGCTGGTACATGCGTTGATCTGGCGCGGTTACTCCATAAATCGAAGAGACATTGATAATTACGCCACTCTCTTGATCCAACATGGGTTTGACAGCAACCTGACTACAAAGGAAAATTCCGGTCAGATTTACGTCAAGAGCCTGCTGCCACAATTCAAGCGGATAATCTTCAAATGCACCCGAATGGGATTTCTTTGATTGGGGATCGAACTTGGGATCTAATGCCGCGCTGTTGACCAGGATGTCAAGTCGGTTGAAGTTCTTCAGGGACGAATCCACCATTGCTTGGGCAGAATCAGCATTGGTCACGTCTGTCTCAATCCCCAGGGCATGGAATCCGCTTTGGGACAGAGAAGCCGCTAAATCCATGGCGGCCTCCCCATTCAAATCTGCTATGACCACGACAGCACCTGCTTGAGCCAGGGTCCAACAAAATTCTGCCCCCAACAACCCTGCTCCGCCTGTTACAACTGCTACACGACCTGTTAAATCAAATAGATCTGGGAGTTCGGGCATTCTCTAATTCCTACTGGATATAGCCTTGCTCTTTAAGATAATTGACAATATCGCGAGCATTCTCTTCCGGCGTCGTATCAACCGTATTGAGAACAATCTCGGCATTAACCGGCGCCTCATAGGGGTCATCGATGCCAGTGAACCCTTTGATCTCACCGCGGCGGGCTTTGGCATAGAGGCCCTTGATGTCGCGAGCCTCACAAACCTCAAGTGGTGTATTGACAAAGATTTCTACAAAGCGATCATCACCAGACATCTTGCGAGCTTCATTACGAGTAGCTAAATAGGGGCTAATTGCTGCACAAATCACTGTACCATTGTGACGAGCGATCTCACCAGCGACAAAGCCAATGCGCAGAATATTGGTGTCACGATCTTCTTTGCTGAAACCCAAGCCTTTCGAAAGATGCGTACGAACAACATCGCCATCCAACACGGTCGCCTGGCGGCCGTGTTCCATGAGCATAGGGATCAAGGCGCTTGCAATGGTAGATTTACCACAACCACTAAGACCAGTGAACCAAAGACATAAACCGCGTTTGAAATTTGGGGGATGAACTTCTGCAAGAATTTCAGCAGTTTCTTTGCGAGTGAACCATTCAGGCAGCAGTTTGCCCTTAGATAGGTAATCTTCGCGAACTTCTGTACCGGAAATCGTGTTGACTTTAGAGCCTTCAGGAACCTGATCTACTGGGCGATATTCTTTTTCGTCAGGAAGGTAGACCATCCATTGGAAGGGCACCATTTCTACACCAACTTCATCTTCATACTGCCTGACCATTTCCTGCGCTTCATAGGGTCCATAGAATGGTTTACCAGCACTATCAACCCCAGGTCCAGCGTGATCACGACCAACGATGAAATGGTTTGCACCATAGTTGCGTCGGATGATGGCGTGCCAAAGTGCTTCTCTGGGTCCTGCCATACGCATGGCCAAGGGAAGCAAACTAAGAACCGTGCTCTTCTCGTCATAATAATTCGCGGTTAAGGCCTTATAAACCCGCACACGGGTGAAATGATCAACATCTCCTGGTTTGGTCATGCCAACAACCGGGTGGATCAACAAACTGCCTCCAACTTCATTGGCAGCCAGCTTAGTAAGTTCTTCGTGCACACGGTGCATGGGATTTCGCGTCTGGAAAGCAACTACATTTAAATTACCCATTTCAGAGAGCAGGGAGCGTGTCTCTGCTGGCGTACGACGGATGTCCTGAAAATCATAATACTTGGGCGGGTTGACGACTTTCAATTCGCCAGAAATACACAGGTCACCCCAGCGCTCCATTTCTGAAACCAGGGGGTGGCGGTGGTCGGTGCTCCCAAGCACTAGGCGTGCTTCCCGAAGGGGGTCCCAGGTAAAGACTTCGTTGATACGCATCACGGCGATAAGATAGTTGCGCGAGTCCCGCAGGGCAATCCACTCCGAACGGGTGGGCAAATCTTCCTTTTTGATTGTCAGCGTTATGGGAATGGGAAACAATGTGCCATCCGCTAGGCGCATCTCGGTAAGCACACGTTGGTAATCATCCTTGCCCATGAAACGGTCCAGAGGAGAATAACCACCCACCGAAAGTAGTTCGAGATCATGCAAAGCTCGATCCGATAATTGAATATCTGAATAATGATTGGCTTGCTCAACAATTGCTTCGCGTTCAGATCCCGAAACAATAAGATTTTTCAGTTCCCCTCCGTAGGGAGAAATCAATACATTTTCATTGGTTTTTGGCTTACTCATTTATATTTTCCTTACTTATTGATGTTACGCAACCTAAAGAAAAATATCCCTAAAAATAGGGGGGCGAAGTCCCCCCCCTATTTTTAGGACTTTCCCGCTACGTGTGCGTAACATGAGTTACTTAGTCTCAAATTGTTACAACGAAAACGCCGACCACAAAGCCGGCGGCCCAAAATCATATCATGCTTTGAGAAAAATTGCTTGTGAAATTTCCTTCAAAATAGGCGGCTTTTGTCACCAACCAGTTACCAATAGATCACCAAGTAAGGCATTATGTACTCGAATCACGGCATGTTGTACATCTGGGAACTGGATTTCAATCGTCTCCCACACTTGGGCGCGCATACGCAAACTATCGCATTTATCCTTGGGTTTGGCAAAATCACCTCGCAACCAAACTGTAGTCTCACCTTCTGCAGGTCCAGGCTCTACATCTTCAACACGCAGCGATGATGCATGCATAGGGTTATACAGACCATTGTAATACTGGTAGTTGTTAGAAAATAATGCATTCAATGCATTGGTGATATCCACTTCTAATACACCAGTTCGCTCAATGCCTGGAGCAATATACAGGAGACTATCCCCGCATCCGAAAGGGCCACCCGTATTTTCGGCAACCATGAAATAATAGATCCCGTCTCCACCTATATTGGAAGCTGGTTCTCCGGTTGGCGTTGGTGGTGGGGTTAGTACAGGTACACCGGTCACATTGCCACCGACAGTTACAACATTGTCCGAAATCCAGCAGGTCTTGTCACCTTCCGCTATATAGATTAACCACCACAGTAAATCGCCTTCCACAACACCTTCAATTGCTGGAGCATCTCCAATCGATAAATAACCAATAATCGGGTAATTGGTTCCTGGGCCGGTTCGGCAAACTGCATTCTGATCCACTAGCATGGCTGGCGGGATTGGCGTTGGCGTTTGAGTTGGCGTGCTAGTCGATGTCTTTGTAGGTGGGATTTGGGTTGCCGTTTGTGTCTCGGTTGGTGGGATGAGCGTATCTGTCACCGTTAGAGTCCAAGTCGCTGTGGGGGCTTTTATTGTCGCTGATGGCGGCACTGGGCTAGAGGTAGGCTCTGAATTGACTGGAAAAACACAACTTGCTAAAGCAATTGATAGCGCAATAAAGGGCAGTAATTTTCTAATACTTTTCATGGGCTTACTTCTTATTTGTAAATCTACTGGATGGTATATAATTTGGCACATTCGAATAGAAAATGGGTATAGCCTTTATGAACTCTCTCAAGAAAAACTGGCTCATTGTTTCGTTATTAATTGTTTATTTCATTTACGCAGGCCTATATATCTATCAGACCAGCTTCATTTCTGATGGCACTCGATATTTCGTTCTTTTTGACGATGCCATGATTTCAATGCGTTACGCCAAGAATTTCGCAGATGGTTATGGGTTGGTTTGGAACCCTGGCGAAACGCCCGTCGAGGGGTATACAAATCCCTTATGGGTGATGTTCATGGCGTTCTTTCATTTGTTCCCACTTCCCACAGAAAAAATCAGCCTGGCAATTCAAATAAGTGGGGCAATCTTTTTAGGTGCAAATCTGATATTGGTCAAGAAGATCACCAATTTGATTTCTTCGAGTTTTCTATTGCCCCTCTTCGCAATACTGCTAACTGCCTTTTATACACCCCTGAACAACTGGGGCTTACAAGGCATGGAAGTCAGCATTTTGGTACTCCTGCTCAGTGTTGCCGTCTGGAAATTGCTGGTAGATTTCAACGACGACAAGTTTTCCCCATGGCCCTATCTTCTACTTGGTTTTGGAACGTTTGTCAGAGTTGATATGGCTGTGGCCTATCTTGTGCTGATAGGTTTTAGCGTTGTCTTTATTCCTAAATATCGCTGGCGGCATTTGCTGTGGGGTGTTGGATTGCTTGTTGCATTTCTTGCCAGCCAAACTCTTTTCCGGATTTGGTATTATGGCGATCCTTTGCCAAATACCTATTATCTAAAAATGAGCGGAATACCTCTCCTCACCCGTGTCAAACGTGGTTTATATGTGCTCTACCAATTCGTATGGGAAATGAACTGGGTCTTACTCGCTCTCCCCTTCGCCTATTTAGTATTCAAACGAGACCGCAAAACGATCCTGCTTGCATTGTTGGTACTTGGTCAACTTGCCTACAGCGTTTACGTTGGTGGAGATGCCTGGGAACATAAAGGTGGTGCCAACCGTTATATTGCTTTAGCAATGCCGATGTTCTTCATTCTATTCGTTTATTCAATCGACCAGATACTTCAAGCAATAAAATCCTCGAGCGCAATTCCAAACACCCCAATTTCAACACAAACCATGGTAAATATGGCGCTCGTAACAGCAATACTCGCAAGCCTCATAAATTTCAACTTCATCCAAAAAGATATTCGATACTTAGAACGCTGGTTGCTGCTCAGGCCGCCAATCTTCATCGAGGGCAATAAAGAAGCGGTACGTATCGCATCAGCGGTTCGAAAAGTCACCACTTCAGATGCTGAAATTGGCGTCGTCACTGCTGGGGCAATTCCATATTTCGCTGACCGCCTTTCTCTCGATCTACTGGGGAAAAATGACGCATATATTGCCCATTTACCCAGTCACATCGCTTCGTCATTGGATGACATCCGTCCTGGACATATGAAATGGGATTACGACTATTCGATTGGCCAACTCAAGCCGGATATGATCCTGCAATTGTGGGGCGATAAAACAATCGCCTATGACTATATTGAACAGTACTACACTGTGATCGAGGTTGATGGGATGTTATTCTCTGCCCGGAGTGATTCTCCATATATTTTGTGGGATCGCGTCGATTCAACCCCTTAGTAGGTCACTGCATCCCAGGCAACTACTCTTCCTGAAGATGCCGAATCGTGGGCAGCCATCGCCAACTTTTGCGCCCAAATCCCATCATCTAATGTACAGACCGGCTCTTCCTCGCCGTGCATCACTGCCAGTAAATGCGCCATCTGATCCTCGAACATGGTATTGCGCTCAAATCCTTCTGGCGATGAGTACACTTCCCACTCATCAGCAGACGCCCTGTAAACTCGCAGGTCGTTTTCTTTAATATCAACACAAATGCTCCCCTGGGTGCCAACAATTATAATATCATGTGTGTACGGGCGTTGGATAAAACTCAGATGCACAGACCCTAAGGCGCCATTGGCGAAACGCAATCCAATTTCGGCGACTGATTCGACATCAATTTCCAATTCCTTGACTGGATTAGAAAAGGCCCACAAAGCTTCCACATCACCCATCAGCCAACGCAAATAATCCAAAGGATGAGTAGTTAGAGTTAAGATAACTCCGCCGCCCAAATCCGTACGAGCGCTAAATCCTTTGCGGTAATCTTCCCACGGATGCCAGCCGGGCAAATATTCTCCCCAATGCACGCGCGCGGATACCGGGCGTCCTATGGCTTCATCCGCAATCAGAGCTGCGGTTTTTCTCAAAAGGGGATGATAGCGAAACTGGAACCCAACCAACACCTGCCCGCCGCCCTTAGAAACCGCAGCATTCAATTCATCGACTCGCTCCATCGAGTGAGAGATCGGCTTCTCAAGCAAAAGATGGCAGCCTGCCTCTGCTGCCGGGATCGCCACATCCAAATGCACTGATGTTGGATTTGAAACAATCACAGCATCTGGCTCATACGCTAAGGCAGATGCTAAATCAGTTTCGACAGGCCTATCAGCAATTTCTTCATCGGGCAAGGTGCCACGCTTACTACGCAAGAATACGAAATCGCGTTCCCCTAAGGCATAAAGATTACGAAAATGGCGGCGTCCAATGGATCCAAATCCGGCAATGAGAAATTTCATAGGCTACCAATCCAAATCTTTTTCATAACCCCAATCCTGAAGTGTTCTTCCCGCAATCTCTTTGAAAATCTGTTTATCGCGCTTCGTAAATAGATCACGCCAAGAGCCAGATTTACCTTTCTTCAATGGCTCGACTAACTCGCCAGCTTTCTGACGCTGCCATTGAGCATCGGGGTTGCTGCCCAACTCTTTCTCTAATATTTCTGGCAAATCAGCTTTTTTTGTTTCAACACCCAAAAATTTCCAGAGGCGTTTCATTTGCTCCCAAGAATTCTTCAGCAAATCTTCATAACGAACAGATATATATTGTTGATCTCCAAATAATTCTTGACCCATCCGGTTGGTTTCAGTCACATTGCGAACCCAACTTTCTGCAGAACGGCGAATCCCCGACTGGGTATATATTGATCGCTCACCATTCATAAATGGTTCAGGGTTCTTTTCGAAATCTTTGCGAATAGCCCAATCTTGCTTGGTGAGATGCTGCTGCGCATCAATAAACTGCTGGAAGCGGTGTGAAATTACTGCATCACGTCCATCTCGCACAATAAAGATCAATTTGCCCTCAGGGTAAATTTTCACCATCCTACGTACAGCTTCACCATTGAGTAAACCATTAGGGCTTTTATCCCCCACAACCGTAGCTCCCACCTGCCGGGCTTCGCGTTCCATGACAAACTCAACCGCAGCGCGCATCACTACAGGAGAAAGGTCGCCACCGCGATTCCAGCGGTTGCTGCGTCGTGTCAACCAGGATTCAATTGCTTTGCTGTCAACCAGCCCATCCATTGTAGGTTTGCGAGTGAAAAAATGTCCTTGATAATTACAATGAGCAGCGGGATGGAGACGAATCAAGCGGGTAAGCAGGGTTGTGCCCGAACGGGCATGGCCGAAAATAAAAAACTTGTCCAGAGGAAAAAAAACTTTAAATTCAGCTACATCATCAGGTGTGAGGGCAGGGATCTCGCCTCTCGGCTCAGTTCTTATTTCCCCGGTAAAAAACACTCGGGCTGCTAATTGGATGCGCTTGGAAATTTTGGTAATCATATTTTCAATTGAGTAGCGCCAGCAAATATTCCGCAGTGCGAACCCCAGCTTTGCCATCCGTGAACGTACATTCGCGAGTGATGAAATCTTTCCTGGCATGCTGATCGGCAGCAGAGTCATCCAAATAACGGTTGATCGCAGCCTGCAACTCAATTTCGTTTTGGGCCTCGCGTCCTGCGTTCGATTCTCTGTACCGCTCGTGGGTAGGCCAGCCACCGATCTTTGTCAGTGGCAAGGTGAATTTTCCTGGCCAACCTTCAGGAGCATCAATGCATAAACTAATCACCGGCGTTCCATGGAGCGAAGCTTCTACCACCATCGTCGAATAAACCGTTACCATCACATCAGAATAAGCCATCATTGATGATTTCTCGGGCATATCTTCACCGGAGTAATAACTCATCCCACCTTCTCCCAATGGCACAGGCTCAACTACATGAACATGGGGCAATTCCGCAGCAAGCTCTCTAACCCTCTCGCGCTCGGCAGCAAAACGAGGTGTTTCCATGAAATGTGTGGGGTGCAAACGGATCAGCAGTTGCGAGGGCAGCGATAACTTTTCTTCAGATACCAATCTCGCTAATGCTTCTACATTCTGGATATTCGGTGAAAAAGTAATAAAGCTGCTGGCGTAGGAGATCAGTTTTCGATTCGGATCCAGGTTGTGTAGCCTGAAATATTCATCTCGTGCCATCAGCCATTCGCCGCGCACATAGCCATCGTAAGAAGGGATGCCCCCAATATTCACGCGTTCGGGAGGCCAGTCCGCACCGAGAACAAGTTCCTCTTTTTGTAGTTCCGACCAACACGATATCCAGTCCACGGGAGCGCCTGGTAAACTGTAACTGCTGGAGTTATCCCATCCGACGATCACAGCCGCTGTTTCCAAACCGCGTGCAGCAGCTTCTCGGAGCAAGTAACGATCGTAGCGCCATCCCGGTGTGCTGGCAATCACCAAGTCCGGAGAATATTTCTCAAACAAATCCGCGTAAAGATTGGGATTGAAACGGTTCTGATATCGGACTAACCACCGACGTATTAGCCAGGAATTTCGCAAGATCTTGATCACCATTCTCATCAAAGGGAACAATGCCTTGCGCTTGGCGTGGGCATCATCTTCGACTTGACCAATAAAGCCATCCACAGCTTCCAGGTTGATGCGGTTTGAGGCCCCAGCGCGCCGCAAGAAATGCAGCCACCATTGTAAAGACGGTCTCTCAGTACGTTCATAAGCCTTGGCTTGTTCCAGACGCAGGCCTTCGACTACCAATCCTTGGCGCCCAAAACGCTGCTGTATCTGATCGATAAGTGCATCATCCGTAAGCAAAACAACCTCGACACCAGCTTCAATGAGTGTTGCAATAACATCGCTCTGAAGAAAATAAATTGCTGCTAACCCATGGTCTGCGCAAACAAATATACGCTTTGATGACATAAATTATTTCTTTGTATAAACTACCTGATAACCCGTTGGAGCTAAACTAAAAGCTTCGTACGGGGATTTGATATGACCAGCGCCTATTACAGGCTCCATCAGAAAAGCTAAAAAGCGAACTCCTGCCAACAATATGCGTCCGACATACTGACGCCAACCGCGCATCTTGCGCAAAATGGGCCATTGGATATTCCTGATGCCTTCCCCCAAAAAAAACATGGGATCGTAAAAACCTTCAAGTCTTTCAATTTCCAGCCCGTTATCCTTTCCTAATTGTTCTAAGGCAAAATGAGTGTAACGGAAATAATCTAAAGGAATTTGATGCATCTTGACCATGAATGGGATGGCTAACAAAAGCTTTCCGCCGGGCTTGAGAATCTCTGCGACGGATTTGAATAAGCCTTGTGAATCAAATACATGCTCTAATACGTTTAGCACCAATGCTGCATCGAAACTCTCCGGTCTAAAAGGATTGGTTTTTGTCAGATCACAGACAATATCGATCTCGGGGTAAGGATAAACATCCAATGCAACGAAGTTTTTCCCTTTCAGGGCTTCCAAAAAGTCTCCTCTCCCCGCGCCTACATCGAGAATCAAACATTCCGGGTCTTGAGCTTTCAGCCAATCGGCCAAAAATTCCCAATTAGCCTGCCGCCATGGCGTGCCAATATCTGGGCCGCGAATTTCTTTTTCAGATGGCTGGATGCCTTCAGGGATTTCGGTGAACATGGGGATGCTATCGCGTTGTGGAACTATATTTTCACACTTCTCACACTGAAGAGCATTCTCACCACTCATTTGGAAGCCCCCACCACAAATTTCGCACTTCAATATTTCGAGTAGTTTTTTCATATTTGTTATTAGCGATGCAGGAACTCGAAGATGCGGTGATAAATCCAATAGAGAAAATCTTCGGCAAGCTGCCAGTGCAAAATTCTGGGCCGGTTGCGTTCTCTTCCTTTTAGGTTGGTCAGTGCTCCTCTGGCATTAAATCCGTTCTCAGAGAGTCGATTACCTAAATGCTGCACCCACCATTCTGGTGTGGAGAGACGCAGATAACCCTTCTCGTTGATTGCGACATCCAATAGACGAACTTGCCCCATGGGGCGTTCATTGGGAATTGGCAAAACGCTTTGGAAAGCTCTCTTAAATCCCACAAATTGGAAATGTCCAGCACCGACATAGTAGTGCTCGCCTTGATAAGTCAAGCGAATGTCTTCAACGTCCGCGAAAAACTCGCGCACTTTCTGCTCGTCCCCACCCAAACTTCGGGCATGCCGCCAGTGTTCTTCCCAAGTCAAGAATTCCCCTCTCTCAATCTCTGCATCAGGATTATTCACAGCCCATTGTACAGTACTGGTGGAGAACTCTGCTGGGCTCCACATGGGAATACCGGTAACCATACCGACATTAGGGAATTTTTCAAGAACATCTAACTGGGCTGTGAGCCAACCAGGATAATAATACACATCACTGTCAGCGTAGGCAATTACTTCCCCAGGAGCAGCGCCAAAAATAACATTCCAAGCACCAGCCTTCCCTATGTTCTCCTCTGAGAGCAGCAAATATTGAATTTTGCCTTTTTCCTGCATTTTCAGAAGGTATTGCCTGACTTCAGGACAACTGGCATTATCAAACACCATCAAATCATAAGACTCATCCGTATGATCCCAAATGCTATTTAGACAAATCTTGAGAACATCCAAACTCTGCTCAAAATATCCGCTTAACAGCGGAATGTACACCACTGTCGCAACGGTCACTCTTGCAGGTTGAGGAACTTCTTGAATGAATTTCGCCGGATTCTGACCTACGCGCACAGGTTATTTCTCCAATACTTGTTGTGATTTATGGCTCATTTTCCAGGGGTAAAGCTCCCCGCTGGCCAGTTGATCTAGCAGAAGTGCAAGAGTCATCCAGCCCATCAGTCTGAGTTGTATCCCAATTGGAATTGCATGACGCTCAACCTCGATAGGGTTACCATGCCAAATAATGAACATCAATGGGTAAAGGCTGACAAGCAAGACAGCGACAACGATCCAAGGTGATTGCATTTGATTTTTATCCAAAAGATACCGAAACACTCCTAATAAAGCAACACCAATAAAAATGAAAAGTAGCATTAAATTGCGCGGATAAAAGCGCTGCGTTAGCGTTTTCAACCAAAGCGGCACTGTTGGAACTGCATAAAGGGGTTGATGGTATTCAAGGTTATCGCCACTAAATAGCGTTGGGAGATGGTGGAAAGGTTCAATCAGCGATTCTATCGGATTTGAGAGAAGATACATCATATAGGTAGACATACCATCCGAATTAATCCACTCTCGAACCGAGGCCATTTCCGGGTCGTTTAACAGGTAATCGTGGAATTCATGACCAAGCATATCTTTGATTCCGAATAAACTTTCACTTAGTGGCATTCCAGCAGCAGCGAAATATTCTAGAGCGTCTTGGTTCGGCAGAATGCGATGAGCTAAATGATCGAACAAATGAATTTGCCAAAGATTACTAATATTGAACGAAGCATTCTTTAAGAAAACGATGCCAACAAACAAAACCAAGTATGCTAAGTAATAAACTCTACTCCATTTCGGTGTTTTCCCGAAAAAATTGGCAATCACAAAAATAATAGCTCCAAAAATAACGAAATATTGATTGCTCTCGCGAGAGAAAACATATAAGATTGTGAAAAGGATTGTTAAAGTTAGATACCCAAACTGAGTAATATGACTAGGCTGTTTATGGGATGTCGCATTCCATGCTACCCACGCTGCAATGAGCAGAGCAAACAAGGAGAATGAGGTTGATTCGGAAAGTATCAAACTGTCCCAAATAGATATCTCCAAATTTATACTGAAATATAATACGAACACAAAAACGAAAGGCTTGAGCCACAGTGCGCGCATTCGTAAAGAAAAGGCTACTGCAAGAGTTGTCCAAGCAAAGATCGAGAACCAGTATTGGAACTGAACCAAATCGAAATATTGCTCAATTTCTGTATAGTTTTCTATTGTGATGCCAAAGTATTTCAGAGTTAATGGATATGTGAAAGGGCGAATCCCTGCCCAAAAATCCAGCGTATCTAATGGTTCATCGGCTGTTTTCACGTACCATTCTGTATCGCGGAAAATTCTCTCTGTGCTAAATTCCATGTAGGAAAATTTGGCATCTATAAATAATGCGAATATTCCCACATATAACAAAGCCAATATCACTTTAATAATCGGTGAACTGGGCCACCGAGCATCTACAATATATCCAACTAAAGAAAATATTGTGAACAGAGAAATAAAGTGAAGTACTAGAAGAAGTGAAATCAACAAAGTATTCGCGATTGTTGAAGAGCCATCACTAATTACACGTTCCGCAGAGATACTCTTGGGGGCAAAGAGATCAAATTCTGTTGGTTCTTCATCCCAGACGATGGCAACTTGGCCAGCATTTTCGTTAAAACGGAATTGAAGTACAACTCCACCTGGCATCCGGCTCTTTAACTCAGCAACAGAGTTTGATTGCCTCCCTATGGAGATCAAAGTTTCGCCAACAATTTGCCAATCTCCCGATAACTCAAATTCATTCATTGGAACTGGGCTGCCATCAAGATAGCTGAGTTTGCGAATCTCAACAACTGTACCTACTGATTGCGCATTTTTAACCCCTGTTGAGATGATCTGCAAATTACGCTGCTCTGAGAAATCAGGCTGAGCCAGAGGGAATAAAATCAGTGTCAAAATTGAAACTGCGGCGCTAGTCAGAAGCAAAAAGCGTATCTCGCTCTTAGATATCTCTTTTAGCAAAGGAAAAATAATGTATTTTCCCAGCAAAGCCACAATAAAAAAAATAACGGGAAGAAGAATAATGCTTTTGGAAAAGGCGCGTATTGAATAAACCCCATATTGGTTTCCAAAGTATAGGGATATCGCCAGCAGCCACCAAGCAATCGTGATCACTGTCAATGATAAAAGATATAGCAGAACGTCTTTGGTTGTTTGATGCGGTTTAGAAAAAGGAGGGAAAAAACTCTGGAGCATGTTTAAATTATTGTCCAATTATCAATAAAGCTACTTGGAATCACTATAGAGAACATCAAATAAGAGAGAGTATATTCGTTGGATAAATCGGTTTATGGTTGAACTTCGTGCAGCTGCCTTGGATAGCAATGTCTTCAAGAATCCATCTCGTCGGATACTCGTTTCGGTGGAATCAGTAATATTCAAAGATGTTACGCCTTTGAGCCGCACTTGATCAACCTCAGCAGTATTTCGTCCCTTCAACGAATTGCCAAGATGATAGACAAGCGGATCTGGGAGCGAAAGCTGTAAATACCCTAATGCTTCCATTCGACGATTGATATCAAAGTCATCTGCTGGATCCAATGCCATGGTTGCTGGAAGAGGAACTAACTTTCGAGCCAACTCCCTACGAAGCATAAATTGCATATGTGTTGTCCCAACAACAGCACCCACTCCAGACGTCTGGTTTGTTGCTACTTTCAAGCGATTCTGCAATAAACGCTGGTATACATCATCTGAAGCACCAATGCCGTCACAGTATTCAGCTAAAATTCCAGGATCTGGCTGCTCATCTGAAATTTGAACTGCTTTATTTTCTGCTAACTGTTTTGCCGCTTCAGCTACACCGGGAATGCCATCGAAAAATGCCGGTTGTGCGCTGACGATGCCAACTTGATCAAATGAATCAAAGATCTCCAAACTGCGCTGCATCCACCCCGGGCGAAAGAGAACATCACTGTCTGTAAACACGATGAACTCGTTGGGCATTGCTGAAAAAATCCAGTTCAATGCACCGGTTTTTCCCAGATTTTGTTTAGAGAGAAACAGCCAATCAATAACCCCCGAATGGTGCTGTGTTGTTAGGAATTCTTTTAGCTCATCGCAACTGCCATTATCAAAAACAAGCAAATCTATATCTTCAGCAACCGTTTGTCGAAGGCTGTGGAGATGCACATCGATGACGTCCAATGCTTCCTTGAAGTACCCATCTAGGAAAGGGACGAAGGTGATCGACGCCACTCCAATACGCTTTGGAGAATATGCTTGTAATCGTTTTTTTACAGGATTTGAACCAATGCGCATAGTGTCAATTAGGACAGATGAGACAAACTTAATTTATTTGGTGCTGAAGTAAATTTGAAATATTCGGTTGTAGAAATAGAGCAGCATTTTTTTCAATGGAGGCCATTTCCACAAAGTGTTGCGAGTTTTTTGAATGTAATCGATTGATGCTGACACTTCTGCCTGAGCAGGCATCACATTGCCCATATGCACAACCAAAGGATCACTTATCATCAATCGCAGGTAACCCTTCTCATTGAGGTTTTCGTCCAGGGTTCTAACCTGCCCCATAGGTTTATCCATCTCAAAAGGTAGCAAGGATGCAAGAACATTCTTCTTCGCGACAAATTGAAAGTGAGCCGCTCCTGCATAGGCGGTCAGACTTCCAAATGATAGTCGGTAGTCGTAGCTAGTTTGGAACCACTCTTCAGTCTGCTCCAAAGAAACGCCGCAGCTCAATGAATGTGCGCTGAAAACATGCCAGGGTAGGAACTGACCTTTTTCTACGCCAACCCCATCAGTCTGCTCAGCCCAATTCAAAGTTGCGGAGAAATATTTCTCTTTGCTGCGTAAAGGACGTCCGGTCACCATGCCGACCTTGGGAAAGCTTTCCAAAATTTCCAATGATTGCGAAAGCCAGCCTTCACGGAATAGGATATCGCTGTCTGCATAGGCAACGATGTCTCCAGGTGCAGCACTAAATACAAAATTCCAGGCGCCACCCTTCCCTAGATTTTGTTCAGAGAGAGTTAGAAATTGGATATTGCCTTTCGAATACTCATCTCGAAGGTATGATTGCGTTTCTTCCCCGCTGCCATTATCAAAAACTAATAAGTCGTACGATTCGGTTGTGTTTGCTCTCAAGCTACGTAGGCTGAGCTTGAGCACATCCAAACTTTGCGCGTAATATCCACTCAAGAAAGGGATATAGGTAACAACAGCTACCGTTACTCTTTTCGGTTTCGACACTTGCTGCAGGGATTTAGCGGGATTCTGGCCAACACGCATTTTTGATTACTTGATCGGCACCCAGGCCTTATGAGGAAAAAGTTTTTGTAGGATTCGCCGCCAAAGCAGACCAAAACGCCGTTTCAGTGCAACATTGCGCTCAGGTTTTACTTGAAATCGAACTTGTCCGTGCTCACGGGGTTTCGCCAAAACAGTCAAATAAAGTGGCAATATTCTTGAACGTGGGTGCCCATGTTGCTTTAAAACAACGATTTGAAAACCAGCCTTATCGAGCACTTGTCCAAGGGAATGTGCGCTGAAGCTTGTCATGTGTGCTATTTCGAAACTATCATGGGAGAATAGATTTGGCACCTCGATCAGCAACCACCCCGAGGGAGTCAGGTAATCCTTTCTCATATCTGCGAGGTAACCAACGGGATCAGGCAGATGCTCCAAGACATGCGCCATGCTGATCAAATCAAAATCAGGTTTTTCTGTATCTTCCAAATCACTGATATCCGCATAAACCGTGAGACCTTGTTTTTGAGCATGATTTCGATACGCGTCCCCTGGCTCTATCCCGATGGCTTCGCATCCAAAGTGATCTCGGAAGCGCTGCAACAAGATACCGCTTGAACAGCCAATATCAAGGTATCGAGTTGGAGTGACTTGTTGTTGAGCTAAAATCTCCATCAACGCATCGGCGCGCCCATTTTGTACGAAGAGATCTTTCTTCGTCGGGCCTTCTTCACCCTGGTAAACCTGGCGGTATTCTCGGGCATAGAAGGCATCCAATTCGTCCGCTGTCATGCGCGGAGATTGAAACACCAAGCCGCAGTTTTCACAAATACAGTTGACAACCTGATGCTCGCGAAACTGACGCTGATCAAAGAGTGAATTTTTATCGCTTAGGCAAAGGGGGCATTGATTGATTTCTTGGGGCATAAATGTTCTTAGTTTGAAACTAGCTTTCGTCGCAGGCGACGTAGTTGACGGATCAGCAACCAGCGCAAGCCTCGCTGATCTGGAGAGTAAACAATTCGTTCAAGCTTGCGCACAAAACGGGCGGGATGAAATCCTACGGGACGAATGCTTTCTCCAATAAATTCATGACTGGCGTCTAAGACCATATACATGTTTTGCATGCCGCCCCCCAATTCGGCATTGATTTGTGTTTCTTCGAGGTCGTAATGCATCTGGCCGCCAGGAAGATGAGCATAGTCATGGTTCTGGTGAATCACCACCAATGATTCGGTCGCATCAACCACGGACCATTTTTTCTGCAATCCCTGGTAGATCATCCAGTTATCCCAACCAGCCCGGCCAATGGCAAAATCGGGAATATCGGCAAATATCGTGCGTGGAAAGATAAAGTAGTCACTGCCCGCAGGGGCATGTAAAATACCGTTGGTTTGTACGCTATTTCGAAGTTCAGACACCCAGTTATCGTCAAATGACAACTGCTCATTGAGATCTAAATCCCAACGCCGCCCAACAATCAGAAATTCCTTAGATTGTTCAACAGTTATACGGGCAACATTCACAAATTCTGGCATCAAAAGCATATCGGCGTTGACATATGCTAATACAGGGGCCTTGCTTGCTTCTCGAGCCAGGCTAAAAATAGAACTCACAAGGGGCGTCCCCCACTCATTCCTGGCAACATCTGGCAAATGCTTCAGGCTATACTCCTGAGCGACCTCTGCCAGCCCATCCTCTTCACCAATTAATAACACTTCGACATCATCACCCAAATGCTGCCAAGATTGAATAGCATTGCGTTGGATTGTATCGATATGGGTATCCAAGAATGGCTTTGGGGCTGTAAAAATTGTCAGGAAGGTCATTTGTTAGCGTTGGCGATCATCAACATCCAAGTGGGTTTTATGCTGAATATCTGCATTGATCTGCATAATTTCCGGTTCTCTTTCCAAAAGGGCTAATACATCCAACCAGGCAAATTGATCCTTGGGGAGGCGTGATGCAACTTCCCGAACGAAGGCCAAGTCTTCAGGCGTATCGACTGTCCAACGATGATGACCTAGCTCTTCATCGTGGTGCAGCAATCCAACCTTAAATCCAAGAGGGGATATAGATTTTCCCAGAGGAATTTTGTCCGATGAAAACTGCAAATCTTCAACGGGCACACCTTCATAAAAGTATGGCGTGACATGTTCGCGCTGGTGCAATTCTTTGGCTTGCTGCCATGCCTGTTCGAGTGCTACAAAAGTGAACACTTCAGTGTCTAGCCCAATAGGGTAGGATCGCCACCAGGGTTTTGGAAGGCGGTTTGTGACAAAATCCCAGTGGACAGTGGTCAGTGGACAGTGATCAGAATCTATCACTTCACTTGGAGATGTAAACAAACCACACACAGCCTGATCTAAAAGTTCTGGATCGATAAATGGGCAATCGGCTGTGATGCGTACGACTACATCGGCTTTGAATTCTTTGGCAGCCTGATAGTAGCGATCGAGTACATCGTGAATGCTCCCACGGGAATAGGCAATATTTTGTGACCTGCAGAAATCCACAACAGTATCATCGGATGGGTCAGTCGTTGTTGCAACAACCACCTGACTGATTGTTCTTGCCTTTCGTGTTCGTTCCACGACCCATTGAAGCATTGGTCGCCCGGCAATATCCAAGAGCACTTTACTTGGGAGGCGAGATGCGCTCATTCTAGCCTGGATAATGGCAATAATATTCATGCAGATTGCGCCTCACTGGGAATTGGCAATGCTTCCACAAAACCCTTCTGGCGGAATTTTTCTACATATTCGCGAACGATCCAATAATCTAAACCCACTTCTTCAGCGATATCAAAAATGCTGTGCTGCCCTTCAAGGCTCATCATGATTTTTTCAAAAGACCGGTTCAAAATGAAATTATCTCTCCAATCTACCCAGAGATCATTGCCCGACAAGAAAAGTGGACCGCGAAATTTCCTTTTGGGAATGTAATTTGTTCCAAAGATACGTACAATTTCCTCGACGACATCCGCAGCATCTTGAAGCATATCTTCATGGATGATATCTGGGTTGTCATCTGTGGTGTGATACTCATCATACGGCCAACGATTGACCGAAATACAGGGCACATTGACGCCTGGTCCGTTGATGACGCGTTCGTCATTGGGAGGAAAGTCGGCGAAGTTACGCTCTAGGTGATCTCGCTCACGCAAAACATAATTTGTGATTCGATCCAACAGATGATCGTGTTGACGCGTGCGGTGCCAGGCAATGGTATTTTTGTTGCCGGTCATCTCTACAAAAATGCCACCTTTCATCTGGGGGATCAACGCCTCGTTGTGAGCCAGGTAAGCAATCGTGCCAATTGTTTCAGGGCCAAACCAAAAGCGCACACTCATCGAACCTGCGGGCAATGGATTCTCCTCCAGCCGCTGGGCAACTTCAACCGCTGTGACCACTCCGGCGGTGTCATCGTTAGCTTGCATGGGATGGCAGATATGAGAGGAAATCAAGATTTCACCAGCCTCGGGAACAAAACCATCCTCTGGGTGCTGTACCCCAAACCCTACGCGAAAACCACCATCCTTGGGATCAGGGAGAAACTCCGAGCGGATCACGGCCCTATAACGCACATCCCGCGGCAGGTCATCAAAATCATTCTTTGAAAGACAAAATCCCCAATCTCGCTGATAGAACTTGAAATGCCAAGGGATAGCCCGAGGGCGTTTTTCGTTATAAAAAAGATGCGGCTCCAATTCATCCCAGGTGAGCATCCGATCAATGGGCAGAGAGTAGGAAACAATGTGAAGAGGGTTATCTGCAAAATCTACTACCCGCTCCCCGGACTCCGTTTCAAGATAGGCTTCATGCACCACGTAACGTTCGGGAACTTGCCACGTCCATATCGCATCACCCGGAGTATAGATTTCGATGGTGTAATTCGCTGAAGGAGGCAGGGCATCGCCAACAATGTGCAATGCTTCATCCATGCCCTCTGATGCCAACGTTCGGTGAAGTGGATAGATTTTTTCGAGGAGCGGCTTTAATTGCATAGAGCAGTTATTTAATCACCCTTGATTTTATAGAGCAATCGAGGGACTTTTCTCATTTCTCTGGCAGTGAACTTATAGATATCATTGGCCTTCATCAGCTTGACGTCAGCTTCACCGATCTTCCGACCTTTGATGATACCTTTTTCCTCGGCTAAATTGCCCATAGGGTCAACCATGGTTTCTACACCTTGTTCGACATCGCGTACTAACATCTGAAAAGAGTCTTCATAGGTATTCCCATTCTCATCGGTGACCATACCCGTAAAGGTTTTCAGGTAGCGGTAATCGACACCTTCAAGTTCTTCTACATGGTGGAAAAATGTCATACTATCGTTGTAACTCAAACCGATGACCATGATCTTGCCATCCAATTCACACAATTTACCAAAAACCGAATTGCGTTCATAGCTGCTCTTATAGCGATCTTTGGTCAGGAATTCTGCCTGCTTACCAATAATTGAGAAAGAGTAAATGGGGTGAAAAACTCGTTGGCTGCGAGGATCTTTGCGCACAAGTTCGGTGATGATCCCCATATGGGAGGGCGATTCACTCACATCCCAGGGCTCACCTTTACAAAAATCAAAGTTGAAGGCTGGCATGATCAATGTACCCTCATCCCCAAGAACTTTTAATAAGGCATCGATGATTGTTTGTGGCCCGCCATCGACACCGCCAAAGGACTTGTATGAACTGTGAACCAACAAGGTATCACCAGATTCAACGCCAATTGCTTGAAATCCACTTACGAGATCTTCGAATGAAAGCATAGAACATCTCCCGTAGTACTAGTTCTGCTTGCTACCAGTATAAATAAACCCCTTCTTGATCATTTTGATGTGGGCGCCTTTATCAATGCCGATTTCCTTACCACATGAGCATAAAATTTTGTCGCCTTGACGTTGATATTCATATTCTCGATCGATGCGACTCTTATAACACCGCAGCACTTCACCCTTGCCAATCTTCTGGTATTTCCAAAGTTTGCGTTTACAGGCTGCGCACTTGATGGTTAGCATGATTCAAATTTGGAGAGTAGAGATTGGAAATCGGCAATGGTTACAACACTCAATATCATTTGGAAGCTAAGACACCAAAAGCATCCGGCTGAGGCACAACCCGTGAGAAGCCAGCTTTTTTCAAGCGCTGGACAACACCGCGTGTCACGCGACTGCCAGATTTACTCTCGGGATTGCCGATATAGTGAAACATCCTTCCACGAGATTTCAACACTCTGTAAGCCTGCTCATAGAAAGCTAGCGAATACAACTCACCAGCCAGGCTGAACATCGGTGGATCGTGAATGATCCCGTTGAAGAATCCATCTGCAAAGGTCTCGATTTCATCGTTGCTATCGCCGATGATCTGCGTGATCTTGGGGTTGTCAAACAGTGCTCGAGACCAGGGGTTGCACCGAGCAATTATCTGGGCCGCAGGATCGAGTTCGACAGTAGTTACTCGGGCTTCCCGCTCAGCGGCCAAAATGGCCGTATAGCCTAACCCGGTGGTTGTGTCCAAGATGTGCCCCGAAATCCGCCCTAGGGTTTTGATTTTACTTTGGGAATCCCGCCAGGGGTCAATTCCTTTGATGCGGTGCATGGGGATGCCTGACACCAACATCGTTGGGGCTGACGCAGTGGGGAATAATGTATAGACTCTTTCGAACGTTTCAGAGAATGCCCGAACAATCGTGGCGCTCCCGTTATCGATAATGAAGCAATTATTCTCGTTTTCGGCAATCTCGGCGACGACATCCCAAGAAAGTTTTTCATCCGCAGAAAAGGTCACATCTCCATCTGTTAGCTCTACTGCGATCTTCGACAAGCCTAAATCGGGGGAAATCTGAACTGTAGATTCACTGCCCTTTGCCTCAGTCAGTTGGATTGCTTGATAGTGAGAAAGAACGATTTGCGATGGCATCAACTCAGAGCTATCTGATAGGCCTCGAATAATTGGGGGAAATTCTTTTCCCAATTTGCGCGTGATTCAGCTAATCGACGGGCTGTCTGCCCCATGGCAGGTAACTGTTCCCGAAGATCTACAGCCCGAAGGATTCCTTCGACGAGGGAATCCACATCCCCATCGCGAAACAACCAACCGACGTCACCCTGAGATGTAATCCATTCCTGGTTCCCAGGGATATCAGTCAACAGGACAGGCGTGCCGCACCCTAAGGATTCCAACAACGAGATTGAAGTGCCATCACTATGAGATGTGCTGATATATAAATCTGCCGCGCGATAAAAATTTGGCAAATCGTTCTGGTTGACTTGCCCCGGGAAGTGCACCCGATCGAGCACATCCGCCTGCATGAAAATCTGCCGAATTTTGGGCGCTAGTGGGCCATTCCCCAACATCAACAGACGCAGTTCTGGTCGCTGACGGGCTGCTCTGACAAAAGCACGCGCCAGATCATCGACACCGTAAATTGGCGCCCATCCCCGGGTAGACAACAACACAAATGTATCATTGCCCCAACCAAGACGTTCACGCAAGCCACCGTCATCTCCTGGAGAATACTTATCGATATTCGCCCCCCAAGGGAAGGTCACGATACGATCCCCCGCCATGCCATACTTCACGGCGAGGTTTCGGATGGTATCGCAATCCCCAACCAGGGCATCAGTTCTTCGAAGGGTGTATCGTGTCGCCCATTCCCACCAACGGTCTCGATTCACATCCATCAGCAGGTCGTACCCCCAAGACATACTTACCAAAGGATGAAAACCCGATAACGCTGCCAAGAATGCCGAACGCTGCAAAGGGCCAGCCTGAACTAAATCCGGATTGAATTCTCGGATAACTTTCTGTAATCCAAGTAGTAAACTCAAGCCATTTCGCAACTTTGCAGGTGACTTCCCCCCTGCCCATGGGATTAGTTCGATATCAGGTGGTAAGGGTCTGTCTTCAAGGTCATGGCCGCGCTTTTCCAAACGCAGAAATCCCACCTGATGTTCGGTCGTAGCTAATGCGGAAAGGTAACGATGATCGTGGGTTGTGTAATCACGCGAGAAGTAGAGTATTCTCATTTCAATCGTTGGCGGGTTGAACGTTCAACGTTTAAACGTTCAGACGTGTAAACGCTAAACGCCGACATTCTCCCAACGCAGATCCATGCCATACGGCATATCGACCAGCGCTTTCTTACCAACCAGGTCATCCAACTCCCAGGGCATAATGGCTCCAGAAGCCGCGGGACGCAGGGGTTCTACCATTTCGGCGGTGAGAGTTTCTCCAGCCTTGATATCCCGGGCAGCGCGCAGGCAGCGGCGTTGGAGCACGTATGTTTCCTTTTCACTTCCGGTAACAAATTTATCGTACGAACCCAGTGATCGTTCCAAAGTGCGAACTTGATGAACCATCTCAGCCCAATTTTCGGGGTTCATGGCAAATTTGTGATCAGGGCCTTCGCGATCGTTACTGTCGGTGAAATGCCGCTCAATGACGCGGGCGCCTAAAGCCACTGCCCCAACAACCGGCGCCGGGCTATGCGTGTGGTCAGAGAGCCCGAGCACTACATCACGGAACATGGCGGCGTAGGTTTTGAGCACATTAATATTTAAATTATCATAATTCGAATCTGCTGCGGTGTAATTTGTGTTGCACTGCAAGAGCACAATTTGGTCATTGACAGCCTGCACAGCTCGCATGGCTCGGACGACATCTCCAATGTCGGCAGCGCCAGTCGCCATCAAGAAGGGTTTGCCCATGCTGGCCATACGCACAAGCACCTCTGGCCAGGACATCAATCCAGAACCTGCCTTGAAGGCTGGCACATAAGGATCGAGCATCTCGATGGCTTCATAATCATATGGAGAAGAGTAGTAGTGGATGCCAACTTTGTCGCACTCTTCTTTGAGAATCGGAGTCCACTCGAAAGGCACTGAGGCAGCGTCATAAACTTCGAAGACAGTTTTACTCCATTCTGCCTGATGTGATTGCTGCCCGCCGAGAGCTTTGAAACCATAATCTGAAACAATTTTTGGGGCGCGGAAATTCTGGAATTTAGCGGCCTCAGCCCCAGCATCTTTTGCCAGTTTGATAAGCGTTTTAGCACGCTCCAAATCACCATCGTGGTTTGCTGCAATATCAGCAATAAAATATGTTGGGTGGTTGAGGCCAACCTTGCGATTATCAATAGTAATTTCAGGAGATGGTGTTTTCATAGTTGCACCTCTGTCTTTGAGCATAGCTACGGATGCAGAATTATTCTTTGGTCTTAGCTATCAATACACAAAGATTGAACAGTTTGTGGATAACCTTGTTGATAAAGTGTATAAAACCGGTCTATTGCTGGGGATATACCTGGAGGAACTATGCCCAAATCGTGGATAAGTTTATCAACTTTCAGAGTAAGCTGTGGAGAGCGAACTGCTTTCAGTCCAGATTGGGTCACTGACATTGGGGTAATGAGATCGACATCAAAGCCAAATCTGTTTGCAATCGCAACAGCAAAATCGTACTTATTAATGCTTTCACTGCCAACCACATGATAAAGCCCGCTGAGGCCCTTCTCAAGCATCTGGAAAAATATGCCGGCAAGGTCGTTTACCAAAATGGGGCAGAAATATACATCCGTAAAGCCCCTCATCTGATTGCCTGCATCAAAATTATTGAAGAAAAATTCAGCCAAGCTCCGTTTACCAGTGGGACTCCACCCAAAAATATTGATGCGTGCTACGATTGCCTGAGGTGCTTCTTCCAAGACAGCATATTCACCATCTAGCTTTGTTTTTGCATAAACATTTACAGGATTTGGTAGGTCATTCTCCGAATATTCACCCTTATGGCCATCAAAGACTGCGTCTGTAGAAACGTGGAGCAGGCGCGCTCCGCCCCTGGCGACAAGCTGTGCCAGTTTTCGCGGCATTTCTGTATTCAACTCCCGGGCATTTTCTGGATCGTGCTCGCACGCATCTACATTTGCCTGAGCAGCGCAATGGATCACCCAATCAGGCTGAGTTTCATCAAGGATACGTTCCATCACGCCCGGGTCTAGCAAATCGGCCACAACTGGTGTGAAGGCCTCTGTTTTCTGTGGGCAACTCCGAGCAACCCCGAAAACAGTGTGGGCACTGGCAGCTTCCAAAGCTAAATTACTACCTAACAAGCCACCCGTACCAGTAATAAGTATTCGCATTATCTTTACCCTGTATTCTCTGCTTACGCTAAGCACAGATAAACAAAGAATACAAGGCAAACATCATAAGGTTAGTTTTCCTTGTGCGAATGTAATTTCAAAAGGTTCCACAATCTCGCGAATTTGGTCAACATCAAGCCACTCCGGATTCTCTGCACTGGAGTAGCGGAATCCATCGGAAACAGGTTTCCCCTTCTCTTTCCACCTCCCACCAAACCAAAAGGCTTCTGCGGGCTGAACAACAAACATATCATCCAGTTCAATGGTAGTGCGTGACTCATCCCGAGAAATCAACATCTCATGTAATTTCTCGCCAGGACGAATACCAATAATTTCCAAATCTGCATCTGGAGCCATTGCTTTGGCAAGATCAACCACTTTCATACTGGGGATCTTGGGAACAAAGACCTCCCCACCCTGCATATTTTCAATATTTTTAATCACAAATCGGACACCCTGCTCAAGAGACAGCCAGAAGCGTGTCATACGCTCATCCGTTATCGTCAGCTTGCCATTAGTAGCCTTTTGGCGAAGGAACACTGGCACAACGCTTCCACGACTACCAACAACATTGCCATATCGCACGCAGCTCAAACGAGTTTCATACTTACCCGCATATGCGTTGCTCTGTACGACCAGCTTTTCCGCAGCGAGCTTTGTGGCTCCGTAGAGGTTTACGGGATTCACGGCTTTATCAGTGCTCAAAGCCAAAACTTTTTTGACCCCAGTATCCAGGGCGGCATCGACTACGTTGCTGCTTCCAAGGATATTCGTTTTTACTGCTTCCATGGGATTATATTCACACGCTGGAACCTGCTTGAGAGCGGCTGCATGAACAACAATATCCACTGACTGCATCGCCCGTTTGAGGCGCTCTAAGTCGCGCACATCGCCAATAAAATAACGCAAATTGGGGTGATCGAATCCAGCCACGCGCATTTCATGCTGTTTCAATTCATCTCGACTAAACACAATTACTTTTGCCGGCTGGAACTCATCCAGCATGATTTTCGCAAATGCTTTTCCAAAGGAACCGGTTCCTCCGGTAACCAAAATTACTTTATCTTTCCAGTTCATATCTAACTCCATAATGGTGTATAAAAATCAAATTTCTAGGATTTTCGGATGACAAACATTGGGTATTGACCCTTCTCACCAAAGAAATGCGGGAACAAATCTTCTAACCAAAACAATAATCGTAGTAAAAGACGTCCACCAAATCCCTGATGGATGAAGGTCCGTAAATGCTTGACGCTAACTCCTCGCCAGACATATATCTCAAAATGCATCAAAGGAGTTAGTTGGCTTTTCAACCAAGTAGCGCCATACTTACGCACAAAAGTGCTTTTGGGTTTGTTTTCCTCGGCATCTGTCTTGGGTTTGGCTGGATGCACCGGTGGTGCAATGCCGAATACACGTCGCAAGATGCCAATGCCGCGATTTGTCCACCGCATAGGGGCAGCCAATAATTGAGGGATTAGGGCCTCGCCCCAACCATTGACTACAACTACCTGACATTCTTTGGCTAACACCCGGTACAATTCCTGATAAGCTGAGATATGTTCATCTGAAGGCAAATGATGGATAGTGTGCAATGAGACAATCCCTTCAAAAACACCCGGCTTGAAGGGGAGATTTGCCACATCTGCCACGACACATAGACCATGCTCGCCAGTGCGTTTGCAAGCGTCTTTCAAGGCGACGTGGGAGATATCCGCACATACACGAAATTTATACCCTTTTGAGTATTCCAGATATTCAGGATATTGGATTGGACCGCTGCCCGCATCCAATAGATATTTCCCTTCTGCCTTCAAATGGCGGAGCACGCGCATATGACAGCGATGGATATATTCATGCGATACTGGCCTTAAATCTTCATAACGTGCATTCTGATAAATCCCCTCGCTGACCTCTTGCCAGCCAACCTTATCATAGAATTCGCGCACATTCTGTTTAATTTCTGTTTCAGTCGTCATACTAAATCAAACTTTTACTCCACCCCATAGATATCTATGGGATCTATGTTTTTCAACGCATCTCGATAAAAACTGAGATACCCTCGTAATATCAACAAACTTGTCAATAAGGACCAATGAGTTTCAGCCGGATAGCCCAGATCGCTCATGGGTTTCTTAGCAATCTGCTCGATGATCTGGACATCTCTCGCTGGTATTTCAGTTTTCCATCGGCCAATTGGCTTTGAGCTAATCTCAGAAAACTTCTCTGAGAAAGTTGAATTCGCCTTCCATGGCTCTCCCATCAATGAGGGAACTCTGAGAATTTGATGATCTGTAATGCCTAAGAATTCAGCCAATTGATGCATGGTTCCTTCCAGATCATTTACCAATTGTTCATAATTGATCAGCAGATAGCGATCTTTTCCAAAGACTTTTTGGTTTTCTAAACCCTTCTCAACACTGCGTGCCCAACGTAGGGAAAACTTTCTCGCAAGAACATTCCGTCTTCTTGGCTGATAGGATGCAAAAACGTCGCGAGGATCTCGCACCAGATGAATGCAACGTGCATCAGGCCACCAAGAATAAATCTGATCGGCAAAGAATTCATTATAGATGGATTTCTCTAACCAGAAACGAGAATTTTCATCAACAAATCCATACACCTCCCCAAAAGCCAAAACCGCTGCTGCTAACAAATCTCCATCATGGCGATAACCATTGGCAACAATTTGGTGCTGAATCGAGAGACACATTTCAGCAAATTCATGTACCGTGCTTTCATTGGGATGGAAATTCTCAAAATCTTCTACCATCTCACGGCGAAGTCCCATAAACTGTAGAAGGTACCTTGAAGCTAAATCCACTTTACCATCAATATCTCTTTTGGCAGCTTGGGGCAAAAATCCGCGAAAGAAAAATGACTCGTATGGATAAGCAATAACCTGTGGATGCCCATCAAAAAGCGCGCGCAACAAACTCGTTCCAGAGCGAGGATTACCACACAAAAATATTGGATGTTCTCTCAGTAGCTCATTCATTGGTCAGTTTATTCTAATTACTCCGAGACCAATCAATTGGCTCGCCAACCAAATATCGGAAAGTATTCCCAAACATTTCCTGGCCTTCTGCACTGAGAACTCGTTCCAAGTTCCAATCCTTCACACTTTCCCAAAGGTAGGGAACGCGCCAGGGAAAAGGCTGAGGGTATTCGAAGAAAAAGCGGTATGCATATCGCCAGGCTAAGTCAACCTGCTCTCCAGATAAACTATGAGTTTTGGGGTTTTCCAATACTTGTTCCAAAGCCCCAAAATACTCATTCCAGGTTTCAGGATCAATCGTAAAACCCTTGTCACGATAATGTGTATAACCTGTAACAATAACCGGTTTTCCGATCATAGCCATTTCCATGCCCAATGTTGTGGTGAAGACCAAGCCGAAGTCAGCAGCATCAACCAAATCATAGGTGTTGATGCTTGATTCTGCGGGCAACAAATGGATATTTTCTGGAAATTCCTGAAAGTGTTCCCGTAAGATTTCATAGACCGATGAGCCCCAACCGATTCGCTCACCTGGATGAACGCGAATCACTAACTGGGCTTCAGGATGATTAATAAAAAATTCGACCGTCCGCTTGAGCCACTCCGTATTACTTTTGCTGAATATTTGCCGACCAAGAACTAAGCTATCCCCCAAAACATTTGCAGGGATCAACGCAAGCGGCCGCGCATCAAGGCCAAGTTCTTGTCGCACTTCGGAACCACCCACCTTGGGCGCATCCTGCCATTGACGAGCAAAGGTTTGCCATAAACTGGCACCTTGACGAGATGAAAGCAAATCTTGAATATGTTCTTTTTCAACATCATTCAAAGGAGTCTGGCCGCGTGCTGCCCACAAAGCGGATGTGTCCTGACGCATTACATCATTATTCTGCGCCATCCACATCCGGTTATTCTGTTCACCAAATTCGAAAGTGGTCACAGGAATATTCAAAAAACTAGCCACTCGATAGGTAATACCAAATTCAAGAATACTGCCGTTAGGTACAATCACCACATCAGGAGACTCATTTTTCAACCAGGCCAGCATTCTCAACGCATGATCGCGATTGCGTTGATCTCGTAATTGGTAAATTTCACCATCGGTATCGATTTCTTCCCGCAGCATACTGTACTGCGTGTCGCGGAAGGCCGCCGCAGGCATATCAGATGCCAGTACTTCTGGTAAACTACTTGCGTGAGGTACATCTAAGAAAGGGACGCAGCGAATCAAAGGTTCAATTTCTTTGAGAACACTCTGGATATAAAGATCCTGACGGCGCAGATCAAAACGGTTGATTTGCCTTTTCCAATGAGCATAGGGCAAATAGGCAAATGTGACATCATGACCCAAAGCTGCCAGCGCTATGCTCGTTAGAAGAGTGTGCTCCAGCCAATAACGGAGCACGCTAAAAACTAACACTTTTTTCGGTTGATCGCTTTTAACTTCAGCTGCCCGAGCTTGATCCAGCCAGGTGGGCAAATGTTTTTCTACATTATCAAGGAAGTACCCGCCAACTGGAGGTTCTTCCTGCTGCATAATTCGCCAATAAAGATCCGCAGTAATGGGGAACTCGCCAAGAATTTTCTTAATAGATTCGCTGCCAATCATAATTACGCCACCGACTCAATCCGCCACACCAAACGCGGCCTCACTAACCCCATGCGGGTTTCAGCCCACTGTTTTCCAGGTGCACCCATACCATCGACGGTGAAGGTCAAAGCTCGCTCATCCATAAAATAGCGTTTGACACGATAAGCGCTGGCATTCATGCCTACGGTATAGCGCCCTTCGTTGAGCAGATCGGCAGGGATAGTGCAGCTACTGATGAAGTGCCCTGCGGGTCGTACACCAAATTTATCGTATTGATCCGGCTCATCGGTATCGAAGGTGGTCATGACATACTCGCCGCGCGCGCTCATCAGATAAAGACCAACCCGCAATCCTTGGATGGGTTCAGATAAAGAATATTCGACCTCGAGGGTGATTGCCTCTGTGGAGCGGACCACGTCAACATTGTTTCCGCTGGCGTTAAGTACGCGCAATGCCTTCGGCCGAAAAGGTGCTGCAGCTTCGGGAACATCATCAGCATCCCAAATGCGTTCGCCAGCTTCTGAAAAACCTGAGATCATGTAATAATCAACCGCTTCAACTGTGGGAGCCCGGTAAACTATTTGGCCTTTATCCAATACGATCGCCTCTTCAGTCAACCGCAAAATTGATGACATATCGTGACTGACAAACAACACTGTGCGGCCTTCTTGCGCCACATCGCTCATCTTACCAAGACATTTACGTTGAAATTCTGCATCCCCCACTGCCAACACTTCATCTACCACAAGGATTTCTGGTTCTAAATGGGCGGCCACAGCAAAAGCTAAACGAAGATACATACCACTGGAATATCGCTTGACTGGCGTATCGATGAATTTTTCTACTCCAGAAAAATCTACAATCTCATCAAACTTGCCATCAATCTCAGTTCGCTTCATTCCTAAGATAGCGCCGTTGAGATAAATATTCTCTCTTCCAGTCAGTTCTGGATGAAAGCCTGTACCCACTTCGAGAAGAGAACCAACTCGACCGCGAATTTCAACTTCACCTTTGGTTGGTTCTGTAACGCGAGATAACACTTTGAGCAGCGTGCTTTTACCAGCTCCATTGCGGCCAATCACTCCTACTATCTGACCTTGTTCTACATTGAAGGAAATATCGCGTAAAGCCCAGATCGTATCCAGGTAATCTTCACCCGAAGGAGCCAACCCACGGCGGATGCGTTGAATCGGCCAGGTAACTACATTGACGATTGAATCCCTCAATGTTCGGTACTTCTCGGGAGCCAAACCGATACGATATTGCTTTCCGAGGTTCTCAACCCGAATGGCTAGGCCATCCAGTGACGGACGACGGAGGACAGGGGGCGGAGGAGCTGATTTCATTTTCGAAGGCTCTTCCCGAATGCTTGTAACTTCACGAACAATTGGAATCCAAAATTTCTCGTTGATTCTAGATCTTTTGCCAAAAGATATTTTCTACGTTCAATTAAATCTAAACAAGCTACAGTTTCAAGGTAAGATCGTAACGCGTGACCAAGAAACCTGTTTTGTTCAGCATCACTCTGCCCTGTAGAACCTTCAGCAATATTCAACACAATAGATGTAGCGGCTCTTTCGAGTTGTGATCGTAAGTTATATTTTTCAGATTCGGGTAATTGGTAACTCAATGAATAAATCATATCCACATAATCTAATGCTATCTGATAAACTCGCAATTTTTGGAATTTATACTGCTCAGTCATCCGTCTTCTGTCTCCCGTCCATCAAACCATATCCGCAAAGGTTCTTTCCATTCGTCGGAAGTAGAACAATCCGCTAATTAGCACCAAAATGGACACACCAATTGAGATCGACATCGTCATGGTTGCAGTAGCGTCCAACTCAATGCCCAACAACGCCCAACGGAAACCCTGCACGACACCTGCCATCGGGTTCAGCGAATAGATTATCTTCCAGGTGCCCGTCACATACTGTGCGGAATAGGCAACTGGCGTGAGGTATTTCCACATTTCGATCAGAAAGGGCAGCATATAGCCCACATCCCGATAGAGCACATTCATTGAGGAAAACCATAAACCAACACCCAAGGCAGAAACCAGGGTCAGTATCAAAAAGAGTGGCAGTGTCCAAATCGCAGATGTCAGCGAAATATCATAGTAAATCATCATCCCAATTAAGATAATGAAGGCGATAAGGAAATCAACCAGACCACTCAGAACCGTGGAAATGGGGATCACCAAACGAGGAAAATACACTTTGGTAATCATATTGCGATTCGACACCATAGAGCGGCCGGTATCATTCATGGCTTTAGAAAATAGCTGCCATGGCAATAAGGCCACATAGGTAAAAATAGTATATGGAACACCTTCAGAATCGAGATTAGCGAGCTGGCCAAATATAAGCGAATACACCAGCATTGTCATCACCGGTCTAATGATCGCCCAAGCCGCGCCTAAAACTGTTTGCTTATAGCGGACTTTAATATCTCTCCAGGTTAAAAAGAAGATCAACTCACGATAGCGCCATAAATCACCAAGATTTAGGGCGGACCAACCACGAGTGGGGCGCAACAGGATCGTTTCTGGAGCTGCTTTAGTTGAAAGAGAAGTTTCAGCCATTTTATAGTCGATCAGGCATAGAGCCTTGAGGAGGGAGCGGCGAGCGATAGCGCTCCACACTATCTGCTCTACGCTATCCGGTCCTGGTTTTCTTTAAACCACTCAATGGTGCGGCGCAATCCTTCTTCAAAAGGCACTTGGGCTTCGAATCCAAAGGTTTCCTTTGCACGATTAACATCCAGACCACGGCGCGGTTGACCATTAGGTTTGCTTGTATCCCAAATTATCTTGCCATCAAAACCCGTCAGTTTAGCAACTAATGTCGCCAAGTCTTTGATGCTAATTTCCATGCCAGCGCCCAAATTGACCGGTTCAGAACTATTGTAACGTTCAGCAGCCATCACAATGCCGCGTGCCGCATCACCAGCATAGAAGAACTCACGCGTTGGAGAGCCATCACCCCAAAGTACAACTTCAGCATCACCTCGCTGCTGCGCAGCGATCATCTTACGAACCAATGCCGGAATGACGTGCGATGTTTCAAGGTTGAAATTGTCTCGTGGGCCATACAAATTTACTGGCAGCAAATACACAGCATTGAAATCATACTGCTCTCTATAAGCCTGAGCCTGAACAAGTAGCATCTTTTTAGCCAGTCCATAGGGAGCATTAGTTTCCTCGGGATAGCCATCCCACAAGTTTTCTTCCTGGAATGGCACAGGGGTGAATTTTGGATACGCACAGATCGTACCAATAGCCACAAATTTCTCGACACCAAATTTCCAGGCTTCGTGCATTAATGGGGCGCCCATCATGAGGTTTTTATAGAAAAACTCCGCTGGACGCGCCAGGTTAGCACCAATCCCGCCAGCCAGGGCAGCCAGATGAATGATGACGTCCGGATTGGCATCCTTCAACATTCGCAGGATATCATCCAACTCGGTTAGATCGTAATCTTCAATATTTGGAATGAAGATATCCGTAGCGCCGCGTTCACGGAGAACTTCCTGAACAAAAGAGCCTAAGAAACCAGCACCGCCAGTTACACAAACTCGTCGATTTGCCCAGAATTCTTCTGGATTTGGAAATATTTTTTCATCCATGATCACTTATCCATACTTACTAATTGGTCGTCCCAACGATGCCAACCGTCAAACCGGTCACTCAGGAGGCGCTTACCATCACCAGGTGCTTCGAGCCCCAGAAGTTCCAGGTCAGCGTCCATCATGATACGTACCAAATCCTTGAATTTGATCTTCGGTTCCCAACCCAAAACTTCGCGCGCCATGCGAGGATCAGCTAAGAGGTAATCCACCTCTGTGGGCCGGAAATAGCGTTCATCAATACGAACATAATCCTGATAATCTAGCCCCACATATCCAAAGGCTTCTTCGAGAAACTCGCGTACCGTTCGAGATTCTCCGGTGCCAATGACGATATCCAGGGGTTCACCATGTTGTAGCAATCGCCACATTACTTCAACATATTCCGGAGCGTATCCCCAATCTCGTTTGGCATCTAGATTGCCCAAATAAAGGTGTTTTTGCTTCCCAGCTTTGATGGCCGCAACAGCACGGGTGACCTTACGCGTTACAAAGGTTTCCCCTCGACGCGGAGACTCATGATTGAAGAGAATACCGCTGCAAGCGAAAATACCATATGCTTCTCGGTAATTTTTGGTAACCCAATGTGCATAGGTTTTCGCAGCAGCATAAGGGCTTTGTGGAGCAAACGGTGTTGCCTCAGTCTGAGGAGGTGCAGCACCGCCAAACATCTCACTGGTAGAAGCCTGGTAAAAACGTGTGTCAATCCCAGACCTTCGAATGGCTTCTAAAATGCGTAGAGTTCCAATACCAGTAACATCTCCAGTATATTCTGGCAAATCAAAACTAACACGCACATGACTCTGGGCGGCCAAATTATAGATCTCATCTGGCTCAATTTCAGAAATTAAATTCGCCAAACTAACTGAGCTAGCTAAATCACCATGGTGGAGCAGCAATCTGGTTTTATCTCCATTGTGAGGATCTCGATAAATATGATCGATACGACCAGTGTTAAATGTGCTTGACCTGCGGATCATGCCATGTACTTGGTAACCTTTAGACAATAGCAACTCCGTCAGATAAGAACCATCTTGGCCAGATATGCCTGTAACCAGCGCTTTTTTCATTTTTTTTCTTCCTTATTTTATTGAACGATGAAGCGCGCGTTTCTATATCGCGGATCACCAGGATCTCGTATGATCCCATTCTGTAAGGCATTTAATACTTCTCGAATGCCCTCGTCAACTGAGAATTGGGCTGAAAAACCCAACTCTTGTTGGATTTTCTCGAACGAGACTGTTATATCTCGCATATCTCCGCCGAAAGTAATATCCTTATAGTTTACTTGAGTCTCCGGCAAACGCTTTAGGATTAGCGTTACAACCTTATCTTTCGTCAGGTTTCCATCCGCTGTACCTACGTTAAAAACTTCCCCACGAATCTTTTCGAGCGGAGAAAGAAGACCCAGAATAATACCATTAACTGCATCTGCAATGTGAATGAATGAGCGCGAATAACCACGCTGATAAATCATCAGTTTTCTCCGGATGAGAGCATCACGAACAAATTGATTTATGATGAGATCAAAGCGTGGTCTAGGGGATAATCCATACAGATTCGCTGATCGAAAAATTAGGGGAGCGCAGTTGCTTTCTTTCGCTTGAGTCAATAGATAGCGTTCTGCAGCAACTTTGGTTTCTGCATACAAAGATTGTGGGTTGAGTGGAGATTCTTCAGCAACTGGCTTTCCTTCTGATGAAAGCCCATAATTGCTGTATGATGACATATAAACAAACCTTTCAATGTCAAGAGAGTTTGCCTGATCGAAGACATGTTGAGTAGCTTCAACATTGTATCGCCAGGCTACTAATCGCCCCACAGATTGACAGGCAGGAAATCCCATAATCGCAGCCAAATGTATGACAGCTTGCGGCGTTGGCCAGTCGCTTCGGAGGGCATTACGAATTGCCCTTGATTCCCACACATCGGCTTTGACGAAATGGAAGCGGTCGTTAGACAAGTACCCTATCAATGATTCGCCTCCATAAAGCAAATCATCAATAACAGTTACATAGTAGCCTAAATGGAGGAGCTTCCCGGCCAAAAAAGATCCAATATACCCCGCTCCACCAGTGATCAAGATGTGGTTCTCCAACTTCAAACCTCACCGTTCATCATAAGAAACACTTTCCATCCGCGTACTTCTAAAGCAGGCAATTCCGGATCGCGATCAATCTTGATGCCCTGTTCGATACAAGTAAGCCGAATTACTTCCGCCAGGTCGCCATCCCCAGTAATACGAATACTTTCAAAGCCAGAATCGCGCACATCAGATAACAATCTGGTCACTCGATTGCGAGTTCGGCGAAATAACAGCATAGAATTTTCAATATATTTGACTGTTAGCTGAGCACGAAAAGAGATTCCTTCTGGCGTAATAATATAGCGAAGTTTTTTTCTTTCAGCTCGCTTCAACTTGATATACCCCTTGTTGACCATGCGCTTAATATGCCAATTTACAGTCCCAACTGCAACGTCAAGCTTATCCGCCAGAGAGGCTTGTGTAATATCTGGGTCTTCTTCTATTTGTTCCAGGAGGATCAGTTCGCGTTGCTCTTGAGATGTATCTAGTTCCATATGAATATCCATTTCCATAATTCAGTCACTGAATTATAACCGCGGGTAGGGAAAGGTCAAGAAGCAAAATTCTGTAAATGAAGGTTATAATCTCAAGAATGGTTCCTAAATCTTACAAATTTACTAAAAGGTGTTCTCTAGGATGGCCCCAAAAAAAGCTCGATTTTTAAAAAATCTAATTTCGCTAGTGCTTGATATTTTCGGAATCGCTCTGATCATGGGATCAGTTACCCTCGATCTCTACCAAAATGATACAGGACTTTATGAAATAGGTAATTTGCAGATTGCAATTATTTTCGTTGGGATCACAATAGCAGTTATTGGAAATTTCACTTTACAATCTCCATCGCTTCTCACCGCAGTAAAATCTTTCAAATCAGTGAGTTTCGTTGTCTTTATGGCCAGCCTTCTTTTATTGATGATTAATTCGATTGGTCTGGGAATTTCTTTACGAAATCCGAATGTTTATAACGGGCTTGAATATGCAGGAAAAATCCGCACCCCAAAATACTCCGCCAAAGAAATTTATGCTCAAATGGATCGAGATGCATCTATTGATGAACAGTATTCTGAATACGTCAAAAGACTTACGAAACTAATATTTGATGGATCGGTTCATTACTGGGAAGAAAATGAAGAAAACAATGCATACAATCTGCGCGTTCCGATTCATGAAAATTATCTCATTTACTTTTCCAATCTATTGACTGGGAATCAGCAAAATCATGAATTTTGCCGGGCAGAAAGAGCCATAGAGCGCTCGGCATGCGTTTGCTCCCAATCTTCCAAAATCTTGGCAGATATTCTGGGAAGAAATCGTGTTCCAACCCATATTGTTGGACTGGAAGGCCATGTAGTGGCCCGCGCCCGAGTAGACAAAGAAATGGATGAGTGGTGGTTGTTGGATGCTGACTATGGTGTTGTAATCGAACATGATATCGACGATGTAGAAAGCAACCTGGGATATATTCAAGAGGCCTATGAAGAACAAGGGTATCGTCAAAATTTTATTGACGTTCTAATAGATATTTACGGCCCAGAAGGGAACAGCATAATCGACGAAAATCATGAATGCGGTGAAGAGGATCATCTATACCTTTTGAAATGGCTAATCCCAGCAATGGGTATTTTGCCGTTTGTAGCTTTCATGTTTATTTATCAAATTCGTCGACAAAAGTAGTGAGTCAAAAAGGGCTTGGTTTTTATACCAAGCCCTCTCCAAAAGTTAGTGAAGATTCTGGTCAATCTACGATCTTGTAATCAGCTACCCTCTTCTCGAGATTGTTCCAAATATCCACGGGATCATCCCCCTGAGCCAGATTTTCAGCGATAAAGCGACCCATATCCACACAATGATCGGAATTGTTGTAATTGTACATCCCAATACGGCCAGTCAACAATAAATTGCTCACACTTTGTAACTGATTATTGACCTTCTTCATTTTCTCTACATATTCTAAATCATACCGGGGATAGAAATTACGCGTGCGCTTGACCAAGTAACCTGATACTTCATCAGCGTTAATAAAACCAGCTTCAACTAAACCATCAACAGTTTTTTGAGCTAGTTCTTCGTCTGTGGCATTCCACTGCCAGCTATCTTCATCACAAGTAAAATCACAACAAATCGCCGTCTGGTTTTCGGGTCCCAGCTCGGGGTTCATTTGCTTCTGCTCAAACACTCTACTGAAAATATATTCACGCTCTGGAAGGAAAATCCATTGATCCTCTAAAGCGAGAGAGCGATTAGCAAAGACATATACTAAAACAAGATGACGGAACTGTAAATCTTCAACCGATCCAATGAATTCTGTCGCGGCCTGACCAAACATCAGCCGGCTTAACACGGGTAGCGGAATGGAAGATACCAAATAATCCGTCTCAAATTCGGCATCCGAACCATCCACCAGACTTTTCACAGATGTAATTCGTCCATCTCCCTGAACCAACTCACGCACATCAGTATTGCTAATGACGCGTCCGCCTGAATTCTCGATATACTCGCGCATCGTCTCGGGGAAATCCCCAAAGCCTTTTTCAGGGTAATAGAAGAATTCAGCGTTGGTTTCGGCGGTTTCCTTTTTGATGCCCAACAATTTCAGAATGACTTCCATTCCGCCAGAGGCAGGAACACGCGCCCTGGCCATCTCAGGGTGCAAGGTTGCAGGCTCGCCCCAAACCTTATCTGCCAAAGGTTCGAATACCAACTCGTAGGCAGGGCGGCCAAACCGCTGAACCATATATTCTTCGTAAGAGTTCGGTTGCCGACGAAGCACAAATCCACGCGCCAACTCAAAGGCATAACCAATGCCCAATTTCAAAAATGTGGGCAACCCCAAAACTCCAGCCAAATTGCCCAGTTTGAGAGGATAATCCACAAGATGCCCGCGCAAATACAGACGGTTCTTCTTAGGCAGCGTCAACAGGCGGTCAGCCATTAGTGTTTGAATTTCATCCAGCACACCTGGGATGACTGAATAAATTTTATGCGCACCATAATCCAATGTAAAATCGTTGTACTCAAAACTGGCGCAAAGCCCACCGATCGCAGATGCTTTTTCCAACACAGTTACTTCATACTTACCAGTTTTAGCCAAGAAATAGCCTGCGGAGAGGCCGCCAATTCCTGCCCCTAATATCACTACTTTTTCTTTCTTTTCCAAAATCACGATCCTCCGTTATCTACGCGTCGAGCGAGCACTAAAGTTTGCCCCATCCAGTATGGGATTTGCATATGTTGAACTCTCAAAACAGTTGCGATCTTTGTGCCCAATTTCGACAGCCACGAAATATAAGGCCCCATGCGGAAGAAGATATAGCCTAATTCGAGGCTTTGCCAGTGCATCTTCGATCGCTGCATCTTAAATCCAGTCTGATTAAGCATCTCACGAATCGTTTGAATGGTGAAGAAATACAGATGCACCGAAATAAGGAAAACCCACTTTCGTCCCATCAACCGAGCAATTACCGAGTTTATATCTGGATAATTGACAATCAATAATCCATTGGGTTTCAACACCCTACGACATTCTCGCAGTACAGCTTTGGGGTCAGGAGTATGCTCCAAAACATCCCAAAGTGTAACCACATCATAATGGGCATCGGGCAAATTCATATCAAAGACTGTTCCCGGCTGAATATCAATGCCATAATGCTCGTTGCCCCACTCAGCCATCCAACGGTTAGGCTCGCTGCCAGCGACTTCCCATCCACGGCTTTTAGCAACACCTAAAAACGCTCCAGCCGCAGTGCCGATATCGAGGATACAGCCTTTATCAGGAACCAAACGCTCAATGAGTTCTAATGATTTGGCAAAGGTTCGCTCTCGGGCAGGGTTCTGTGAAATAAAGTTTTCGTCTGTTCCCTCGCTGTACCCTGTAAGAATGACATCACTTTTCAAGCGCGGTGAGAGATACTGCAAATCACAAATTTTGCAGCGCACCAGTTGATCAACAAGAATTTCATCGCCAGAAGATCGAAATGTTTCCATGATCTCATCGGGTTGCGCGTTTTCGTATTGAGCGGAGTAAACCACGTCAAAATCGTCCGCTCCACACAAATTGCAGGAAACTTCTTCTAGCATAGATTGGTAATTTTCCACACGATCAGACATACAATTATTTATTCCTTTGTAATATTTGTTTGAGTTGACGAAAACGCGTGTTGACCGCATTCAAAATCAGCCCCAAGGCAAAAGCCAATGCGCTCAACAACAATAATAGAGCGATTCCGGCTAGCAAAGCCAAAGAATTCAGTTGTAAGATATTATTATTGGCAAGAGAAAGCAACCCTAAAAGGACAAGAACGACTAAGAACAACACCAAAGATGCAAGTCCAAAAAGTCTCAAAGGATAGTGATCGCGCAAAAGGATTGCTGCAGTCATCATGATGCGGTATCCATCGCGCAGCGCATTGAGTTTTGAATGACTGTCTGTGGGTCGGCTGCGGTAAGAAATAGGCAGTTCTTCTATGATCATGCCTTCTTCAAGAGCTTGAAGTGTCATTTCTGTTTCTGTCTCAAACCCAGGGGTCAGTAAAGGAACTGTTTTGACAAATCGCCGGCTGAAGGCACGGTAGCCAGAAAGAATATCTTGATATTTTGTTCCAAACATCAAGTTAATGCTTGTGACAATCAATTTATTACCCAGATCAGCCGTGAAGAAAGGGTAATTATTCGCGCAAAAGAGAGCGCAATCTAGGCTGA
>JACKQG010000598.1_pt1 | contig 52256 bp, 56 predicted proteins | sample 8237621 | NCBI WGS metagenome assembly JACKQG01 (sample SAMN15677084, study PRJNA649215) | marine metagenome | biome: marine; feature: Black Sea; material: saline water; isolation source: suspended particulate matter (SPM) from the Black Sea western gyre | collected 2013-06-09/2013-06-10 | depth... | reverse complement strand
CCCCAGACGTTTGCACGGGGGGGTCCGCTCTTGTGTCGAGGGCGAACCCTTTGCGCGGGGGCTTTCTGGGGCCGCCGTTTGGGGTAGGGTCCAGAAGATGGCCGTTACGGGAGCAAACAAAGCACCTGCAATCTGGGTGCTGGCCGACGACCGGGCCGGAAACCGCCGCCAGTGCCTGGGCGTCGCCGATGCGCTGGGCATTGATTATCATGTCAAGGAAATCGCCTATGGACCGTGGGCGGCGTTGCCGAATGTGGTGCTGGGGGCGTCCTTTTCGGGATTGACGGCGGACAGCCGCCTGGGCATCCATTCGCCCTGGCCCGATGTGGTGATAGGCGCCGGCAGGCGAACCGCCCCGGTTGCGAGGAAAATCCGTGCCCTTGCCAAACGCAATGGCAGTGACTGCTTTTTGGTGCAGGTCATGGACCCCGGCGCGGGGCGGGGCGATTTCGGGCTGATCGCGGTGCCGCGCCACGACGGCCCCGTTTCCGGGGGCAATATCCTGAGCATTACCGGCGCGCCGCATCAACTGACCCGAAGCCGCCTCGACGATGAAGCCCGCCTTTGGCAGGGACGCTTCGACGCTCTGGCAAAACCGTGGATCGCCCTGATCGCCGGCGGCAGCACCCGCAGGCGCACCTTTACCCCAGGCATGGCGCGGGACCTGGCGGAGCGGGCCTCGAACATGGCGGAGCAGTCGGGCGGATCCTTGCTGGTGTCCACCAGCCGCCGCACCGGAAGCGCCGCCGATGACCTGATCGACGCCATCACGGCTCCCAAGATCGTTTTCCGCTGGGGAGAAAGTGGAGAAAATCCGTACCATGCCTATCTGGCGATGGCCGAGGCGGTTATCGTCACCGGCGATTCGACTTCCATGTGCTCGGAGGCCTGTTCCGGGACGGGGCCGGTTTATATTTTCAGCCCCGACGCCCTGACGGCGCCGAAGCACGCCCGCCTGCATGCCGACCTGTATGAACGCGGCTACGCCCGGCCGCTTGGCTCGGGTGTAGAGGGGGGCGGCTTCGAGGCGTGGTCCCACGAGCCTCTCAACGCCGCCGATGACGTTGCCCGCGCCATCCGTGACCGGCTGGGTTTGTAGAACCTGATGCCCCGGTTTTCCGCCAATCTCTGGTACCTGTTTCAGGACATGCCGATGCCGGACCGCTTTCAGGCCGCCAGGGAGGCCGGATTCCGGGCCGTCGAGTTCCATTTCCCCTACCAGTGGCCGGGCTCCGATCTGGCCGGGTGTCTGGACGAACACGGCCTTGAGCAAGTGTTGATCAATGCGCCGCCGGGCGACTGGGAGGCCGGCGAACGCGGCATCGCCGCCTTGCCGGGCCGGGAAGGGGAGTTCCGCGAGTCTTTGGGACTCGCCATCGAATACGCCGAAACCCTGAACTGCCCGCAAATTCACGTCATGGCCGGGCTGGTAGATGAGGCGGGGCGCTCCAAGGCCCTGGATACCTTCCGGGAAAACCTGAGCTTCGCCGCCACGGAATGCGAACGCCATGGCGTTGCCATGCTGATCGAGGCGCTTAATCCGGTCGATGTGCCGGGCTACCTGATTTCCGACACCGAGGCCGCCCGCGCCGTGGTCGATACGGTCGACCACGACAACCTGTTCCTGCAATACGACCTCTATCACGGGGCTATGAACGGAGAAGACATGGCGTCCGTCATCGAGGCAAACCTCGACGTCATCGGCCACATGCAGGTCGCCGGCGTTCCCGGCCGCCACGAGCCCGACGACCGGTGCCCGCTGGATTACCCGGCCCTGTTCCGGGCCATCGACGGCCTCGGCTATGAAGGCTGGATCGGCTGCGAATACAGCCCGCGTTCGGGCGGCTCGGGCACGCTTGAGAGCCTCGGCTGGGCAACGGAGTACGGCCTCGGCGCTTTAGCGCCCTAAAATCAAAGCCCCCTAGTTAACGTCTTCCCAGGCCTTGACCTGCTGCGTCTGTTCGCCGAGACCTTCGACACCGAGGCGCATGACGTCGCCGGGTTTCAGATACATCGGCGGCACCCGCCCGAGGCCGACGCCCGGCGGCGTGCCGGTGGGGATGACGTCGCCCGGCATCAGGGTCATGTAGCTGCTGATGGAGCTGATGATGTGGCCGATGCCGAAAATCATCGACGACGTATTGCCGTCCTGACGCCGGTCGCCATTGACCTCCAGCCACAGGTTGAGGTTCTGCGGGTCGGACACCTCGTCGGGCGTCACCAGCCACGGCCCGAGCGGCGCGAAGGTATCGAAGCTCTTGCCCTTCAGCCACTGGCCGTCGCGTTCGAGTTGGTATTCCCGTTCCGAAACGTCGTTCATGATCGAATAGCCGGCGATCACGCCCAGGGCTTCGGACTGCGAAACATACTGGGCGCGGCGGCCAATGACGACCGCCAGTTCGACCTCCCAGTCGCCCTTCTTCGATCCCTTGGGCAGGACCACCGGGTCGTTGGGGCCGCTTAAGCTGGTCACCGCCTTGGTAAACAGGATCGGCTCGTCGGGGATATCCATCTTCGCTTCTTCGCCGTGCGCCTTGTAGTTGATGCCGACGGCGACGATCTTGCCGACGCCGGTGACCGGCGGCCCCAGGCGCGGGTTGCCTTCGACGAGGGGCAGCGATGCGGTATCGATTTTGGCCAGCGCCGACAGCCGGTCGGGGTCCAGGGCCGCGCCATCGAGGTCGTTGATCTTGTCCGACAGGTCCCGGATCCGGCCGTTTGCGTCCAAAAGGCCGGGTTTCTCCTGACCCTTCGGGCCGAAGCGCAGCAATTTCATGGAATTCCCTCAGAGTTTCAAGTATTTCAAAGGCTTAAGGTAAAAAGACAAACCGGAAAATCGCCGTTTTTTTGAGAAGTGCGGGGGACGTTAAGCGAATTTATTTTTTCAGGTGTGATGGCCGTCATTCGTTCTGGTGTCTCAAGGGATTATACGTTCAACACCAGCCACCTTTCCAACATGAAAGACCAGGATCGTGAAAAAACATTATTTTGAACTGACACGATTGATCGAAAAGCTGCACCGGCGGTATATCGACGTTCTCAAGGCGGAACTGAACCGGATCGGCGTGCGCGACATCAACGGCGTGCAGGCGCTGTTGCTGACCAACATCGGGGCTGAGGAAATTTCCATTCGCGATTTGGTCGAGAGGGGCTATTACCTCGGCTCCAACGTGTCTTACAACATCAAGAAGCTGACCGATCTCGGCTACCTCGAGCAGGAACGCTCGGCCCACGACAAGCGCTCGGTCAACGTGCGCCTGACCGAAAGGGCGCTCGACGTCGTCACCTCGATGCAGACCCTGCAGGACTACAACGCCGATGCCTTCGCGGAAAAAGGCGCAACGCCGGAATCGATCGACGACATCTGCCAGGGCCTGCAATCGCTGGAACGCACCTGGTCGGATTACATCCACTACGGCATGAAGGCGAAGGCGTAAGGCTTTCGCCGACGCAAAAAAACAACGGCGCGCCGGCGGCACGGCCCCGGCGCGCTTTTTCATGCGCGGCCTTCGGCACAGGCCCCCGTGGCGAAGCGGCGGGCGTCCCGTTATCGTCAGGATATCGTCAAAAAGTCGTCCGAAACTCGTCCGAAACTCATCATTTTTCCGGCTCCATTGCACCGCAACGCCTTGAATTCAAAGGAGACACGCCCGGCCGGGCGGCGAAAAACTCATCATTTATCATCATTTTCAGTTAATATTCCTAACTGCAATCCGCCCGCACAAAGCCCAGGCCGAATAATTTGGGCTTTAAAAAGTAAGAAGTTTGCTTGTGTTATGCAGGCATTGCCGGCTTGCCAAGTACCAAAGCCTAGACACAGGGGCCTTTCCCCGCCGCCTATAAAACCATAAACGGAATATATTCTTTTTTGGCGCAGGAGTCAAGGGGGGAATATGCCCACCGCCGAAATTACTTCCCCAAAATCGGCAACACTTCTCCCGCCTCCCCAACACTCTCCGCCGTCAAACACTGAAACCCGTCGCCATCCAGCGCCACCGCCCCCTCGCGCTCGCCGGCGTCCTGGCCATGCCCGGTCAGCACGTGCAGCGCACCTTGTAGGCCCGCCGTTTTGGCGGCCCGGACGTCGGCTTCGCGGTCGCCGATCAGCCAGGATTTGCTTAAATCAACGGGCAGGCGCTGGGCGGCTTCGAGCAGCATGCCGGGGTTGGGTTTGCGCCACGGGTGGTTGGGGTTGTCGAAGGGGGCTTTGCCGTCCTTGTGGTGTGGGCAGGCGAAGACGGCGTTGAGGAAGGCTCCCTGGCTGTCCAGGGTTTCGATGATGGTTTCCTGGACTTTGACGAAGCCCTGCCAGGCGAATTTGCCGCGCGCGATGCCGGCCTGGTTGGTGACGACGATGACGGGCACGCCGAGTGTGTTGGCCCGCGCGATGACCTCGGCTGCGCCGGGTATCATCCGCACGTCTTCGGGGCGGTGCAGATAGTGGGCGTCTTCGACGATGACGCCGTCGCGGTCGAGAAAAAGCGCCGGGCGGCGAAGATCGCCTAAAGGCGGGATGCCCGGCACGTTTTGCACCCGGTTGAGAACCTGACTCCAAAGCTGGTCGTCGTCGATTCCGGCCCCAAACGGCAAGTCTAACGGCTCTGGCATAGGGCGTCCCTTGTTGTTTTCGGGGAACGATTTTTTGTCCCGATACGCCTTAATATGCTATCAAGACGGCAGAGGGAAGCAGAGCTGGGCCTGTGAGGGGGCCTACCCTGCATTAAACCCCCCCAGGGGTTTGGATCAATCGTTCAGGAACGATGCATGAAACCCGAAGACCAAAGACAGGAAAGACCCGACAATCTGGCCCACTGCACACTGCGCTGGGGGCTGTTCGCCTTCGGCTGGCTCAACGTCGGCCTCGGCATCATCGGCATTGTCGTGCCCGGCCTGCCGACGACGGTGTTTCTGATTATCGCGCTGTGGGCGTTTTCCAAAAGCTCGGACCGCTTCCAGCGCTGGCTGTGGGAGCATTCCCGCTTCGGCCCGCCGATCCGGAGCTGGCACGAACACCGGGTCATTCCGCTAAAGGCCAAGGTGTTGGCGGCGGCGATGATGAGCGCGAGCTTCCTCTACGTGACGGTTTATGTCGCGGACGGCTGGCACCTGCCGGCGCTGCTGGCCGCGGTCATGGTGCCGGCGGCGGCCTATATCCTGACCCGCGCCAGCGTCGCGCCCGCCGAAGCAATCCCCGAAACCCCGGAAGTTTCTTAAAAGAAACTATATTTTGGACGCAAATACGTCGTCGCGGATGATTCCATCCGCTCGGGATTTGCTCATTCCCCCGGCTTATTCACCCGTGAAGGCCTGAAGCCCGGTCTGTGCGCGGCCCAAAATCAGCGCGTGGATGTCGTGCGTGCCTTCGTAGGTGTTGACGGTTTCCAGGTTCAGCATGTGGCGGATGACGTGGAATTCGTCGTTGATGCCGTTGCCGCCGTGCATGTCGCGGGCCAGACGGGCGATGTCGAGCGCCTTGCCGGCGGAGTTGCGCTTGATCATGGAGATGTTTTCCGGCGGGCAGTCGCCGTCATCCAGCATCCGCCCGACGCGCAGGCAGGCCTGCAGGCCGATGGTGATTTCCGTCTGCATGTCGGCGAGTTTTTTCTGGATCAACTGGTTCGCCGCCAAGGGCCGTCCGAACTGTTTGCGGTCCAGCGTGTATTGCCGGGCCGCGTGCCAGCAGAATTCCGCCGCCCCCAAGGCGCCCCAGGCGATGCCGAAGCGCGCCTTGTTGAGGCAGCCGAAAGGACCGCCCAGGCCTTTGACGTTTGGCAGCAGGTTTTCTTCCGGCACGAACACGCCGTCCATGACAACTTCGCCGGTGATCGCGGCGCGCAGCGACATCTTGCCCTCGATCTTGGGCGCGCTTAAGCCCTCCATGCCCTTTTCCAGGATAAAGCCGCGGATGACGCCGTCCAGCTTGGCCCAGATGATGAAGACGTCGGCGATCGGAGAATTGGAAATCCACATCTTGTTGCCGGTCAGCACGTAGCCGCCCTCAGTCGCCACGGCGCGGGATTTCATGCCGTTGACGTCGGAGCCGTGATCGGGCTCGGTCAGGCCGAAACAGCCGATCAGCTCGGCGGTGGCCAGTTTCGGCAGGTATTTTTGGCGTTGTTCATCGGTGCCGTATTCATGGATCGGGTGCATGACCAGCGACGACTGCACGCTCATCACGGACCGGTAGCCGGAATCGACGCGCTCGATCTCGCGCGCCGCCAGCCCGTAGCAGACATGGTTGACGCCGGCGCAGCCGTAGTCCTCGGGCAGGGTCGAGCCGAGAAGGCCGAGTGCGCCCATTTCGCGCATGATCTCGACGTCGAAATGTTCGTTTCGGTTGGCCTCGAGAATCCGGGGCATCAACTTGTCCTGCGCGTAGTCGCGCGCAGTATCGCGGACCAGGCGTTCGTCTTCGTTCAGTTGTTCGTCGAAACGGAACGGATCATCCCATTGGTAATTGCTCTTGGAAGCCACGATGGATGTTTCCTTTAATTATTTTTGATTGTCGGGTTTGAGGACGCTGACGCCGATCATGCTGTCGCGGGTGACCAGGGCGGCGAGGGAGTCTTCGTCCAGGCCATCGGCGCCGTCGGGGCGCATGGGCAGGACCATGTAGCGCAGGTCGGCGGTCGAATCATGCACCCGGACCTCGACGTCATCGGAAATTTCGGTGCCGAATTCGGCCAGCACGGCGCGCGGCTCGCGGACCATGCGGGTGCGGTAATTGCGCGACTTGTACCAGTCGGGCGGCAGGCCGATCAGCAGCCGGGGATAGCACGAACACAAGGTGCAGACGATGACGTTGTGGACGAGGGCTGTGTTTTCCATCACCCGGATCGGGATGGTGCCGGCATCGATGCCTATTTCTTCCGCCGCCGCGTTGACGTCGTCCAGCATACGGGCCTTGAAGTCGGGATCCGTCCAGGCGCGGGCCACCATGCGGGCCCCTTCCGCCGGACTTTTGGAATCAATGGATTCAAGCATCTCGCGCAGTTCGCCGGCGGAGAAGATGTCCTTGTCGATCAGCAGTTCGGCGACGGCCTCGGTCATGATCATGTGTTCGCTGACCGGGCCGTCTTCCAGGTCGGGCTGCTTGGGATGCGGGTAGGGCCAGTCCTCATCGCCATGATCGTGCCCGTGATCGTGATCGTCATGAGGCGCGGTCATGAAGCCTCTCCTGCATCCAGGGGATCGAGCCAGGATTCGAAGACATCGACGATGGTGGTGTCCTTGGGACTTCCGCTGTAGTCCTGCCACAGGTCCGATTGCGGGAAGGAAACCCAGTAAAGCGGCTGTTTCGGTTTGCCGTCGCGGCCGTAGGCCAGTTCTTCGGGGTTGGCGTAGGTTCCGACAAACCGGATGACGGTTCCGACATGTCCGCGGATGAAAAAGGGCGTGCGCATATGGCCCGGCGGATAGGCCGCACGCACCCGGACCCGGTCGCCTTCCGTAAACCTTGCGGAAACCCCGGCGGCGGTCATTTTGCCTGCTCCCAGCGGGCGCGGACGTCTTCCATCCTGCGGCCCAGCTCGTCGATTTTGAGTACGCCTTTTTCGATCAGCACATTGGTGATCGAGGAAATCCAGCGTTCATAGTAGCTGTAGTCTTCGTAGGCGCCGGGGCCGAGGTCCTCGATGCCGCGGCGCAGCTCATCGACGGTCATCAGCTTGCGCTTGCGGTCCGAAACCAGCCGCATGATGGCGTCGACGCGCTTTTCCCAGGGGGCGTAATCGTGCTCGACCTGGTCCACCGGTCCGGCATCCTTCATTCCCTGGCCGCCCATATCGTGGTGGCGGGGCCCCGGACTCGACAGGGGGGCGGAGGGAAGGGGGCTCGCTTTATTGTCACTATCGGTCATGGGGAAAATGCTGACACGGAATAGGCGCTACGACAAGGGTGGGGCGACAAGGGCGGGGTTGGCTACTGGTTGATGTCCTTGAGTCTTTTTTTCGGTTTTTTGTTAAGCGCGCGCTCAAAGAAAAAATCGGACCGCAGATCAACGGCGGTAACCATGAGCGCCGTGCTGGCCCGGCTGCCGTCGTCGTTGACGGTGGTTTTGATTTTCGCGGTCAAGTTGACGGTTGGGTACTTCCAGAGCATATCGCATTCGATGGAGACGATTTGCTGTTCGGCCCCGCATTCGGACCCGGTCGGCTGGCCATAGCGCTGGCTCAGTTCCGTCAGCAGTTCCAGGTAGGAAATTTTCGTATAGTCGTGACGGGATTCGATCCGGTAGGCGCGCGCACTTTTCTCCAGGCCGTGGAAATATACCCGGAAAACCCCCTCATGGTGGCGGTACGAGCCGATCCGGCCGCCGGCAGGATTGGCGGTGAAGGTCATGCTTGGGTAGACCCGAAGCGCCTCGTCCGCGGGCAGGCCGAGATAAATGCCGCCAAGCTGAAACCCCTTGAGGGCCATCGTTTCCACTCCTGCGGATTGTTTCGGGGACGCCTTGCCGATCCAGTCCTTGGAGCCGTATTTTTCCGGATAGAGGACCAGCAACACCAGATACCCGACCATAAAGAGGAGCGAAAGGACCACCAGGGTGGTCACGACCCGCATGCCGAACGTCATCCCGGTTGGATCGCCGAAGGTTTCCTCGAAGGCCAGATCGTCGGAGAACTTAAAGTCTTCATCCGGATCGGTGATGATTCTCCGCTCGCGGATGGGCTCTTCGTTTACTTCCCCCGTGTTACCCCCTGTGTTTCGTCCCTTATTTTCGCGCGGGGGTTCGGGCACATTGCCGGCGGGCGGTTGATCTGCGGCCATCGGTTCGCTTTCTAAGGAATCAAGGGACTATCCATACCAATCCTGGCCGCCTGGGACCAGTATGCCGGTAGACCAGTATGCCGGTAGATGGGGCTCACATCCCAAGTGCGGCGCCCTTGATAGCCGAGGATATGGCTTTCATCCGGGTCAGGGCGGGTTTTTTCCTGTAGGCCAGGGTTTGCCGGTCCAGGGCCGTGAACTCCAGGTCTGTCGAACGGGCGCCGTGGGTCGACAACGAGGTCCGGGTCAAGGCTTCCAGCACCACGTTGTCGGTGCGCTGCCAGCGGAGCCGGCAAACCCAACCCTGGGAAGCGTTTTCCATGCCGCAGCGGTTGATGTCGGGGGCGCCGAATTTTCTTTTCAGGCGTTCGCGGATTTCTATTTCCGATACGTTCCAGTAGGTCTCGGTGAAATGGAGCCGGTAGGACTTGCGCCCCGCCTCCGGGCCCATGAAGGAAACCGTATATGTCCCATTGCCCAGTTTGAAGCGGCCGATTTGCCGTCCTTCCGGCGCGCCCGACATGGAAATGGAAGGGTGTACCGATCCGGTTTCGATTGGGGTCATGCCCAACCTAATCCCCGAAAACCCAAAGGGGGGAAGGGTTTCCCTAAAGGGTTGGGCGGCTTCGTCCCTGGGCCGATAGGACCACTTGTCACTGAAAGAGCCAAAGCCGATGGCGGACGTGGAGAGATAGAGGATCAGCGTTAGCGCAGAGCAGATGAACAGGGTGACCAGACTGGAGGTCTGCTCAATTCGCCAGGTGCGCCCGAAACGGTCGAAAGGATTTAGGTGTTGGCGGTGCATGATAAAACTCCTCATCAACAATCCGCCCTGGATGATTGGTTTATTTATATAATCCATGACATGTATAGATTAGAGATGTATGTAGTAAAAGACGATTTTATTATTTGTTTTTATTTTTCAATAAAATTTAAATAAAAACTTATACATTTTTTCTGCTTGGCTTTGGTTCATTGCCGCCAGTGGCTTATCCTGCTGGCGGGACATCCCGCGAGGCTGTAAAATGCCTGTTCATCAGGGACGAATTGTCAGGAGACCGCCAAAACCATGAACGAAAACCATCCGGGGGTTCCCCGATTGCCGATCACCGCCGCACACCGGAAACGCAGCGATGCGGAAATCCTGCGCAAACTTTCAAAGGTCCGCCTGTTGTCCCTGGATGTGGACGGGGTTTTGACCGATGGCGGCCTGTATTATTCCGACGACGGACACATCCAGAGGAAATACAACGTCAAAGACGGTGTCGGCATCCAGCGCGCCCTGCAGGCCGGCGTCCAGATCGCCATCATATCGGCCGGTGTTTCCGGGTCGATCCCGGAACGGGCGGCGACTTTGGGAATCACGCATGTCTTTACGGGCGTCGAGGACAAACGCGCCAAGCTGGAAACCCTGTGTCAGGAGATGGGGCTGGATATGTCTGAAACCGCGCATATCGGTGACGACATCAATGATGTGCCGCTGTTGGAAGCCGTCGGCTGTCCCATTGCCGTCGCCGACGCCCATATCGAAGCCTTCGAAGCGGCGGTGATCATAACCGAGCGCAACGGCGGTGCGGGGGCGGTGCGGGAAATTTGCGACGCCCTGGTCGAGGCCCTTGCCCCCCCAGACTGATCTCCCGATCAGGCCCCGTTCCAGCGTTCCATGATGTCGTGCTCAACGCCCAGGTGGTCTAGCGCGCGGCCGATGCTTTGCCGCACCAGGTCGGTAATGGATTGCGGATTGTGGTAAAACGCCGGCACCGGCGGATGGATCACGGCGCCGATATCGGCGGCTTTGGTCATCAGTTCCAGATGCCCCTTATGCAGCGGAGTTTCGCGCACCATCAGCACCAAAGGGCGTTTTTCCTTTAACGTTACGTCCGCGGCCCGGATCATCAAATTATAGGAAAAGGAATGGGCAATGCCCGACAGGGTCTTGATGGAACACGGCGCGATGAGCATGCCGCCGGCGCGAAACGAACCGCTCGAGACGGCGGCGGCGAGATCCTTGTTGGAATAGGTTTCCTCTGCCAGAGCGCGGACGTCTTCCATCGAACACCCGGTTTCGATGTCGATGGTGCGCTGTCCCATTTCACTGACAATCAGGTGCGCCGGATGGCCCAGTTCCTTGAGCGCGCGCAGCGCCTCGATGCCGTAAATGGCGCCGGTCGCCCCGGAAATACCGACGATCAAAGGCGCGCTCATGTTGAAATCCCATGCTTGAAAACAGGCTGTTGTTGCCGGACCCTAACGTGAAACGTCCATCGGCGCACGGCAAACCTTGAGCAGACCTTGAGATGGTTCCCGAACACTGCCTGACCTGTGATTGTGCACCAAAGGGAAAGAGGCTATAGAAACGGAATGCGCCTTTTTTCTCAATGCTCTTACGTCGTGTTGACCGCCGCCCTTTTGCTGACGGGCGCCTGCGCCGGGCCAAACGAAGCCGGGCGGGAAGGGGGCAAAAACGTCTTTGTTTTTGATCCGAGTGAATTCAATCGCGATACTTTTTCTAAGCCGACTGTAATTCCTGATTCTATTACAATATGTTACAATAAATCCGGGACAACGGCCGCTAAAATTGCCAATATGGCAGTCAAGGAATGTGCTAAATATAATAAAACGGCGAAGTTCGAAGACCAGTCCTTGCTGGTTTGTCCGCTTTTTACGCCGGTCGGCGCTATTTATAGATGCGTCGCCAATTAAAAGGCAGATAAACGACCCGCCATTTAATTGGTGATAAACGCTACGTTAACTAAAACCGTTTATTAGCGATAACTGTTTTGGATTCCCGGTGAGGAGACCAACTATGAAAAAGAAAATTTCCGCGATCATGCTGGCCGTTTCGGTTGCCGGTTGCTCGAATGTCGATATGACCCGCGAAGAAATGCTCGGCACCGCTGCTGGCGCAGCCGCAGGCGGCTTTCTCGGTTACCAGTTGGGCGGCGGGATATTGATGAATTCCGTTTTCGCCACCCTCGGCACCGTTGCCGGCGGAGCAGGCGGGTATTACGCCACCCAGGCCCTTATGGGCACGGACCGCGCGGCTTATGAGCAGACGACGAAGAAAGGCCTTGCCGAGGCGGAAGATGGCAAGGTTCTGGATTGGAAGAATCCGGAAACCGGGAACTCCGGCATTTTCCGGACCACCAACTCCTTTCAAATGGCTGATGGCCGGTATTGCCGTCAATACCGCACAACCGTGTCCTTCAAGAAGAATGTGCGATCCGGCGTCGGCATGGCCTGCCGCCAGCCCAACGGACAATGGCAGGTTGTTTCCGACGACTTCAGCTAGGACCCAAATTTTCCCCGTATTTTGCGTTTTACGGTGAACGGATGCCGCGCCATGCTTAATCTGGCCGCCGTTGCCATAGGAGTCTACGCGGTCATCGTCGGCGGCCTGTTTTTGCTGCAACGCCAGCTTATCTATTACCCCTCACAATCCATGGCGTCTCCGGCCCAGGCCGGAGTGAGTGAGATGCAGGCCCTCAGGACCAATACCGAAGACGGGCTGACCCTGACCTTCTGGTACGCCCCGGCCAAGGCGGGGCAGCCGACCGTGGTTTATTTTCACGGTAACGGCGGCAATCTTTCCGGACGCGGGTTCAAGGTCCGGCCTTATCTGGATGCCGGGTTTGGAGTCTTGTTGGCAGGCTACCGCGGTTACGGCGGCAATCCCGGAAAACCAAGCGAGACAGGGCTATACGCAGACGCCAGGGCGCACCTGGAATTCCTGAAAAACCAGAAAATTTCCCCGAAACAATGGATTTTGTACGGAGAATCCCTTGGCTCCGGCGTTGCCGTGCAGATGGCATATGAGCAAGCCGGGGGAGACCCCAATCAGGGAACCCAGGCCGCCGCTGGCGGCCCCATTGGGGCCCTGGTCCTCGAATCTCCGTTTTCCTCTCTTGGCGATGCCGCCCAATCCCATTATCCCTTTGTTCCGGCACGATTTCTTGTCCGCGACCGGTATGACTCGGTTGCCAAGATCGAGCACGTTAACGCGCCGGTTTTGGTCGTTCACGGGGAAGAAGACGGGGTAATTTCCGCAAACCAGGGAAAACGGTTGTTTCAAGCCGCCCGAGAGCCAAAACAGGCGCACTGGATCGCAGGAGCGGGGCACAACAATCTCTATGATTATGGCGTTTCGGATTTGGTTGTAGTATTCATTCAAAAGAACACCTTAAAGTAGTCCATATTCTCCTCTGTGAATCCATCCGCTTCCCTCTGAAAACCCTTGGTTTCTGTAGAGTTTTGGCCATCCCCAAGGGCGAAATTTTCTTGACCCACAAAGCATTATCATCTATTTTACATAGTGGAATGGTGTAAGTGAGTCCGGAATGCGTCCGCTTTTTTGGTGGTATTGCGTAAATCTGGCCCCGTCCTTTTCATTGGAAATTTTGTTAAGTAGACCGATACGTAGACCGAAAAGCAGATTTGAAAATGGCTACAATTCCCAGATCGGGGCCTTTACCGGCACCGACGAATGTAACGAGTGGACGGGGTGGCCCCCCGACTCGCGTTTCGTCTGTTGGCGGGTCTTCTGTCGATCAAATTCTTGACGGTAGCGGTGTCTCTTTTGAATCAGCCACCTTCGGTTTTCAGGAGGAAGGCCAAGTCTCTTATGACCAGGGTTCCGGTAAAAGGGGCGGGCAGGGTTTCCCCGGCTTCGTCGATGCGCCGACCAAGATCTTCGCCGCCATGTTGGAAACAACCGATATTTCCCAGGGAAACGACGATCGTTCCGAAGGCAGCGCCCCCGGCACCGTGCCTTATGTCGGTATAGCCGCAAAAGCCATTCAGATTTATGAAACCAATGCCAGGATTGCCGGTGGTGAACCGCGCTACCTGGGCACGTCAGTCAGCGTGGTTCTTTAGGCCCGGGTCCTGATGTCATAGGAACTTACGGGGACGCGGAGACGCGTCTTTTTTTATGCCCCATGTGAGTGGGCTCACATTTTAAAAACCATGTGAGTGGGCTCACATTTTTTATGACATGTGACGGCCATCACGGTCTTTTCATACAGATTTTGCTAGGAATCACAGGCATGGATGGTGGGTGAGCCAGCCGGATTTATTGAATTTGTAACGGATACGTCATGGCTATCGAACAGGTTCTAGCGACTGCAATATCCGGGCTTCAGGTCAGCGCCAAAAAGGCCGAGGTGTCCGCGACCAATATCGTCAATCAGAACACGGTCGGATACAAAGTTCTGGATGTTCATCCGATCACCCGCACATCAGGGATCGGATCTGGGACCGGCAACAGCTTGGCCGCCCAACTGTTCGAAGGCGGTGCGGTTGACGTGGCCACCGAATTCACACGCCTGATCGAAGCAGAGGTCTCCTATAAGGCCAATGCCCGCGTTATCCAGACAGCGGAAGACCTCCAGCGCGCGCTTCTCGACATTACCGCCTGACGCACCTGCCTGGTTTATCCACCCATGGCGAACCCAGTGCGGGGGGGTGGATTTCATCTTCCTGGCGTTTGCCCTTTTCCGGGCTAAAGCTTTATTATTTTTTAAACTCTTGGCCGCACCCTATATACTAATCAGGACATGTTCCGGCTTTATCGTGAAGGTCGGGACGTTCGCTTTTATCTTTAGCACCGGGGATGGCCATGCCTGCCGATGTGGACAACGCGTTTGATATCGCATTCTGGTTCGCCGATACCGCGTTGAATGAAAACGAGTACCTGCAGCCGCAAAAACTGCAGCGCCTGATGTTCATTGCCCAGGCTTATTATTCGGTCGCTTTCAACGGCAGCCGCCTGATGCCGGCGATCTTTGTTGCCGATGAGATGGGGCCGGTGGAACCCAATATCTACATCGCCTTTTCCAAAGGGCGCCCGGATGTCGATGCGCGGCTGTTCCTGCCCCATGAGGTGGAAGCCTTCCTCGACGGTATCTGGCGGCGGTTCGGCCACCATTCCACCGAACGGCTTAACAAAATGACCAAAGATACGAGCGCCTATAAACAGGCCATGAAGCGCGGGCACCGGGCGGAAATTTCCCTCGACACCATGCGTCTGTCCTTTGCCCGGGCCGAAAACACTCCCGGCGTCGGCCAGGTGGTCAAGCCGAAGGTTCTCCGAACACAGTCCGGTCGGGCCGTAACCGTCAAGGCCTGGGTGCCTGGCGCCAAGACCGCCACCAAGCGCTGATATTCTCCTAATATTTTATATCGGGTTGGCTTTCTTTTGCCGCCAGCCTCCCCCCAGCGGCAGTCGGGAACGTGGCCTGAAAGATATTTTCATGGCAAATCAGGTCTTTCATGTTGCCTTCCCGTCCGGCTACAATAAAATAATAAACAGGTGTCACCTTCTCCGCCGGGTTTCCGGTTGTTGGTTTCACTGTGGGGAAGACGAGATTTATCTCGATAATTAAACTAGGGAGGACAATTTCCGATGACTGTAAGTACTATGTTTCTGCGCGGTTTGACGTTCGGTGTCGCCGCGGCTGGCTTGATTGCCGTGGCCCCGGCCCAGGCTAAGGTCGAAGGCAATACTATCGTTCTGGGATCTGCCATTTCCTTTACCGGTAAATATTCCACCAACGGCATCCATGCCAAAAACGGCTATAACCTGGGCGTCAAACGGATCAACGAAATGGGCGGCGTCAAAGTCGGCGGCAAGGCCTACAAGCTGAAAATCATCTATTACGATGATGAATCCACGCCTCTTCGTACCGCCCAGTTGGCCGAACGCCTGATCAAGCAGGACGGCGTCAAATACTTCCTGGGGCCGTACAGCTCCGCAACCACCAAGGCGCTGGCGCCGATCACGGAAAAATACAAAATCCCGATGGTCGAAGCCGAAGGCGCGTCCCGCTCGCTCTTCAACAAAGGGTACAAATATATTTTCGCCGTGCTGTCGACGTCTGAACAGTATCTCGCCAGTTCCATCGCGCTGGCCGCCGAAATTGCCAAGAAAAACGGCAAGGACCCCTCTTCCGTCAAAGTCGCCATGGCGTTTGAGAACGATCCGTTCTCGCTCGACGTTCGCGCCGGTGTTCTGGACGACATGAAGAAGTTCGGTATGAAGGCGGTTATCGACGACAAGCTGCCGCGTGACCTGAGCGACATGGCCGCGACCCTGACCAAGGTTAAGGCACTTCGTCCCGACCTGCTGGTTATTTCCGGTCATTCCAAGGGCGCGGCGACTGCGGCCCGCCAGATCGCGGAAATGAAGATCAAGGTTCCGATGATCGCCATGACCCACTGTGAAGCCGCAAAGATCGTCCAGAAATTCGGTGCGTCCACCAACGACTACCTGTGCCCGACCCAGTGGGCGGAAACCCTGAGCTACAAGGGCGCGGCCTTTGGAACGGCAGGGGAATACGACAAGTTGTTCAAGAAAACCTTCAAGGGCTACAAGAACGTTCCTTATCAGTCCGCCCAGGCGACCGCCGCGGTGCTGGTCTGGAAAGACGCTTTCGAGCGCGCCAATTCCTTTGATACGGAAAAGGTTCGCGTTGCGTTGACCAAAACCAACATGAAGACGTTCTACGGCAACATCAAATTTTCCAAAGGTGGCAACAACATCGCCAAGCCGATGGTGCTTCGCCAAATTCAGAACGGAGAATTCAACGTGGTTGCGCCGTCCGAATGGGCGTCTCACAAGGTCAACTGGCCCCGGAAATAATTACGGATCTGGTATTGCTGTCGCAAGACATGATGCAATAAACATTCAAAGACTTGCCGCTCCCGCTGACACGCGGGGGCGGCGGTTTCTTTAGTGATTTCAATGATACGGAGACATCCCGCGCATGCTGGATAACATTTACCTGCTAATTCAAGCGCCCTTGCTGAATGTCCAGATTCTTCTGGACGGGCTTTTCGTCGGCTCCATTTTCGCGCTGGCGGCTTACGGGCTTGCCCTGGTATGGGGCGTGATGAACGTCAAGAACCTGGCCCAGGGCGATTTCGTCATAATGGGCGGCTATACAGCCTGGCTCCTGTCGACTTGGGGCATTCATCCCATTTTCGGGCTGCCGATCGCGATGGTGTTGATGTTTGGATTCGGATGGGTGGTGTATGTGGTCATCATCCGCCGGGTCATCGACAAGGATATGTTTACCTCTCTGCTGGCGACCTTCGGATTGGCCCTGGTGATCCAACAATTACTGAATTTGGCCTTCGGCCCGGAAGTCCAGGTTGCGGAATCCCATTTCGCCATCAACAGCTTTTTTGACGGCCTGGTCACCGTCGCCAATATCAAATTCATTTCCCTGCTGCTGGCCGCCGGTCTGGCCGCCATGGTGGTTGGCTTCATGAAGTTCAGCCGCATGGGACAGGCGATCCGGGCGACGGCTCAGGACGCGCGGGCGGCCAAGGTCATGGGCATCGATACCGATCGTATTTATGCTTTTACCTTTTCCCTCAACGCCGCCATTTGCGGCGCGGCGGGCGCCCTGATTTCCATGATCTGGGTGATCCAGCCGTTTTTCGGCATCGGCCACTCCATCCGCTCCTTCGTGGTGGTCACGGCGGCCGGTCTCGGTAACCTGCCGGGTGTGATTATCGCCGGGCTTAGTCTTGGCGGGGCGGAACTGTATTCCGGTTTCGTATTTGGCGCCGAGTTACAGCAATTTTCCGTCGTTGCCCTGCTGGTCATTGTGCTGGCGGTACGGCAGGTTCAACAACGCAGACATCGGCAGGCCGTTAAATGAGCATCGCACAACAAAAAATCCTTCTTTACGCCGTTATTCTGGTTCTCGGAATCGGGGGCCCGCTTATTTTCCCCAATTACACGTTCCAGATCAGCGTCCTCTGGGTGATGATCCTGTTCGCTTTGACATGGGATATCCTGGGCGGACAGATGGGATACAACTCGCTCGGCAACATCTTCTTTTTCGGCGTCGGCATGTATACCTGCGCCCTAGTGCAGGTCGGTCTTTATACGGACGTTTCGGTGTATACCTCGGCAACGGGCGGCGCCAACCTGAGGCTGACGCCGGAAGAATATTTCATCGGCCTCGGCCTCGGCGCCTTTGCCGGGGCCATAGTCGCGTCGATTTTCGCCGTCATCTTCGGTTGGGTGGTATTCGGTCTGCGAGGTCCGTACTTCGCCATCGGCACGCTGGGCTTCACGCTGGCCGCCGGTGAACTGGTCGGCGCCTGGGAATGGGTCGGCGGCGGCGGGGGCATCGCGCTTCCCGTCTATCCCGGCCCGCCGGATGAGCGCTCCCTATTGTTCAATTTTCTCTGCTTCATCCTGGCCGTGATAGCCTTCTTGACCGTCAAATGGATGTATGCGGGCCAGTTCGGGCTGGCCGCCAACGCCATCCGCGACGATGAGGAAAAAGCCGAAGCCATGGGCATTCACACGCTCCGCTACAAAACCGTCGGCTGGACTATTGCTGCGTTTTTTCTTGGCATTTCCGGCGCCATTTTCGGCAACATGGTCGGTTTTATCGAACCGCTGGAAGTCGCCTTTCCGACCGTCACCTTCGGTATCTTTATGGTCGTGATGTGTTTGTTGGGCGGCAAGGGCACGCTGTGGGGGCCCGTTGTCGGCGCCGCCTTGTTTCATATCTTCAAAGAGGTCACCTGGACCTACATGCTGGGCTGGCAATGGGTTGCATTGGGAGCATTGATCATCATTCTGGTGGTTTTCTTCCAGCAAGGTGTCATGGGTTGGTTGCAGGAAAAATGGCCGAGTAGATTCGGTATTACCGTCGATGAGAATGTCGTTGCCAAGAAGAGCTCCGAGGCTGCCCAATGAGCAATTTGATCGAAGTCCGTAACGTCTCGAAATCCTTCGGAGGCGTCGTTGCAAACCGCGACATCAGCCTGGATGTCCCGGAAGGCCGCGTTACCGGCCTGATCGGTCCCAACGGCTCCGGCAAGACGACGTTGTTCAATTCCATCGTCGGCTATCATCCCATCGATGAAGGCTCCATTCAGTTCGAGGGCCAGGAAATTTCCGACATGATGGTGCCTGAGATCGCCCGCTTGGGGATGCTTCGGACATTCCAGCAGACGCGCATCTATTCGAAAATGGATTGCGTCAAAAACATGCTGATTTCGCTGCCGCACCGCACCGAAGGCTATTCTTCCATGTTCAAGCCCTATGGGGCGGAAACGATGGAAAAGGCCGATCGGCTGCTGGAATTCGTAGGCCTCTATTCGAAACGCCATCTGATTTCCGGCGACCTGTCCTTCGGTCAGCAGAAGCTGCTGGAATTTGCCATGGCGCTGATGAACGAACCGAAGGTTCTGTTACTGGATGAACCGACAGCGGGCATCAACCCGACCCTGATCAACGGCCTGATTGACCGCTTGCGCCGCGCCACGACGGAACTGGGCATTACGCTGTTCGTCATCGAACACAACATGCCGGTGGTCATGAACCTGGCCGATAATGTTTATTGCCTCGCCAACGGACGGCTTCTGGCGCACGGAACCCCCGATGAAGTTCAGAATGACGAAAGGGTCATCAATGCCTACCTTGGCGGCCACCTGGAAATGGAAGATCACTGATGGCTGAAACCGACAGCACCCAGAAAAACAAAGCCACCGGTTACCACGAAATCGACACGGAATCGGTAATCTCCGTCGAGGAGGTTACCCGCCAGGCCCAGGCCATGGCGGAGAACGTGCCGATCGAACGGATTGCCGAACTGGCCAACAACGCGCCATTCGTATCCATCGAAAACCTCAACGCCGGTTACGGCAAGATGGAAATCCTGCATAACTTCAACCTGCAGGTGGCGCGCAAGCAGTCGCTGTGCCTGATCGGCCCCAACGGCGCCGGCAAATCAACCATCCTGCATTCCATTTTCGGCTTCACCAATATCTTCGGCGGCAAGATCATGGTAGGCGACGGCGACGACAAACGTGACATCACGGGCTTGTCGTCGAGCGACAAACTGAAAAATGCCGGCATCGCCTACATTCTTCAGGACAAGTCCGTGTTTCCCAACATGACGGTGGAAGAAAACCTCTGGATGGGCGGCTTCCTGATGGACAAGCCGGATCAGGCCAAGGAAAAGGCGGAACAAATTTTCTCCAAGTATTCCCGCCTTGCCGAGCGCCGAACCCACCAGGCCAAGGTGCTGTCCGGCGGCGAGCGACGCCTCCTGGAAATTTCCCGCGCCCTGGTGATGGAGCCCGAGGTCCTGCTGGTGGATGAACCGTCCATCGGCCTGGAGCCCCGGTTCATCGACATGGTGTTCGAAATCCTCGACGACCTTCAGAACAACGAAGGCAAGACCATCATCATGGTCGAGCAGAACGCCAAGAAGGGCCTGGAATTCGCCGACGTCGGCTATGTTCTGGTGTCTGGGGAAACGGCCATTGCCGGTCCCGGCGACGAACTGCTGGATAATCCGGAAGTCGGGCGTCTGTTTCTCGGTGGATAAGGCCTCTAGGCCAGATACATCACCAGATACACCAACAGCAACGACAGCGCCCAATAGACCATGGCGCCAGCGCGCATGGTGCGCGCCCATGGCCCTTTGGGTCCGGCGTAGCGGAACAGCCTCTCCATGCCGCGGTTCAGGCCGCCCAGGAACGCCGTTCGCACGCCACGGTCCACCGGCGCAAATAACGCCACCAAACTTCGGGCCAGCCACGGCAGCGCGCGGCGATAGAACCAGTCGACATCCAGGCTGATGGTCAGCGTCCGCTTCATCAGGGGCAGGCAGATGAAAAAGGCTAGACCCGAGAACAGCAGGAGCTCCATCATGCCCAAAACCTTTCCGGCCTTATAGGGTACGTAGTCGACAGGAAACGGCAACAGCGCGTACAGCGGCTCCGGGAAAACGCCGAGCCCGATGCACAGAACGGCAAACAGAATCATGGCAAGCCGCATGTTGAGGGGCGGGTCCGGCGGCCTGAGACCGGAATCCTTTTGGAAGAAAACGAACCAGGGAAATTTGATGCCGGCATGGAGGAACACGCCCGCCGAGGCGGCCGCCAGCAGGAAATATACCGTCGTCAGGGTTTCATCGGCCGCGGCTTGGGAAATCATGGATTTCGAAATAAAGCCGGACGTCAGGGGGAACGATGAAATGGAAAGCGCGCCGATAATCCCGCATACCGTGGTCAGGGGCATGGACTGGAACAAGCCGCCCAGATCACTGCACTTTCGCTTGCCGGTCATCAGCAGGACCGAGCCCGCCGACATCAGCAACAAAGCCTTGTAGATGATGTGGGTGAAGGCATGGGCAGCCGCCCCGTTAAGCGCCATCTCTGTGCCGATACCGACGCCGGTGACCATGAAACCGACCTGGTTGACGATGGAATAAGCCAAAATGCGCCGCATGTCGTTCTCCAGCAGCGCGTAGATGATCCCGTAAAACACCATGCCGAGGCCGATAAAGATCAGAATTTCAGTCCCCGGAAAGCCCCGGATCAGGACATACACCGCGGTCTTGGTGGTAAAGGCGCTGAGAAACACCATGCCGCCCGGCGAGGCTTCCGGATAGGCATCGGGCAACCACGCCGAGAGCGGAACCGCGGCGGCATTGATCAGGAAACCGAGCAGGATCATCCAGGTCGCGAGCGAGTCCGGCTTCATAGCGGAAAAGACAATGTCTCCGGTGGTGCTGATTTGGACGATAATGCCGACCAGCAAAAGCGAGCCGCCGAGAATATGCACGGTCAGGTACCGCATGGCGGCGCGGGAGGCCTGCGGGGTGTTCGCCGTTAACAGGACCGCCGTCGAGCCCAGCGCCATCGCTTCCCAGAAAAGGAAAAGCGTCAATATGTCCCCGGCAAAGGTGACGCCGATAGCACTTCCGGCATAGATAAAGGCGGCGGTGATTTCCATGGTTCGGCAGTGGTTAAGGGCAAACAGGCCACCGGCAAACGCCATGATAGAAAAGATAATGGCGAACAACCGGCTCAGGGCGTCGCCTTTGACGGGGATCAACGTGTAATCGAGGAATGAAACGAACACGCTCGCCCCGTCCGGAACCCCCCAGACCAGACCCAGTACCAAAAGGGGTAAAATGAGGATCCAGACCTTTTGCAGCACGCCCCGCAGGAAGGGAATGGCCAAAGCGCCGATGATCATGGTCACGCCCGGAGGGAGGGCCTCAATCACGCTCATAATACGTATCCTCGCGTTTCAAGAAGATGCCCAATCCCTTGGCGCCGACCACCATCGCCACGCAAACAATAAACCCGTACCAGGCATTAAAGCCGAAGGTCGCATCGATACCGAAATACCCTTTCGGATGAACCCATAACTCAAGAACGACCAGAACCGTCAACAGCACGCCGCCCCCGGTCCAGAGTTTGCGAATGGTTTCAGGCCTGACGAGCCAGTGCAGCGGCGCCTCTGTCTTATTAACGCTTCCGGACGGTTTAGCGGTTTTCATCCCCTTGTCCGTTTTTTTCGGTTTTTTCGTCAACTCACACCCTCCAGTCCCTATGAGCCCACAACCAAACGCATCAGGTCGTAGACCGGATCCGGATACAAAAACAGCACCATACAGGCGGTTGAGGAAATGCCAATGGCGATCAGGCAGGACACCGGCGCCTCCTTGATTTCAGCGGCTTTATCTCCATCCTTGCCAGAGAAGAATCCATTGAAGGGGATCTGCAACAGATAGAACACATTCAGCAGCGAACTGATCATCAAAACCGCGACAATGGCGATTTGCCCGGCCTCCAGTGCGCCCAGCGCCAAATACCATTTGCTCCACAACCCGCCCGTCGGCGGCAGGCCGATTATGGACAGGCTACCGATGAAAAACGCCAGGGTGGTGAACGGCATGGTGCGCCCGATGCCGTGCATCTCACTGATTTCCGTCTTGTGCGCGGCGACCAGAAAGGCGCCGGCGCAGAAAAACAGGGTGATCTTGCCGAAGGCATGCATGGCGATATGCATACCGCCTCCGAGAATCCCTAAGTCCGTCGCCAGCATCGCGCCCAAGACGATATAGGAAAGCTGACTGATGGTGGAGTACGCCAACCGGGCCTTCAGGTTGTCCTTGGTCATGGCAACCAGAGAGGCGATCAGCACCGTCGCCGCCGCCAGATACAACAGCCAGCGGCTGGTGGCTATGGTGAACAGAAAATCGGCGCCGAAAATATAGATCGCTACCTTCAATACCGAAAACACCCCGGCCTTGACCACGGCCACCGCATGCAGAAGGGCGGACACCGGCGTCGGCGCCACCATGGCGGCCGGCAGCCAGCGATGAAAGGGCATCAAAGCCGCCTTGCCGATGCCGAAGACATAAAGCCCCAGAAGAATGGCAGCCGTCAGGCCGTCGGCCTTGCCGGCCAGGATGCCGCCTTTCGTAAAGTCCAGGGTTCCGGTCAGGGACCATGTCCAGATCACGGCGACCAGCAGAAACAGGATCGAGGTGCCCATCAGAATACCGAGGTAGATCCGCCCGGCCCGCTTTGCGTCGGCCGTGCCGTGATGGGTAACCAGCGGGAACGTGGAAATGGTCAACACTTCGTAGAACACGAACAGCGTCAGCATATTGCCGGCGAAGGCAATGCCCATGGCGGCGCTGATGGCGATGGCGAAGTAGACATAGAACCGGGTCTGGTTCTGCTCATGATGGCCGCGCATGTAGCCGATGGAATAGACCGAGGTAACGATCCAGAGAAAACTGGCGATACCGGCGAAGATCATGCCGAGCGGTTCGATGACAAAACTAAGGGACAGCCCGGGCAGCATTTCCAGCAACGACACCGATGGGGTCTGCCCGGCGGCAACCACCGGGTAGAGGTTGGCGACCAGCGCAAACAGCACCAGTCCGGTCGCAAGGGTCACCGCCTCGCGCAGATTGGGTCTGGCCCCGGTCAGGGCAATCAACCCGGCGCCGGCCAATGGGGTCAGAACGGCGTATAGAATGATTTGCTCGACGCTCACTGGATGCCTCCGATGAGCGCTTCCGCCGCGCCGATGGCGACATCCATGGTCATGGTGGCGTTAATTCCGAAGTAGATAGATGCCCCGATCAAGACCCACATAGGCACCAGCATGGAAACCGGCGCCTCGCTGACGGCAGGGGCCTTTTTATCCCGGTCCTGGAAATAGGCGGCCTCGACCACACGCCAGACATAGATGATGGCCAACAGGGAACTGATCAGAAGGGCGATGATCGCCAGCCACCAGCCCTTTTCAATGGCCGCTTGAAGTAAGTACCACTTGGAAATAAACCCGGCCGTCAACGGCACGCCGATCAGTCCGAACCCGCCGGCGACGAAAGCCGCCATTGTTACGGGCATGGCTTTACCCAATCCCTTCATGTCTTCGATTTTAACGGATCCGATGCGCAGGAAGATGCAGCCCAGGGCCATGAACAGTCCGGCCTTGATCAGCGCGTGATTGAACAGATGCACGATCCCCGCGGCCAGGCCAAAGACCGAGGCCATGGAGATACCGAGCACGATGTAGCCGATCTGCGCCAGCGACGAATAGGCCAGCAGCCGCTTGGCGTTGTCCTGGTAAATAGCTACCGCCGATGCCCCGATCATGGCGATGATGCCAAGCGCCATCAGCATTTCACCCAATCCGAAGTCGTCGAAGACTCCCATCCCGCCATACACGGTGAAGATGATCCGCATCATCGCGTACACCGCGATCTTGGTGCCGGTGCCGGCCAGGAATACGCTGACGACGGAAGGCGCATGGGTATAGGCGTTGGGCAGCCACATGTGCAACGGCACCAGCGCCAGCTTCAGGCCCAAGCCCACGGTAATGAACGCCAGCGCCACCATAACGGTGCGCGACCCGCCGACGTCCGGAAGCAGGCTCGCCAGGTCCGCCATGTTCAGGGATCCGCTCACCATGTACATCATGCCGACGCCGATAATGTAGAACGTCGCCCCGATAGTGCCCATGATCAGGTAGCGGTAGGCCGCCGTCAGGGCACTGCGTTCGCGCCCGAGGCTGATCATCACGTAGGACGACAGCGACGAAATTTCCAGAAACACGAACAGATTAAAGACGTCGCCGGTAATGGCGATGCCCAACAGCCCGGCCAGGTTCAACAGGTACATGCAATAAAACAGGTAAATTCGCTCGACCGGGATTTCGGCCTCCACGCTGGCTCGCGCATAGGGCATGACGGCTGAGCCGATTACGGTGACGATGACCAGCATAAACGCATTGGCGAGATCGATCCGGTATTCAATGCCCCAGGGTGCCGGCCAGCCGCCAAGCGCATAAATGATCGTGCCGCTTTGCAAAACCCTTTCCAGCAGGGCAATAGACACGGCCAGCAGGGTCCAGGTGATTGCCGTCGCCACCGCCCAGGATGCATTGGGCCGACGCAACAACAGGCACACCGGGGCCGCCAGCAAGGCCAGCACCACCTGAAGGGCGGGAAGATGCGAGGAAACAAGCGCCGCCATCAGTCTTCGTTCTCCATCGCTTGAATTTCGTCATCCTCGATGGTGCCAAAGGCATCCCGGATGCGTACAACAAATGCCAACCCCAGCGCGGTCGTCGCCACGCCGACGACAATGGCGGTCAGAATCAGGACATGGGGCAGGGGATTGGAATAGATTTCGGTACCGTCGGCCAGGATCGGCGCGGTGCCGCCCTTGATCTTGCCCATGGTGATGTAAAACACGAACACGGAAACCTGAAAGATATTCAGACCGACGATCTTCTTCACCAGATTGTCCTGGGCGATAACGATGTAAAACCCGGTCATCATCAAAAAGACAACGATCCAATAATTCATCAGGCCCGGAAAACCGTTAATAACGTCCATGGCTCAACGTTCCTGACGGGCGTAGGTAAAGAAAATGGATATCATCGCCGCGGCAACGGTGATGCCGACGCCGAATTCGATCAGGAGGATTCCCAGATGCTGACCCTTGACCGGATCACCGGCCAAAACCGAATAATCCAGAAAGGTGCCGCCCTTCAGCATGCTGGCGACGCCGACCAGGGTATACAGCAACACCCCTGCCGCCAGGCCAAAGCGCGTGATGTGGGGCGGAATCATAGTGCGCGCCGTGTCGATGTCGAAAATCAGGGCATAAAGGATGAACCCGGCGGCAAAGATCACACCGGCCTGAAAGCCGCCGCCGGGACCGAAATCGCCGTGCCATTGCACGTAAAACGCAAACAGCAGAATAAACGGAATCAAAAGCTTCGAGACTACGCGCAGGATCACGTTCTGGCGCATGCTGGTGCTCAATTCGCCGGGCGCCATACGCCGGGTGCGCCGTCGTCCGATTTTGGCCCGGCCGATAATCAGCAAAACCCCGGCGGCGGCGGTAAAGACCACGAACACCTCGCCCAGCGTGTCATAGCCACGATAGCTGGCCAGTATCGAGGTTACGACATTGGGAAGGCCCGTATGGCCTGCGGATTTACTCAGGTAATAGGGCGCAACGTGATGATGAATGGCCGACGTTGGGTCGCCGTAGGGCGGCATGTCCAGGGTGCCATAGATCAGGGCCGCACCGCATAGCAAAACCAGCACCAACGCCCACGGGTGCCTACCGGGATAGTGCGGTTTTTCCTCACTGGTTGTCAGCGCCAGGGTGCCCAGCATCAATACCGTGGAAATTCCGGCCCCGACGGCGGCTTCCGTGAAGGCAACATCGACGGCATCCAGGACCACATACAGTACGGCGGCGGTCAGGCTGAAAATACCGGTCAGCATGACCACGGCGAACAGGTTGTGAAGCCTGGCCACTGCGATCCCGATCACGGCCATGATGCCCATCAGGGAAATGACGATTATGTCTTCGATGACGCCTTTCCCTCTTCCTGTCTCTTTTTATTTTTTTTCTCCGGTTTATCCAGCTGAGGAGCGGCGCCGCCCTGGCCCGCGGCGCGGGCCAGGGCGTGGGTCGCCGTCGGACCGGTAAACATAATGAAGATGATGATCAGGCCAAGTTTGACGGTGACGATGCTCAGCCCGGCCTGGAACATCAGTCCGGCCATGATGGCGCTTGCGCCCAGGGTATCGATGATACCGGCGGCGTGCATGCGCGAGAACACGTCCGGCAGGCGGATCAAACCAAGCCCGCCGGTCATCAGCATAAACGAACCCAACGCCAGCAATCCCCAACTGACAATGTCCAGAACCACGGCCATCAAATATCCCCCAGCTCATCGCCACCGGAAGGACGGCCCATGTGGGAAAATTCGACATACTTTGAAACCGCGATGGTGCCAATGAAGTTTATCAGCGCATAGACCAGCGCCAGGTCGAGAAACTCGGGCCGTCCGCTCAGGAAACCGTAAACGGAAATCAGCACCACGGTCAGCGTGCCGAAGGCATTCACGGCCAGAATCCGGTCGTACACCGTTGGCCCCTTAATGGCGCGGAAAACCGCCATCACCATGGTCACCAGGACAGCGGCGGAAACCGCGCCCATCATTGAACCGGCCCCTTCGTGGTCTGGACCAGGGGATCGTGGCTGTCCGGGTGCGCTTCCATGCTGGTGACGCGGCGGTCCATTTCCCCGGACCGCAGATCATCGGCGGTTTCCCGGGTCAGGGCATGCACGGTGATAATGTCCTTGTCGACCTCGATGGACACGGTTCCCGGCGTAAGGGTAATGGAATTGGCGTAAACGACCTGACCCAGTTCCGTTTTCTGAGTCGATCTGGTCTTGAAAACCGACGGATTGATCGGCATTTCGCGCGAAAGGATGACGCGGGCGACGTGAATGTTCGCCATCACGATTTCCCTGATCAGCCACGGCCAGTACAGGAAGGCCCGCACGGTCAGGTGAATGGGATGGCCTTCGTGGTCGATGACGTCCATCCGGTGGGCGACCCAAACAATAACCGCTACCGAGGCAACGCCCAGCCCCAGCAGAAGCCCGACAAAATAGCCGGAAAGCATCAGCCACAAGCCAAAAAGAACCAGACCTAAACTAACCGCATGCAGCAAAACTCAGCGCCCCCCAAGGGCATAAAACCCATCCTCCGACCACCCGGAAGGATAGGGACCGCGCCCCCGAGTAGCCAGACAAAAATCGGATAAATGACAGGGATTTGAAGTGAAAACAGTTGCGAAAAAGAAGCCTTGTGTCGAAACTCGCAATGCGATGGAAACGGGTGATGAGAACAAGTTATGTAAACTTTATTTTGAAAGAATCCTCAAGATGATAAATGGTCTGATATATGGTTTTTTTGTGGCCAGTATTTTTTTTCCGATTCTTGCCACCGCTGAGGGAAACAGGCCTACGTTTCCTCTGCGTTTTCTCAGCCCGGAACTGGCGACGAAAGCCGTTATCGCGGCGCTGGAAGATTGCACCAAGCGGGGCTACAAGGTTTCCGCCGCCGTCGTCGGGCGGGATGGCAATCTGGCCGCATTCCTGAGAAATCCTTTATCGGGACCGCATACGGTCAAGGTTGCCCAACGCAAGGCCTATTCCTCCGCCACCTTCCAGGCCCCGACCTCGCAGATGAAAACACGGACCGACCTCAGCTTCGCGCCCGGAATCCTGCTTATCGTCGGCGGCGTGCCGATCAGTGTGGGTGGCCATTTTTATGGCGGTGTCGCCGTCGCCGGGGCGGAACCGGAAATCGATGAACAATGCGCACAAACCGGCGTAGACGCGATCAAAGAAACTCTAGAATTCGCCAATTAGGTCATTGGTAAAATCATGCCGTTAAGCCGAACATTCCTTTGGGCCGCCGCTTGTTTGGCGCTATGGGGTGTTTTACCGCTCGGCGCACAGGCCGAAGAGGCCTTTCGCCGGGATACTCTGAGCATCGTGACGGGGCAGGGCGAGACCTACGTCTTCCAAATCGAAGTAGCGGAAACCGACCGTCAGCGGACGCAAGGGCTGCAATACCGTAAAAGTCTTGGCCCCGACGCCGGCATGCTGTTCGATTTCAAGACGCCGCAACCCGTCGGCATGTGGATGAAAAACACCTATGTGCCGCTGGATATGCTTTTCATCGCCCCGGACGGGCGAATCCTCAATATCGCCCGCGACACCACGCCTTTGTCGCTCGCCGGTATTGCCTCGGCGGGACCGGCAAAGGCGGTGCTGGAGGTCCGGGCCGGGACGGCGGTCAGGCTCGGCCTTCGGGCCGGGGATCGGGTGCGCCACGCGATCTTTGAATAGGCTTTAGGTCCAGCCTTTTAATAATAAATCCGTCAAAAGCACCCCTTGTTAATTGTTTTGGGCTTAAATACTACAAACCATTTTGTGTTTCCCGCTCACTTCCGTTGCTTAATTTAGGGTGAGGTTATTGGTTAAAGGCGCCGATTGGGTTACGGCAAAAAATCGGTTTAAGGTGTTGGAATCCTGCTGATTCCTTTGAAAAGGAACGGATAATGTCTGCAATTAATCTTTCTGCAAGTATCCGTGCGAACCTCTTGTCGTTAAAGAACACCACGGAACTCCTGCTCTCAAACTCCAACCGGCTTTCCACAAGCAAGAAGGTTAATTCCGCCCTCGATAGTCCCAATTTATTTTTTACCGCCAAAAAACTGACCAACCGTGCCGAAGACCTAAAAGCCCGCAAGGACGGTATTGGCCAGGCGATTTCGCTTCTGGAATCGACGGACCAGTCGCTGAAATCCCTCACCAGCCTGGTGGAACAGGCCAAGGCGAAAGCCCAGCAGGCCGAAGACGCGGCCACGGCCGGCAATTCCGTGATATCAACGGAGAAAGCCACCACCATCAGCGGCGTCACCACGGTTTCCACGGCGTTCGGCGCCGGGGCGACGTCCGATGCGGTCACACTCGTGTCCCTCGGCGCGACCGCAGGAACCCTTGCCGCAAGCATCGAACCTCTTTTTTTCGACAACATCATCATTGGTGCAGGCACTACGATTGCCGATTTGGTGACGTATTTGGATGGCAAGAACGGGGTTGATGCGGTTTATAACACCACCACCAACCAGATCGACATCACTGCCAACGGCGGTACGGACCTTAAATTCAGCGACGTCGGCGCCAGTGTTTTTACCGGCATGGGCGGGTTCAAGGCCGACGACGGAACGGTGATTGCGAATTTAACGCCGAAGACATTCGCGTCCCAAAACAAGGACACCGATCAGCTTGCAGATGCCTTCGGCCTGGCCCATAACGACACGATCATCACCACCGTGACGTCGGGCGGCACGAACACCTTCACCGTCGCCGACGGTACGGGTGATACGGCGACGACGATTGCCGACCTGGTGGCGGCCATCAACAAAGCGGATACCGCGCTGACGGCGTCTTACAACACCAACACGTCGAAGATCGACATCAAGGCCGCCGATGGTGTGGCCGTCGACTTCTCCGGCACCGGCTTCACAGGCCTGACCCTTAACACCGGAACCGGCAACCTTACGTCGGGTGTGGACGTGACATACTCGAAATTGGGCACTGAAGCCGAGGTCGGCTCCCTGACTACCGACTTCCGGTCGTTGTTGAGACAGATCGACAAGCTGATCGGCGATGCCTCCTTCAAGGGAAAGAACCTGCTTAAAGGCTCCGCCTCTCTGAACGTGAAGTTCAACGTCAGTGGCGATTCCAACCTGACCGTTTCCGGTAGGGCCCTGGAGGCGGATTCCAACGGAATCCTGTCCGGCTTGAAGTTCACCCAGAAAGCCGATGATTATGATTTCACGACGGCGGGGGACATCTCGTCGGCCCTGGCGGACGTGGACAAGGCAATTACCGAACTCAGGTCCGTTTCGTCCACCTTTGGCACCAGCCTGGGGATCATCCAGACACGGGAAGACTTCACCAGCGAACTGGTGGGTACGCTGGAAGAAGGCGCCGGCAAGCTGGTCAACACCAACCTGGAAGAAGAGGTGGCCAACCAGCTGGCCTTGCAGACCCGTCAGACTCTCGCTCTCCAGTCGCTGACGATCACCAACCTGTCGCAGCAGAGCATCCTGTCCATGTTCGTCTAGGCAATAGAAGGGATTTTGCATCCCGGACTTGCGCGGAAATGACCTAAGGCGTACTTTCCGCCATAACCGAGCCGGCTTGGCGGGGCGTGGCGCAGTCTGGTAGCGCACCTCGTTTGGGACGAGGGGGTCGGAGGTTCGAATCCTCTCGCCCCGACCATTTCCGGCGGTTGAAATTACGGTGGTTTTTGGACACCATGGCTAACGGTGCCAACCTTAAGGAAAGACCCCCATGAGCGACGTTCGCATTTACAGGCCTTCCAAGACCGCCATGCAGTCCGGGCGGGCCCATGTCCAGCGTTGGGTTCTCGAATTCGAACCCGGCGGGCCCAAGCAAACCGACCCCCTGATGGGATGGATCGGTTCCGAAGACACCCGCGGACAGGTCCGGTTGAAATTCGACAGCAAGGAAGCGGCCATCGCCTTCGCCAAAAAGAACGGCCTGACGGCCCGCGTTCACGAACCCAAGAAAAGACGAATCCAGCCCAAGAACTACGCCGATAACTTCAGTTATCACAGACCGTTTTAGTTTGGTTCAGAGCGCCCGTAGCTCAACCGGATAGAGCACCGGCCTTCTAAGCCGGATGTTGCAGGTTCGAGTCCTGCCGGGCGCGCCAAACCTCCATAACCGGAAACACCATGACTCAAACCCCCAATACAGATTTCGGCATTACCGATTTATGGCCGACGCGATTGCTCCACCGGCGGATTGCCGAGAGCGATCAGTGGAACAAGGATCTGGTCAAGCTGGTGCGGGACCTGGAAAAGGCCAATAAGAACCTGACCACCGATTACCTGGCGCCGGACATGTTCAACATGGATCAGCCAGCGGTCAACTGGCTGCGTGAACAGGTCAACGGTACGGTCATCGAATACCTTAAGGCCTTAGGCATCAATTTCCCGGTCAACTGGACCATCACCGGCTGGCCCAACGTCAACCGGTTCGGCGATTATCACGACCCCCATAACCACCCGTGGTCGTACCTCAGCGGCACCTATTACGTCAAAATGCCGAGCAACCGGGAAACCCTGCAAAGCCGCAGCGACGTTCGACCCGGTTGTATTACGTTTTACGATCCCAGGCAGGGCGTCAACATGGGCGCTATCAAGAACGACCCCTACGTCGACCCGGAACACACCCTGTTGCCGGAACCGGGCCTGATGCTGTTATGGCCGGCCTTCGTTAATCACTTCGTGCATCCGAATTTGAGCAAGGAAACCCGCATTTCCATCAGTTTCAATATCGTCCTGAAATGGTCCGACGAATATCTTCCGGATCAGGGATAAAGAGAGTTTTTGGCGACGGGGGTAGGGTTTTTTCATAAATTTCCTTATATTATTGGTGTATGAGGACGCGTACCCTCAAGTAAAGGAATCAAGACGTGGCGATCAGAATTGCCGGAACCGCGGAATACAACCGCAAGGACAACCGGGTCGAGACCCCGGCCTGTGTTTCCTTCGAGGGAAACGTTTATCAGGTGCTCGACATCGGGTTCGGCGGCTTCGGGATCGCCGGTTACGAAGGGGAACTGATGCCGGGCAAGGAATTTCTGCTCGACGGCCTGGGTCTCGATGAAGACACCATGGTTGCCGTGCGCGTCGACTGTACGGTGGCGCGCCGCCTCGGCAACCAGCTCGGCGTCAGCTTCGTCGAACTCGACTCACTGTCGTACGATGTGCTGGACGCCCTGATGATGCGGCGTAAAAAATTCTTTGAGAAAATGAAGAACCGTTAGGCGGAGCGCAAACTTGCCTGCACCCAAAAAGGAACGCCGCCTTCACAAACGGTCAAAAACACCAACCATCAACCTGACTATTGATGGCATGTCCTATCGCACAAGCAACCTGAGCATCGGCGGTTCCCTTGTCGAAGGCTATGAGGGCCTTTTGTCGGCGGGCTCGCTTCTGACCATCACCGCCCTTGTCGATACGGACGGGACCCTGTCGGATGTCGAAATCCGCTGTCGGGTGATCCGCGGTGAGCCGGAAGCAAAGCGAATGGCCGTGACTTTTCTTGAACTGGACGCCACGGCCTATGACATCCTGCAAAACGCCATGGCCAAAAGGATCGAAGGGCTGACCCTTTCCGAGCCGAAAAAGGACTAGGATTCCCCGTAGAGGTCCTTCGGATCTTTTTCGACGTCGGCGATTTCCGCCACATCCCCGTCGCGCACGGCATTGAAGAAGCAGTTTCGCCGCCCGGTGTGGCAGGCGACGCCGACCTGATCGACCAGGACCAGCACCGTATCGGCGTCGCAATCCCAGCGGAAATCCTTCAACGTCTGGGTCTGGCCCGAACTTTCCCCCTTGCGCCACAAGGATTGGCGCGAGCGCGACCAGTAACAGACCTGGCCGGTCTTCAGGGTCTCGGCGACGGCGTCCCGGCTCATCCACGCCATCATCAGCACCTCGCCGGTGTCGAACTGCTGGGCAATGGCCGGCACCAGACCGTCGGCGTTGAACGTGATGGCGTCCAGCACGGCGGGGGTGGCGGTTTCAGAGTTACCCATGTCTAAATCCTCAGGGGCCATGAAAGGCGTCCTTTTTTCATTTTCACAGCCCTACATCGGCTTTTGAAAGAATTCTGTCAACTGTCGGGGCCGTGTGTATAATGTTATATTATATCATTTAAAGGACATGTTATGGCGCATGCGGCCCCCAAAACGCAACCGGTTAAAACGGCGGCGTTTCCCGGAGTAGGACACGACCATTCCCACTGCCTGGAAGACGCTCTCGATCATGCCGGACAGATTTGCACGGACAGCGGCGCGCGCCTGACGGCTCTGCGCCGCCGGGTGCTGGAGCTGGTCTGGAGCGGCCATCGGCCTCTGGGCGCCTACGACATTCTGACGGCGTTGAAGACCGAAAGGCGCAACGCCGCCCCGCCAACGGTTTACCGGGCTTTGGAATTCCTTTTGCAGCAAGGCCTGGTGCATAGAATCGAGTGCCTGAACGCTTTTGTCGGCTGCCCCGACCCCGATACGCCGCATGGAGGCCAGTTCCTGATTTGCCGGGACTGCGGCCTGTCCGCCGAACTGAATGACGACACGGTCGATCAAGCGATCCGCAACAGTGCCGCTCAGGCCGGGTTCACCATCGCCCGCAAAGTCATCGAAATCGAGGGCCAGTGCCCGAATTGTCAAAAGGCGGAAATGTAAGCCCATGCAAGCGAACAACGACCCCTTTGCCGGCAAGCCCCCCCTGGTCGAAGCGAACGGCATTACCGTGCTGCGCTCGGGCAAGGAGATATTGTCCAACGCTAACCTTAAGGTTCGAAGCGGCGAAATCGTCACCCTGATCGGCCCCAACGGCGCCGGCAAGACAACCATCGTTCGGGTCGTTCTGGGACTGATAACGCCGGACAGGGGCGTCGTCGTGCGCCGGCCCGATCTGGTCATCGGCTACATGCCGCAACGGCTCAGCATCGATCCGACCCTGCCGTTGTCGGTCGGACGGTTTCTGATACTGGGGGCGGGGCGCCGCCGCTATTCCCCGGACCAACAGGCCCGCGTCCTCGATGAAGTCGGCGTCGGCGAAATTTTGGACACCCCCGTGCAGGCGGCTTCGGGCGGCGAGTTCCAGCGCGTCGTGCTGGCCCGGGCGTTGCTCCGCGATCCGGACATTCTGGTTCTCGACGAGCCGTCCCAGGGCATCGACGTGACCGGACAGGCCGACCTTTACCGGCTGATTACCCGCATCCGCGACCGGCGCGGCTGCGGCGTGCTGATGGTATCCCATGACCTACATCTGGTAATGGCCGATACCGACGAAGTCGTCTGCCTGAACCAACATGTCTGTTGCGCCGGGCATCCCGAAACGGTGACCAGCGACCCGGCCTATATCCAGTTGTTCGGCAAACAGGTGGCGGGCGCACTGGCCGTCTATCACCACCATCATGATCATGAACACGACGCCCACGGCAACGTGGTGCCGCATGACGGAACCCAGGGTTCTCATGACCATCACGACCATGAGGAGGGGCCTCATGGATGACTTTCTGCTCCGCGCCCTGATCGCCGGTTTCGGCGTCGCCGCCGTGGCGGGGCCTTTGGGTGCGTTCGTGGTGTGGCGGCGCATGGCGTTTTTCGGCGGAACACTTTCGCACTCGGCTTTGCTCGGCGTGGCGCTGGGGTTTCTGCTCGGCATCAATCTCAACATCGGCATCTTCACCGTCTGTGCCGTCGTCGCGGTCCTGCTGGTCAGCCTGTCCAGGCCTTCGGGGCTGTCAAATGACACGCTGCTCGGCATCCTGGCGCACGCCAGCCTGGCCTTCGGGCTGATCGCCATGTCGTTCATGGAAAACCAGCGCATCGATTTGATGGGCTATTTGTTCGGCGACGTCCTGGCAACGACGGAGGCTGACATTGTGTTGATTTACGTCGGCGGCGCCCTTGTCGCCGGCGTGCTGGCCGTGTTGTGGCGGCCGTTGCTGGCGGCGACCGTGAATGAGGAACTGGCCCTGGTCGAAGGCGTTCCGGTACGCGCCGTCAACCTCGGATATATGCTCTTGCTGGCGGTCATCGTGGCGCTGGCCATGAAAGTGGTCGGCATCCTGCTGGTGACATCGCTGATTATCATTCCGGCGGCGGCGGCTCGAAGGTTTGCCTCGACACCGGAACAGATGGCCGGGCTGGCCGCCTTGGCCGGGTGCGTCGCCGTAGCAGGAGGATTGTGGGGCTCCATGCAGTTGGACACGCCGTCTGGCCCGTCCATCGTCGCCGCCGCCTTCGTTCTATTCCTTCTGGTGACGGCGGCGTCCGCCGTTATTGCGAAGCGGTAGAGCAACCTGCCCTCGAGTGAGGGCAGATAAGTTGCTCTAATTTTTTACAATCGATCAAAATCAGTTTGATCTGAGGCGCGCCAGTCCCTTTTCCAGATCGGCGATCAGGTCGTCGGGATCTTCCAGTCCGATATGCAGGCGAAGCGTTGGGCCGGCGGCCGACCATTCCGACGCCGTGCGGATTTTGCCCGGTTCCGCCGGGATCATCAGGCTTTCATAGCCGCCCCAGCTTGCGCCCATGGCGAACAATTCCATTCCGTCCAGCATCGCCGACACGGCGTCCCTGGAGCACGGCTTGAGGATCAGGCCGAACAAACCCGACGCGCCGGAGAAATCCCGCTTCCAAAGAGCATGGCCGGGGTCGCCGGGCAGGGCAGGGTAAAGCACCCGGTCGATCTCGGGACGTTCAGCGAGCCACCCGGCCACTTTCAAGGCATTCTTCTGGTGGCGCTCCAGGCGCACCGACAAGGTGCGAAGCCCGCGAAGGCCCAGATAACAATCGTCCGGCCCGGGACAATTGCCCATGGCGTTGGCCGTACTTTTGACCGCCAGATGGTGCTCGGGGGTCTGCACCGTAACCAGCCCCAGCATGACGTCGGCATGGCCGCCGATGTATTTGGTCGCCGCCTCGATGACGATATCGACGCCTTGTTCGAAGGGACGGAACAGCAACGGCGTCGCCCAGGTGTTGTCCATCAGCACCAGGGCGCCCACTTCGTGAGCTTCGGCGGCAATGGCCGCGACGTCGATCATTTCGAAGGTCAGGGAGCCGGGAGATTCGATAAAGACGACTTTGGTTTCCGCACGCAGCAGTCCGCCGATAGGCTGGGCGGGATCAAAATACGTCACCTCGACACCGGCGCGCGCCAACAATCCGTCCGACACCCGTGTGCGCGTCGGCCCATAGACATTGTCGATCACCAAGGCATGGTCGCCGGATTTCAAAAACGCCGTCATGGTAATGGCGATGGCCGCGGCGCCTGAAGACGTGGCGACTGTTTTGTGCCCGCCGTACAAAACGGTGACGGCTTCTTCCAGTGCAAACGTCGTCGGCGTCCCGGTGCGTCCGTACTGGACCCCGGCGAAAGGCGTGGCCGGTTTGGCCTCATATTTTTCCATCGTCGGGAAGGTCACGGTCGAAGCATGATAGACCGGCGGGTTGACGATGCCGAAATTGTCTTCCGGATGGCGTCCGCTATGGGTCAACAGGGTGTCTTTTTTCATCGGAAGCACGGCTCCATATGTTTGTATGTTTCATCGCAGGCTGACTCAGGAACGGGCGGGATGCAATCGCCGTTAGCCGAAAATAAAAGACCGCTGGTTACGTTGGTATACCATATACAAGAAAAGGTTTCGCTTTCCCCTTGAGATTACAAAACAATTCCTGATACGGTTCATCCACGGTCCCGAAGATCAAGACAGGGGTCAAAGAAATTATTTTTAAAAACACCAACCTATCAGGGAGTTGATTCTATGAAGAAGCTATCCTACGCCCTTGCCGCAGTCGCGGTGGCGGCGCTGACGTTCTCATCGCAAGCCGCCAAGGCCGGCACGTTGGAAGACGTGAAAGCCCGTGGCGTTCTCAATTGCATCGTTAACACCGGTCTTCCCGGATTTTCCTACACCGACAAGTCCGGCCGCTGGAAAGGCTTCGACGCCGACATGTGCCGTTCGGTTGCCGCCGCGGTTCTCGGCGACGGGGAAAAAGTCAAATACATCCCCGCCACCGGCAAGACCCGCTTCACGCTGCTGAACTCCAAGGAAGGTGACGTCATCTTCCGTAACACGACATGGACCTTCGTCCGCGACGTCGACGTCAAGCTGAACTTCATCCACACCACCTATTATGACGGCCAGGGCTTCATCATCCGCAAGTCCAAGGGCGTCAAGCACGCCAAGGAACTGGACGGCGCCACGGTCTGCATCCAAACCGGCACCACCACCGAGTTGAACCTGGCCGACTACTTCCGCGCCAACAAGATCACCTACAAGCCGGTTCCGATTGAGTCCAACGAAGAAGCCCGCAAAAACTATCTGGCTGACCGTTGCGACACCTACACGACGGACGCTTCCGGTCTGGCCGCGACGCGCGCGACCTTCGACAATTCCGGCGACCATCTGATCCTGCCGGAAATCATTTCCAAGGAGCCGCTTGGTCCCGTCGTTCGACACGGTGACGATCAGTGGGCCGATATCGTCCGCTGGACGGTTTATGCCCTGATCGCCGGTGAAGAACACGGCGTCACGGCTGCCAATGCCGACGCCATGGCTTCAAAGAAGAACCCCGCCACGGCCCGTCTGCTCGGTTCCGAAGGAACCTTGGGCACGATGATCGGCCTCGACAAGGATTGGGCCAAGCGCGCGATCAAGTCGCAGGGTAACTATGCGGAAATCTTCGAGCGCAACCTCGGTACGAAAACCAATATCGGGCTGGCTCGCGGCTTGAACGCACACTACAAGAACGGTGGACTACAATATTCCCCGCCGTTCCGGTAAAACAGGGCCCATTAGAGAGAAAATGGCCTTGTAGCCAGAACAAGAAAATCGCGCCGGACGGAAACCTCCGTCCGGCGCGCCTTGTTTTAGGGTTAGCAAAATCTTTTCTTAATTTTTTATATTTTAATTCCGGAAACAAAGCCCGGTCCGTAAGACATTTAAATAATAAGCAGGGCATAAGAACAGGGGACTAAGGTGACAACAGCCGAAAATCAGGCAGGCGAAACGCGGGGGACCGACGCACCGAATATCCTTCTCCGGCTTTGGCGCAACAAGGATACGCGCTCTGTCATTCTGCAAATACTGACCATTTCCTTGTTGTTCGCGTTTATCGCTTACATCGTCAACAACGCAATCCTCAACCTGGAAGCCCTCGGCAAGACCTTCAGTTTCGATTTCCTTGGTATGTCCGCGTCCTACGACATCAACCAGCGGCTGATCGAATACACATCCCAGAGCACGCATTTCCGGGCGATGCTGGTAGGGCTTCTGAATACGGGCCTGGTCGCTTTTTTCGGTGTTATTACGGCAACCATCCTGGGCTTCCTGTTTGGCATCATCAGGCTGTCCCATAACTGGATCGCCAGCCGAATGGTCTACTGCCTGATCGAAGTGATCCGTAACGTGCCGGTTCTGCTGCACATCCTGCTGATCCACGGAATCATCGTTCACGTATTGCCGAGCCCACGCCAGGCGCTATATGTCGGCGACAGTATTTTCCTTTCCAACCGGGGCCTGACCATTCCAAATCCGGTTTTTGGAGACGACTTTTCCTATTCCGTTTTTGCCTTTTTTGCCGCCATCGGCATCATTATCTACTTCCGCCGATGGGCCAGGAAGGTGCGCGATGATACCGGGAAGATATATCCCGTGTTCCTGATTTCCCTCGGCATCCTGATCGGCTTGCCGTTGTTCGTTTTTTTGATTACCGGCGCGCCGTTGACCTGGGAACTTCCGAAACTTGGCCGCTTCAACCTCAAGGGCGGGGTGACGATGATCCCCGAATTTCTGGCCTTGTGGCTGGCGCTTTCCGTCTACACGTCGGCCTTTATCGCCGAAATCGTCCGCTCAGGCATCCTCGCCATCAACAAGGGCCAGTGGGAGGCATCGCAGGCGGTCGGAATCAAACGGGGCAGGATCCTGCAACTGGTTATTATACCGCAGGCGCTTCGGGTCATCATTCCGCCGTTGACCAGCCAGTATCTGAACCTGACCAAGAACTCGTCCCTGGCTATTGCCATCGGCTACATGGATATCGTCGCCACCATTGGCGGAATATCGATGATGCAGACCGGCAAGGAAATGGAATCCATGATCCTGGTCATGGGCGTCTACCTGAGTATCTCGTTGGGCATTTCGGCGATCATGAACTGGTACAACAAGCGTATTGCGCTGGTGGAAAGATAGGGGACCGGACATGACCTTAAGCAAAACCGAAAAACCCCTGACCGTCACCGAGGACGGCGGATATCTGCCCGGCACACACCCGGACTTGCCCCCGCCGGCCAGCGTTCACGGCCCCGTTCACTGGATCCAATACAACCTGTTCGGTTCGGTTACCAATACGGCGTTGACCCTTCTGACCATTTATTTCCTGTACACCGTTATTCCCCAGTTGGTGGACTGGATATACTTGGATGCGGCCTTTGAAGGGGAATCGCGAAAAGATTGCCGCGCCGTGGCCAATGGGGCCTGTTGGGCGTTTATCGGCAACCGGTTGTCGTTGTTCATTTACGGGTTTTATCCCGAAGCCGAACGCTGGCGTGTCGACCTGACCTTCGTGTTGCTGATCCTGGCTCTGGTGCCGGTGCTGTATGACGGCACCCCCCAGCGCGGTAAGGCGCTGATTTATTCGTGCCTGTATCCGTTGATCGCCGCTTTTTTTCTGGTCGGCGGGTTTGGACTGGAAAGAGTTCCAACCGATCAATTCGGCGGCCTGATGCTCAACATCATTATCGGCGTCACCGGCATCGCCTTTTCTCTGCCCATCGGCATTCTTTTGGCGCTGGGCCGGCAATCGCATCTTCCGATCGTGCGGATTCTCTGCGTTTCCTTCATCGAATTCATTCGCGGCGTGCCATTAATTACGCTTTTTTTCGTCGCCGCTGTGATGCTGAGCTACTTCGTGCCGCCGGGAACCAACTTCGACCTGCTGGTCCGGATTTTGATCATGGGAACCCTGTTCGCGTCCGGCTACATGGCCGAGGTTATCCGTGGCGGCCTGCAGGCGATCCCCAAGGGACAGTACGAAGCCGCCGACGCCATGGGACTGAAATACTGGCAATCCATGCGCAAGGTGATCCTGCCGCAGGCGCTGAAAATCTCCATTCCCGGCATCGTCAATACCTTCATCGGCCTTTACAAGGATACGACGCTGGTCATCGTCATCGGGCGGCTGGATATTCTTGGTATCGGCAATTCGTCTCTGGCGGATTCGAAATGGCAGGGGCTTTCGACGGAAGTCTACGTCTTTGTCGCAATATTCTTCTTCATCAGCTGTTTCTCCATGTCGAGATATTCTCTCTGGCTCGAGAAAAAGCTGCATACAGGGCATTAAACAGGGAACCGGAAATATGGCGGAAACGGAAAACCTTAACGAAACCTCGGCACAAATCAAATCCTCGAAAGGCGAGGAGGACATCATCCAGATCGTCGGGATGCACAAATGGTACGGCGAGTTTCATGTCCTGAAAGATATCAATCTCTCCGTCAAGGCCAAGGAACGCATCGTCGTTTGCGGCCCGTCGGGGTCGGGCAAATCAACCATGATCCGCTGCATCAACCGGCTTGAAGAGCATCAGCAAGGGCAGATCGTCGTTAACGGCATCGAACTGACCAACGACCTGAAACGGATCGAGGAAACCCGCCGCGAAGTCGGCATGGTGTTTCAGCACTTCAACCTGTTCCCGCATCTGACGGTTCTCGAGAATTGCACCCTTGGTCCCATCTGGGTCCGCCATACACCGAAAAAAGAGGCCGAGGAATCGGCCATGGAGTACCTGGAACGGGTGAAGATTCCGGAACAGGCCCTGAAATTCCCCGGCCAGCTGTCGGGCGGCCAGCAACAGCGCGTCGCCATCGCGCGGTCACTGTGCATGAACCCGAAAATCATGCTGTTCGACGAACCGACATCGGCGCTCGACCCGGAAATGATCAAGGAGGTGCTCGACGTGATGATTGAACTGGCGGAAACCGGCATGACCATGATCGTGGTCACCCACGAAATGGGATTCGCCAAGACGGTGGCCGACCGGGTGATCTTTATGGATGAGGGCGAGATCATCGAACAGAACGATCCACACGAATTTTTCGACAATGCTCAGCACGAACGCACCCAGTTGTTCCTCAGCCAGATCCTGGCGCACTGATAAACGGGGAATAATAAATGGCCAGAAGCCTTAGAGCGCGCGCCGAGGAAGCGACCAGGGAGATTCAGGGAATTCTCGGCGTGTCTGCGGATACGCAGCCTAAGGAAATTGCCGATGCCCTGGAACGCACCATCACCAAGGCCCTGCTCGAGGAACGCCACCGCTGCGCCGACGTCGCTTCCAAATTTGTCGATGACAGGGACAAGGGGAATTTGCTCTCCGAAGAGATCAACCGCGTCAACACCGCCCTGATCGCCAACCTGTCGGCGTTGCGCTAAGAAAGTCCTTACGTCCGGCCTATTCCGTTTCTACGCTAAATAATTCCGCACGTTCTCCGGCCAAGTCGGGTTCCGCGCATTGACGCAGGATTTCAGCACGGACAGCGTCTCGTAGCCGCACAGCCTCGGCCCAGATGTCGCTCCCTTCCGATTTTTCTGGCTGCACGGGTGGGCTGATGGTGATGGAGACGGCGCCGTGACGTGGAAGCCAGGTTTTGTCGCGCAACACCATGCGGGTGCCGCGTATGGTCACCGGCACAATAAGAGCCTCGGCCGTGGCTGCGGCAACAAACGCCCCCATTTGGAACGGCAGCAGGCCGGCATCCCGGGTCAGGGTGCCTTCGGCGAAGAAAAAAGGCGCGGCCCCGCCAGAAAGGGATGATGTGATGCGCTCGGCGTCTTCGAGGCTTTGTTGACGGTCGAAGCGTTCAACGTAGGCCACGCCCAGCCTGTCCAACGGTAACCGGGTCAGCCAGCTATCTTTCAGTTCCGATTTGGCGATGAATTGAAATTTCCTGGGCAGGAACGCCGTCAACAGAACGCTATCCAGATAGCTCATGTGGTTGGAAACGAAAATTTGCGTCCGATCCCCGGGCGGCAAATTTTCCAGCCCCCGAAGCGTGACTTGAATTCGTGCGGCAAGGCAAAACAACCGGATAACCCCTCGCACCAAACCCAGTCGCAAAGGCCGTGACGGCCCCAGCACGATCCCCAACCACAACGGCGGCGCCAGTACCCCGGCTATTGCCAGGACATATCCACCGTAAATATAGCCGCCCAGCGCCGACCCCAGGCGTCGCAGTTCCGGTTTAATGCCGGAAGCTGCAATCCTTACCACCTGCCACCAGACTGCCCGTGACGGCGCGCCGACACGGCCCAGTTCGTAAATTTCCCGGCTGGCGGCGCGGCGAATCTTGCCGCTGGAGGTCTTCGGCACGGTGCGGGGTGGAGCCAGGACCACATCGTCGGGCGGGACCCCCGTCAAATCCGTAACCAGACCGATGATAGAAGCCCGCAGGCCTTCCCGGTCCGCGTCCTCCCGTTTCCGGGATTCCGCGAGAACGATCAACCGTTCGGTACCGGTGTCGGGATCGGGGCTTCCGAACACGGCGACGTTGCCGGCCTGGATGCCTTCCAGACGGCCGATGGCTTCTTCAACTTCGGTCGGGTAAATATTGCGTCCACCCCGGATGATGAGATCCTTGGTGCGTCCGGTGATGTAAACCTCGCCATCCGCCATGTAGGCCAGATCGCCGGACTCCAGCCAATCGCCGGCGAACAGACGGGAGGTCTGTTCGACATTACGGAAATACCCGCTGGTCACTGACGGTCCGCGAAACTGCAAGCGGCCCTCGTGGCGGTCCGGCAGGTCACGCCCGGCGGCGTCAACGATACGGATCTGGTGTTTGCTGAGCGGCCTTCCGCTGGAAACAAATTTCAGTGCATTCTCATTATCGGTAACCTTTGCTTTCCCGCGTTTCGTGAACAGGTTCCGATCCACGGCATCGATGACGGGGCCGCGATCAAGGGGCGGAAAAGCAAGTCCTACCGACGATTCCGCCAGACCATAGACCGGCATCATCGCCCGTTCATCAAAACCCAACCCGGAAAAATGCTGGCAAAAAGCCTGAATGGTATGGGGACTGACCATTTCCGCGCCATTGAAGGCGCACCGCCAACTGGACAGGTCAAGCCCGGCCAGTTTCTCCGGGTCCAGGCGTCTCAGGCAAAGCTCAAAACCGAAATTGGGGCCGCCGGATATTGTGGCATGGTTATCGCTAATAGCCCTGAGCCAGCGTTCCGGCCGCGCCAAAAAGGCCAACGGCGACATGATGACCAATCGGGTGGCGAAATACAGGCTGCCCAGCCAGGATCCGATCAGCCCCATATCATGGTAAAGAGGAAGCCAACTGACACAGACGTCCTTTGGACCCGCTTCCAGGGCTTCGCCCATGACGCGGATATTTGCCAGCAGATTGGCATGACTCAGCACCACGCCCTTGGGATTGCCGGTGCTGCCCGATGTATATTGCAACAGGGCGGTATCTGCCGGCGAGATATCGAGCGGACTCCAGTCTCCGGGTTCGCTTTCGAGTTCCTCCACGCTCAGCACCGCCTCAAGGGTTTCGACCCGGGCCTTCAGCAGCCACGTGAACTGTTTCGCTTCTTCCACCGTAATCATAAAACGCGCCCGGCTGTTGGCGACGATAAGGGCATGCCGCGTCAGATGTTCCTCAAGCTGGGCCGGCCGACCGGGCGGATAAAGCGGCGCCGTAACGCCGCCTGCCATCAAAACACCAAAAAACGCGATCATATAGGCGTCCGAAGTCGGCAGCATGATGGCTACGGGTTCACCCGGATTCAGCCCCCTTACCCGCAGCCCGGCGGCGACGCGTCGGGCGCCCTCTTGCAGACCACCATAGGTTAGCGTCAAGCCCGTCCCGTTATCGGAATGGAACAGCACGTGGATACGGTCCGGGTGTTGGGCGGCGTGGAAATCAAGCACTTCGCAAAGGGTTGTGGCCTCCCGGGGCAAGGGGACTATATCGCTGTCGGCCGGGGCGATCACCGGTGACGGAATTACCGCTGTGCCGGACTTGCCTTCGGAACCTATGGCGGCGCGCAGCAAGTCCCGGGGTGTTTCTGCGTTGGCGAACAGGACTTCGGGCAAGACGAGATCGAACTCGGTTTCGATGCGGGCGAACAGTTCGACGCGGCCCAGGCTGTCGATACCGAGTTCCCGGTCAAGAATGCTGTCGAGTTCCACAGCCAGACCGGTGCGGCCCGGTTGCAATTCCTCAACCAGTGAACGGACGCATTCGAGCAGGCGCTGGGCTGTTTGTTCCGAGTCCGGAGTGGATGGTGCGTGTCTGGCTGCCATCCGAAGAGTTTACCATGAAATGGGGGGCTCAGGTCTCGATCGGCGTGTCCGTGCGGCAGCCCCATTCCGACCAGGAGCCGTCATAAACGGCGACATCTTCCTTGCCCAATAGGTACAGCCCTAACGACAAGACACAGGCCGTGACGCCGGACCCGCAGGTGGTGGCGATGGGGCGATTCATATCCACACCCGCCTTGGCGACGGCATCGGCGATCACGTCGGCGGAACGGAAGACGAAATTACCCCCCTCAAGGAATTCAACATAAGGCAGGCTGAGAGAGTCTGGAATATGACCGGATCGCGCACCGGGGCGAGGTTCCGGCGCCGTGCCTTCATAGCGTTCCCTGGCCCGCGCATCGACCACCTGTTCGGCATGGCTGTCCAGATTGGCAAGCAATTGGTTGATATCGCGGACGAGTGAAAGATTTTTTTCCGCCGTGAAAGGCACGGCTGTGGGTTTGGATTCATCGCTAGTGACGGGCCGCCCCTCTGCCTGCCATTTCGCGAGACCGCCGTCCAGAACAGCGACATCCTGATGGCCAAACACTCGGAACATCCACCAGGCACGAGGCGCGGCAAGCCCGTTGTTGGCGTCGTAAGCCACGACCTTATCTCCGTTTCCTATGCCGAGTGCGCCGACTTTGGCAGAGAATATTTCGGCATCGGACAGCATGTGCGGAAGGTCTGTCGCCTTGTCAGCGATGTCGTCGATGCTGAACGGCACCGCCCCGGGGATATGGCCGGCAGCGTATTCGGCATGCGCGTCGCGATCGGAATTGGGCAGAAAATAGGTTGCGTCGATAATGCGAATTCCATCGGTGTTCAGGTTGTCGGCCAGCCAGTCGGTTTCCACCAGCGCCTGAGGATTCGTGTATTCCATGTCTATTATTCCAGCCAGTCGGGAACCGGCAGGCCCTTTTCCTTGAGAAATTCCGGATTGAACAGCTTGCTCTGATAGCGCGAACCGCCATCGGCCAGAATGGTGACGATGGTGTGGCCCGGTCCCATTTCCTTGGCCATCCTGACGGCGCCGGCGATGTTGATGGCGCTGGACCCGCCCAGGCACAAGCCTTCGTGCTTCAGAAGCTCGAACACATAGGGCAGGGCTTCGGCGTCGGGAATCTGGAACGGCATGTCGACTTCCATGCCTTCCAGGTTGCCGGTAATGCGACCCTGGCCGATGCCTTCGGTGATGGAACTGCCTTCGCCCTTCAATTCGCTGGTGGTGTAATAGCTATAGAGCGCCGCGCCCATGGGATCGGCGAGGCCGATCTTTACGTTCGGGGCATTTTCCTTCAGGAACATGGATATTCCGGCCAGCGTGCCGCCGGTACCGACGGCGCAGATGAAACCATCCAGCTTGCCGTCCAGTTGTTTCAGAATTTCCGGGCCGGTGCCTTCGAGATGAGCGCGGCGATTGGCGGTGTTGTCCCACTGGTTGGCGTAGAGAACGCCGTTCGGCTCGGAACCGCTAAGCTCTTCTGCCAGCCGCTCGGCCACATGGACGTAGTTATTGGGGTCCTTGAAGGGGACAGCGGGGACCTCTTTCAGGTCGGCCCCGCACAGCCGCAACATGTCTTTCTTTTCCTGGCTTTGGGTTTCCGGAATGACAATCAGTGTCCTATAGCCGCGCGCATTGCCGCACAGCGCCAGCCCGATGCCGGTGTTGCCGGCCGTTCCCTCGACGATCAGCCCGCCGGGCTGCAGGACGCCGTGGTCTTCCGCGTCGTTAATCATGAACAGAGCCGCGCGGTCCTTGACGGAACCGCCGGGGTTGAGGAACTCGGCCTTGCCAAGGATTTCACAGCCGGTTTCGTCCGACGCCTGGCGGAGGCGGATCAGGGGCGTGTTGCCGACAGTTTCAACAAAACCGTTGAGAATCTTCATAAGCATTCAAAGTCCTGTCAGGAGATTTGCGGGAAGGAAAAGATAAAGGGCAGGAAAGGGGGGTTCAAGCACGGCTAAAATTATTTGTCCAACCACTCGGTCCGGATAGTGTCCCGGTTGGCCTTGAGCCATTGCAGGGCGACGATGGTCATGGCGTTGATAAAGCGCCCTTGCTCCATCATGGCAAAAGCCTCATCGGCGGAAACGGAAAAGACGCGGATGTTTTCGTGCTCGTCGGTCATGCCGTAGACACCCCCGGCATTGGCCGCATCGACCCGGCCGCAATACAGAAACACGCTTTCCGACGATCCGCCGGGGCTGACCAGATAGTGATAAAGGCGGGTCAGGTGCGAGATCTCCAGCCCGGTTTCCTCGACCATTTCCCGCTTCGCCACCTCGTCGGGATTTTCGCCTTTTTCGATGATGCCGGCGACGCATTCCAGCAGCCACGGTGAAGCCCCGTCGTCGAACCATTCCGATGCCAGCGCAGCGTATGCCCCTGGCCGGAACTGTTCGATCAACACGACTTCGTCGCGATCAGGGTCGTAAGGCAATACGGCGACGGCATGGCCGCGCTCGAAAATCTCGCGCGACATTTCACCGCTCCAGCCGCCCTCGAACAGTTTGTGTTTGAGGCGGTAGTGATCGAGCCGGAAGTAGCCTCGAAACGGGGTGTCCTTTTCTATGACTTCAACGTCGTCAGGAGTCAGGGGGGGGTGCTGAGGCATAGTCATGGGGCTTCTCGCAATCCTTTTAGCGGGAAGGCCTTTGTTAACCATGGCGCTGGAATTGTCCAGCCGGGCCGAAGAGGGGACTATTTCTTCACCGGTATCGGCAGGTCGATACCGATTTTTTTTCGCGCCCACGCCGTGATTGATTCTGGCGAAAACCGTCATCACTTCTTGGTGAGCATGGTGCAAGGTTCAAGACAAATTTAAGACGCGGCCTGAAGGGTGCGCTCTTTCGGTAGCAAGACGATCACCGTGGTGCCGACGCCGGGTTTGCTCTCCATGAACATCTCACCGCCCTGCGCCTCGGTTAGTTTCTTGCTGAGCGGCAGGCCCAGGCCGGACCCTTCAAATTTCCGGGATAAAGAAGCGTCCACCTGGCCGAAATCGGCAAACGCGATATCTATGTCTTCCGGCGCGATGCCGATCCCGGTGTCGGATACGGCGATGCGGAACCGGCCCTCGTCGTCCAGCCCGGCCTGCAAGCTCACCGAGCCGCCATTGGGGGTGAATTTTATGGCGTTGGACAACAGGTTAAGGATGATTTGCTTGGTCCGGAGTTCATCGGCATAAAGCCCCGGCAGGGGACCTGCGAAGTCGGTGGTAAGCTTCAGATCCGCCTCATAGGCCCGATCCTGGACCAGCCTTAGACACGAGCCGAGCATGAGAGGAACATCCAGCTTGCGCTCGTCGAGTTCCAACATGCCGCGTTCGATGCGGGACACATCCAGGATATCGTTAATCAGGTTCAACAGATGCTTGCCGGATTCATTGATGGCATCGACGTATTCCAGATATTTTGGATGGTCCACTTCCCCGAAGGCTTCGGATTTCAATAAGTCGGAAAAGCCGATTACCGAATTCAACGGGGTTCGCAGTTCGTGGCTCATATTGGCGAGGAACTCGGTCTTGGCGCGGTTGGCTAATTCCGCTTCTTCCCTTGCATCACGCTGCTTTTCCTCGGCCCGCACCCGGGCGGAAATATCCGTCCCTGTGCCGCGATACCCCATGAAATTTCCTTCCGCATCGAAGACCGGCTTACCGCTGATGGTAATGCTGACGGGAGCGCCGGATGGCGTCATCAGGTCGTAGGTAAAATCCTGGAACGGCCGGTGGTTTTCCAGGTCCTCCAGATGCATTTGCCATTTTTTTTCTAAAACATTTTCACCCGTGATTTCCCGGCGCGACTTGCCGATCAGGTCGTCGGTCTTATACCCGGTGACCTGGAAATTTCGTCCCGAGAAATAGGAAAACCGAAGATCCTTGTCCATTTCCCAAAACCAGTCCGACGCCACTTCGGCGAAATCCTTAAACCGCTGCTGGGTATCACGAAGCGCTTCTTCGGCCTTCTTTATTTCGGTGATGTCAATAAAGGACAGCGCTATGCCGCCTTCGGGGGTGCGCACCTCATTGATCATGAACCAGCGGCCATCCACGAAGCGCCGAATGAGGGGGCCGCCGGGATTGCGGTGCTGGCGGACCCGCTCGGCAATAAACGCTTCCTTGTCCTCCTCAGCCTCAATCAATTTTCCGGTCTGCACATTGGCCCGGATGACGTCTTCGAAGGTGCCGCCGTTTTCCATAACGTCCCGGGCGCCTGGACTGACATCCAGATAAACCTTGTTTAAGGCAACCAGGCGGTCGTCGGCATCGAACAGGGCGAACCCTTCCTGCAGGCTTTCAATGGCGCCGCGCAGACGTTCTTCGCTTCGGCGAAGCGCTTCTGTAATATTTTTTCGTTCGGCAATTTCGCCGGTCAGTTCCTTTGTCCGTTTCTCGACCCGGCGTTCCAAATCGTCCCGGGCTTCGCGCAGTTCGTCCTCGATCCGCTCACGCTGCACCATGACGGTTCCGATATCCCGCGCCATGGCGTTGAAGGCCGCTCCAAGTTCTTGGAATTCCCTGGGCGCGAATCCTGTTTCCGTGGGTACCCGGTATTCATGATTACCGCTCTCAATTTCCCTAGACGCGCGCACCACGGATTCCACAGGGCGAACCAGAGCGCCGGAAATAAACCACCCCAAAGCCGCAGCGACAACCAGCCCGACAAGAATAAGGACCAACACCGCGTAGCGCACACCAATGGTGTGGTCGACCAGTTCACTCATGGGCTGCGGGATCATCACACCCCAGCCGGTACGGGACACGGTCGAAAAGCCGGAAATCATGTCGCTTTTCATGGCCGGTGAATAAAATGTCTCGATCCCCGTTTCGCCCGCTATCATCCGCGCCACGGGCTTGATCCTGGAAATATTTTTCAGGGACTCTTGCCATTCCGGCTTGGGATGGGCCAGGACCGTGCCGGTTTTATCAACAATCGCCGAATGCCCGCGTTTGCCGAAGACAATGGATTTCTGAGTCTCGCGGATAAAGTTCAGGTCCAGGGCGCCGATCGCCAGACGGCCGTCCCTGAAACCACGAACCAGGAAAATTGTCGCCCGGCCCTTGGTGTCCCGCATGACGTTGCTGAAAACGGTTTTCTCGCCATTGGAGGCGGCGCGCAAAGGGACCATCAGGTTTTGCGGAATCCGCTTCGGCGCGTCACCGGTAAAGCTCAGGGAAGCAGACACCCGGCCATCGCTTTCGACGATGCAGACATGCCGGAATCCCAGGTTTCTGCCTAAATCAATGGATGACGTTGAGCCATTTAACCGTGTTTTTTCCTGTGCCAGGGACTCGAAAAAAAAACCGAACGCGGCTCCCGCATCGATGGCATAGCGATCCAACGCCGCCGTAAGGTTTTTCGCCACCAGCAGGTGTTTTTCGGAAACCAACGACAATTCATTTTCCAGCGCCGAGCGTTCGACCCAAAACCCGAGGATCAGCAACGGCACCGTTGCGACGAAAATAAAAGCGGCGGCTAAAAGAATGCGTAAACGTGGCTTCAAGTCTGCTCTCCCGGAAAGCAGAAAAAATTGGTTTTTATTTGGTCGCAAAACTTACCACCCAAAAATGACTGGTTACAATGAAATGTAACCAAATCGCTCCATAACCCATTGATAATTTTTTTAAAACTTGATCTGCATCAATGCGCGATCAGGGAATTTCTTTAAGGGTTATGACACGAAAGCACCCACCCGGAATTGAAAGCACCTGCCGAAGTAGAGGCTTTACCCCAAACCCCCGGTTCCCACCAAAAGGAAGGAGCGCCGGGGGTTTTTTCTTTTCCGAAGCCCGATCATACTGGTGGCATGACTGGTGAAATGACCGAAACCGTCCTTTTAAGCGTCGATGAGATGTATCGGGCCGACTCCCTCGCCGAGCAGGCCAGGGACGAACAGGAAGGCGTGCCTTCGCTGAACCTGATGGAGGCCGCCGGACAAGCCATTGCGGATGAAATCATCCGGCGCTGGCCTAGGCGCCCGGTGGCCGTCCTGGCGGGTCCGGGAAACAACGGTGGCGACGGTTTCGTCGTTGCCCGGTTGCTGAGTGAGGCCGGATGGAACGTTCGCCTTGCCCTGATTGGGAAAGTGGAAAATTTGACAGGCGATGCCGCCGTCAATGCCGGGCGCTGGCAGGGGGAAACGAAACCGCTGACCCCGGACACCATCAACGATCTCCTGAAAGACGAGCCGCTGGTCGTCGACGCGATGTTCGGCGCCGGACTGACCCGGCCCCTGGAGGGCGCGGCGCTTGAAGCCGTAAAAATTGTAAATCAACAAAATCTTGATTGCATCGCCGCCGATATCCCGAGCGGCGTTGACGGCGACAGCGGGGTCATTTTGTGTGGCAAGGAAGGGGGCGGCAGCGTCAAAGCCAACGTGACTGTGACCTTTTTCCGTGCCAAGCCGGGGCATTTTCTACTGCCCGGCCGCGAACTGCGCGGCGATCTGATTGTCGCCGACATCGGCATCCCGGAAAGCGTGCTGGACGAGATCCGGCCCAGGACCTTTGTCAACGGACCCGAACTGTGGCTGCAAAAATTCCCCTGGCCCGATGCCGGCGGGCACAAATACAGCCGCGGCCACGCCGTCATCTGCGGCGGCGCGGAGATGACCGGGGCTGCACGGCTGGCCGGCCTGGGCGCCAGACGGCTCGGCGCGGGACTGGTCACCATCGCGACCCCGCAGGAAGCCTTCGCCATCTACGCATCGGAAGATCCGGGCACCCTGGTCAAGGCCGTCGACGACGATGCCGGGTTCCGGGCAATTCTGGATGATCCGCGCAAGAACGCCGTCCTCGCCGGGCCGGGCCTTGGCGTTTCTGAAACCACCCGGGAACGGGTCCTTGCGGCGTTGTCCTTCGGCAAGGCCATGGTTATCGATGCCGACGGCCTGAGCGCTTTCGCCGACGATCCGGGTGTTCTGTTTGATGCCATCCAGGGACCTTGCCTGATGACGCCCCACGAAGGCGAATTCCAACGCCTGTTCGGTATCCAGGGCGATAAATTGTCCAGGGTGCGGCGAGCAGCGGCGCTGTGCGGGGCGGTGATCCTGCTCAAGGGCGCAGATACGGTGATCGCTGATTACGACGGCCGCGCCGTCATCAACGCCAACGCGCCGCCCGATCTGGCGACCGCCGGTTCCGGCGATGTTTTGGCCGGCATGGCGCTAGGACTGATGGCGCAAAACCTGCTGCCCTTCGAGGCGGCCTGTATGGCGGCCTGGATTCATGGTGCTGCTGCGGAGAAGACCGGGCCCGGCCTGATCGCCGAGGATTTGCCTGAAAACCTGCCGCAAGTGCTGCGCGATTTAAAAGTCATCGTAACTTAACTTGAAATTCCCTCCCTACTGGCTGATCTTTGGGGCATGGAAAATCAAACGAATGCTGACAAGGCGAATGGCGTGGACGCTAAAAAGCGTGCAGGCTTCCTCGACCGAACGCTAAAAAATCTGAAAACCGCCTGGCGCGGGATTGCCGGCTCGGCTTATGACGCCGGCAAAGCCAGTTCCCGGCCGGACTTGCCGGACGAAGACCTGGAACAACTTCGCGACCAAATGCTGGCGTGTCTTGAGACCCGGGGCGGCGAGGTTTCAGCACGGGGCAGGGCGGCAGCGCTGGGTCATGTCTATCTGGCGCTCGACAACACGGGGCGTGAACGTTTTCTCAGAATGCTGGCACACGATTTCGATGTCGATGATGCTCCTGTGGATACCGCCATGGCCGAACTTCGCAAGGCCGCCGACAAAAATTTACGGCGCATGGCGCAAACCGTACTTAAACAAGTGCTCGTTGCTCCGCGCATTAAATTATTAAGACAATTCAATGCATTGCCAGATGGTGTTAAGTTTTTAGTTGATATGCGGGCCGAGCTTCTTTCCCTAAA
>JACKQG010000597.1_pt1 | contig 52316 bp, 49 predicted proteins | sample 8237621 | NCBI WGS metagenome assembly JACKQG01 (sample SAMN15677084, study PRJNA649215) | marine metagenome | biome: marine; feature: Black Sea; material: saline water; isolation source: suspended particulate matter (SPM) from the Black Sea western gyre | collected 2013-06-09/2013-06-10 | depth... | reverse complement strand
TGGCAAACCGGGCGAAGGTGGCAAACCGGGCGAAGGTGGCAAACCGGGCGAAGGTGGCAAACCGGGCGAAGGTGGCAAACCGGGCGAGGGTGGCAAACCGGGCGAGGGTGGCAAACCGGGCGAGGGTGGCAAACCGGGCGAAGGTGGCAAACCGGGCGAAGGTGGCAAACCGGGCGAAGGTGGCAAACCGGGCGAGGGTGGCAAACCGGGCGAAGGTGTTGCTGGGCAGCAAGCTTCGGAAGCTTTAAAGGAAGCTGCGCAAGCGCAGGCGGAGTCCATGCGGCAGGCGCGGGCGGCGGGGCTCACTCCGGGTGAGCGGCCGCCCAGCGAAGGCAAAAGTCAGGAGGGCGATGGCGAAGGTGCGCCAATTGTGGCGGAAGCCAAGCCATTGGGTGAGTTGCCCGATCTCAAGCGGATGAAAGCTGAGGATTGGGCGAAGCTGCCGCCGAAGGTGGCGCAGGAGCTTTTGGAAAACAGCCGCGAAAGTATGTCGCCCGAATTTCGAGAGCAGATCAGCCATTACTTCCGCATTATTGCCGAGCGCGCGCGCAGCAATAACGCCGCACCCAGAGCCCCACGCAAATGAGTTTGCCCGAATACTCTCATTTGCAACTTTCGCGACGGCAAGCCCTGCTTGGCTTGGCGGTGTTGCCGGGACTGTTGCCCGCCGCCGCCGGCAAAGCGAAGGATAAATTGGACATCGCGCTGGATCGCGGCGCGCGGTTCGTAGTGAATTCGCAGGAGGCTGACGGTTCGTTTACGGATCCAACGGCCCGCGAATCTGCCCGCAACGGCTACGCACTTACCGCGCTGGGCCTGATGGCGCTCGCTTCAATCGGGCATCAACCGGGTGATCCCAATCGAGAAGGTATCGCGATGAAGCGTGCGCTGGGCTTTATGCTGCGCAACGATCGCCGCCGTAATCGCAGTGGCGGGCCGTACGAATATTATGGCTCAGATGGCGGGCGAATGTACGGCCACGGAATTGCCACCTTGTGCCTTTCAGAAATGATGGGAATGGGAGTGGATCGTGATCAGGAACGGTTGCTGCGCAAGTACACTTCGAAGGCGGTGGATTTGATTTTGGTTTCGCAAAAAGCCAAGAAGGGGAACGCGGCTCATCGGGGTGGCTGGAGGTATGATCCTACTTCAAATGATTCGGATTTATCGGTGACGGTGTGGCAATTGATGGCCCTGCGATCGGCGAAGAATGCTGGAATTGATGTGCCCAAGGATGCGATTGATAGCGCGGTCCGTTATTTGAAACGCAGTTATTATTCTCCGCGCGATGCGCGCGGCCGACCGGTGAATTTAAACAGCGGCTGCGGTTATATGCCCAACCAGCCGCCGCGTTATTCCACCACGGCGGCGGGGCTGCTCAGCCTACAGGTGTGTGGCGAATACGAAGCGCCGGAGGTCCTTGGCTCGGTCAACTGGCTCAAGCGAAAGGCGGTGACCAAGCGAGAACAATGGTTTTATTACGGCACCTATTACTACTCGCAGGGCATGCAAAAGCGCAAGGGGGACACTGCCCGAAACGCGCGCGATATCACCGAGAAACTGCTGATGCCACTGCAAAGTGTGGACGGTTCGTGGTCGGGCAATAACGGGATGGAGAGTGGCGCGGGGCGGGTGTACTGCACCAGCTTGGCAATGTTGAGCCTTTCGGTGAAATATCATTTCCTTCCGATTTATCAGCACTAGTTTGTTTGCGGGCACAAAAAAACCGCCCGAAGTACGGGCGGTTGTGTGATTTGTGTAGTGGGCTAGTTGCCTTCGGTGCCTGTACCGGCACCTTCTCCGCCGCCGGCTCCATCAGGGCCTTCGCCCGGGGTGGGCGGTTTTTCATTAGCCATGGGATCATCCCCTTCATCGGCGTCACTGCCGCAACCCACCATGAAGGCGCACAGGGCGGCCATACAGGTGGTGTGTTTAATCAGTTGTTTTAGTTTCATAGAACGGCCGATTGATCTCATATTTTCCGGTTCGGTGCAACCATTCTATTCATCGCGTACTTTGGGATCGGGAAGAGTTGTGGGGGTCTTCCAATCTTTGTGCCAATGGAGAGTCCAGAGGTTACGCAGTTCTACGGCTTCAGTGTGCCCGTCATTAAAGGAAACGAGGCTGCGGCCATTGTGACGATCCACGCACACGCGTTGCATACCGCCGTTGCTACCTTTCCAAGACGAGGCGATGGAGTCGCTCTCGCGGGGCCAAGTGTCGACCCAAATGGAGTCTGCCAAGAGCGGGGCCATGTCGGGTTGGCCTTCGGAATCATCCTGATACAACCAGTTCCAATCGCGATGATTTTCCTGCCAAATGTCGGGGTGTTGCCAGGCGTTGTAGGCGTAGCTGCCTGAAACACGTTGGCCGTTGTTGATTTTTGGATTTTTGTTCCACGCGCACCAGCTCTTCACCGCGTTGCCCCACCAGTCGCGCTTGTTCATCAATGTGGCCGGGCTGTACAACACGTTGGCATCGTAACCGTTGTACTCGACTGCTTTGTGGTACCAGAAATTGTAGTTCCAGTCTTGACCGCGGTAGTTGGGGTTGCCGCCTTCAAAGTCGTTGTCGGACCATTGCTTGATGCCGAGGCGGACTTGTTTGATGTTGTTGGCGCTTTTCACTTGGTGAGCTTTGGCTTTGGCTTTGGCCAGCACGGGGAGGAGCATGGAGGCGAGGATGCCGATAATGGCAATCACTACCAAAAGCTCAATCAGCGTGAAACCGCTTTGAATTTTTGATGATTTGTTCATGGTATTGGGTTTTTTATTGGTTTTGGGTTATGACTTGGTAGTCAGTTGCGATTTTTCAAGCAGATTTCATGCCGTAAAAAAAATGCTCTTAATTTCCAATTTTTTGAATTTTCTCCGATTTATTCACAGTAATTGTCCGTTTTCAGGTGTGATTTTCACGCAACATGAAGTGTTTTCACGCAAAGTTTAGGTTCAAATTGGCTCAGGTATTGTTTGTCTATCATTCGCCCCCTATGCTGTCGCGCATATGGAAACTGCTGTAATTCCTGGCCTTTCGCGGCTGGATGAGGGGCGCAAGGCGGATGAACCGTGTACCATTGTGATTTTTGGCGCGAGTGGCGATCTCACGGTGCGTAAGCTGATCCCGGCGTTGTTTCACTTATACAAGGACGGGCAGATGCCCGAACCCTTCCGTGTGGTGGGCTTTGCGCGGCGGGATAAGACGGATGAAAGTTGGCGCGAGGAAATGAAGGCGGGCATCGAGCGCTTCTCGCGGTCGCCCAATGTTGATGCTAAGCAATGGGAAACTTTTGCGGCAAATTTGTTTTACCATCGCGGCGATCTCACCGACGCCAAGGCCTACGCGAGCTTGGGGACGCGCTTGGCGGATTTCGGCAACGAACAGCTCGCAAATAATTTGATTTTTTATCTGGCGATTTCACCGAGCTTGTTTGGCGATGTGGTGGACCGGCTGCACGATGCGAAGCTGCTGCATCGGTGGGAAGAGGGCGATCCGTTTTGGCAGCGCGTGGTGGTGGAGAAACCCTTCGGGCACGATCTGCAATCCGCGCGCGAACTCAACGCCCAACTGGTGAAGCACGCGCGCGAGCGGCAAATTCTCCGCATCGACCATTATCTCGGCAAGGAAACGGTGCAGAACATTATGATGTTCCGTTTCTCAAACGCCATCTTCGAGCAGCTTTGGCATCGCGAGGCCATCGAGCATGTGCAAATCACCGTGAGCGAAGACATCGGCGTGGGCAGCCGCGGCGGTTATTTTGAGGAATCGGGCACGATGCGCGATATGATGCAAAATCATCTCCTGCAAATCCTCTCGCTCGTGGCTATGGAGCCGCCCCCTTCGTTGGCCGCGGAAGATATCCGGAATGAAAAAGTAAAGGCGCTTAAATCCATTCGCCCTATGACGCCCGAGACGGTGGCGCAGCAAGTGGTACGTGGCCAGTATTTTGCCGGCACGGTGAATGGTGATAACCGCGCGGGCTATCGGCAGGAGGAGCGGGTGGATGCCGGGAGTAATGTGGAAACGTACGCCGCGCTCAAACTCTTCATCGACAACTGGCGCTGGAGCGGTGTGCCGTTTTATTTGCGTACGGGAAAAAATCTGCCGTTGCGCGCCAGCGAGGTGCGCGTGCAATTTCGCCCCACGCCGAGTGTGCTCTTCGCTGCAGAGGGCGATCTTAATTTGGATCGCAATGCACTGACTCTTCGCCTACAACCCGATGAAGGGATTTTTCTTCGCTTCAATGGCAAAGTGCCCGGCACCACCATCGCCACGCGCCCGGTGCGGATGCACTTTGGCTACGATGCGGAATTTGGAGCGTACACCCCCGAGGCGTACGAGCGCCTGTTGCTTGAGGCGATGGCGGGCGATGCCACATTGTTTATCCGACGCGATGAAGTGGAAACCGCGTGGCAATTTGTCGATACCATCCGCTCCGGTTGGGGGGGGGAGCCATTGAGCAACCGCGAATTTTATGCGGCCGGCACGTGGGGGCCCGAGGCGGCGGAAGACCTCCTCGCGCAGGACGGCCACGTGTGGCACAACCCCCAGCCTGCGAAATGAATCACACGCTTTGCCGCTTTCCCAATGCCGAGGCACTGGCCGCCGAGGCCGCCGTCCGTTGGCTCAGTGCGATGGATCTGCGCGATTCATTTACGGTGGCACTTTCCGGCGGACGCATCCCGAAATTATTGTACGCGGCAGTGGCGGCGGAAGCTTCGCCGGATGCGTTTGCGAACGCACATTTTTTTTGGGGCGATGAACGCTGTGTTTCGCCCACGGATGAGGAGAGCAATTTCAAACTCGCCGCCGTGCGTTTGTTGTTGGCAATGAAAGTGCCCGAAGCGCAGGTGCATCGCATCCTCACCGAACGCGGCGAAGCCTTTGCCGTGCAACAGGCCGAAGCAGAGATTTGCCGCATTGCGGATTTGGATGATGAGGGTCAACCGATTCTTGATTTGGTTTTTCTCGGTTTAGGCGAGGACGGCCACGTGGCTTCGCTTTTCCCCGGCGATTCGGAGGCGTTGGATTCTCCATCAGTTTATCGCGCCGTCACCGGCCCCAAACCGCCGCCGCGCCGCATCACGCTGGGCTTTCCCGCGCTGGCCGCCGCGCGCGAGGTATGGGTGCTGGCTTCAGGCGAAGGGAAAAAGAATGCCTTGCGTGCTTCACTCGCGCCGGATGGCAACACACCGCTTGCGCGGGTTTTGCAAAGCAGGACACACACGGAGATTTTCACCGACTTCAATTTGGCGTAGCCTTCGCGCATGGACGCCGACAAACTGGGAACTGATTCCACCGCCGCCACCGAAGTCATCCGCGAATCGCGCCTGCGCAGCGTGCTTAAAGGCCTTAGCTGGCGCATTTTGGCAACGCTGATCACCGCGCTCATTGCTTATTTTTGGTCGAAAGATGTTCGCTTGGCGATTATGATCGCGCTTGTCGAATTCCCCGCAAAATTCCTGATCTATTATTTGCACGAACGCGCGTGGGCCCAAATGCCGCTGGGAACGGTGCGTACGTGGGTGAGTGCGGAAAAAAGTTGATGCAAATCATCGCCCGCGGCGGCATCCTTTTTGGATGCGATGCCTGATTGCGCTGTGGCTGATGTCGTTGACGTTGTGGGCGGCGAAGCCGAACTTTTTAGTCATTGTCACTGACGATCAGCGGCCCGATACCATCGGCGCGCTGGGCAATCCGCGCATTGATACACCCCATCTTGATTGGTTGGTGAACAATGGGGCGACGTTTGAAAACTTCATTTGCTCCAATCCGCTTTGCGTGCCCAGTCGCGCGGAAATCCTCACCGGCTGCACCGGCTACCGCAATGGCGTGCGCGGTTTGGGGCGGGAGAAGATGAATCCCAAACTCACCCTCTGGCCGGCGGCGATGGCGGCGGGCGGGTATCACTCGTGGTACAGCGGCAAGTGGATGAATGACGGCCAGCCCACCACTCGCGGGTATCACGAAGCGCGCGGGCTCTTCAGTAGCGGCGGGGGCACTTGGAAAAAGGGTGAAGTGATTCGCGGGCGCAAAGGTCGGCCGATCACCGGTTATCGAAATTGGACGTTTAAAAATTCCAACGGTAAACCGGATTTGCAAAAGGGCATCGGGCTCACACCGTTGACGGACAAGTACATTGCCGATGGTGCACTGGAATTTTTGAAACGCAAAACCAAACAGCCGGAGCAGCCATTTTTTCTGCACGTGAATTTCACCGGACCGCACGATCCGTTGGTCGTTCCGCCCGGCTACGATAAAAAATATACTCGCGCAAAAATGAAACTGCCGGAGAATTTCAAACCCGAGCATCCCTTCGACCACGGCAACCTCAAGGGTCGCGATGAAGCGCTGTTGCCGTGGCCACGCACCAAGGCGGATGTGCTCGACGAGCTGGCGGTTTATTACGCGGTGGTGGATCACATTGACACACAGGTGGGCCGAATGCTCGCCCAACTTCGCGCCGATGGGCGGTTGGCGAATACGTTTATCATTTTCACCAGCGACCACGGCTTGGCACTCGGCAGTCACGGGTTGATGGGGAAACAGAATATGTACGATCACACCATCCGCGTGCCGTTCATGATCAGCGGCCCCGGCATTGCCAAAGGCCAGCGTGTGCCGGCGTTTGGTTTTTTGCGGGATATGTTTCCCACCGTGTGTGATCTGGCGGGCTTGCCCATCCCCAAAACCGTGGAGGCCCAGAGTCTTGCGCCATTATTGCGCGGCCAGCGGCAAAATGTGCATTCGGCGGGTTATGGTTATTTTCAGGATGTGCAGCGGATGATCTGGATGGAAAACTGGAAGTTGGTGTTTTATCTCCAGACCGGCCGACACCAGCTTTTCAACCTCACGGACGACCCGTATGAGTTGAATGATCTGTCCCGTTCGCCGGTGCGGCGCGCGCGTCTGCAGCACATGCGGCGTTCCCTCAATCAATGGTTTCACGATCAAGGGGACGAATTGTTTCTACGCGGATTTAAGGATTGAATTCGTGATAAAAATGTGGTTTTAATAACGGCAGATGGGCGAGGTCTTTCTCGCCCAACCTTTACCATGATTAATCGCATTCTGGTTTGTCTCGATAAATCCACCTACACCGACTCCGCCATCGACTATGCTTGCTGGCTTGCAAAGCATCACGATGCCAGTCTGGAAGGGTTGGTCGTGCTGGATGTGGAGGGCATTAATCGTTCCGTGGGCGCCGTGCCGCTGGGCGCCATGAAATTTGCCAAGACGAGCATCGCCGCCAAGGAAGCGGAGTATCACAAGTTGATGGAAGAATTGCTGGCCAACTTCAGCGCGCGTTGCGAAGCGGCGGGCGTACGGCACACGGAATTCGAAATGCAAGGTACGCCGGCCGCGGCGATTTTGGAGGAATCCAATTATTTTGACTGCGTGGTCATTGGCTTGCGCACGTTTTTCACCTACGGCAGCGGCGCGGGCGATGACGGCGAGTATGGCACCGATGACGATGAGCCGGGCGATTCACTGGAAACGATTATGGACCGCTCACTCGCGCCGGTCTTCGCCGTGCCTTTGGGCTGGAAGCCGGACGACGAATTCGACGCGCTGATCGCCCTCAACGGCAGCCTCCATTCGATGCGCGCGCTGCGGCAATTCGCGCGGCTTTACGGGCGTTCCAAAGTGCGCGTCACGCTGTTGCATTGTGCGGACAGCGGCAACGGCAGCATCGAGTTGCTCACTAAATCCGCCGGGTTCCTGCGCTCGCACGGCTTCGATCACGTGGAAGTGAAAACCGAATCGGGTGACATCCGCGAATTACTCAACTCGGATTTCAGCAAGTCCTTCGACCTCATCGCCCTCGGCGCCCACGGCAGCAGCGGCGTCGTGGAATTTTTCACCGGCAGTCTTTGCAAAGACCTCATCGAGCGCGGTGACAAGCCACTGCTCATCGCCAATGGTTAATCGGCGGACTTGGCCACGCGCGGTGGCTTTGGCTATGAATCGTCATTGCCGGTTGCCCCGCAAAGCGGATGGGCCGCACGCGTTGATGCCCCTTCAATCCATCAATGGCACGGGTATGGCTCGGGTATGGCTCGAATTTCAGGAAGAAAATCCAATTTGATTCTGTGGGTTTTGTGGACAACTTGTCATTGAAGAACAAAGTAGCAGTTACTATTCTCTTAAGAACGCGCTATAAAATGGAAACAAAATAAACGAAAGAGAAACGAAAATGCATCAAATACCTAGGTTCTGTGGAGTCATATTAGTAGTTGGTTTTTTCCTGCCATTTATATCGATGGGGCCAATTAGTTGTTCGGGGTTGGACCTTGTTAAAATGGGCAGTGGTTCAAATCCGGCTGAGGAATTGTTTGGCGATATGGGGGATATGGGCAGTGAAAATGAGGGGGGTTCCGGCGGGGCTGGAGGTGACACTCCACCCACATGGCAACTGCAAATTCTGGCTCTTATTCCATTGGCTGGATTAGTGGCTGCAATCGCCCATAAGAAACCCATTTATATTGCCTGTGGGGCTGTGCCAATATTGATATTCGCCTTTTATCTCGTTGGTGTGGGCGGCAAATTATTCAAAGGAATGGGGGTGGGCGCATACCTGAGTATTATAGCCGGAATAGCAATGCTCCGCACCGCCAGTCAGGCGGAGAGTAAGGTCATAGCCACAGAGGGTGTTGGAGCTGATGGTACATGATAGTCAGCATCCAGGAAGAGCTGAAATGAATTACACCCGGGCAGAAATGTCCGGGTTTTTTTATTAGATTATCACATCGGGTGTGGTGCACAGCTCGATGGTGTGGCCATCGGGGTCTTTCACGTAAATCTGAAACGCCCCATCCCGGCGCTGGGCCGCGTTCCCGTGGCGAAGCATCCCGGGCTGATGGCCGGGGTGTGCGATGTGGTGCCGCAATATCATCCACCAACCAAAACCATCCTCGCGATGGGGCACGTTGTTTTTTATCGGGGGCCAAAATTTGCGCGCGGCGATCAATTGGCGCGCTATCCCGTTTACACCGTGCGCCGCGCCGATGGCACCTGGACCAAGCGGCGCATCCTCGAATGGAATGATCCGCGCGGCGCGTTCATTTATTCGAACAACTGCGGCCAGCGCGTGGTGCTTCCCAACGGCGAAATTTTGCTGGCGTTCACCTTTGGCGACAAACCGACCCATCGATCGGTGGCGGGCGTGTTGTGCGCGTTCGATGGCGAAACGTTGCGCATCAAAAAAGTCGGCCCGCCGCTGAAGCTGGCGCACAAGCGCGGTTTGCTCGAGCCATCGGTCACGCAATTCGGCGGTAAATTTTACATTACCCTCCGTGCCGAGGACGATCACGGTTACCAAAGCGTCAGCCCTGATGGACTGAACTGGATGCCCAAGCAACGATGGGTTTGGGACAATGGCGACCCGATCCACATGTCCACCACGCAGCAACATTGGCTGACGCACTCCGATGGCTTGTTTTTGGTTTACACCCGCAAAGATAAATCCAACACCGGGATCATTCGTTGGCGCGCGCCGTTGTATGTGGCGCGAGTGGACGTCCGCACTCGGCGGCTCATTCGCTCCACTGAGCGCGTGGTGCTGCCGTTGGTGGGCGATGGCGTGAAGGATCCGGACAACGTGGCGTTGATGGGCAACTTCAACATCACCAACGCCGGCCCGAACGAATCTTGGGTAACCGTCGCCGAATCGATGCCGCGCAAAAATGCCCGCGGTGATTTGCTGCTGGCGCGCATCCGCTGGAGCCTCCCCAATCGGCTGGCAGAATAATTTTACCGCACGACGTTGATTTTTTTGCACGTGGGCCTGACACTCGCGCGGATGAAAACAATCCTTCTTGCCACCCTCCTGTTGATCGGCGTTGCCTGCCAATGCCCTTGGTGCAAACCGGCCGACGCGCTGTACATCGCCACACCGCTTACGGTCACCAATGCTTTCACTCCCGGCATCGAAGGGCCGGCGTGTGATCTGGCAGGGAATATTTTCGCCGTTAATTTCAAGGCACAACACACCATCGGCAAAACCACGCCGGACGGGAATTCAGAAATATTCGTCACCCTGCCGGGCGCGAGCATTGGCAACGGCATCCGGTTTGATCGTGCCGGTAAAATGTACGTGGCCGATTACACGGGCCACAACGTTCTGCGTATTGATCCGGCCACAAAAAAGATCGAAGTCTTCGCGCACGAGCCGCGGATGAATCAGCCCAACGACCTCGCCATCGCACCCGACGGCACACTCTTCGCCAGCGACCCCAATTGGGACAAGGGCACCGGCCAGCTTTGGCGCATCGGCACCGATGGGAAAGTCACCCGTCTCGCAGAAAAGATGGGCACCACCAACGGCATCGAGGTGAGCCCGGACGGTAAAAAACTGTACGTCAACGAAAGCAAACAGCGCAACGTGTGGGCATTCGATATTCAACCCGACGGCACCTTGGCGAACAAAATGTTGCTGAAAAAATTCCCCAATCACGGCTTCGATGGTATGCGCTGCGATATCGATGGTAATCTGTACATCACCCGCTATGGCAAAGGTACGGTGGTGGTGCTGTCGCCCGCCGGAGAAATCCTGCGAGAGATTGACGTGCTCGGCGCCAAGCCCAGCAACCTCTGCTTCGGCGGCCCCGATGGCCGCACGGTTTATGTCACCGAAGTGGAGCATCGGCGGTTGGTGAAATTTCGCGTGGAGAAGTCGGGGCTATCGTGGGCGCGCTGGATTGAACAATTCGAGCGAATCGAATCTTGTCATGATAGGTAGAGCGCGCTCCCCGAGCGCGCCAAGGCGGTTTCGTAGAAACTGCCCTAACTGATCTTTAGTTTGCAACCGATGCGGTGCACAGCTCGATGGTGTGGCCATCGGGGTCTTTCACGTAAATCTGAAACGCCCCGTCCGGGCGCGTGCGGCGTTCGCGATAGTCCACGCCCAGCGTTTGCAGGTGCGCTTCCCATTCGTCCATGTCGTCGATGAGCAGCGCGTAATGATTGCCGCGATTGCCGCTGTGTACGGGGTCGGTGCGATTGCCGATGAGGTGCAGTTCCTGGGTAATCCCCAGCCGATACCACGCGCCGGGGAATTGGAATGACGGCCGCGTCATCGGCTTCAATTCCAGCACGCGTTCATAAAATTCGCAGCTCGCCGCCACGTCTGCCACGTGCAGTGCCACGTGATTTAGTTCCCGATGTTTCATGCGCGGGAGGCTATGACATTCGCACCGTGCTGCCAATGCTTGTCTTTGCGCACGTTTGATTCGTATTTTTACAGCGACAACCGTCGGTCACGGGGGTAGCATTTTTTATGATCTCACGTGCCCCCGTTCTGATTTTTGTTTCACTTTCTCTATTTACTAAAACTTGGGCCGGCTGGCCGCAACTACAGGGTGATGCCCGGCGCTCGGGCAACGTGCCGGGGGAGGTTTTAAAAAATCAACTGGGACTGCTGGCGGCGGTGCCGTTGACCGACACGGTGCAGGCCGCGCCGGTGGTGGTGGAGGGGATGTTTTTTGTAATCGATGGCTCGGGGGTGGTGCATGGGATCGACATCGCCACGGCGGCGGTGCGGTGGCGTTTCAAAACCGAAGGCGGCGCGGGGAATTGCAACAATGTGGCGGCACCGGCGGTCATTGAGAACTATTTGCACGTGGGGACGACGGCAGGTTTTTACTATGTGCTTGAGCGGCGGACGGGAAAGGTCATTAACCGGTTGGATTTGGGGGAGCCGATTCTATCTGCGCCGGCGGTGGGTGATGGGCGGGTATATTGCGCGACGCTCGGGGCGCGGGTGTTCGCGCTGTCGCCGAAGGGCGTGGTGGCGTGGGAATGGGATTTCGTGCGCGAGGTCGTGGGCTTCAAGGGCAACCGTTGGCTCGGCGCGGATTGGGTGAAGTTTCGCGGCGATCGGGTGACGTGGGAGGATCACTTTGTTTGCTCGCGCGACATCGCGCTCATTGGCAAAACCGTCGTGATGCCCGCGGGCGGCCGCACGGTTTTTCTGGAGGACGCCGGTGCGAAGCCGAAGCTGCGGAAGGTGGCGGTGATTCCGAAATTTGCCGGCACGGAATTTCCGGCAACGCTGGGCCAAAGCGCCGACGCGCAAGGCAACGTGTACGTGCAATGGCACCGGCGCGACAACGCGGGTCGCGTCGAGAGCATGAGGCTGGAAGGCGATGAACTGAAAGTTGATTTCATTAAGGGCACGCAGACGGACATCCGCACGCCGGGAATGCTCAGTTTCTCCCCCGTGGCGGTGCGCGAAGAGGCCGTCTACCGCGTGCGGCCGGAGCAGGGAATGGGGCTTTGCCGGCATCGCGAAGGGAAAACAGAAGTGCTGAATGCGGCGGCGGCGATTTGTCCGCCGGTGCTGACGCGCGACCACGCGGTGTACGGCGGGCTCGATGGCAAGGTGCACATTGTGCCGTTGAAGGGCGGCAAGGCGCGGGCGTTGCCGACGGCGTTTGGCGCGCCGATTTCCGCGCCGTTGGCAGTGGCGGATGGGCGAATTTTTTGCGGGAGCGAGGATGGGCACCTATATATATACGGCGCAGGCGGCAAGGCGGCGTTGCCAAAGAAGGACTTGGGCGTGGCGAAAATTCGCAATCCGCTGGCGGGGCCGATGGCGGGCGATAAATTTAATTGGTACACCAACTACGGCGACTTCGCCGGCAGCAATTCCAATGACCAAGGGCTCAAGCCGCCGCTGCGGATGCGCTGGGCGCGTCGGCTGGAAGGCACGGTGAAGCATCTGCCGGTGTGCGGTGGCGGGCGGCTTTATACCCACACCGCGGAGGGGCAGGTCATCGCCGCCGAGCAGGACACCGGCCGCGTGCTGTGGCGCACGTATTTTCCCGACGGCTTTTTGTCGTTTACCTCGCCGCTGTACGTGAAGGGCAAATTGCTCATTCCGCAGGGCGGCATCAAGCAGTCGCACATTCTTTGCCTCGATGCCGCGACGGGCAAGCTGCTGTGGAAACAACCCTTCACCGGTTCGCCCGGCTGGAGCCGCCAGTTTCCGCCGGTGGTTCACGGCAACGTCGCCATCTATGCCTCCGGCTCGGGCGATTATGATTACCAGGGGTCGGAAAAATTTTTCACCTTCGGCGGCACGCCCAAGGAACACGGCGGCAAGGAAGTGATGAGCTGGATTTATTCCAACACCAATCCGTACTACCCCAAGAACCATCGCCCGCGCGTTTGGGCGTGGAACCTCGACACCGGCAAGCTGCTTTGGGAAAAGGATTTTTCAAAATACGGCAAGGGCGGCAACGACTGCGGCATCTGCATTCTCGACGGCAAACTTTTTTACTCCGTCTTCTTCGGCTACGCTACCAGCCAAAAAGCGCGGCGCGGATTGCCGGTTGAAAACAACGGCTTCACCGCCTGCCTCGAGCCCAAGACCGGCAAGGTCGTGTGGTCCACCACCGATTATTACGTCACCGCCAAGTGCACGCTCAGCGCGCGCGACGGCCGGATTTATATCGGCGGATTTAATCGCGCCAAGGAAGGCACCAACGACCGCTTCGTCTGGTGCCTCAACGCCAAGGACGGCAAGCTCGTGTGGAAATCCGACGCCGTCACCTCCGCGCTCAACGTCGTCACCGTTGGCGAGCGCTACATTTTCTCCAACGCCCTCCGCGGCAAGGGCAACGTGTACGATCACAAGACCGGCAAGGTCGTCGCCAGCATCGGCCACAACTATGCCTGCTGCCGCTTCACCCTGTCCGAGCCCTTCGTCCTCGGCGCCAACATGGACATGATTGACCTTTCCAACAACGGCAAGCTCGTCTCCACCGGCCCGGCCATCGACAGCCGCGAATGCCTCGGCGCCGTTGTCAGCAACGGCCGCATCTTCTACACCTCCCAAGCCAGCGGCTTCATCGTCTCGCAAACCTACGGCAAGGAGGCCGAAACAATTCCTGCCGTGTGGGAGCGGAAATGAGATCGGAGAAACAAGTGGAAAACAAAACTGTTAAAATTGAACTTGAGCACAACGAAGTACGGGTTATTTTTGACGTGGGTGAGTCTCCGGCACCGTTCCAAAAAATATTACGAACGGTGAAAAGGCCCGGGCGTCGTTAAGATATGAGTGATTTTGACGATGATAAGCGCCGCGCTTATTGGACGGAGCAGATGAATGCGGGTCATGAGTTGGTGGACGCGATCCTGCCCTTTGCCGTGGTGGAATGTGCCGAGGGCTTGGCGGATATTCGCGCCGCGGCGGTGGCGGGCGGGGTGGAGATGCTCTTTTCAGACAGCAAAATCGTCGATGACCTCGACCGCATTTTTTACATCCGCGAAGGGCTCGTCGATGACGTCATTGCCATTGGCCGCGACATGAACGAGCGTGGCTGGATTTTGAAAATCGAGGACGGCTTCCGCACGCGCGACATGCAAACGCGCCTCGGCCGCAAGCCAGAGGTGTTCGATACCATCGTGCAACAGTGCGCTTGGGAATACGGCGGCCCGCCCCCGGCCGAGATGGTTTTTCGTCGTGCCCATGTGCTGGTGGCTAACATCCCCAAAGTCGGCACGCATATGTCTGCTTCGGCCATCGATATTTCAGTGTTGAATCGCGCTGATCGCACCGAGGTTTGGCGTGGCGGGCCGTACATTGAGATGAGCGAACGCACCCCCATGCGCTCGCCATTTATCACCCCCGAGCAACTCGAAAACCGCCTCACCATCACCGCTATGATGGAGGCGCACCATTTCGTCCATTTCCCTTTCGAGTACTGGCACTTCAACCAAGGTGATGCCATGGCGCATATGCTTAGGGACCGGCCCGCGCCGGCTCGTTACGGACCGGTTGATTGGGATCCGCACACCAACGAAGTCACGCCCTACGCCGATGCGCTCGGCCCGCTCAATCCATTGTCCCAAATGGAAACTGAAATCACCGCCGCCCTTGAACGGGCCATAATTTCAACCTAAGCGATCGCCCGGACATCTTGTAACCGATGCGTTGGAGCCGACCCGCGCTCGCATGCTACTCACAAAATGAAGGTGCTTTGATAGCCGCATTTTCCAATTGCCCTGCGCGAGGCAAACATTAAAGTTGGCGCATGCCATCAATTATTATTCATCGCATCGGGGTCGCCCTATTTACCTTAAGCCTCGCACTGACCGTACAGGCTGATCCGCCCAAAGAGCCGTATTACAAGCCGATCAAAAAGAACGTCGAGGGGTGGACGATTGCGGTGGAGCCGCGGTTGTTGGCGGAGGACAACAAGGCGTTGGCTGACCAGTGTCTGGTGGCGCTGGCTAATCATTTGCAGCGGGTGAAATATATTTTGCCGGAAAAAAAATGGAAAGCGCTGCAGAAGCTACCGATCCGGTTGGAGCTGCACAATGAGCGACTGGGCTCGATGCAGTATCATCCGAGTGTGAGTTGGTTGCGCGCCAATCGGCATGACCCGGCCCTAGCCAAGCACGTGCACATTCCGCGGGCTCGCGCGTTGATTGATCGTGGTATGTGGGCCAAGCATCCCTATGTGATCCTGCACGAGCTGGCGCATGCGTATCATGATCAGGTGTTGAGTTTTGAAAACAAGGACATCATCGGCGCGTACGAGGCGGCCAAGAAGGAGGGGATCTATGAGAAGGTGCTGCTCTACACGGGACGCCGGCCGGTGAAGCATTACGGCCTGAACAATCACAAGGAGTATTTCGCCGAGAGCACGGAGGCGTATCTGGGGGTGAATGATTTTTATCCCTTCGTACGCGCAGAATTAAAGGAACACGACCCGCGCATGTTCAAAGTGATGGAACAGGTGTGGGGTCCGGTGCGTTAGGGTTAGGTTAAACACGCCTCATCCATAACGGCCTTCAATGTAGTCGGCCGTCTTTTCGTGCTGGGGATTGAGGAACAAATCCTCGGTTCGGGCCTGTTCCACGATGTCGCCCAGTAGCATGAAAATACAATCATCACTAATGCGGCGCGCCTGAGCCATGTTGTGGGTGACGATCACGATGGTGTATCGCCCGGCTAGCGTCCGCATCAGTTCCTCCACCGCAGTGGTGGCCTCGACGTCCAGGGCGGAGCACGGCTCGTCCATCAAAATCACATCGGGCTTGAGTGGCAGCAGCCGCGCGATGCACAGCTTTTGTTGCTGCTCGAGCTGCAGGTCCGTGGCCTTATCGTGCAGGCGATCCTTGAGATCCGCCCACAGCCGCACCTCGCGTAAGGCTTCTTCGACAGCTTGGTCCAGCACAGATTTGCTCAGTTCACTGCGCCGCTTGTGGATGCGCAGGCCGAACACGACGTTTTCATAAACGGAAATCGGCAGCGGATTGGGTCGCTGAAAGACCATGCCCACGGACTTGCGCAGCTCGATGAGCGATACGTCGTCGTCGTAAATATTTTTGCCGAGGATATCGATCATCCCTTCGGTGCGAACGTTGCCGTAGCGTTCGTTCACGCGATTGAGGCAGCGGAGGAACGTGGTTTTACCACAACCGCTCGGGCCGATCAGGCCGGTGATAACACCATCTCGGATGCGTGTGGAGACCCCATCGAGCGCTTGAAAATCGCCGTACCAGAGGCTCAGTTTCTCCGTCACAATGGCATGTTCGCGTTGAGCACTCATCATCGGATCATCCAAAAGCTCCACTCACAAAGGCATTGGTCTTGGGCTGCTTGGCATTGCCGGAGAACATCGGCTCCGTATCGCCGATCTCCACCACTTCGCCGTTGAGCATAAACATCGTCCGATCCGCCAACCGCCGCGCCTGTTGCACGAGGTTGGTCACGAGAATGATCGTCATTTCATTGCGCAGCTCCTTGAGCACGTCCTCAATCTTCATTGTGGTGACCGGGTCGATGGCGATTGAAAATTCATCGAGACATAAGACCTCCGGCTGATGACTTAACGCGCGCGCGATGGTCAGCCGCTGCTGTTGGCCTCCGGAGAGCTTGGTGCCCAGCGAGTCGAGTCGGTCCTTCACCTCATCCCACAAGGCCGCCTGCTCGAGACATTTCTGCACCAAGCCATCAAGCTCCTGCTTGTCCTTCATGCCAAAACTGCGCGGCGCAAAGGCGACGTTATCGTAAATGGAAAGCGGCAGCCCCACCGGCAACGGCGCCACCATGCCCACGCGGCGGCGATATCCGTATACGTCTTTGATGTGATACACATCCTGTCCATCCATCTCCACCAACCCGCCCATGCGTGAGCCGGTGGTGAATTCCAGGGTGCGGTTAATGATCTTCAGCAACGTGGTCTTGCCGGATTGCGCAGGCCCGATGATGCCGAAGATTTCATTCTTCCGCACATCAAATGAAATTCCATGAATCACCTCGTCGTCTCCGTACCAGGCACGCAGGCTATCCACATTCAACTTGGGCGTGTCGGCTACCATTTTCGATGTGTGCGCAGATAATATCGGAAGGCGATGGACACAGAGTTAAATAACAGCACGACCCCGAGTAAGACCACCGCCGTGCCGTAAGGGATGGCTTGCGCGTGTTCGATCGCTGCTTGGGTCATCGGCACCATTTCGCCGGTCTCCGGATTGGGCAATTTATCCGGCACTTTCCATCCCATGGACATGTAGTACAGGTGATATGAAAGCGCCATGAACTTCTCGCCCAATAAGTAATACACCGTTTCGCCCTGCCTAAAAGTAATGCTCGCTGCGGCGCCGGTAATCATGATGGGGGCCGTCTCTCCAGCCGCGCGGGATACCTCCAGGATCACCCCGGTTAAAATGCCGCTGATCGAATTGGGCAGCACCACGCCCCGAATGGTTTGCCAGCGGCTCACGCCCAAGTTCCACGAGGCCTCACGGAAGGACATGGGGACAGCCGAAAGCGCCTCCCGCGTACTGGTAATCACCACGGGCATCGTCATCACCGCGAGGGTCAGCGAGGCCGCGATCACCGATTCGCCCAAACCGGCGAACATGACAAAGGCCCCTAATCCAAACAAAGCGTGGACAATGCTCGGCACCCCAGCGAGGTTGATGACAGCGAGGTTGATCAGTCGCGTGAGCCAGTTGTCCTTCGCGTATTCATTAAGGTAAATGCCTGCCATCACGCCTACCGGCGCCGCCACCAGCAATGACAAGACGACCAGATAGATCGTTCCTAAAATGGCAGGCCAAATACCGCCCCCACTCATGAGGTCGCGCGGGATATCGGTAATGAAATTCAACGACAACACCGGCAGCGCCTTGTGTATCAAGAAACTGATCAGCAGAATCACGGGTAACGCCATCGAGAGCGTCACCATGAACAGCAAGACTTTCACCCACTTTTCGCGGGATTCCTTCTTTTCAGTGAAGGGCGTCTTGGTAAAGCGCTGGGAATCGTTCATTTCCGTTTAACCCCGTGAATCACCAAATGTGCGGTGAGATTGACAATAAACGTGATGGAAAAAAGCAGAACCCCTAGCAGGAACAACACCTGATAGTGATCCCCACCGTTGACGGTGTCGCCCATTTCCTTGGCAATGGTGGCCGTCATGGTTTTCACAGAAACCAAGACGTCAAGGAACGGCGCATCTGAGCTGAAGGGATTGTTATCCGCGTTCCCGGTGGCCATGAGGACGGCCATGGTTTCACCCACCACCCGGCCCATGCCCAGCAACACTGCGGCGAGCAGACCGTTTTTGGCGCCGGGCAGCAACACGCGGAAAACCATTTGCCATTTGGTCACCCCCAAGCCGATGGCCGCTTCGCGGTAGGAATCGGGGACAGCATTGAGCGCGTCCTCACTGATGGAGACGATAATCGGCATGCTCATCAAGGCCAGAATGATGGCGCCGTTTAACAGCGACACCCCCGCATCCGCCCCCAAATCTTTCATGTACACGGAGGTAATCTTGAGTCCGATAAATCCCCACACCACAGACGGAATGGCCGCCAGCAGTTCGATGACAACTTTCAGAATTTCCTTCAGCCGCGGCCCGCAGAATTCTGAAATGAACACGGCGCCGCCCAAGCTGAACGGCACCGTGATGATCATGGCCACAATCGCCACGCTAAACGTGCCCAGAATAATCCGTGCGGCCCCGTAGCTGGGCGGGGTGTGAGTCGGGTCCCACTTTTCAGAGGTCAACAGTTTACTCACACTGAAGCCATCGCTGAACAGCAGCCCTTTCCCTTCCCAGAAGACAAAGAAGAAGATGGCAAACACAAACACCACCGCGCTGATCCCGCTTACGCGGATCGTCCATTCGATCAGGCCTTCGGAGAAGGCTTTCCACTTGGAACGCTGCAGCTGCATCAGACGCGGCGGGGGATTAACACTACTTTTGCTTGTTTGGCACGTAGCCGGTGGCTGCCACAATCTTCTGCCCTTCGGGCCCCATGCACCAATCCAGGTACGCCTTCACGTGCGGCTTGGGTTCGCCCAGCGTGTACATGAACAACGGCCGTGCAATGGGGTAATTACCGCTTAACGCATTTTCATTGTTAGGAGCAAAGGCTTCGGCGCCCTCTTTTTGGGACACCAGCAGCATCTTCACCTCATCGGTGGCGTATCCCATGCCGCTGAAACCAATGGCGGCCTCTGTTTTGCCACACAGCTCAACTACCTCCTTGGAGCCATGCATCCCCAGCGCGCCGGACTTGAAGGATTTCCCCTCAGGGATCACCGTCTCTTTAAAGTACACATAGGTGCCGGAGTTTGAGGTTCGGCTCACGCGCACGATCTCGTCTTTATCCCCGGGCACTTCAATGCCTAACTGGCTCCATTTCGTGATGGTGCCATCTTCACCAAAAATTTGGCCGAGTTGTTCGATGGTGATTTCCTCCATCGGATTGTCCTTATGGACAAACACCGCCAAGCAATCGAGTCCCATGATATACTCCTTGGGCTTCACGCCGTGCTTTGCCTCGATTTCCTTTTCCTCGGTGGGCTTAATTGAGCGGCTGCAATTCGCCACATCCACCACGCCGTTAATCAGGCCGGCAATACCCGTGCCCGATCCGCCGCCGGAGACGGCCACTCGTACATCCGGATTTTTGGCCGAATACATCTCGCTCCATGCTTGCGCCAGCTGAAGCATTGTATCCGAGCCCTTGTTTTGGATGTTCGTCGATTCACCGCCTTCACCGCCGCCATCGCGTTTCCCACAGCCGAGTTGGCTCAGAAACGGGACTGCCAGTGCTACAATCAGACTTTTAGTGATGTTCTTTTTCATGTGTATTGTATTTTATTTGGATTGTTCACCGAGAATGGCCTGTGCCAAGTCACGGATTTGTTCGGATAAATATTCGTGTGTCTGCTCAAGTTCGCCGTCCTTGATGTTCCAATGGATGCCAACGGTGCGAGTCGGCGGTTGCGGAAATGCCTGCGCCCCCTTTTTACTGAGGGCCACGACGACTTGATAGTGTTCGAGGTTTGGAATGTGCTCGATGGACTTGGTGATGTTGCTGGAAATATCCAAGCCCTTGGCCTTGAGGAAATCCACCGTCCCCCCATCCAGGGATCCCGGCTCAATGCCTGCGCTGCTGAATACAAAATTCGCGTACTGACCATCGTTGCCGATGGCCTCGGCCATTTGGCTGTGGCTGCTATTGGTGTCGTCCACGAACAACACGCGAAAACTTTCCTGCCCGAGATGCTTCATGTTTTTCCCGGTGCACATGTACAGGATTTCCTCGCAGATATTCGTCGCCTGATTGGCCACGCGCTCATACCGGCGCGCCACGGTCTCCAGCGGCGCCAAGGCTTCCATCGGGATCTTGCCGCGCTCATGGAAATCCACCAGCCGCTCCATTAACAGATCGCGGTGATCCTTGGCCGGCTCGTTATCCTTCATGATCATCCAGGCCATGTCCGCGTCCTGCGCGAGAAATGCCTGCAGCGACCGTTGCATCATGGAGATCGCGGTGTCGCTCAGCTCAATGAACACGGAGTGGTCAAACTCGATCTTCAACGAATTGATCGTCAGGCATTCACGCGCAATACTCTCGGCGTAATCCCCAATGCGCTCCAGCTCTTGGTTGATCTTGATGACGGCATACACAAACCGAAGATGGCCCGCAGCTGGTTGTTGACGAATGAGAAACTCCAGACAAAGCCGGTCAATTTCCTTCTCCAGCTCATCCACCTCCTTGTCGCGCAAAATCACTGAGTACGCCATTCGGCCGTTTGCTTCAAAGAGCGCTTTGCGCCCGTCGCGCAACCCCGCCTCGGCCAGCTCCGCCATGCGTTCGACCTTGCTGCGAATCAGATCAATATCGCGTTGCAGACTTTCTTCAAGTTGAGTGGCATCATTCATCAGTCAGTTCCTTTCCGGTCGGCAGTTGCTGGGGCAGCGGCTGTTTATCCGATTTTCACCGTTCTCCAAGTGGCAATTACTCACAGTAAACCAGTTTCTCACAATTGGCTCGAAAGGGCGTGAACAAATCATGCCGCCTCCTCCGATTCCGCCGCGAGCGGCAGGTTCAGGATGAACCGAGCCCCTTGACCCATTTGACTTTCCAGCCGCACTTTGCCGCCATGCGAGTGCACAATGTGCTTCACGATAGCCAAACCGAGGCCGGTTCCCCCGGTCTCCCGGCTGCGGGCCTTGTCTACGCGGAAAAAGCGCTCAAACACCTGCTCAACCGACTCGGCCGGAATCCCTTCGCCATCATCGGCCACCGCCACCTCGGCCATGCCCTGGGTGCTGACACGCCCTTCGATGGTCACCGTGCCCCCCGTGCGCCCGTACTTGATCGCGTTGTCGACCAGGTTGAATACCGCCTGCTGTAGCCGATCGCCATCGGCGTCCAGATGTAGATCAGCCGGAATATCCGTTTTTAACTCAATCGACCGTTTCGCCGCCTTGGTTCGTAAATCATCCTCCACGCGCTCGGCCAGGGTGCGAAGGTTGGTCGGCTGCCGGTTCATCGCCAATCGGCCGGAATCCAGCTGCGCCAAGGTCAGTAAATCATCGATCAAATAGCCCAGCCGATCGGCGTGTTTGTCGATGGTTTGTAAAAATTCCCGGCTCTTCTTCGGATCATCCACCGCGCCGTCCATCAACGTTTCAGTAAAGCCTTTGATCAACGAGAGTGGGGTGCGCAGTTCATGACTCACATTGGCCACAAAATCGCGCCGAGTGTTTTCCAGCTCCTTAAGCCGCGTGACATTGTGAAACACAAGCAACGTGTGCTGTCCTGCGGCGCGCGGTAGGCAATGGGCGTTGATATGCACCAGCTTGGGATCGCCGCCATTGAGTTGCAGTTCGCCCTCGCGCAGTTCCCCCGCCTCGCGTACGGCCGCAACCAGTTCCTTTAATTCCGTTCGCACGGCCACCGGCACGGCCTCCTCCAACGCCTGTCCGTTAACGTCTTCCGCCAAACCCAACAACTGCCGCAGCGAGGCGTTGGTCAACTCGATCCGGTTTTCCGCATCCAACACCAGCACGCCCTCCACCATACTATCCAACAGCGCGTGTTGTTGCAGTAGCTGCCGTTCGGATTGCTCGCCTTGCTCGGCGCAACAACGCTGCAGTTCCGCTTCCGCCGCCGCCAACCGCCCGCGCAATTGCCATGCCCAGCCGAGAGCCGCCAGTATCAGGATGATCCAAAGGGCGTCCATGTTATCCGTCACGTTCACAGAAGCGATAGCCCACGCCGCGCACCGTCTCAAGGCAGCCGGCTGCCGCCCCCAGCTTTTCGCGTAGGCGACGCATGTGGGTGTCCACCGTGCGCGTGTCGATGTAGGTATCGTACCCCCACACGTCACGCAGCAACTGTTCGCGATCCTGCACCCGCCCGCGGCGGCTCGCCAACGTGGACAGCAGCTTAAACTCGGTGGCGGTCAAATCCACCGCCGCGCCATTCACCAACACCGCGTGCCGCGCGGTATCCACTGTGATCGGCCCCGCCACAATGTTCACCGGCACCTCAGACGCTGGGGGCGTCTGGCGGTTGAGTAAATTTTTGATGCGCAACATCAATTCGCGCGGGCTGAACGGTTTGGTGACGTAATCATCCGCGCCCAGCTCCAAACCCAACACACGGTCGATTTCCGCCGCCTTGGCGGTGAGCATAATGATGGGGATGTTCGCGGTAGCCGGATCGTTCTTCAGGATTTTGCAGCCGGCCATGCCGTCAATCTCTGGCAGCATCACGTCGAGCAGAATCAGGTCCGGCAATGCCTGGCGCGCCTTGGCAATGGCCTTCGCGCCGTCCTCCGCGGCAATCACTGAATACCCGGCGGCGCGCAGATTGAACTCCACCAGCTCCACCGCATCCGGCTCATCATCGACCACGAGGATCGTCTTCACGGGAGTCTTCATAGGGAGGTCGTATCACATGCGTGTGTCGGCAAGGTTACAATTACGTAACACCGCTGACCAGCCCGCACGCTTGGACAAGCTGCGAGGCCGGTAACCTCAAGAAAATAGTTTTTGTTCGCCGTGAAAGTCCGCTTGGATTAACGTGGCGGCGCGATTTGGATTTGCAACGTCGCCGAAACGCTAGAGATAAGTGTTTCCACAACTTTAAAGGACAACCCGATGGCGCAAACACCCAGTAAAGATTACAAGCGCAGAGAGCGCGAACTAAAGAAAGCGGACAAGCGCAGGGCTCGCGAAGAAGCGAAGGCCGAAAAACTGGCTGCCGAGAAGGCGGCTGCCGCGCTGGCGGCTGAGGAAGCGGCCAAGCAGGCCGCAGCCGAGTTGAAAGCTAAAATCGAGGCGGAGTTTGAGGCGGAGCTCCAAGCCGAAATCGAGGCAGAGAAAAAAAGCGCCTAACCTGAGCTTCCGCCCATTAATACGATGGAGAAACTCGTGTGAACGAGGGCGCAGGATTCTGGGCGGTTCGTCTCTCCAAGGTGGTTTGGGTTTATCAGATAGCCTCAGATTCCTCTTCACTGGTTTCCGTCAATAATTCGCCCGGCTTGCTTGATTCCCGCCGGTCTAATTTAGACATCGATCGATTGATAAAAGCTGAATCTCCCCCTATACTGCGATAAGTTTATGGGAACGTTACGGATTCTATCTGTGCTGCTTTTTATTGTGGCCTCTTTTGACCTGCAAGCGGCGGAGGCTGGGCGTATGGCAAAACAGTTCCTTGAAACCCATTGCATTCGCTGTCACGGGGAGGAAAAGCAAAAGGGTAAGTTGGCGCTCCACGAGGTTTCGTTTGATTTCACTCAGGCGAGCAATTCTGAATTGTGGTTGGACATTCTCGCTCAACTGACAGCCGGCGATATGCCGCCGCCGGATGAGGAGAAGCGTCCCGGTGATTCGGATCGAAACGCGATGATCGAGTGGATTGATCGCCAGTTGTTGACGGCGGGGTCTGGCGATGCGTATCGCAAAAAACTGCTCGCGCCCGAATATGGCAACTGGGTGAATCATGAAAAACTGTTTTCCGGTGAAATCAAAACGCCTTCGTTTTCGCCTGCCCGACTCTGGCGGTTTAACTCAGAAATTTTTTCGCATAAAGGGTTTGGCAATGCGAAGAGCCCCTTCAGTTACGTGACTTCGGAGCGTGGGGTTCGCGATTATGCGGCGATGTCGGTGGCGGATCAGAGCACGGTGCAAATGATGATGATCGTGGCGGATTCGTTTTTGGCCGCGCGGGAAAAACGCGGTGAGTTCAAAGCACTGACGAAGGGGAACAAAGCACTCAAGGAATCGGATCTCACGGAACTGGTTCGGCGAGAGCATATGCGGGTGATTGGGCGCTACCCGGCTCAGGCAGAACAAGAGAAGTACCTGACCTTTCTCAAACAGAATATCGAAACCGGCGGTCACTTGGATGGTTTTAAGACGACGGTCAAAGCGATGTTCCTGAGCCCGGAATCGATCTACCGAATGGAGTTTGGCTTGGGTAAGGTGGACACGCATGGGCGTCGGCATTTGTCGCCGAATGAACTGGCGCATGCGGTGGCCTACGCATTAACCGATCAAGGGCCTGACCGGAATCGGTACATCCAAGCGGCAATCCAGCAGGGGCAGCTTAAAACCCGGGAAGACGTGGCCAAGCTCGTGAGGCAATTGCTGGAGGAGCAACTGACGAGCGGGTCCTGGAATCGCAAAGACCTGCCGCGGGTGCAGCGGTTTTTTGATGAGTACTTCGGCTTCCACCGGGCGGGGGCGGTGTTCAAGGACAACGACCGGCGGCGCGCGGAGAAGATTGAGCAATGGAACACCGACATGCTGATCCATGACGCGCGCATGTTGATTGAGCATGTTTTGAAGAAAGATCAGGACGTCATTGCTGAGTTGCTGACGACGAACCAGTATTTCATCGCGCACCCGGGCGACAACGACTATGCCCGCGAACATTACGAGCAGCGTATCGCGGAGGTGTTGGATCCAGGTTATGTCGAGGCGCAGGTCGAGAAAAAGCGGGAACAGATCAAGCGCGACTTCAATTACGAAGGGATGCCTGAGAAGGCGAAGCGGGCTTTGGAAAATGCGCGCCGGGAGGCAGAGTTGATTGCATCGCTATACAAGGGGGCGCAGGACAAAGGGATGAATCGGCATCCGAATTTTCCGTGGTCACCCAGAGGGCGTGGGATTGCGGATTTACTATACATCGGGCCCTACAACTTGCCGAGCAACGGCCGGCACTCGGAACAACAGTGGGCGTGGCCCATTAAGCAGCCGTTGGAAATGCCCAAGGGACAACGGGCCGGGTTACTCACGCACCCGGCGTGGTTGGCGGCCCATTCGTTGAATGAAGACAATGATCCAATCCATCGGGGCATCTGGGTGTACAAGCGCCTGCTGGCCGGCGTGCTGGGGGATGTGCCGCCGGATGTTGATGCCGCCGTGCCGATTGATCCTCACAAAACACTCCGGGAACGCATGGAACCGTTGCGCGCTGCCCAGTGCTGGAAATGTCATCGCAAGATGAACCCGCTCGGGGAACCTTTTGAGATGTTTGATGATTGGGGCCGGTATCGTGAGGTGAGTTATTTTGATGAGGACGGGAAGATTTATATGCGGCGTGATGGCCAATTCGATCGGCTGCTTAAGGAAGGCAAGTTGACCACTCGCAAGATCAACCCCACCGGGGAGATTGCCTTCTCGGGCGATTCCAAAGTGGACGGCAACGTGAAGGATGCGGTCGAGATGATGCAGCGGTTGGGGCGTTCGGATCGTGCGCGGCAATCGTTTATCCGACATCTCTTCCGCTATTTCATGGGGCGCAACGAGATGTTAAGTGATTCACAAACCTTGATCGAAGCTGAGAAAGCTTATTTGGATCAGGGCGGCAGTTTTAAAGCGCTGGTTGTATCCCTGCTGAGTTCGGACTCCTTTTTATACAGACGATAACCACACACATTTTATGACCTACAAACGACGACAATTTCTCCGGGACCTATCACTGGGCGGCGGCTCATTGGCCATGGCGCCGTTCCTACATTCCCTGCGGGTTCACGCGGCCGGCCACGCGGCGGCCTTTCCCAAACGATTTGTCTTTGTGGTGAAATCTTCGGGCATCGATAAATTCAATCTCGTGCCGGACGGCTTAACCAATCATTTCGTGGATGAAAAATCCGGCCAGAAACTGGGCAACCGGTCGCGCCGGGATGGGGCACTGGTGGATGTGCCGCTGGCGAAACACAAGCTGCCGGCAAAACTGGCGACTCTGGAGAAATTCAAGGATCGCATGACGATCATCCAGAGTTTGTCCGGCGTGGGCTTCCGCGGGAACCACACCAAGGGGTTCGGCACTCTGTCGCTGCATGACTCCGAGAAAGTCGCCGTCGCGCCCACGCTCGATTGCCTGCTCGGCCAGCATCTCTCCACGGGACCTTATCCAATGTACGGGATGGCGATGAACGGGCAATTGCTGGAGTCCGCCGGATGGAAGCCGGAAGATTCCTATTGTTATCCAAACCTCTCCGCCTACGGCGCGGCCAAGCCGGTCGCCTATCAGGGGTCGCCACGCAAGGCGTTCCTCGAGCTGTTCAGTGCCGCGGTGGAAAGTCCGGAGCAACTGAAAAAGAAAATCGCGCTGAACGGCAACCTCATGGATTTCCTGGGCCAAGATGCCCGACGCGTGGAAAAGCAACTGTCGGGTGACGACAAGGAACGCTTCGCGCTTTACCTGGAATCGTTTGATGCGCTTCGGAAGATTGAGGAAAAGAAAGCCGCGCTGACCGATCAGGTCCGCAAGCACGCGCCGAAACTGAACGATCGTTATGATTCCACGGCACCTTCCGCACGGATCGAATCGCACTTTGAGATCGCGTCCGCCGCGTTGATTGCCGGGCTGACCAATGTGATTACCCTGCGCCCTGATACCCTCGGCGTGAAATACTCCGAGCTGAAGCTCACAAACAGCGTCCACGCCCTCGGGCATTTGCAGGAGAATAAAGCCTCCAACGGCTGGATCGGACATCAGGCGCGCATGGAGGTGGAGAAGCTGCATCTCAAGCAGATCGCCAAAATGGCTGAGAAGTTCGCCAGCATCCCCGAAGGAAACGGGACGATGCTCGACAACACAATGATCGTCTACATGTCCTGTTCTTCAGGCGACCATCATTGCGCCGGTCATGACTGGCCGTTTGTTCTTCTCGGCGGTCTGGATCAGAAGCTGAACATGGGACGTTATCTGGAATATCCGAAGTATGGAGCCGAAGGACATCGCACTGTCGGCAACCTGTACCTCGCCTTGATGCAGGCCGCCGGGATGAAGTCTCCCGAAACCTTTGGCCAACCGGACTCGAATTTGAAGCACCTCAATTTGAAGGGCCCCTTGGAAGAGTTCCTGGCGTAATATTCTTCCCTTAAAATCACCCAACGAATCGGGGAATGGACAGCGAGTCCTCCCTCTGGACCATTTTCAAAGTGACGGGGTCAACAGTCTCTTCTACCCTGTTCATGCCATGAGGCACCGTTCGCCGATTCTTTTTTTTAGCATCATTCTCTTGGGTTTGATTCCGAGTTCGTTTGTGCCAGCGGATGAAGCGAAACCGTCTGCGGTCGGCTTTGAGATTCGCCGACCTGCGGCCGCGCCGGGGCCACTCGATAATCCGCTTAAGGGGTATTGTCTCTACACCAATGCCGGTAAAATTCATCGCCCTTATTCCATGGTGTTCCAATACATTTCATGGAGGGAGCTGGAGCCGGTTGAAGGGAAATATACCTTTGAGGATTGGGAGAAAAGGGACTGGAACCACCCCAGAGCTAAGGATAAGCATCTTGTGCTTCGGGTGTATGTGGATTACCCCAGCAAACCCTCCGGATTGCCTAAGTGGTTGCGCGCTAAGGGCGTGAAGGAAAGCGCTTACCGGGAATACGGTGGCGGTAAGAGTCCGGATTATAACCATCCTCAAATGGTCGAGGCCATGGAGCGTTTCATAGCGGCTTTGGGCAAACGGTATAATACCCATCCGCGCGTCGCTTATATTCAGTTGGGTTTACTCGGCTTTTGGGGAGAGTGGCACACGTATCCCCGTTTGGAATTGTTTGCTTCCGAGGCGACCCAACATCGGATTCTAAAGGCGTATCAAAAGGCTTTTCCCGACAAGCAACTGATGGCTCGGTATGCCGATGGAGTACTGGCCAAATACAAAGGGATCGGGTTCCACGACGATATGTTTCCCGAGGATACGGATAATGGAGAGGATTGGTCATTTTTGGCGCGCATGCGTCGGGGCGGTCATGCTGACGGCTGGAAACAGAACGTGGTCGGCGGCGAAATGGTGCCGCACGCCGCGCAGAAATGGTTGGGGAATCAATGGGCTCATACTCAGGAGATGATTAGCCGTTCTCACTTTTCCTGGATTGGCCCTTATGGGCCGGCTTTGGACGAGAATGTTTCACTTAACTTACAGGCTCGCAGTGATCAGTTGGTCCGAAAGATGGGCTATCAATTTCGGTTCACTGAGGTCCGTCATTCAAAACGGTTGCTCTAGGAAAAGGTTGTGTTGTTTTGGTGCGAGGGGTTAATGAAGGCGTAGCTCCTTTCTACTATCCTTGGCCGGTGAAGCTGGCATGGTTGGATGCGAAAGGGGCTTTCGTATCCGAGATGAAACTACAGGACGACATTCGAACATGGTTGCCCGGTCAATTTCAATTTGGTGCGACTTTCAATGTTCCCGAGCAAGCCGGTGTCTACCAATTGGGTGTTGGAGTGATTGATCCTTGGAAAAAGAAACCTGCAATTCGGTTTGCTAATCAATTAACCTTAAAAAGTGGTTGGGCGATCCTGGGTCAAGTTGAGGTGGGCTCAAATTAGAATTAATCGATGACTCAAAAATTTCCATTCAAGGCGGCCTTGATAATCGGGGTGTGTGCTCACTTACTGGCCGGAGCGGCATTGCGTGAAGTGGTGGTCAGCCATACCGATGATCAGGGGATCCTGCAACTCTACCGCATGAAAGAGGATGGGACAGGCAGTCGGCAACTCACATTTTCCAAGACCGGATGTCGGATGCCGAGTTGTTCTTCAGATGGTAAAAAACTGGTTTATGTTGAACAAGTGGGCCATGCGATGGCGCTGCGCCTCGCCGATCCGAACGGAGGGAAGGTGAGGACCCTTGTGGGTGAGGGGATGAATATGTTGCCTTCTTGGTTGCCGGACTCTGAACACCTGATTTGGATGAAGGTAAAGCCCAAGCCCAAACAAGATCCCGCGCGCGATTCTCAGATTTATATTCTGAATGTCACGACGGGCGAGCATCGCAGACTCTTTACCAATCCGGAACAACTCAAGCACAGTAACGCCATGCCGGCGGCTTCGCCGAAAGGCAACCAGATCGCTTTCATTTCCAATCGAAGTGGTGAAATGAGAGTCTGGGTCAGCGATCTGAATGGGGATGGGGCCAAACTAATTTCCAAGCCGGAGCAGGAATACCACGAGACCATTAAGGCGCCAATCGAGCAAAAGGTTCCTGCTTGGTCGCCGGACGGCAAGTGGATCGCCCATTGGGAGGGAGTGGAGATGATTCATATGAGTAAGTTTACCGGCATCAATAATCCCAAGCGAGACCAGCAAATCGCTGCGACCTTTAATGTATGGGTTGTGAGCCACGATGGAAAACAGCGCCGGAAAGTTGGGCGAGGGGATGACCCTACATGGTCTCCAGATGGTTATGTGACGAGGGCTTACCCTGAGCCGAAACGTGGCGGCCCCTTGGTGATGGTTCAAACTGAATCGGGAGAAAAGGCATTACCCATCGTGCCCCCCAAAAGGAATTGGGGTCGATTTACTTGGGCGCCAAAATCTCCATAACGAATGGATTGGAATTAAGGAGAGATTGCGATGATGAAAATGTTGGTTCCCCTACGGTTGCTATCGCTCATCTTGATCTGTGGGATGGAGGTCTGCGTTCTCGCTCAAACGCCGACTCCAAACAGTCCGAAGCTGGATATCCGGCTGACTCAAAAGGATTACAAGACTGTGCCGGAAAATTTCGAGGCCGTGTGCCGTTCGGCGGCGATGGGGTTTGCACGGCATTTCCCGGAGCGAAAGTTCAAGCCGATCCGCATTGAAAAAGCCAACCACCAGTATCCGGTAAAGCTGGACCGACGCGGGCCAAAGGGTGAGACACTGGTGATGCTGAGTGTGGATGACGGCTTCGGTTGGGCGCAGATCGCCTATCAATTTTCGCATGAGTTCACACACATCGTGATCAATCACGATCGACCGCGGTCCGGAGCGAATCATTGGATCAATGAAGCATTCTGCGAGGCGATCTCCTGTTATTCGCTGAAAGTGATGGCCAAAGAATGGGAGACGCATCCGCCTTATGGTAACTGGAAGAGCTACGCCAAGCATCTCAACTCCTATGCGGATCGCGTCATCGCCAAGGGCAAGACGCCGGAGGAGGTGGAGAGCTTCGCAGTGTGGTTTGAGAAGAACGAAAAGGCGTTGCGGCTTGGGAAACGATATCCGAAGTATGACCTCTACAAATACGCGGGCCATCAGTTTTATCAGGTCATCCAAAAAAATCCGAAGCATCTGGTGGCGTTGTTGTATTTGAATGAAGGACTGAAAAGTCAGGGCCTCAACACCCGCGACTATTTGGCTCGCTGGAAATCCGTGCTGCCCAAAGAACATCAACCCTTCGCGGATCAAATCGCCGCCCAGCTTGGGTTGGTATTGCCCGACCTTTAACTTGCGTTTTTGGCGATGTGGCGGAAGGTTGATGGCCGTTATGAAACGCTTCGTTCTGTTCCTTGCCTTCTCATCCGTCCTCGGGGCGGCCCCTCAAGGTGTATGGGAAACGCATACGCCGCGCGCGGAGCTGGAGCCTTCGTGGGGTAGGGAAGGCGGGGCGTTGACCATCTTTCCCAACGGCCGATCGGGCGCGGTGGGGCAATGGCAGGCGCGGTTCGCCGTGAAGGGTGGGCAGCATTATCGGTTTAGTGCGCTCCGCAAAACCACCGACATCGTCAACGTGCAACGCCACATCGTCGAACGGTTGATCTGGCTGGATGCCAAGGGCAACAAGGTGTCGCGTGATGTCCCGACGTTTTCCTCGTATCGATCCGGCACAGCACCGCGGGCGGAGCCGGAATATCCTCGTTTGGGGGCGAAAAATTTTGGGGGCTGGACCGCCGTGCGCGATATCTATCGCGCGCCCACACAAGCCACGCAGGTGAAGGTGGAGCTGTGCCTGCGCTGGCTGAATGCCGGCAAAGTGGCGTGGCGTGATGTGAGCATGATTCCCGTGGCCGCGCCCAAGCCGCGCACGGTGCGCTTTGCCACGGTTCATTTCCAGCCGCGCGCCGGTAAAACGAATGCTGAAAAATGCCGGCTCTTCGCGCCGTTGATTGCCGATGCGGCCAAGCGCAAAGCGGATCTGGTGGTCTTGCCCGAGACGCTCACCTACTACCACAGCGGTCGCACCTTTGCCGAATGCGCGGAGTCTGTGCCGGGGCCGTCCACCGAATATTTCGGCAAGCTCGCCAAGCAGCATGACCTGTATCTCGTGGCCGGTTTGCTCGAGCGCGATGCCAATCTCATCTACAACGTTGCCGTGCTCATTGGTCCGGATGGCAAGGTGACCGGCAAATACCGCAAGGTTTGCCTGCCGCGCGGCGAGATTGAGGGCGGTATTTCGCCCGGCAACACGTATCCGGTTTTCCAAACGCGCTTTGGCAAGGTGGGCATGATGGTGTGCTACGACGGCTTCTTTCCGGAAGTCGCCCGCCGCCTCAGCCATAATGGCGCGGAGGTGATCGCCTGGCCGGTGTGGGGCTGTAATCCCATGCTTGGCGCGGCGCGCGCGTGCGAGAATCACGTGTACGTCATCAGCAGCACCTACACCGATGCGGGGAGTAACTGGATGATCTCCGCCGTGTACGGGCACGATGGTCGCCCGTTGGCGCAAGCCAAGGAATGGGGCACGATCGCCCTTGCTGAGGTGGATCTCAACCAACGCCTCCACTGGCATAGCCTCGGCGATTTCAAGGCCCAGCTCCCCTCCCATCGTCCGCCGGTTGAATGATTCCCTTGCAATCTCCCTGTATTCGGCTTCAACTGGGGGCTCATGAAAGCTTTGTCTCGAATGGTATTCATCAAACTCCTGGCTGTCTGTGGCTTGGCAATCGCAATGGATTTAATGGCGGCCCCGGCCGTAACGCATTCCTTTCTGGGAATGGGGAAAGCCAATCGCGTGGTGATTGTGGGGGAGGATGGCAAAGTGCAGTGGCGGTTCGATATGCCGGCGAGTGATGGCTGGGTGTTGCCGAATGGCAATGTGTTGCTGGCGATTTATCCCACGCGTGGATTTCCCAAAGGCGGCGTGGCGGAGGTAGATCGCAAGACGCGTAAGATTGTGTGGTCGTATCAGGGACAGCAAAAGGAAATCAGCACCGTGCAGCCGTTGGGCGAGGATCGGTATCTGGTGGCGGAACTCGGGCCTCAGCCGCGGGCGATTGTGATTAATCGGGCCGGCAAGATTCTGAAATCCACGCCATTGGCCTGTCAGAAAAAAAATGCGCACATGCAAACCCGGATGCTGCGTGCGTTGCCGAACGGAAATTACATCGCCCCGCATTTGCTGGATTTTGCCGTGAAAGAATATGATCCAGATTCCGGCAAGGTGTTGCGCAGTTTTCCGACTGATGATCGCGGGCGCGCCAAACGGGATTGGCCCTTCACCGCCATTCGGCTCGCCAATGGCAACACGCTGATCGGTTGCACCAACGGCAACCGGGTGATTGAGGTGGATGCGAAGGGGGCGATTGTGTGGAGTGTGGACAACGAGGATCTTGGTGAAAAACTGCTGGACGATGCCTGCGGCGTGCAGCGCTTGCCCAATGGCAACACGGTGATCACCAGCTACCATGCCAAGGGGCAGGCGGTGAAATTGGTGGAGGTGACGCGCGAGAAAAAAGTGGTGTGGCGTTATCAAGGTCAGCCGGCCGGTTTTCATCATTTCCAAATTCTCACCACCAACGGCAAGCCCGTGAAGGACAACACTTGGAAGTAAACCGCCGCCGGTTTCCGCGTGGCCGCACAGGGCGAGCGTGTTGATTTGTAGGTCGGGGCCACAGGATTGCCTTCACGCTTCTTTAATGGCAGATTGAGCTATGGCAAGTCGACGGCGGCGGCAAGCGTGGTCTTTGTGTCTGGTGATTTTGGCAGCGGTTTGGATGTGTCCATTTGCATTTTTGGGCCCCGGTGGAATGTTCGTTTCGCTTGGATTATTGGGCACGGCGGTTTTCATTATGTTGAAGTCGGATTGATTCTACTTTGCCTTCACAAGAGGCTGTCGCATTATTTGCGTGTCAAGCTACGTTTGGCCGGGCAGGATCGAAAACACACCTAAAGGAGAAAAGATTATGGCGAATAAAGACAAACGAAAAGAGACCAAGAAAACCCCCAAACTCACCAAGGCGGAAAAGAAGAAAAAGAAACTGGATAAAAAAGGGAAATAGCAAAAATGTTCCGGCAGTTGAAAATTGCTGCTGCGATCTTTGCCTTTTTGCTTATGGTAAAAGTCTCCGCAGCACAGAAGCCGAACATCCTTTTCATCATGGCCGACGATCTTGGCTGGATGGATCTTGCCTGCCAAGGCAACAAGCTGCTGGACACGCCGCACTTGGATCGGTTGGCGAAACAGGGGATGCGGTTTACCCGCGCGTATGCGGCGGCGCCGGTGTGTTCGCCCACGCGGTGCGCAGTATTGACCGGCCAAGCGCCTGCGCGCATTGGGCTCACGACGCATTTGCCGGGGATGTATTTCCCGAAGGACAACCGCCCGCAACCGGCCAAGCTCACCGGCAAGCTCGGCACCGAATACGTCACCATCGCTGAGCGACTGCGCGAGGCGGATTATGCCAATGCCTTCCTCGGCAAATGGCACATCGCCCCGGGCGTGGCGCGCGGTGGGCGCGTGGCCAAGGAGTTGTCGCCGACGGGGCAGGGATTTGATGTCAACATCGGCGGCACCTCGTACGGCGGCCCGCCCAGTTTCTTTTCGCCTTACCGCAACGCCGAGCTGTCCGACGGACCGAAGGGTGAGTATTTGCCGGACCGTTTGGTGGACGAATCGATCAAATTCATCCGCGCCAAAAAGGATCAACCGTGGATGACGCACCTATGGTTTTACACCGTGCACTGGCCGATGCAGGCGCCCGAGGCGTTGCTGAAAAAATACGCGGACCGCAAGGGCCCGGGCCTGAACGACACGCGGTACGGCGCGATGATTGAGGCGATGGACGCCGCCATCGGTCGGCTGCTTAAAGCGCTCGACGACTTGGGCGAGGCCAAGGAGACGTTGATTATTTTCACCAGCGACAACGGGGGGTTCGCCGGCGTGAGCGACTGTCGGCCATTGCGGGAATCGAAGGGGCACCTGTACGAAGGCGGCATTCGCGTGCCGATGATCGTGCGTTGGCCAGGCCAAGTGAGAGCGGGCACGACTTGTATTTGGCCTGTGGTGAGCATGGATTTCTTTCCGACTTTCCTCGAGGTCGCAGGTCTTAAGCCGGGCGGGAAGCCGCTTGACGGCGAAAGCATCGTCCCACTTTTGAAACAACAGGCCATCTTCACAGGCGGTGGCGGGCTGAAGCGAGACGAGATTTTTTTCCATTATCCGAACTACGCCTGGCATATGGGTAATCGCCTCGCCGGCGCGGTAGTGGCCAGCAACGGCTGGAAGCTCATCCGCAACTACGACGACAATTCGCTGGAACTCTACAACCTCGCCGCCGACCTTAGCGAAACGGAAAATCGCGCGAAAGAAAAACCGCAACTGGCAAAGTTGTTGAACGACAAGCTCACGCGTTGGCTCAAGGAAACCAGCGCGCCCATGCCCCGGCCATCATTGATCAAATAGTCGAACACTGGAAGAAGGTTGCGTGAAACCATCACCGAGGCCGGTCACCTTATGGAATACGAACCCCCCAACCAATAGAAGGTCAATTCACTTAGAAAAAGTTAAAAGAATAGAAGGAACTCCATGAAAAAGAATTTTATATTTTTCGCGATGGTTTCGGCTTTTGCAGCTGTAAGTGCTGAAGAACCATTCAATCTGCTGGTGATTCAAACCGATGAACACCATTTTAAGACGCTCGGTTGTTACGGCGGTAAAACCGTCAAGACCCCGAATATCGATTGGATTGCCAAGAACGGAGCCATCGCCACCAGTTTCTACGCCACCACACCCGTCTGCTCTCCTTCACGTGGTGCGCTAATGAGTGGCAAGTATCCGCAGCATACTCCGGTAACCAATAACAATATCAAGCTGGGTGATGACATCGTGACCTTTGCTGAGGTGCTGCGCCGCAGGGGTTACGCCACAGGTTACGCCGGCAAATGGCATTTGGATGGGATTGGCAAGCCGCAGTGGGGGCCCAAACGCAAATTCGGATGGGAAGATAACCGGTTCATGTTCAATCGCGGCCATTGGAAGATGTTTGTCGATGAGCCCAGTGGGCCGCGTGTGGGATCGACGAAAAATGGCCGGCCGGACTACGGCTTAAAAGGCGCAGATGAAAAGAGTTTCGCCACCGATTGGCTCACCGACAAGGTCATTAACTTTGTGAACGAGAAAAAGGGCAAATCCTTCTGTTACATGGTGAGCTATCCCGACCCGCACGGCCCCAACACCGTGCGCGCACCTTATGACAAAATGTATCAGAACGTGAAGGTGCCCATTCCGCGGTCGGTCAACAAAACTCGCGAACAAACGCCTGTGTGGGCGGCAAAGGCACCGAAGATCACCGCTGACACAATACGGCTGATGATGCCCAAGTATTACGGAATGGTTAAGTGTCTTGATGACAACATCGGCCGCATTCTCGATACATTGCGTAAGAATGGCCAGATCGAGCGTACGATCATTGTGTTTACCAGCGACCACGGTGATCTCTGTGGCGAGCATGGTCGTCTGAACAAGGGGGTGCCTTTTGAGGGCTCCGCGCGCATTCCTTTCCTCATCTATACACCCGGAAAAATCAAAGGCGGAACCGTGGTTGATGAATCCTTAAGTTGTGTGGATTTTCTGCCCACGGTGATGAGCCTGATGGAAGTGAACCACGGCCTCCAAGTAAACGGCCGCAACGCGGCGCATCTCTTCCGAGCCAAGGGAGGGGGCTGGCGGGACCTGACGTTTTTGCGTTCCACCAGCAATCCGCAGGCGCAATGGCTGTGCGCGGTATGTGATCGCTATAAACTCGTGTACGCCTCCTCCGGCAAACCGTGGCTCTTCGATTTGCAAAAGGACGCGGATGAATTGATCAACCGATTCACCGATCCCGCGTGCCAAGCCATCGTGCGCGAAATGACCGGGGGCCTCATCGAATATTGCAAAACCCAAAAAGATCCCTACGGCGAAGTGCCCCACATCAAAACCGCAATGGCGGCGGCGGTGAAGGAGTGAAAACAATCTTTGATTTCCCATTGACGCGCGGCGGTGGACGGTTGACCATCGCGCATGCCAAAACATTCCAATTCTTCAAAATCAAACCGTCGTAAATTCATCAAGACCACCGGCAAGCTAACGGCCGCCTCGGCGCTGGCCGGAGTAGCGTTGCCGCACGTTCACGCGGCGGTGGATGACACGGTGAAGGTAGCGCTCGTGGGCGCGGGCGGGCGCGGCACGGGCGCGGCGAACAATGCCCTGTCGGTTTCCGCCGGACACGGCCCCACAAAATTGGTGGCGGTGGCGGATATTTTTGAAAGCAATCTCAAGGGCAGCCTCAATGGCCTCAAGCGCAAGCACGGCAAGAAAGTAGATGTGCCGGTTGACCGTCAGCACATCGGATTTGATGGTTACAAGAAGGCGATCGATAATCTCGATAAAGGCGACGTGGCCATCTTTACCACGCCGCCGGCGTTTCGTTGGGTGTTTTACCAATACGCAGTGGAGAAGGGCATCAACGTGTTCATGGAAAAACCGGTGACGGCTGATGGTTATGGCACGAAGAAAATTCTGGAGATCAACAAAACCGCGAAGAAGAAAAATCTGAAAGTAGGTGTGGGCCTGATGTGCCGGCACAGTCGCGCGCGCGGCGCGATGGCGGATAAAATTCAGGAAGGCGCCATTGGCGATATCGTGCTGATGCGCAGCTATCGGATGCACGGGCCGGTGGCTTCATCGCGGACGATCCCGCAGAAGTTGCGCGCGGAGTACAATGATTTGGAGGAGATTCGTTGGCAGATAAAGCGCTTCCACAGTTTCATCTGGGCGAGTGGCGGTTGCTTCAATGATTTTTACATTCACAATATCGACGAATGCTGTTGGATGAAAGGCGCGGCAATGGGTGATCCGGAAAATGCCGGCGGCGATCCATTCGATGTCATCGGCACGCGCGACAAATGGGCGTGGCCGATCATGGCACAAGCCAGTGGCGGCAAGCACTACACGGAGAATAAACAGGGCCAGCCGTACGTGGATCAGAATCTCGACACGTATTCCGTGGAATACACTTACGCCGACGGCACGAAGCTGATGCATTACGGCCGCACAATCCAAGGCTGCCACAACGAATTCGCCAGTTACGTGCATGGTACGAAAGGCTTCGGAACCTTCTCGGCCAATGGCCATTGGCCGGCACCGAGTACGTTATATAGCGGGCTCACGCCGAACCCGAAAAATCAGATTTGGAAATTCCCCGCGCGGGAGACCAATCCGTATCAGGACGAATGGGAAGATTTGCTCGACGCCATTCGCAACAACAAACCGTATAACGAAGCCGAGCGCGGGGCATTGGCGAGTCAGGTTTGTAACATGGGCCGGATGGCCGCGCACACCGGTCAACGAACCACCTGGGATGACGCGCTCAACGCCCCGCCGCTGTCGCCGGATTTGGACAAGCTGGGCGGCTTCGACAGCAAAGCGCCGGTGACGGCCGACAAGGACGGGTTTTATCCCGTGCCGCAGCCGGGCATCACTAAAAAGAGCGAGTACTAAACCGCGAGCGTGGGCGAACCTGAATCAACCGCGCCAGCGCCGAAGCGCGAAAGTATGGTGCCTTTCGTGGCGGGTATGTTTTTCATCGCGTTGGGCGTGTATGTGCTGCTGTATTCCACCGATCAAAACATCCGCAGCAAAGATGGCGGATGGGAAGTGACTTACACCACCAACCAAACAGGCGCGCCAATGATGGTGGTGAATCTCCCCAGCGCGGGCATCACCAATCGCATGGTGATTTTCAATGGCGAAACAGTGCCGGCGGGTTTTGCGCCGTTTAGCACCAATTATGTGACGCCCACGCATCTGCCGGTGGACGTGCCCTTCGGGCGGTGGTTCCACGGCGATCTCACCTATTTGCCGGGCGTGGTGACCTTCAACCTGTTCGGCGTTGACACCAACGCCACCGGATTGCGCCACGAAGTGGAATTACAAAAACGCGGCCTGGTGGTAAATCGCAAGCGGCATTATTGGCAATCGACTGAGCCAGTGGAAGTGTCGCCTGAAGACAAACAAGATTGGCCGGTGCCGGAGTTGAAGTAGTTCTATTTCGGAAAGTTTTTGAAATCAAATTCCTTCACCGCTTCCGCGGCAAGCGTGCTGATTGTTCTGCGTAGAGGCACAACGCTTGCGCCTTTTTCGTTTGGGTGGACGCGGTTGCAGAGAAAAATGACAAAGGTCTTCGAATTCGGATCAATCCAAATGGAGGGGCCGGTGAAACCGGTGTGGCCAAATGAGCCGGAAGGAAATTGGGTGCCCTCCGTTTCGCCGCGTGGGCTGGAGTAGCCGGAGTTCATATCCCAACCGAGGGCGCGCAGGGGTGTTTGGGCGGTGGTCATCAGCTTCACGGTTTCAGGTTTGAAAATTGGCGCGCCGCCGTTGAGGAGGCAGCGGGCGTATTTGGCGAGGTCGGGCGCGGTGGTGAAGAGCCCGGCGTGGCCGGCGACGCCGGCGGTCTTGCGCGCGCGCGGATCGTGCACGATGCCGCGCAGGGCTTGGCCATCGGTGACGGTGGTGGGTGCCACGCGCAGGTGTTTTGCAGCGGGAGGGTTGTAGCCGGTGTCGGCCATTTTCAACGGGCCGAAAATTTCTTTTTCGCAAAACACATCAATGCGTTGGCGGGTGACGCGGCGGATGATTTCATCGAGCAATTGGAAATTGATGTCGCTGTATTTGAAGGTCGTGCCCGGCGGGGTGCGGAGTTTTTCGGCGACGCATTTAGCGATGCATTCGGTGTGGCCGTCCCAGCCGTTCACGGAAATATCCGGACGCAAGCCGCTGGTGTGGGTGAGCAGTTGGCGCACGGTGACGGTTTCGCGTCTATCGCCGGTGAATTCGGGGATGTATTTTTTGACGGGATCCTCGATGCTCAAGCGGCCGCGCTGGTGCAGCAGCAAAATGGCGGGTGTGGTGGCAACGACTTTGGTGAGCGAGGCGGCATCATAAATCGTATCGGGCCTCGCGAGGGCGCGTTCGGGCTGGAGCTGCGCGTGGCCGTAAGCTTCGGTAAAATGCACGCCATTGCGTTCGAGCCAAAGAACGCCGCCGGGAAGGCGTTTTTCGGCGCGTGCCTCGGTGATGGCCGCGCCGATGGCGTGAATTTTTTGGAGGTCGAAGGTGTCGGCAAGCTGTTTGGGCGGTGGGGGTGCATCGGGCCATCGCAGGCAGGACACGCCCAAAACCAGCGTTGCGACGATTATTTGAACACGCATCATCATCTGCCGTCAAAGTACCTATCCGCGCGGCGGGAGGCAAGGAGCTTGCCGTGGCAGGCGGGTTCTGGGATGATTTTTGCCAATACACTGTGAGCCTACGCGCCGTCATTTTCGTCCTGACTTGCCTGTTTTTCGGGCAGGCACAGGCGCAGCAGAAATATCTCGAACCGCCCGAGGCGGCGAAGGAACTGTTTGCCTCGCGCCCAATGCCGCGCGTCTCACTCAGCCCGGATCAGCGGCATTTGCTGGTGGCGGAGGAGTTTCGGTTTCGGCGCATTGAGGAAATGGCGCAGCGCGAAGTGGCGCTGGCGGGCGTACGGATTAATCCCTTCAACAACGGCCCGCCGCATCCGGATTATTTTTTTCAACTCACATTGAAGGAACTTTCCACGGGCAAGACAATTCCTGTTCAACTGCCCAATGCCGCTCGGCGAGTGAGTCTTCCGGTGTGGTCGCCGGATGGAAAAAAATTCGCCTTTTTGCAATACGGCCATACGACGGTTGCGCTTTGGGTGGGTGAGTTGGGGCACGCGCCGCGTGCTATCCCCGGGGTGAGGCTCAATGCCACTTTGGGCCGCTCATTCCAATGGATGCCAGACAGCCAAAATCTGCTGTGCCTCGCGGTGCCGGATGCACGCGGTCCTGCTCCCACACCGCCGCGCGCACCCGCCGGGCCGGTGGTGCAGGAAACCGGCCCACGCGAAACTCCGGTGCTGACTTATCCGGATTTGCTCCAAAATGAACACGACGAAAAGCTCTTTGATTATTATTTGACCTCGCAATTGGTGTTGGTGGATTCGCGCACCTCCCGTCTTAAATCCTTGGGGCGGCCTTCGATTTTCGCGCGGTACGATGTCTCGCCCGATGGCCGGTACGTTTTGGTGGAGCGTGTGCATCCGCCTTATTCGTATCAGGCGCCAATTCAGTTTTTCCCACGCAGCATTGAGGTGTGGGATCCACGTGGCGAGGTGAAGAAGGTGGATATCCGGCCCGCCACCGAAGATGTGAGCACCGGCGGCGTTCCCGTGCAGCCGCGCGGGCATCACTGGCGTCCCACCAGTTCGCCGGTATCCATTGTGTGGGTGGAGGCGCTTGATGGGGGTGATCCGAAACGCGAGGTGAAATTTCGTGACCGTGTAATGATGCTCGAAGCGCCATTCAATGGTCGGCCCAAAGTCGTGACGCGGCTGAGCCATCGGTTTTCAAAAATTTACTGGGGCGAAACCCGTAATGTCGCGTTGGTACGTGAGTACGAAAGCGGCCGCAATTGGCATCGCACCTGGCTGGTGGATCCGGATAACCCGGACATCCCCGACCGCCTCCTGTGGAACCACGCCGCCGCTGAGCGTTACGAGCATCCTGGCCATCCGCTCATACGGCAGTTACTCAATGGCAAGCGAGCGATGCGCGTGCATAACCGCTCGATTTTTCTTAATGGCAACGGCGCATCCCCCGAGGGGGACCGGCCGTTTCTTGACAAGCTGAATCTTAATACTTTCGACCGCACACCACTTTTTAAGTGCGCGGAGGATAGCTACGAGACGGTGGTGGCGTTGTTAAACGATGATGGCACGGAATTTGTGACACGTTTTGAGACGCCCGAAGAGCATCCGAATTATTTCCAGCGCGCGCTGGGGGAGCCCGGCCGCGCGCCGCTCACAGCCTTCAAGGATCCGGCTGAGTCACTGCGCGAAGTGAAAAAGCGGCTGCTCACATACACGCGTGAGGACGGCGTGAAACTTTCCTGTCTGCTGCATTTGCCGCCGGATTATGATTTGGAAGACCCCGAACGGCCGGTGTTGCCGACAATTCTGTGGGCGTACCCGCGAGAATACGCCGGTGGCGCGGTGGCGGGGCAAGTGGTCAACTCACCCCATCGGTTCACCAGCTTCGCCGGTGCCTCGCCGCGCTTCCTCGCGCTGGAAGGCTACGCGGTGCTTGACCAAGTAGCGATGCCGGTGGTGGGCGAGTTGGGTGTGGGCGCAGCGAATGACACTTTTGTGGAACAAATTGTCGCCAACGCCGAGGCTGCGATTGCCGCGGTGGTGGATATGGGCGTGTGCGATGAACGCCGTGTGGGCGTGGGCGGGCACAGTTACGGCGCGTTTATGGCGGTGATGTTGCTGGCCAATAGCGATCTCTTTCGCGCCGGCGTGGCGCGCAGTGGCGCATACAATCGCACGCTTACTCCGTTTGGATTTCAAAACGAACGCCGCACGTTGTGGCAGGCCCCGCAGGTTTATCTGGAAATGTCGCCGTTGCTTGCTGTTCCGAAAATCCGCGATCCGTTGCTGTTAATTCACGGTGAAAAAGACAACAACCCCGCTACCACACCGGAGCAAAGCAAACGGTTGTACCACGCCATCAAAGGCAATGGCGGCAAGGCACGCATCGTGATGCTGCCGCACGAATCACACACCTATCGCGCCCGGAAAAGCGTGGGCCACACGCTGGCCGAAATGGTTGCGTGGTACGACAAACACGTGAAGGGCGAAAGCTCCGAAGTGGGTGGGAAATAATTCTCGGTGGCATCAGCCCGCCATTCCCGACAGTTTTTTCAATAGCGGAGGGATGGCTTCGTAAGGGTTTTCGGCGGCCTCATATTCCAGCGCGATGTAGCCTTGGTACCTGGCTTGGTTAAGGAGTTCGATGAAGCGCGGGAGGTCGGCGGGTGTTTTTTTGCCGGCGACTTTTAATTCCACCTTGAGTTGCACGTTCACCGCGTAAGGCGCGGCGGTGGCAAAATCTTCATAGGGATTGGCGGTGCGGAAGTTGCCGCTGTCGAGGTTCACGCCAAACCACGGGTGATCCACGGCTTTCACAAAATCGATGAGGCTTTTGGCGTCGCCGATGCTGTCGTGGTTTTCGATGCCCAAAAAGATTCCGTGTTTGGCCGCGTAATCGCAACATTCGCGCAGGCATTCGATAGCCCATTGATCGGCCTGGGCGCGGGTGATGCCTTTGGTTTCGCGTCCGGCGAACACACGAATGTGTGGCGCACCGAGCACGGCGGCGTGGTCAATCCACTGTTTTACGTAAGCAAGTTGCGCGGTGCGCGCGTCGCCTTTGGGCAGGGAAAAATTATTGCCGACGGCGGTGCCGCTGATTTCCAAGCCGCGCAGAAACGCGCGCCGTCGCAGTGCCACGAGATCATCGCGCGTGACGGGTTTTTTGAAAAAGTAGCTGGTCAACTCCGTGCCATCACAACCGTGGTCTGCACAGAAATCGATGAAGCGCGGCATATCCATCGCGTTCTTTTCCACTTTGCGCGTGCCGGTTTTTTGGTCGCGGAAAAAGGTGCGGAAGGAATACGCGGCAAGACTCAGTCGGAGATTGGCCGCGCCGTGGCGCTTGAACGGATCCGCCGCGAAGGCGGTGCCGGCGAGGGCGGTGGTGGCTAGAAAACTGCGGCGCGAGAAATCCATCGGATTATTCGCAGCCACAATTGCCGAATCCGTCGCTGCAGAAATCGAAATCTTCGGACTGCGGCACGTGGCCAACTTCGAAGGTTTTGGCGATTACTTGATGGATGCGATCCTGCACTTGTTGCACTTCTTCCTGCGCTTCGAGGAACTGGGTGGCCACGGGGTTGGCCATGAATTCGTCGCGTAGTTTTTCAAATTCGGCGATTTCGTTTTCTGGAATCTCAACTCCCGCTTGTTGCTTTTGCTGCAGCAACGCGCCGCGCTCGTTGAGCGTGCTGTACTCGTACTTGAGTTTCTCGTCGTTGATGAAGCCGTCGATTTTTTTGTATAATTCGGAGAAGCCTTCCTGCCCCACGATGGCTTCGCAAAGTTGATTGGTGCCCTTCGCGATGGGCTTGAGATCAAGGCAGGTTTGCGGCTCAGCGTCTTGGGCGGCTTCGGGGGTGGGTGTTTCAGTTTCCATAATTCAGACCTTCATGATTTCTTCTTCTTTGTGGACGAGGTGGGCGTCGATTTTTTTGATGTAATCGTCGGTGAGCTTTTGCACTTCCTTTTCGGCAAACGACAAATCGTCTTCGGTGATGTCGCCATTTTTCCGCTCATCCTTCAGCCCTTGAAGCGTGTCGCGCCGAACGTGACGAACGGCGACGCGGGCGTCCTCGGTCATTTTTTTGACGGTCTTCACAAATTCCTGCCGACGTTCGGTGCTCAACTCGGGCAGAGTGATGCGAATGATTTTTCCGTCGATGGATGGATTGAAACCAAGGTTAGCGGCTTGGATGGCTTTGTCGATGGGATGCACGGTGGAGGCATCCCATGGCTGGATGACAAGCATCCGCGTCTCCGGCGTGGTGATGGCGGCCAGTTCGCGCAGTCGCATTTGGCTGCCTTCGTAGGCTTCTACGAGAATATTTTCCACAAGCGCGGGCGAAGCTTTGCCGGTGCGCACGCCAGAAAATTCGTGTTGCACCACTTCTTCTGTCTTCTGCATTTTTTCCTCCGCAGTGAGGAGAGCGTCATCAACTGGCATGGGCAAAGCCTACGCCCGCACGCGGCGCGGGGAAAGGATAAATGCTGGCGTGATTAGGCGTGGACGAGGGTGCCGATTTTTTTGCCGAGGACGACGTTGCGGATGTTGTGGGGTTTGAAGAGGTCGAAGACGATGATGGGCATAGAGTTGTCAAGGCACAGGGAGAAGGCGGCAGAATCCATAATGCGCAGTTGTTTTTGAAGGGCTTCGAGGTAGGTGATTTCTTTGTAGCGTTTGGCTTTGGGATTTTTCTCGGGGTCGCTGTCGTAAATGCCGTCGACTTGAGTGGCTTTGAGGATGATGTCGGCGCCGATCTCGTTGGCGCGCAGGGCGGCGGCGGTGTCGGTGGAAAAATAGGGGTTACCGGTGCCGCCGCCGAAGATGACGACGCGGCCTTTCTCGAGGTGGCGGATGGCGCGGCGGCTGATGAAGGGCTCGGCCACTTCGCTCATTTCAATGGCAGTTTGCACGCGGGTTTCTACTTTGTGATGTTCGAGTGAATTTTGCAGGGCGAGGGCGTTGATGATGGTGGCGAGCATGCCCATATAATCGCCGGTGGCGCGGTCGATGCCGTGGTCGGCGCCTTCGAGACCGCGGAAGATGTTGCCGCCGCCGACGACGATGACGACTTGGACGCCCAACTCACGCAGTTCGGCGATTTGGCGGGCCATGCTGGCGACGGTTTCGGGGCAAATGCCGTAGCCCTGATCTCCGCCGAGGGCTTCGCCGGAAAGTTTGAGGAGGATGCGTTTGTATTTCGGCTTGGGTTTGGCTGTTTTTGTCACCGGAGATGGTTTACTCGCCCACGCCTCGCGCGTCAATGGAATGCACAAAAAAAACACCCGGCGTGAGCCGGGCGTTTTGTAAATCAACGATCGATTGAGGGGTTATTCCTGCGTCTCGCCGACTTGATAGCGGAGGAATGCGTCTACGGAGATGGTGTCGTCCAGCGCCTTGGCGGTGGCGGCGATGTGATCTTTCACGGCGAGGTCGCCTTGTTTCACAAATGCCTGATCCACGAGGCAGACTGTGGCGAAATGTTTCTCCAGCTTGCCTTCCACGATTTTTTCAATCGCTTGCGCGGGCTTGTCCTTGAATTGCTCGGCGGCGATTTCTTTTTCTTTCGCGATGAGGGCGGGGTCAATGCTGGACCGATCGACTGCTTCAGGGCTGGCGGCAGCGATTTGCAGTGTGATGTCGCGCAGCAATGATTTGAACTCTTCGCTCTCGGCAGAGGCTTCTTTTCCGGTGCTGACTTGGACGAGTACACCGACTTTTGCGCCGTGGTGAATGTACGCGGCGACTGCGCCGTGACCTTCCACTTCGAGGCGGGCGTGGCGTTGGATGACGATGTTTTCGCCCACCTCAGCCACGGCGGTGGTGCGGCGTGCTTCGAGGTCGGTATGGGGATCTTCCAGCAAGGATTGCGCAAAGTCGGCGCAGAGCGTTTGGAAGGATTCATTTTTGCCAACAAAATCTGTTTCGCAATTTACTTCCACCAAAATGCCGGCTTTGGCGCCGGGCAATATTTGATGGGAAATGATGCCTTCGGACGTGGCGCGGCTGGATTTTTTCTCGGCGGTGGCGGTGCCTTTTTTGCGGAGCCAATCGACGGCACCCTCGTGGTCGCCGCCACTTTCGGTGAGCGCTTTTTTGCAATCCATCATGCCGGCGCTGGTTTGTTGTCGGAGTTTACTAATTTGGGCTACGGTAATATCAGCCATTTTTTTTTATTTCTTGGGTACTTACTGGTTAATTAATGCAGTTCGATTGCGATTGGAGTCGCTGCCAAAATTGGGATGGCAGTGGGGTTAAGCCTCGGCAGTGGCAGCTTCGGCTTCGGCCTTGGGTTCAGCCACGGGCTCGGCGGCCTCGGCTTCGGCGGGTGTTTCAGCAGGAGTTTCGGCAGTGTCATTGGCCGGTGATTCTGCTTCGGCAACGGGTGCAGCCTTGGCGGCTTCTTCTTCGTTGGTTTTGGCGAGGCGTTCGGCACGGGCTGCGGCAATCACTTCCGTGGCGGTATCGAGGAAGATTTTCACAGAACGAATGGCATCGTCGTTGCCGGGGATGGGGTAATCGACGATGTCCGGATCGCAGTTGGTATCTACGATGGCCACGATTGGGATTTTCAATTTGCGGGCTTCGGCCACAGCGTTATGTTCGCGCTTGAGATCGATAATGAAAATCGCGTCCGGCAAGCCTTCCATATCGCGGATGCCGCCGAGGTTTTTGAGCAGACGCATTTTTTGCCGGCGGAAACGGGCTTGTTCCTGCTTTACATAGCCGGTGATGCTGCCGTCGGCCTCCATGGCCTCGATGTGCTGGAGTTTCTTGAGGGATTGCTTGACGGTTTTGAGATTGGTGAGCGTGCCGCCGAGCCAACGCTCGGTGATGCACGGCTGGCCGGTGGCTTCGGCGACGTCCCGGATGGCTGATTGTGCCTGTTTTTTGGTGCCGACAAACAGCACCTTGCCGCCGCTGCGCACTTGGGTGGCCATAAAATCGCAGGCGGCGTTGAGTAGTTCGAGCGTTTTATCGAGGTTGATGACGTGGATGCCGTTTTGCGCCCGGAAAATATAGGGCTTCATTTTGGGGTTCCAACGCCGTGTTTGGTGTCCGAAATGGACGCCTGCCTCGAGCAATTCCTTGATGCCAATGCTAATCATGTTTATTCCTTTGTTAAAGACCCTGTGGGCCATCCCGCGGAAAACGGGATTTCGTTTAGTGTTATTGTGGCCGCCAAATCCACTCGGATCCGGACATTTCAGGCCGTGGTTTTTCTGCGGTCAACCAAAGGCAAACCCACGGAAAAGGGCGGGCAAACTAGCAGACGCCCCGCCAAAGGCAATAGTTTTTTGAAGAAAAAATCAGTAATGAAAATGGAGTGCGTCATTCTCGCCGGCGGCGGCAGCACCCGAATGGGCCGCGCCAAAGCAGGGATGCGGCTGGGGCGGAGCACGTTGCTCGGCCACGCCCGCACGCTGGCGGCGGAGCTGGGCTTGCCGTGCCGCGTTCAATCCCGCGACGACACCCCGGGCCAAGGCCCGCTGGGCGGCGTGGTCACGGCGTTGTGCCGGGCACGGGCGAAGGGTACAGAAAGGATTTTGTTTCTCGGCTGCGATATGCCTTTTCTAACCGCTGAATTTACGAGGCGTATTTTGGCCGTGGAAGCGGAGGCGGTGTTTGCGTCGGTGAAGGGCACGGTGGGATTTCCATTTATGCTGTCGCCCGGCGTGCTGCCGAAGGTGGAGGCGCAATTGGCGGCGGGGCGGCGCTCGTTGCAACGGCTGGCCACCCGGCTGCGGGCGCGGCGCATTCGGGTGCTTGCAGCCGAGGCGGCGCAGTTGCAAAATCTTAATACGCCCGCGGACCTCATTGCTGCTCGTAAAACTGTGACTTGCCTTGGGCGGCACGTTTGATACGGTTTTGCGGATGCCACGTTTTTTTCAATGTTCACTGATATTGTGCTGTGCCGCAATGTTGGCGCACGCCGATAAATTGCACCTCAAAGGCGGCGCGGTGATTGAAGGGAAATTGCTGGCCGAGAAAGAAGAAGTGCTGGTGGTGGATATCGGGTACACGGTACTCACGCTTAATCGCGCCCAGGTGCAGCGCATCGAGCGCACCGGCGCGCCGGTGGCACAAACCGTGGCTAAGGCCAAGGGGCTTTACACCGTGGCCGCCAAGCCACCGCCGCTGCGTCCGGTGAAGCAGCTTGTTGAGGCGCTCGGCAAATCGGTGGTGCAGGTGAAAACGCCGGGTGGATTGGGCTCGGGGTTTATCATTCGCGAGGATGGCCATTTGATCACGAATTTTCACGTCATCGAAGGCGAGACGCGGATCTCGGTGGAGGTGTATCATCAGCGCGACGGCCAGCTCGAGCGCAAAACGTATCGCAAGGTGCGCATCGTGGCGATGAACAAGTTTGCCGATCTCGCGCTGCTGCATATCACGGATCAAGACGCACCGAAATTCAACGCCGTGCCACTCGCGGCCGATCCCGCGCAACTGGAAGTGGGCGAGCGCGTGTTCGCCATCGGCAGCCCATTGGGGCTCGAGCGCACGGTCACCGAAGGCATCGTGAGCACCCGTAAACGCCAAATGGAAGGGGCGCTTTATCTCCAAACCTCCACGCCCATCAACCCGGGCAATAGCGGCGGGCCGCTTTTTAATCTGCGGGGCGAAGTGGTGGGCGTTACCAATATGAAAATCTCCAGCGGCGAAAATCTTGGTTTTGCCATCCCGGTGGATCGGGTGATGCATTTCCTGCAAAATCGTGATGCCTACGCCTATGATAATGATAACCCCAGCAACGCCTATCGCTATTTGCCGCCTCCGCGCAAGCCGCACAAAACCCCGACGGCACCTTAATCAGCCTCAACCGGTAACTTTTTTTTCAAAATAACGTAAACAATCCACATCATGAAAAACCGAATACTATTCCTCCCCGTGTTGCTGCTATTGGCTGTTTTTGGACGCGCCGCCGCTCCTGAAGCAATCCTGCCGCCCACCACTTTCGCCATGGCCAGCGTGCCAGATATGAATGCCGCGCGCGCTGCATGGGACCGGACACCTTTGGTTCGTTTGTGGAAAGACAAAGAAATGGCCGCCTTCGCCGCCAAGTTGGAAAAGGCGTTTCACGAGAAAGTGATCGCGGAAGTGGAGGAAAAATCGGGCATTAAGCTCGCCGAATATTGGAATCTTGCACAGGGCCAAGCGACGATGGGCTTCACGCTCATCCCCGGCGAAAAGGATGCCGGAATGTATCTGATCGTTGATAGCGGTAGACAATCTGACGCCCTCGCTGAGAAGATTGGCAAGCTCCGTGAAACGCTTGTGGAAAAAGAAGTACCCCACAAACGCCACCGCATTCGCGGCACGGATGTAATCTCCATCGAGGCGCCGGGAGAAGCGAAAGAGTTTGCCGGCCAATCCATTTACATCGGCCAAGCCGGTTCGTTGTTTATCGTGACCAACAAAGAGCAATTGACCGAGCAAATCATGGCGTTGCATCAGGGCGCCGGCGCCAAGTCGCTCGCCAAAGTGCCCGGCTTCGCCGAGCGTCACGGGAAACAATTCAAGACCGCGCTGGCTTATGGTTGGCTGGATTTTGCGGTAGTGGTCGAGAAAGGCCTTGAGATGGCCCAATCATTGGAAGACCCCGATGCCGAGCCTGAATTTGGCGTCCCCACCGCGGAGGGGGTGATCACCGCGCTCGGCCTCAAGGGCTTGCGCGCCATTAGCCTCTCCCTGCATCAGGATGAAGATGGCGAGTTGATGGACCTCTTCATCGATGTGCCCGAGGCCGGACGTCGCGGCTTGCTCGCGCTCTTCGCGCCGGACGCCGAAGACGCCGGTCCGCTGCCATTCGTGAGCGAGGATGTCACCAGCTTCGCGCGCATCCGCCGCAATAGTCAGGCTGCATGGAAAACCTTTACCGGAATGCTCGCCGAAATTAGTCCCGCCGCTCCGATGGCGCTCGGTGCTCTGGATGGGTTTGCTAAACAATCCGACCCGAATTTCAGCTTCAAAGGGCAAATCATCGATACCCTTGGCGATGATTTCATTATGATGGAAATGGCCCGCCCAGCTGGCGGCGAAAAGCTGGAGGGTCTCCTCAGTTCATCAACTCTGTTTATGATCAAATCGCAGAAACCCGCCGTCACGCTCGGCGCGCTGCAAACGATCATCAAGCTCGCTGTGCCGGTGCCCGCTGAGTCACGCGAATTCCTCGGCCGCACTATTCATTCCTATGACGTTGTCGGCGGCGGCGGCGACTCTGGGCTGCATCTTTCCATCGCTGGCGGATACCTCATCCTTTCCTCCTCCGGCAAAGCCATTGAGGATCATCTTCGCGGTTCCGGTAAAGATGCCAAACTACTTTCCAAAATGACCGCCCTCAAACTAGCCGCCGCTAAAATTGGTGGAATGAAAGGCGCTTTCGCTTACGAAAACCAACAACACATGCTCGGGCCCCTTTTCAAGATGTTGAAAAATAACCCGAACATTATTGAGCAAACTCTGGACAACCTCCCCGTCGGACCCGGTCAGGAAATCGATCCGGACACCGGGTTGCCCGTGGCCCCGGATTTCAGCGAGTGGCTCGACTTCAAGCTGTTGCCGGACTTCGCTAAAATTAAGAGGTACCTGCACATCACCGTCAGCGGCGTCGAAGTCAACGAAGCAGGCATCCGCCTCCGCACCTTCGCCCCGAAACCGCCGAAGTTGAAGTAGGCATAGCCAGAAGAATTCACAAACCGCTCTGCAAACGCAGGGCGGTTTTTTGGTTAACGTCCAAGCCGCAAAACAACCCCCTTAATTCTCCTGCGTATAAAGCAGCACCCGATCGTGCACCAACACCGCGAGGTCATTGCGCCCGTCGCCGTCAAAATCGGCGATCACTGCTTCGCGCGGTTCCACCCCACCGCCGAGGCCGCGGAATGAGCGTTGCTCAAACACCCGCCAGCGAATCGCCGGCAGCACTTTGCCCGGCGCATCCCACGCCGCGAGGTCCAAATGATTTTTGGCGGTTTCCAAAAACACAAAATCCTTCCGGCCATTACCCGTGAGATCGCCGCATACCACATCGCGTAGCTCCGCGTCCTTTAGCGGTGTTTCGTAATGGGCGCGTTCCTCCAGCTTCCAAGTGCTGCCGGTGAAGGCCAGCCACGCCGCCTGATTCACTCCGGTGAACGCCAGTGCATTGGCGGTTTTGCTGCCGATCGAAATGGGTTGGGCATCGGCGAAATCCACCGTGGGCAGCGGCAAATGCTGCGTCGGCTGCCACACACCCGTGCGGTCACGCTCGCACACGGTCAGCTCCTTGCGCGCGGTGTCCAGTAACAGCAGCGCGGTCTTGCCTCCGCCTGCGGGTAGCGCCACGGCCGTGCGCAGGCGCGAGTCCGTGCCCGCGCCGTTGATTTGATCGTTCACGCGCAGCCGCCATGTGTCGTTTTGTTTTTCCAGCTTCACCGCCCGCAAAAAATTCCGCTGCGCCAACAGCAATTCCGCTTTGCCGTCGCCGTCCACATCTGCTGTATTTAAAATGGGTTTATCCAGCGTGCCTCCCGGCGGGGCCACATCCACCTCTTCAAAATCGTTGTCCGCGCGATTCACCAGAACCTTGATTTTTTCAAACGGCGCCAGCAGTAACAAATCATTCCGGCCATCCTGATCCATATCGTGAAACGCCACGATGGACGGATTGGCTTTGTAATCTTTGTTTAATCTCTGGGTCGCCATGGGCACGCCCGGTTGGTGCATTTGCAGTTGGCGCGCGCCGTCTTTTTCCACCACCAACGCCAGCACCGGTTTGTTGCCGGGCGCGAGCTGCCCCACCGCGAGTGCCAGCGGGCGATGCTCATCGGTATCGATCGGCTCGGGGAAAGGCATGCGGCCATTCTTTTCCAGACGCGTCATGCCCGCCTGTTTTTCATCTGCACTGAGCACAAAAATTTCCGGACGGCCGTCGCCATTCCAATCCGCCACCGCAATCTGCGTGATGCCGCTGAGGCAGGGGAATCGGCGTGGACTGGCAAATGTGCCGCGTTCGGTTTGCGTCTGCAGCACGAGCTGGCTGCCCTCTGGATCGGCATAAATCAAATCCGTGCGGCCATCGCCATTCACATCCGCCCACGTGCGGCCGCGCTTGCTCTTGGCGGTTTTGGGCAGGGAAAGCAGTTCGAGCTGGCCACGCTTGAGTTCGCCCGCGAGTGCTTCGGGCGCGTGCGTGGCGAGATGATGCACCGTCACGCGTCCGGATTGTTGAGCAATGGAAATCAACTCCGCGCGGCCATCGGCGTCCAAATCTTCCGCGTGGAAGCTGCGCAGCTTGGGCATCCGAAACTGCAGCTCCGGCCCGAGTTGCCCGTCTTTGCCCTGCAATCGAAACCGAA
>JACKQG010000592.1_pt1 | contig 52563 bp, 43 predicted proteins | sample 8237621 | NCBI WGS metagenome assembly JACKQG01 (sample SAMN15677084, study PRJNA649215) | marine metagenome | biome: marine; feature: Black Sea; material: saline water; isolation source: suspended particulate matter (SPM) from the Black Sea western gyre | collected 2013-06-09/2013-06-10 | depth... | reverse complement strand
AAAACCTGATCCAAAACTTCAGCACCAGACAGATGAGTTTTTAAAGCTGGCAGGCTCATGGAAAGGTGATGAAAGTGCTGAAAAAATCATTCAGGATATTACAAATAGACGATCAACAAAACGGTTTGATTTTATGGACAATATAAATGTTTTTGATTGATACTGATATTATTATTTGTTCTTTAAAAAATAATATAATACTGGGTAAGATCAGGCTCGTAAAACAGGAAACAACGCATGTTAATTTGATGCAAAGAGGGGGCTCTTAACTGGTCGGCATAAAAATAGGAGTTAAAGATGGCACAGATAGCTGAAATAAAAAAGAAAATTGAAAACTTGCCTAAACAGGAATATGACGTTTTAAGGCAGTGGTTTGCAGAAAAAGACTCGGAAGCATGGGATACGCAAATTATAGAGGACTCAAGGTCTGGGAAATTAGACTTCTTAGTCAAAGAAGCTTTACAGGATAAAAACAATGACAATTTGAAGGCTTTGTGAGTGCATAGGACGAGTTCTCGATTTTGGAAATGCCTTGATAAGCTTCCATATTCTATCCGGAAAATTGCTGATGAGAATTTTGAACTTTTGAAAGACGATTCTTATCATCCTTCACTTCATTTTAAAAAGATTGGATCTTTTTGGTCTGTTAGAATCGGTCTGAACTTTAGAGCGCTTGCTATAGAAGATGGAGAGGACTTCATTTGGGTATGGATCGGGAATCATGATGAGTATGAAAGACTGTTGAAATAATAAGGGGACCGGCTAAATCAACAAAGAATTTCTAAAATTACCAATAATACCAGTTTTGGTAATATTGGTAATTTATTTTCCCAGGGCCACGATATGGAATACATAGCCGCCTATTACCAAATGGACCTTGCCCGAACCAACAACCCTGGCTTTCCTCAATGCTGACTGGCGTGATTTTGAATCCACACCAGCCGCAGAAGAAAAACCCGATAAAGCAATCACCATATTTGACTACCACAGCCTTCTATCAGAAACGGGATGGAAAACAATCTTTCGCATAGAATGCCCCCTGTCCTCTGAACGTCTGACTGGGAACCAGGTGCAGAAAATGCAGGACAAACGCATCCTCGGCACCATCGGAAGAACCTTGCTGATAGCAAAAATTAAATAAACCATCTGAGTCATCTGAGAAAATCTGCGTCCCATAAAAAAAACCTGATCCAAAACTTCAGCACCAGACAGATGAGTTTTTAAAGCTGGCAGGCTCATGGAAAGGTGAGTTAAATGATAATCCAACCTAACATTGAAGAAATAACTAAAAATTTATTTAGTTTGTCCAAAAAAGAACGATTGGAAATAGCAAGATTTATTTTATTTCTGGACACTCAATCTTTAGATATTGATGTCGATTCAGTCTGGGAAAATGAAATCATAGATAGAGCCCGAGCTGTTGATGAAGGAACTGCAATAGGTATTGATTTTAACAAAGCATTGAAAAAAATTGAAAAACGATTAGCAGTATGAAAGTGATAATACTTCAGACAACTTGACCTAAATTTAAAATGCTTATTTGATTTTTCTTTTTTTTCCTGGTATCGTGTTGTAAATGCGATGCAAATGAAGAAAAAAGGGGAGAGAGTTATGAAAACTGCAACGATTCCATCGCTTCGTGTGAATCCGGAATTACGGCATGCAGCAGAAAGTGTTTTACAGGATGGAGAAACATTATCAAGTTTTGTAATTCAATCACTGCGTACCGGCATTCAATATCGACAGATGCAAAAGGAGTTCATTGCACGTGGTTTTGCATCACGGGAAGAAGCACGACGGACCGGTGAGTATTTTGATGCAAAGGATGTATTAAATGACCTCAATGCCATGCTCTCAAATGCAGAAGCTGAATGAGTTATCAAGTCCGCCATACCAAGGGGGCAAAAAATGATATTAAACGGCTTTATCGCTTTCTTTTGGAATATGATATTGAGGTCGCCCGGCGAGCACTTAAAGAGATAGAAAAGAGTATTGAATTTTTAAGGGATTTCCCATTTACCTGCCGAAAAGCAGTTCATGATAACCCTTTTTTGCGGGAGATTCTGATATCCTTTGGTGCAAGTGGTTATGTAGCTTTATTTGAGATTGAGAATGCGGAAGTGGTTACAATTTTGGCGATTCGGCATCAGCGAGAACAGGATTACTATTAGGTTATGATTCAATTGCAAAAGAAATTTGAATAAATGCTCTTGGTATCATATGATTAATTAACCACGTGAAATAAGGTTTATGAGTTGAAAATCGATATAGATAACATAACACTCCAGATCGAAAAGTATGTGTCCTCACATGACAATATTGCTGTTGTATATTTATTTGGACCTGCGGCAACTGGGAAGATGCGAGCCTCAAGTGATCTTGATATAGCCATTATGAGTACACGGAGAATAGACGGTTTTGAAAGGATAGCAATGGAAACAGTGCTTTCCTGTTTATTGCATATGGATGTGGATTTGGTAGTCTTTCGTCAGGCTGAAGTCCTGCTGCAGCATCAAATATTAAAATATGGTCATCTCCTCTATGAAAAGGATCCATCGGTGCGGGTGAAACAGGAAACCTCGTCAAGACGTGAATATCTTGATACCCGCTTCCTATTTAGAGAGCTTGCGGTGTGATATGGTAGACAAGGAACTGCTCTCACGAAAAATGAAAGAGAATGATATACGCTGGAAACAACGGTTTCAAAATTTTTAAAAGGTTTTGGCCCAGTTGACAGAAGCAGTGGATTTACTTCATCAGCGACCTTTATCCAATATTGAAGGACAGGGATTTGTGAAAGCCTTTGAGTTTACTCATGAACTTGCCTGGAATGTGATGAAAGACTATTTTTTGTATCAAGGTAACACTCGGATTACAGGCTCTCGAGATGCCACCAGGGAAGCCTTCCAGAATCAAATGATTCGTAATGGTGATGACTGGATGGATATGATTAAAACACGTAATAAGGCTGTACATACCTATGATGAATCCATGGTGGGTGGTATAATCCAAAAAATCGATAAAGTGTATTATTCTCTGTTTGTTGAATATGAGCAGGATATGCGCAGATTGTCTCATGAGCAATAGACCGGACTCAAGCGGGTTACCTCCTGAAACAACACGGAAAATTCATCAGATTTTTGAACGTTATCCGGATATTGATCTTGTCCGCCTTTATGGCTCCCGTGCCAAAGGAAATTATCACTATGGGTCTGATATTGACTTGACAATAATGGGTGACAGGGTGAGTTTTTCACAATTGCTTAAGATTGAGATGGAACTGGATGATTTGTTGTTACCCTACAAAATAGATATTTCTTTGTTTCGGCAGATCGAAAACAATGATCTCATAGATCATATTAACCGAGTAGGAATTGATTTTTATCTTTCTCTTGAATAATCAGGAAACGGTAATCTCATGCTGTATTCCCCACCCTTTGTGCCTTAGTGTCTTTGTACGAGAATAAAATTAAAAGTTATTAACAATGGATTGCCTTAGTGGATTTTGATATAATAGAAGAAATTACTGAGATTGAAATATTTGGGGTAAATCATGGTAAACTCAAAACAGAAAATTTCGGAATTTGTGGTTTGTGTCAATAATACAGACTATTATGCATCATTAGAATTGCATAAGATTTATTGTGTGCTTAGTGATAAGGATGCTGAAAAAGAGGGAGATATATGGTTCAAACATCAAATATGATCACAGAATCCTTAAAACGCTGTTTTTGATCCCGAAAAGTGGATTTTAAGAGGTTAAAACGATTTTTTTAAAACCAATTCACCTTTAAAAACAAAAACTTAGCGGGGTCAGACCCCATCAAACCCATTAAAGGCTTTAAAAATAAAGGTGCGATCATGAAAAAAAGACATTTTCCCATAATTATTGAACAGGACCTTGAGGGTGTTTTTATTGTAACTTGCCCGGTTTTTAAAGGATGTCACAGTTATGGCTCTACCATTGACGAGGCTATTGCAAATATAACTGAGGCCATTGGTTCCTGTATAGAAGATACAATCGTTGATGATTATACTCAATTTGTCGGTATTAGAGATGTAGAGATTGCGGTATGACATCTTTTCCCGCCATAACCTTTAAAATATTTATTCAAAAGGTCCAGAAATTAGGATTTCAACGAATAAGACAACAAGGCTCCCATATTCGTTTTGCTCATCCAGACGGTAGAAAGACAACAATCCCTGATCATGGCAATAAAGATGTTCCAAAAGGTTTATTGAGCAAAATTATCCGACATGACCTTGAAATGGATCAGGATGATTTTTGGAAATCTTAGCTGATAGGATACAAATGAGCCACAAACCCATCTGAGTCAAATGATAATCCTGATCATAGGGTCTGAACCATAAAGTCTCGATAGTTTACCCCCCAATAACGACAATAAGGAAAGCCTGACCCCGTATTTACTTGACTATCTTAATCAAACAGATTGATTCAAATGCTTCTGAATCATGGGATAAATATGTGTATGATCATCCCGGCGGGACATTATACCATTTGTTTCCATGGAAAACGGTAATTGAAAAAGCTTATGACCATAAAACATATTATCTGGCAGCAGCAAATTCAGCTTCTCCAAATAAGTTAACAGGAGTCCTCCCATTAATTCATTTGAAACATTTTATTTTTGGGAACAGTCTTATTTCCATACCTTTCTTTGACATGGGAGGTATCCTGGCTGACAATGACGAGATTGAAAAAGCACTTCTTGCGGAAGCTATAAAATTAGGTAAATCTTTAAAAGTTGATAAAATTGAACTTCGCCATGCCCATGCTCACTCATGTTTTGAAAAATTAAATTTAGCAAATTCAGTTGCCAGCACTTTAAGAACCCATAAAGTTCGCATGCTATTAAAACTTCCTGAATCATCAGAAGTATTAATGAAATCATTTAAATCAAAATTGAGAAGCCAGATTAAGAAGCCTATGAAAGAAGGCCTTGAATCGAAGGTCGGGGGTATGGAACTGCTTGATGAGTTTTACAACGTTTTTTTAATCAATATGCGGGATCTTGGCTCTCCAGTTCATTCAAAGAAGTTGTTAGAAAATGTCTTGAAACAATTTAAAGAACATACAAGAATTGTAATCATTCATAAAGACAATAAACCATATGCTGCAAGCATTATTTCCGGGTTCAAAGATACACTTGAAAACCCGTGGTCATCCTCCCTACATCGATACAGCAGACTCAGCCCCAACATGCTTTTATACTGGACAATGCTCGAGTATGCCTGTGACAATGGATATCAATATTTTGATTTTGGAAGATCAACACCAGAAGAAGGTACCTATAAATTTAAACAACAATGGGGAACTAACCCAGAACCATTGCACTGGATCCACATTTCCTTAAATGGCAAGCCTGATGATGAAGAAGCATCAGAAAGATCAAGATTCAATATAGCGATTCAATGCTGGCAAAAGCTTCCTGTGTCTGTAACAGGAATATTAGGGCCCATGATCAGAAAAAATATTGGTTTGTAATTTATGCGCATAGGACGAACTCTTCCCCCTGCAGCAGCCCCAATATATTTGAACGATATTTTTTCTGGATTAAAGGGATTAATCAGGGGGCCAAAAGAAATCAATCGCTTTGAGTCGGAACTCAAGGCGCATTATAATGTCAAACATTGCTTTCTTTTGTCATCAGGCAAAGCTGCCCTTACCATAATCTTAAAAGCATTACATGATCTGTACCCAGAAAGAAATGAAGTCCTTATCCCGGCTTATACCTGTTATTCAGTCCCATCTGCTATTGTAAAGGCAGGTCTCAAGGTAAAACTGTGTGAAATCAACCCGGAAACCCTTGATTTTGATTTCGATCAATTAAAAAAAATATTATCTCAACCAGGTGCCACCAATTCCAAAAATTCCATTCTCGCAGTCATACCCACACATCTTTTTGGTTTGCTGGCAGATGTAGGCCAAGTAAGAAAAATAAATACTGATGATAAGATTTCAATAATAGAGGATGCGGCCCAGGCAATGGGAGGCACACTAAAAGAAAAAAAACTCGGCACCCTTGGAGATGCAGGGTTTTTCAGCCTTGGCCGGGGCAAAGCTTTTTCAATAGTTGAGGGTGGCATTATTCTAACAAATAACAATAGCATTGCCGACAATATCACCAAACAAATGAAAACCCTCCCAACATATAATATGTTAGAAATTATAAAGTTAGTTATATATTCAATTATTCTTACTATTTTTATGCAACCGCTACTCTTCTGGTTTCCAAAATCCCTCCCATTTTTAAAGCTTGGAGAAACGATTTTTAAACCGGAGTTCCCTATAAAAAAGATGTCATCTTTCCAGGCGGGTCTTGCAAAAAACTGGCAGACAAGATTAAAAAATATAACCTCCATACGTCAACAAAAAGCAAACGCCTTTACAGCTGCCTTTCAAAAAAAAGATAATTTGATATCATCCATGATATATGAGAATGAAACTCATTTTTTATTAAAATTTCCTTTAAAAATATATGATACTCAAATCTTAGACAGGATACTTTCTAAAAGTGAAAAACAAGGCATGGGTATTATGAGAGCTTACCCGGATTCCATTAATAATATTAAAGAACTAAAAAATTATTTTAAAAACAAAACCTATCCAAAAGCAACCATGATATCTAAACATCTGCTTACCTTGCCTGTGCATCATTTTGTATCCCTTTCGGACAGATTGCAAATTAAAAAATTAATTAATAATGAGTTAGGCTTTTAAATTGTCTGAAACGCAAAAGCGAAATAGGGCAGTGAATATTATCTTTCTGACAATCATTGGGATATTTACAGTTTTTGCTTACAAAACAACACTCATGTGGATGTATGATCGCTACATGGGGGCAGATTCATATTATTCTCATGGTTTCATTGTCCCTTTTATTTCCCTGTATTTTATCTATCTGCAAAAAGAAAACCTTGCCCAGATAAAGCCGCAGAATAGTGTTATAGGGCTGATTATTTTATTCTTCGCTTTACTTCTACATCTCCTGGGAACACTGCTTTATATTTTTTCCATTTCTGGCTTTTCCATTTTTTTTCTGATCATTGGTCTGTCGCTTTTCCTGTTTGGCAAAGAGGTATCAAAAATTATATGGTTTCCTCTTCTCTTTCTGGTTTTTATGTTCCCATTACCTGAAGCCATGATTAGTCTTGTTTCTTTCCCCCTCAAGATTTTTGCCGCCAAGGCAGGGGTATGGATAATCAGTATACTTGGTATTCCTATCTATCTTGAAGGATTTAATATTTTGATTCCAGCCGGCCCCCTCCTGGTGGGGAACCCTTGTTCTGGCTTACGTTCCTTGATAGCATTTCTGGCACTTGGATCAATATTTGCGTACCTGGAACCTGTTTCCATAATAAAAAAATGGGTTCTTTTTTTGATTTCAATCCCAATTGCATTGTTATCCAATATTGTCCGGATACCCATTCTTATCCTTGTTTCAAATTATTGGGGACTTGAAGCAGCCGGCCCAGATACCCTGGTACATACAGGCTCAGGCATGCTTGTTTTCGTTCTTGGATTTTTTTTAATATTCTTTGCTGCTAAGGCGCTCGAATGGCGAACCTGAAATTTCGATATCTGATAGTTGTCATCTTGCTGGCACTAACCGCCTTCGTGGTATATAATTTGCGGTATGATTCTTCACAAGACGATGAAACCGGCCTTGCCGATTTGCAGGCTATTCCCATGCAGATTGGCAAATGGAAGGGCCAGGATGTATCGCTGGATGAAATGGTTTATGACATACTTGAGACCAGGGCAATAATTCACAGGTCATTCAATGCTGATAATGAGGGTAATGTTTTTTTGTCTGTAGTCCATTATAATGACACAAAAGTAGATTTTCATGCTCCAGAGGCATGCATCGGGGGAAGAGGATTCAAGACACAGAAAACAACAGAGATATTATCTTTATTTTCTGATATTCATCAGAGAACGATCGAGGTAGCGAAGATGGTGACAACAAGATCAACTGGTCAGACTTTAACATATTATTTCTTTAAAGCTGGGCCGTTTATAGGCAGCAATTATATAAAAATGCGATTGAGTATCGCCTCTAACAAGCTGGCGATGAATGATACAAGAGGTTCACTGATCAGAATTTCCACAACACTCACTCCCGGAAATGAGTTAGCTGCAAAATCATTATTAATTAATTTTTTGGAAAATCTCCTCCCGTATGTTCAGAAATCATTGTAATTTACTTTGTACACAAAAGACATATAGGAAAAATTGTATGAAAATGATGTGGATAGAAAAACTAATGACATCACTACTGTCCAAAATAAATTTATTTTCTGGATTTTAGTAGTTCAAAGCCCCGTCAATTAAGGATGAGGTTTCAAAATCAAAAACCAGGTTGTCGTTTTCATTTACTACGTGCTCAAATACCTCTAAGAGGTAATTGCATTTGTATCGGCAGTGGTACTTCCGGTACAACATCAAACGGTTTGTCCAGCCATTCCCAAAGGTCCTTGTAACTGAACAAATTCCACCTTAAAAATGCTACCAGATTAGACAAGGACCACTCAAATTTTGATTTAAGCTGGAAGAACTTTATCAGAAGCATGAGGATGTTTAATACAACGTCAAAAAATCCGTGCTGCCGACGCTTTTGGCGGCAAGAGAACATTCCAATTTCAAATCAGGTAAAATTTCTCCAAAAACAGGGGCAGGGCAAATAAAAAAACACAAAAATAATGTCAGAAAATTACCATCAGGAAAAAGATTATTATTGAGTCAGTAGGTGACCCTTAAAAAAGAGATACGCCTGGCCAATAAGAAGACGTTATTCCCTTTGGATAAGAGACAATATGGATTTAGGAACATGATGAGGCTGTAATTTTTCTGCGATAGCAGGATCTTTGGACAATTGATATAGCATGAACAATGCAGAAATTCGGGCAATAAAAGCAAAAGCCCTTTTCAGCAGCAGGGCGATCACTGCAATCTGGGCAAGTATGTCAGCTCTTTCCTTATTATATACAATGGGCTTTTCAATGATCTTCAAATCTTCTTTAATTGTACTGTTTGCCCTTTCCGAGGCTGACCGGTAACGCTGTATCATTTTAAACCGCTTTGTTCCCCGGGGGATTTCATTAATAAGCCTTGGATTATCCTTGATATATGTATGCTTTGAAAAGCCGTTACTATTTTTAACATGTGGGCAGGAACCAATATCATAATCTTTCTGGATATTTTTAATGCCGGCAGCCTTTAAATCAAGACATTGCTTAAAACAGCAGAAGGTGTGCCGTTGATGCTTTTTATCAAACCCATTGGGCTTTGTGAGGATGCCACAAGGCGCATAAGGCCAGCCATTCTGGTCATATCCTCTCTCTCTGAGAGCCTCGCTGGTAAATTTTTCGTTTCTTCGGTTATAATCAATAATGGGAATGGAACCATTCTTCCTTAAACAGGTATAATTTTCAGTGGTATCATATTTGGCATCTGCAATATCAATTTTAGTAGCACAATCATGGTGGGCTCTGACCTGTTCAGTGTTGGTAATGATTTTTTTACCCTCTTCAGCATTGCCGGCAATATTGGTTGCAGCCACAGGCAGTTCAAGCTTAAGATCAAGCTCAACCGAGGTTGACATCACAAGATTGTATCCAAATATTTTCTGCTTTCTGTTTGCATTCTGGGGATCCATTCGAACACCGATCCTGGCATCAGTGTCCTTTGGTATTTTCGGGCATCTGAATTTGGCATGCCCTTCACAAGGATTTATTTCGAACAGATTGGAGCGTATGACATTGATAAACATCCCTTGCTTATCAAGTTCTTGTTTTACACCAAATAAAATGGCGGTATTGATTTGATTCTCAGATTGTTTGCCATCAATAAATCCAAGCTTCATGGAAAGAACTTCCATCTTGGGCGGTTTTTTCATGACCTTATCTTCAGGCACAAAAGGGCATTCACATTTTATTCTGAAAGCCTTGTCAAGATTGACTTTATTAAGATTGTTCAACCGGTACATGATCTGCCTTTTCACCCGGAACACAATATCATGGATATCTATGCATGAGCATTTGTCAGAAAACCAGGTGCATCCTTTATATCTGGCCCGGGTGGGGAATAAGGTGCCATCATGAGCAAGCATATTAAATGTAATCATTTGAAGCAGGTAAAAGATATCAACCAGCACATGAAAAATCTCGTTGTACAGGCTTTCACCAAGCCTGGCCTTAAAATTGGAAAAAGTTCCCTTGGTGGGGACACGGCCACAAATGCCTGCATAGGTCCGATAGGCGTTGCCCCGGTCATGGTCTCTCAAAACTTTAAGAAATTTGTCCATGTTTTGATGGCAGTCGATAAACCGGAACAGCTCCAGCAGAAAAAGAGAGACAGGATCGTAAGCAGGCGGGCTTTTAATGCGGTAACAAGAAGCAGTCAAGGATCTGACAAAGGAAAAGTCAATCAGAGAGGTAATCATCTTGGTATACCCGCCCTGGATATCTCCATTAGGCATGATTTTTACAAACCGCTTTGTGAACTGGTAATTGGAAAGAAGAACAAGACAGGGAAAAGGTTTATCATTGGCTGCTGAAATTTTAACATTAATATTATTGAGTTTTTTACTGACACTGCTGATATTAAATTTATCAAACGGTGTCATTGTTCAACAGCCTTTTAAAATTCTTATCAAGGGGATAAAGGTAAACATCCTTAATTTTACCATGCTTCAGATGCTTATGACCCTTTTTAGACGTTCCTTTTGTTTCTCCAACACGTATCCAGTTAGAGGCTTTGTAGCAGGTGCCGACAAACCGATCCTGTTCAACAAATGTCTCCAGCATGTATAAAGGATAGTTGTAAATTTTGATCCAGTCAGTAGATATCCTTTTAATGTTCAGCGATAAAACCTTGGAGGCAAGGCATTTGACTGTCACCCAGGGCAAAACTAAAAACCTGGTATTATTCATTACAAAATGAAGGTTCTTGTTTTTAACAGGCTTGGTCCAGCCGATAAACTCTTCCCGGGATTCAACAGCCCATGCAGCAGAACCCCAGCCTATGCATGCAACAGGTTTATCCCCGGAAAAGGCCATATATTTTAAATGATTGCCCACAATCTGGACATATCCAAGGTAATGATATTGATCTATAAGACTGTCATAAAGCGATTCCAGATAAGTGTGCCTGACCATTTTAACCTGGACAGGTCCAAGATCAGAAATGTTGCAAGATATAGGAGTGGTATCAATTTTAATTTTTTGGGGACCGGTTCTTCTATTATTATAGGCCTTTTGTATGGGAGGTGGATAATCAAGCAGGCCTTTTCTATGCAGAGTCAAAAGCAGTTCTCTGCAGGCCATGTCTTTAAGGCGGCCACTGGGCTGGACCCAGTTCCATTTTTGGCAAAGGATTTTTGAGATATGGGTTCTGCCTTTATCCCAGTATTCATGAACGACAGCTTGGATAAATATTAGATCGTGAGCGGTAATCTCACGATTTCTGATGATTAAAGGCTCCATAAATGATTGTATATCAAATAAAAACAGGGGACGCCAGCTTTTTTTTAAAAAAAATGAAAAAAATTTGAAGCAGGATGAAGCTGAGGAGTTTGTGACCGAATTAAAGGTGGATTTATGGATTTTTTAGGGAGAAATCGGAAACTTTTGTGGGTTGAAAATAATTTTAATGGGTTGGTAATGGGTTGTTTTATGCTGCTTTCGCAGTACTAAACACCCTCAAATCCCTTAGAGTATCTTTCGGTTTTATGTTCCAATACCAAATTCTTAAATTTATTCCGGTTAAAAAACGCTATCAGTTGACTGAACAGGCTCGCATGTCGTATCATTTTTTCGAATTCTCCTTGTTTTTGATTTTCCGGTTATTGTTTGGTCACAACAACCATAATCTCACAAGGAGAATTCCTACAACAGTTTTTTATCTAAAATCCGTTTTTGGACAATAGTGTAATGACATATAATATCAACAAAATAATAATTTCGCTGTTTTATATTGGGGTCATATTTCTATTTACCAATGGATGTTCAGGAGATGATATGGAAATAAATCAGCATAGCAATGAGCAGATTAAAAAGATCGCTCAAATTCCAAAGGAAAAATGGGATAATCTGGCTCGAAAAAAAATATTTTTCGGTCATCAATCGTTAGGAAACAACATTGTTTCGGGTATCAACGAATTAAAATCAAATAATATGCAAATTCAATTGAATTTAGTTGAGACCAAATCCAGGAAAGATTTTGAGAAAGCAATATTTGCCCATTATTCCAATATTGGGAAAAATAATAATCCTATATCGAAGATAGACGATTTTATTCAGATTATGCATGACGGGCTTGGCAACAAATTAGACATTGCTTTTTTAAAATTTTGTTTTGTTGACTTTAAGTCGGGAGCTGATATTGAGACGACCTTCAAAAAGTACCGAGAAAGTATGGATGAATTGAAAACAAGGTATCCCGGGATGACAATTGTCCACTTCACCGTGCCTCTCCTCATAAAAGAGCAGGTAGGGATAGTCAAAAGTGTAAAAAATTTTATCAGAGGGATTAGGGGTGAGAAAAAAGACAACTTCTTTTCCAATAGTCATAATGCAGTCAGGAATGAATATAATAAATTACTTTTAAGTCACTATGGTGGTAAGGAGCCTATTTTTGACATTGCCCGGCTGGAGGCAACCCATTCTACGGGGAAAAGAGAGATTTTCTCTTATGATGGCAATGAATATTATGCGCTGGTTCCTGAGTATACAAAAGACGGTGGCCACTTGAACGAGAAAGGCCGAAAATATATTGCCAAACAGTTGCTTATCTTTCTGATAAATCTGTAGGACTTTGAATAGAAAACTTGAAATGGAATTAAATACCCCAATAAATTTATGCATTCAACAAATTTTTGAAGCAACCGTTTTAAGAACTCCTGACAAAACTGCAGTTGTTCTTCCAGAGATTGATCAAGAATTTAATAAATCTAAAACGGTTTCATATTATGAATTGAACAAGCGGGCCAACCATCTCGCTCATATATTATTACGTAAAAACGTCGGGCCTGATATTCTTGTTGCAATGTTCATGGATCGTTCAATTGAAATGATTGTAGCAATTTTGGGAATTCTTAAGGCGGGTGGTTCCTATGTCCCAATTGATCCTGCATATCCAAAAGAACGGATTGATTTTATGCTTAAGGACACGGGTTCGCCTGTTCTGCTGACGCAGAGCCATTTCTTAAGCAGATTGACTGATTTGAAAGCTGAAATACAAATTATGGATGCTGGATGGGGAAGCGACCTTGTTTCTGAAAACAAAAGCCCAGAATGCAAATGTACTTCTGAAAATCTTGCATATATTAATTACACGTCTGGTTCTACGGGTACTCCAAAAGGTGTTATGGTCCCACACCGTGGTGTGATCCGTCTGGTTTTTGGAGTCGACTATACGCCACTTAATGCCGACCAGGTACTGCTACAATTGGCAACTATTTCTTTTGATGCTGCAACATTTGAGATTTGGGGGGCTTTGCTCCATGGCGGGAAATGTGTTTTATATCCAGGGAATGGGATTCCAGATCTCAAGATTTTGAAAGCCTTAATTGAGAATTATAAAATCACAACTATGTGGCTAACTGCATCTTTGTTTAATACAATAATCGATGAAAAACCGGATGTGCTGTTAAATGTAAATGAGATTTTGACAGGAGGTGAGGCTCTGTCTGTCACACATGTTAAAAAAGCTCAAAACCAATTGCCGGGCACCAATTTTGTCAATGGATATGGTCCAACAGAAAATACAACCTTTACTTGCTGCTACCGAATTCCTTCTAATTTGGATAAAAAATGGTTAACTATTCCTATAGGTCAACCCATATCAAATACGACAGCCTATATCCTCGACTCAAAAATGCAAATAGTGGATAATGGGGAGTCTGGAGAGCTTTACGTTGGTGGTTATGGAGTAGCAAAAGGTTATCTAAATAGACCAGAATTAACTGCTGAAAAATTCATAAAGGACAGATTCTCTAAAAAGGTAGGAGCCACTCTATATGCAACCGGTGATAATGTCAGGAGACTGCCGGATGGTAATATCGATTTTTTAGGACGAGTTGATGATCAAGTAAAGATTCATGGTTATCGGATAGAACCAAAAGAGATCGAGTTTGTACTCAAACAGAATGAATCTTTATCCGATGCGTTAGTTGTCGTTAGGGAAGATAAGCCTGGTCAGAAAAAACTTGTAGCCTATGTGATATTATCTGGGCAAAAGGAAATTGACTCAGAATCTCTTCGTGAATATCTACGGGATAAAATTTCTGTGTACATGATCCCCGCCTTTTTTGTTTTTTTGGATAAAATACCACTTACAGCTAATGGTAAAACAGATAGACAAGCTTTGCCAAAACCAAAAATTATTTCGAAAAAAGGATATTCAATTCCAACAAACTCTTTTGAAAAAGAGTTGTCAAAAATCTGGTCTCAGGTTTTAGATATTGAGAATATAGGAACGCAAGACAATTTTTTTGATGTGGGAGGGAGTTCTATCCTTTCATTGAAAGTCGTCCTAAGAATCAAAGATCGTATTAAAACAGATCGTACAATCAGTGTTGTTAAGTTTTTTCAATACCCGACTATCAAATCATTTGCAGATTATTTAACTCAGGAGAGCAGTCTGCCATTTCTTGAAAGTGAAAAATATAAGCTTGCGAGGCAGAGGATAAATCAAAAAGATAGTAGTAGAAGCATAACTGTAAATAATCAATTTATTGCTATTATAGGTATGGCCGGCAGATTTCCAGGAGCTTCGAATGTAGAAAAGCTGTGGGAAAATATATGTAATGGTAAAGAATCCATCACTTTTTTTGATGAGGAAGATCTTTCTCCAACTATAAGCAGTAAATTAAAAAATGATTCTAATTATGTAAAAGCACGTGGTGTTCTTGATGATATAGATATGTTTGATGCATCGTTTTTTGGCATCAGTCCCAGAGAAGCAGAAATTATGGACCCACAGCAGCGTCTATTTTTGGAACTTTCATGGGAAGCCCTTGATAATTCAGGGTACACGCCTGAACAGTATAATGGACTAATTGGCATATTTGCCGGTTCGAACAACAACACATACTACTTGAATAATGTATTACCAAACAGAGAAGCTGTTGACCGCATTGGCGAGTTTCAGGCGATGTTAGTCAATGAAAAAGATTTTTTAACAACCCGTGTTTCTTACAAGTTAGATCTTAGTGGACCTAGCGTAAATATATATACTGCCTGTTCTACTTCTTTAGTGGCTGTCTGCCATGCATTCGATAGTTTGAATAATTATCAGTGCGATATGGCTTTAGCAGGAGGCATTTCTATTATTGTCCCCCAGAACAGCGGTTATTTGTACCAGGAAGGGGCCATTCTATCTAAGGACGGTCATTGCCGACCATTTGATAAAAATGCCCATGGTGTAACCTTTAATAGTGGTGCTGGCATAGTTGTCCTGAAACGTCTTGATGACGCCATCCGTGATGGAGATGAGATAACTGCTGTTATCCGTGGGACAGGAATGAATAATGATGGTGCTGATAAGGTCAGTTTCACATCTCCCAGCATTAATGGTCAAGCAAAAGCTGTTTCTCTTGCTTTAGCACAAGCAAATGTTTCTCCTGAAACTATTTCATATATTGAAACGCATGGTACGGGAACTCCATTAGGCGATCCAATAGAAATCGCTGCTTTAAATCAGGTATTTAAAAGCAGCACATCAGCAAGACAGTTCTGCGCTATTGGCTCAATAAAAAGTAACATTGGCCACCTGATTCATGCTTCGGGTGTGACAGGACTAATCAAAACAGCGCTGTCATTAAAAAATAAAAAAATTCCACCGAGTCTTAATTTTTCTGAGTCTAATCCTGAGATTGATTTTGAAAGCAGTCCTTTTTATGTCAATACCCGACTGACGGAATGGGAGAACGTCAAAGGGCCACGTAGGGCAGGTGTAAGTGCTTTCGGGGTTGGAGGCACAAATGCGCATGTCGTGCTTGAAGAAGCACCTGAAATGGTACATACTAAATCAACAAGATCAAAACATCTCCTTGTTATTTCTGCTAAAACTGACGCTGCTTTAAAGATGTCAACTAAGAATATCCATAAATGTTTAAGCGATAATCCTGAAATAGAAATAGCCGATGTTGCCAATACATTGATGCTTGGAAGAAAAACATTCAATTTAAAGCGATTTATCATATGTAAAGATGTGCAGGATGCATTAAGAAAACTTGAAGAAGATGATTGTAGGTTTAATAAAATTCAGCTTGATAGTTCAGGCAAGCCTGATGTCGTATTTATGTTTCCGGGCCAGGGCTCCCAATATATTAATATGGGCTTGAAATTATATGAAGCTGAGCCTGTATTTCGGAAAGTTGTTGATGAGTGTTCGGAAATACTTAAATCAATATCGAATATAGATATTCGAAGCATAATATTTCCTGTAGAAAAAAATTCTGATACAGCAACTGAGGAGCTGATTAAAACCAAAAATAACCAACCGGCACTTTTTATTATTGAGTATGCATTGGCAAAACTATGGAATTCCTGGGGAGTCTTCCCTTCGGCTATGATTGGCCACAGTATTGGTGAATATGTTGCTGCATGCCTATCCGGGGTGTTTTCTCTTGAAAATGCACTGCTTCTTGCATCATCAAGGGGCAGGCTTATGCAGGAGCAACCTGAAGGTTCAATGCTGTCTGTTAGAATGCCGTTATTAGAAATAGAAAAAAGATTGGGAGACAATCTTTCTATTGCTGCAATGAATGCTCCATCGCTTTGTGTTGTTTCAGGGCCATCAATGACAATATTTCAATTGCAGAAAGAGCTCGAAAAAGAAAAAATAATTTGCCGATTGCTGCATACATCCCATGCATTTCATTCAAGTATGATGGAACCGGCTATCAAACCATTCAAAGAAATTGTAAAAGCTGTTGAACTTTCTTCTCCTCAGCTTCCGTTCATTTCAGCAGTATCAGGAACATGGATCACACAAAAGCAGGCAATTGATCCGGAATATTGGGCGAACCATTTAAGGCAGCCAGTCCGTTTTGCCGATGGGATAAAAGAAATTTTAAAAAAAGAGAATCAAATATTACTTGAAACTGGCCCAGGAAATACAGCGACAACTTTGGCATTTCAGCAGATAAAGGATAAAGAAACTCATACAGCAATACCGTCATTGGGAAGAACGACCGAAGGTAACTCAGAGTGGACTGCAATCCTCCAAGCTGTCGGAATCCTCTGGAAAAACGGCATACCCATTGATTGGAAAAATTTTTATAAAACTGAAAAGCGTAACCGCATTCCTCTGCCCCCATATCCGTTCGAGCGGAAAAGATTCTGGTTAGATTCTTATTCGTCGTTGGCTGATCAGTCAGCAACCGAGAATTCAAATGGAGATCAAAAATGTTTCTCCGAATTTTCAAATGTGGTGAAAAATGTAAAGGAGCCTTGTTATATGGTTGGAAACAATAGAAGAGAAAAAATAATCCACACTATACACTTTATCCTAGAAGAAATTTCAGGTGAAGATGTCTCTAAAGAGGATGAGTCAGTCTCTTTCTTAGAAATGGGATTTGATTCGTTAATTTTGACTCAGGTCAGCGTTGCATTAAAAAATGAATTTAAAAGCAATATCTCAATCAGACAACTAATGGAGGATTATCCAGATATTGAAAAATTGGCAGAGTATTATAGTCAAACTTTACCAGTGGACTTTTTTCCTGAAGAAAACAAAACCGATAGTGAGATGATTAATATGAAAAATTCACCTCAGAATACGATGCAAAATTTTTCATGTGATACAGTTTCAGGAATTGGCACTGTTGAAACTTTGATTTCACATCAGCTACGGATAATGGAGCTACAGCTGAGGGCAATCGGCGGAGGCAGTATACCCCTGCAACCCCCAGCAATTGATTCACCGACTATGCAACTGAAAACATCAGTGTCATCTAATGATGCATCCAATATTCAAATGGAACAACCGGATGGCGAAATTTCTAAAGCTCGGCACACTCCAGGAACACGTATTGCGCGTGAAAAAATAGGTATCACTCTAACAAAAGCCCAGGATAGATGGCTAAATGAAGTGATGAAAAACTATCAAAACAAATTTAATAAATCAAAGCAACACACACAAAAACATCGCAAATATTTTTCTGATCCGCGCACTGTGTCAGGTTTTAACCCTGAATGGAAGGAAATCATATTTCCTATCGTGACCGAAAAATCGAAAGGCTCTAAATTATGGGACATCGATGGGAACGAGCTGATAGATATCTCAAACGGTTTTGGGCCAATATTTTTTGGTCATTCTCCGGATTTTATCACCAAAGCAATTAAAAAACAGCTGGATCTTGGTATCGAGACTGGCCCACAGGCACCTCTTGCCGGGGAAGTTGCCAAACTTTTTTGTGAATTGACGGGTAATGAACGTTGTTCTTTTGCCAGTACCGGTTCCGAGGCAGTTATCGGTGCTATCCGCCTCGCACGAACAGTTACTTGTCGACAAAAGATTGTGATGTTTGAAGGGAGTTATCACGGAATTTTTGATGAAGTGATTAACCGCCCCGGGAAGAATTATCAGGCGCTACCAGCAGCTCCGGGCATCTCAAAGGAAATGACTAGTAATATGCTGGTCTTGCCCTGGGGTGGGGGTGAGAGTCTTGACATTATCAAAAAGCTGGGTCCTGATCTTGCCGCGGTTTTGGTGGAACCTGTGCAGAGCCGACATCCCGAATTCCATGATCGCGAGTATCTTCAGTCGATTCGCAAAATCACCCAAGATAGCGGAACAGCGATGATCCTTGATGAGGTAGTAACAGGGTTCCGGGTGCATCCAGGGGGTATTCGAAAGCTCTTTGATATTGATTCAGATCTTGCAACTTATGGCAAGGTCGTTGGCGGTGGATACCCTATCGGTATAATCGGCGGTAAAGTCAAATTTATGGATGCTCTTGACGGAGGTTACTGGCAGTATGGTGACGAGTCTATACCAGAATGCGGCGTGACCTTTTTTGCCGGGACATTTGTTCGTCACCCATTGGCTTTAGCTGCAGCAAATGCTGTACTAATGAGAATAAAGGCCGAAGGAAACGATTTGTACAAGCAATTAGGAGAAAAAACATCAAAATTGGCATTAAGTGCTAAAGACTTTATTCGGCAGCTCGATTGTCAGGTAAAATTCGAAGAATTTGCTTCTTTTTTTTATATATCAGTTCCACAGAATGCACACTGGGGACATGTGTTGTTTTTATTGATGGTAATGGAGGGAATTAATATCCAGCAGTTCAGACCCAATTTCATCACTACAGCACACAGCGATGAAGATATTTCGGCAATTCTTACAGCTTTCAAGAAATCTCTGGCGCTAATTGTTTCTCATGGTTTGATTGAGGGAAATATGGTCGTAGCTAACAAATTCTTAAAGGCTAAACCAAATTTGCCACCGGGTGCAAAATTGGGTAAAAATGCTCGTGGAGAGGCTGCTTATTTTATAAATGATCCCAAACAAAAAGGAAAGTATTTGGAAGTAGGTAAACCATGAAAAATGAAGAATATTTTGATCCATTTGCCTCTGGTGAACTTATAAGAATATCACCCACTACTGCTCCTCAACAAGAGATTATCACTTCAACAAAAATAAGTGACGAGGCAAATACTGCTTTTAATGAAGCAATAGCTTTGCGTGTAAATGGGACAATAGACATTGAATTATTAGAGATATGTTTCAATGTCATAGTTGAACGTCATGATATACTCAGGGCTACGTTTTCACCTGGTGGTAATGAATTGTGCTTACAAGAGGGTAGACATCTGTCTATTGACTATGAAGACCTTCGTAGCTTTGATAAATCAACAAAAACACGAGTAGTTAAATCTCTTTTAAAAAATATTTCTATCTCACCTATGAACCTTGAGGAAGGGCCACTGTTATTTGTGTGGGTAAAGCAACTTGAGGATACATGCTATGAAATAGTCATTGCTACACATCACGTGGTGTGTGATGGATGGTCGTTTGGCATAATGCTTGATGAACTGGTTAAAATTTATTGTAACAATGGTGATGCCTTAAAACTTGGCGAAGCCCCTTCATTTTTCGATTATGCAGAGCAGCATTCTGCCAATGAGATAACAAATGTAGATGTCGATTACTGGATAGAAAGGTTCGAACAATTACCCCCGACATTGGAGTTCCCGCTGGATCGAACCCGCCCAGCTATGCGAAGTTTTCGCGCTGCAAGATTGAATTATAATTTAGATAAAATCTTGGTAGCCAAACTGCCTAAAGCCTCAGCAATGCTTAAATCTAGTATGGTTAATTTTGTTCTGGCAGGATATTTTTCATTACTATATCGGCTCACAGGTAATCAGGATATTGTGATTGGATTACCTGTAGCCGGACAGGTAGCCTTAAGCAGATTAAATTTGTTGGGCCATATGGTTCAGCTGTTACCAATCAGGATCCAATTTGATGGCAATACCACATTCAGTGAATTGGTTAACAAAGTAAAACATGAAGTGCTCAATGCCTCAGAGCATCCAAACTTCACATTTGGCCAACTCCTCAAAAATTTTACGGTCGATAGGTCACGAGTCCCTTTGATCAGCACTATTTTCAACATAGATCAGCCAATGCCTGTTTTGGATTTCGGATCAGCTTCCGCAGTTGTACGATCAGTGCCGCGAGCGGCTGAAAGTTTTGAAATTTTTCTCAATATTGTACCTTCCGGAGATGATTTCCTTATTGAGGCGACATACTCTGATATACTGTTTAGCAAAGAAACGATTACAGCCTGGATGCAGGCTTTAGAATTTATACTGATCTCAGCAGCCCATAACAATGAACATAGATTAGATGATCTGGAACTTTGCCAGGATCTTCCTGACATCGTAAAGGAAACAAATAAAACAAATAGAGAAAATCAGTTTGATGATTTTATATCTGCATTTAATATACAACAGAAGCTTTCCCCAGAGGCAATTGCTGTAATTTTTGATAATAACGCTATAACTTACAGTGATCTCGACAAACTTTCAACACAGCAGGCTAAACATCTATGTCATTTGGGAGTGTGTGATGGATCTATTGTTGGTATATGTTGCCAACGTTCTGAAAAGATATTAATCAGTATATTGGCGATATTGAAACTAGGTGCGGCATATATGCCACTTGATCCGGATTTTCCAAATGATCGTCTTGTATATATGATCGAAGACAGTGCTGCTGTTGCAGTAATAGAGGATGATAGCGCTCCACAGGGAGTAAGAGCTGCGAAACTTACCCATATAAATGTCAATGAACTTTGTAATGTTGACACCGGTTCCATTACACTCCCTCAAATATTTCCTTCTGGAGATCGGCTATCCTATACAATTTATACTTCAGGCTCTACCGGCAAACCCAAAGGTGTCAAAGTACAAAACAGTGCTATGATAAACTTCCTGGAGAGCATGGCAAAACGACCTGGTTTTTCAGATCAGGACCGGATTCTTGCATTTACGACTTTGTCCTTCGACATTTCCGTGTTGGAATTGTTTTTGCCATTAATTGTTGGTGGTACTACAGTAATTGCCAACAGCGCAGATTATAAGGATGGGGAACGCCTGGCAACATTGATTGAGCAACATAACATCACAGTATTGCAGGCAACCCCGGGCACATGGAGGATGCTTTTAGCCAGCCTTTGGACAAATGATAGAGATTTAAACCGTCCCGTTTTAAAAGCCATAAGCGGTGGTGAACCATTACCACAAAGTCTTATAGATGCATTGCTGCCACATGTGACTGAACTGTGGAATGGTTATGGTCCAACTGAAGCCACAGTTTATTCTAGTTTTAAACGAATTAATCTTTCAGATTCGGTTATATCAATAGGGACTCCTCCTGCTAACACTCAACTTTATGTTTTGGATTCCAATCTCAAACCCCTTCCAATTTCAGTACCGGGTGAATTGTGCATCGGTGGAGTGTGTGTAACTTTAGGCTATCATAATCGCCCAGAACTTACATCTGAGAAATTTGTGGACCATCCGAAATTTGGTCGAATTTACAGAACCGGTGATCTTGCCAAAGTGTTATCTAACGGAGAGATTCAATATTTGGGTCGTATGGATGATCAGGTAAAGCTACGCGGTTATCGCATTGAACTTGGAGAAATAGAATCAGCATTACTGAACTGTAGGGAAATAAAACAAGTGGCAGTTTATTTGTGGGAACTAAGCGAGATAGATAACCGCATTGTTGCTTGTTGTATCCCTTCATCCGCTGACCCCTTAGAAACAATTAGCCTCCGAAGACAGCTAAGAGCCATCTTGCCAAACTACATGGTGCCACAATATTTTATAAGTGTTGAGACTATACCTCTAAGTCCGAATGGTAAAGTAGATCGACGCTCGTTACCAAGGCCTCAGATAAATGAGTCATCAATTTTGAGTCAGGGGATATTGCATACCGATACGGAAAAGCTGATCGCAGTGATTTGGATGGATCTACTCAAAACAGAAATTGTAATTGGTCGGGAGGACAATTTTTTCGAAATTGGAGGGCATTCACTGTTAGCCTTGGAAGTTATATGGCGTATCGAGAAAGCCACTGGGGTGCGGTTAGAACCAACACAAATCATCACCGAGCGACTTTCATTCCTGGCTGAAAAGGTTGCCAATTCTCAACAGATAGAGGGTTCTGATGAAAGAGGCCCTGTTGCTTTGCAAAAGACAGCCATAAGACGTCTAAGTGATGAACAGATTCGTCTTCTCAATCGTCAGCTGGGTTTACCAGATAACACTTCAGGCAACCTGCCTGCCGCATGGCTACTTAAGGGCGAGTTCAACCAGGATGCCTTTCAAAACAGCTTAATACGTGTTTTTGAAAGACAGACAGCTCTGCGCAGTATCGTTTTGAAAGATAACAATGGCTATTATCTATCCCTGCGTCATGTGTCAGAGTTAGAAAGCATTGAATTGGTAGATTGCACTGATAAAAACGATGCGCTGGAGTATGCCTTGAACGATGCAAAGCATATGGTTGAACAGCCTTTCAAGATAATAGGGCATCTGCTCTGCCGATCCAGACTTTATAAGATAAACGAAACCAGCCACTTATTTGTATTTATACCCCATCAGCTTATTTTTGACGGATGGTCATTTGATATCTTCCTCAAAGAATTGGAGGCATTCTATGACGCGGCTATGGATAATAGAGCCGCTACCCTGGAGTCATTTCCATTCCAATTCAGGGACTATACGGATTGGTCTTCAAAAAATCAACCGGAAAAGAGTAATTTAAATTTTCACCGTCGTGTGTTGAATGTTCCATCTTATGACGACATTCCATTTAGTATTCACAAACCAAGAGGAACCTGTAGCAGCCAAAAGATCATGCTGGACTTAAAATATCTTAAAAAGGTTGAAGCCTTCTGTGAAAAATACCAATTCCGGATCTATGAAGTGCTGCTTACAGCACTGGCCAAATCCTATGGGCAATTGTTAGAGAAAGATCAAATTTGCATTGGTTTGCCAGTTACGGGCCGATATACTCCTGATGTAATAGGTCTGATTGGTAGCTTTGTTTCAATACTTCCTGCTGAATTAATATTGAGTCGTAATGACTTCCTCAATACTGTTGCGGAGATATCTCTACAATTAAAAACGTTTTATAAACACCAGGAATTGAGTTTCGCTCAATTGGTTAGTGGGACACCTATTGAAAATCAGTCATTTCCTTCCATACTATCACTAAGCTTTTCTTATCAGGATATTCGAAACAGACCACGGAATTTGGCAAATCTTGAACTCATACAGTATGGTGTTGATCGAAAACAGACCGAGTTACCAATGGAATTCTGGACACGTGTCCAGACGGACGGTTTGCTACTGGTGTTTGATTACGATCAAGGCCAGGTTGAAACCAAGTTTATCGATTCCCTTTTTGATAGTATTTCTGACATCCTAAAATCAATAGACAAACTTGATTTGAATATAGAAAAGGAAAATAATATTGACAACCAATTAATTGAAAAGAAGCCTTTCTGGCGTCGTTTATTTCAGTAAATTTTCTTTTTAAGGTGAAAATTAATGATTGAACCATTTTTTTTCGAGCCAAATGGTGCTTTAGCCTTCTATCACCCTTCAGCCAATCCTGATTCAAGGCATATGCTTATTATATGTCCGCCGTTATTTGATGAGTACCAAAGGACCTACAAAGCATTGGTTGATCTGGCAAATGCATGCACTTCACACCCACAAGGACCACATGTCCTTCGGATTGATTACAGTGGTACCGGGGAAGCGCAGGGTGTTCTATCAGATTCGACAGCTATTAATTGGTTAGATGATATCAACAATGCTATCGAAGAAGGAATAGCGCTGACAGGTTCTGATAATGTTGACTTAATGGGAGTTCGTTTCGGTGCCATTTTAGCTGCTCAATGCCATCATTCTGCTGTTAATCGATACATCTTTTGGGATCCAATAGATACAGGAAGGATTTATCTGCAATGGTTGGATCACGTTAATTCGATGCTGAGATCAAGTCAAAGGAGAATTGCAAAAGAAATTAATGGTGAATTTGAGAACATCCCTTATGTTCTATTTGGCCTCAGTCAAAAGGTGAAACAAGGCATGGAAAAACTTTCTATCACAAAAATTTTGGAACAACACCCTGAAAAGGTCTGGATTACGACAACAAACAAGAAGATTTATGAGAGCAGAAAATATATAAATTGTGATTTCAGCGGGTTTGAATATGGCTGGCCAGTATTCCACCAAGGAGACCTTATCCCCAAATCGGTTCTAAAGAATATTGCCCAAAAGGTATTAGATCAATGAAAGAAGCGATTTTTCGTTATGGTGAAAATAGTAGTGGATTAGGGATGGTGACCTTACCGGAAAATATTTCTGAAGCTCCAGTAGCCATAACGCTGAATGCAGGATTAATACACAGGGAAGGACCCTATCGGCTGAATGTGTTAATTTGTCGGATGCTTGCTCAGTTAGGTTACATCTCTATTCGCATTAACCTGTCGGGGAAAGGAGATACTCCTTCCCGGGAGGGATTGACAAATCGGCAGTCTGTAGCATTAGATTGGCACCAGATAAAGCAAGCGATATATGAAAGATTTGGACAAAGAAATTTTATTTTAATAGGATTATGTTCCGGTGCAGATAATGCGATAAAGATCACAGCTGAAGAATCGGATGTTTGTGGTTTGGTGATCATTGATCCAGTGTCTCTGAAAGATGTCGGATTTCGAAAACGGCAATTCATCTCAAAAATCAGTAACCCTTACAAATGGTTAAATTTATCAAAAAATATTTATTCGCGTATACGCAGACTTTTAGGAATTGAAAAAGATATCTATGAAGAAATGGCTGGTATGCGAGATGCTCCAACCTCAGACGAAATGCAGAACGCCTTTATCCATATTGTACGACGTCAAGGAAAAGTATTAGCCTTCTTTACCAGTCAAACTTTGAATCATTATAATCAACATGGGCAGTTTGTTCGGGCTCTGGATATACCAGAATTTGAAACATGTTGTACTGAGGTTTTCTGGCCTTTGGCAGATCATGTTTTTAAGGTACAGACCCATCGTGATCGTCTCATTGAAAGAATATACGAATGGGCATCGGTAAACTTAAAGTTATTTAAGCAAATTAAAGCATGATAAAATATTTCAAATGGGGAATTTTTTTAGCCTTTCTTTTAGTTTCGGTTATGTGGAATACAGGAAACATACGGGAATGGATTTCCGACAAAACTATGCCATGGAGACATGGTATCGACAGGCAACGCAACATCATGATACCCATGCGCGACGGAATTCATCTCTCAACACAGATATTCAAACCTGCAAATATAGATTTCCCGCTACCTACCATTTTGATGCGAACAACCTATGGTGGGGTAACGTTTCATCGGATAAAACTTTTTACTGAGAATGGGTTTGCTGTCATAGTTCAAAATGTGCGGGGACGCTATGGCTCAGAGGGTATTTATAGTACTCATAGGTATTCCCGCCATGATGGCCACGATACGATTAGCTGGATAGTAAAGCAGGAATGGTCAAATGGTAAGGTTGGAACTTTTGGATGTTCTTATTTGGGCGAAACACAGAGTATATTAGCGGCAAGTAAGCATCCTAACCATATAGCCATGATAACCGATGGTGGTGGTGGAGCCATTGGCAATGCAATGGATAGTTACGGATATTTCGGAGTGTATGAAAACGGAGTTTTAAATTTAGCATCTGCACTTGGCTGGTATACAAAACACGGTGCTGTGGATCATAATGATGGTGTTTTACCGAAAGACTATGAGACACGATTGGAGCAATCAATCAACGAGCTGCCCATTTCCAGTTTGGCCAGGAAAGTCGTTCCATATGAAACTGGATTTGATGATCTGGTCACACATACACTTACAGACAGTTGGTGGAATGCCGAAGGATATATAAAAAATACCGATACCTTTGCAACGGCAGGCCTTCATATCAACAACTGGTTTGACCAGACTGTACAGGACACTTTCAAACTGGCTCAATTGATGGAGAAAAAGGCAGTTCATCCTAGAGCAAAGCACCAATATGTATTAATTGGTCCTGGCGAACATTGCACCTCAGAAGACTTTGAGACAGGCAAAATCAAGATTGGTGATTTAGAGTTTGATTACAATGATATCGACTATGAAGCCATATATATAGATTGGTTTAGCTACTGGCTCAAAGAAGAACAAACAGATCTTCCGTCGAAGTTTCAATATTATAAATTACGAAATTCAAAATGGGCAACTTCTGAAAAATGGCCGCCAGAGACTACAAAGCCAATGCGGCTATTTTTAGCATCATCTCAACAATCTGACAAAAAAAATGGACTTTTACAGCGGGAAGTACCACCAAAACAGGTTGCAGACAAATACAGATACAACCCCGCTAACCCCGTTCCAACTTTGGGTGGACCTATTTGCTGCACAGGGCGGGAGGAAGACATCCCAGGTCCTTTGGACCAGAGATCAATCGAGGACCGTTCTGATATTTTAATTTATAAATCAAGGGCCTTAACTGAGCCTCTTGAGATGGTTGGGAGTGCAAGGATTGTTCTGAATGTTTCTACCAATGCTCCTGATACTGATTTCACAGCTAAACTGATAGACAAATTTCCTGATGGTAAAAGCCTAAGTTTGCAGGACGGCGTTGTTAGATTGCGTTATCGCGATGGTATTGAAAACCCAAAACTTGCTGAGCCTCATAAGATCTATGAGGTCCAAATAATACTTCGTCCAATCGCCTATCTGTTTGAGGAGGGCCATCAAATTGTCATCCATATCTCAAGCAGTAATTTCCCTCGATTAGCCAGGAATCTCAATACGGGCGAGCATGAATATCAGGGAAAAAGAATGCAGGAGGCTATAAATCAAGTATATCACGACACATTGCATCCTTCATTCATAGAACTACCTGTTATCCAATAATACCAATTATTTCGACAAAGGATTTTATGAAGCTACAGAAACTAAAATGGCTATTTAAAACGCGCGTACCAATTAATGGCTTCTGGGGTGTGTTTGATAGTTTCGAAGAGGCCTCTCATGCTGGTCCGCAACGGAAAAATCTGGGATATGATGCTGCTCGAACTGGTGGATGGTACCGCGAATGGCTGGACTCAGTTCAGAATGACGATTATGCTATGCTCTTTTGGTTTGAGAAGGCATTACTGGCAATAAAAACTCCTATCCATGTTGTTGAAATCGGGGGACATGTTGGCATTGCTTATTATTCTTTCGAGAAGGTAATTTCTTATCCACCGGAGTTGAAATGGATCATTGTTGACGTGCCGAGTGTGACAAAAGCTGGTAGAAAGCTTGCGCTTGAACGAAATAAAACCAACATAGCTTTTATCAACAGTTTTGCTGAAGTCGATGAACCAGTCGATATCTTATTGGCATCAGGATCCCTGCAATATGTTCCCGGCGAAATCCTTCCAGATCAGATTCGGAAAATGGCCCGAAAACCGAATCATATTATAATTAATAAAACGCCGGTAACCAATTCCACCGGCTACATAACCCTGCAGAATCTCGGAGCATATTGTTGCTATCGTATTCACTCTTACAAAGAGTTGGTCGAGCCGTTTCTTTTAATGGGATACGAATTGGTAAATAGTTGGAAAATAGAACGACAGGTTATAATTCCCGGTCACCCGGAACGGAAAGTTGATGGATACTGGGGGTATTATCTGAGAAAAAAGGGCGAAAATATCTAATCGAGAAGTTTTTATTTTCCGATTCACAAAGAGGGCGGATTAGTGACCCCTTTGGGATGGTTGAAATCCCTTTGCTTTTTGGTGATATTTACAATAGATTCCATCTCATTTGAAAATTATTTAAAGGTAAACATTTATGATATATTCTTTAATAAAAAAAGCTTATCACAACTTCATGAAAAAGAAGCGAAAACAATATTTAAATAACCTGATTAAAAACGGTCTCTGTTTAGGTGAAAATGTAGAAATTATTGATACTTTTTTCTTTGATCCATCACATTGCTTTTTAATAAAAATAGGAAACAATTGTACAATATGCCCAAATGTTAGGTTAATCGCTCATGATGCAAGTATTAAAAAGCAACTTGGTTATACTAAAATTGGTAAAATAAATATCGGTGAAAATTGTTTCATAGGCGACAGTGTGATTGTTCTATCATGTGTTAATATCGGTTCTGGTTCCATTATAGGAGCCGGATCAATTGTGACAAAAGATATTCCGCCTGGAATGGTAGCTGCCGGGAATCCTGCAAGAGTGATATGTTCTGTTGATGAGTATCTTGCACGGATCAAAATATTGGCCAGTAAAAAGAAAATTTTCAATGAGAATTATTTTATTGAAAATTTAAATAAAGCAAAACGGGAAGAAATCCTCCAGTCAGTTGATAAAACATTAGGGTTTATTGTTTAGCTTCTACTATGTCGAAATTTGAAATCATCCAGGATAGTCCCCACAAATATAAGGATAAAATTTTTGATTTCTGGAAAGAATATCTGCCGGGAACACCTGCAGAGCGACTTGATTGGATGGAAAATAATCCGGCTGGGCCTGCTATCTGGTTGTTTGCTATTGAGGAAAAAACCGGAAGCCTCGCTGGAACAATATCACTATTTCCCAAAGAGTTTTTTTTAAATAGCAAAAAAATAAAGGCAGCCGTTCTTGGCGATTTTATGCTTCATTCCAAGTTTAGAGTTTTTGGTCCGGCATTGGCTTTGCTCAAAGCGGCAATAACGTATCAGAAACAAGAGGTGTTTGATTTCCTTTATACAATTCCGAATTTGAAATCAAAAAAACTGGTTGAAAAAGCCGGGTTCAGACTTGCTGGTGAATTGTATTTCATGATGCACCCCCAACGATGTGAATTTTTATTAAAGAAATATATAGGTTTTTTTTTAGCAGCAATTTTGGATATGCCATTGTCATTATTGTTAAAATTTTTTTCCAGTGCGACCTATGCGAGCCGCTCTGCTATTTTTAAAGAAATTGACCGGCACGATGATGCGGCAGTCAATGAGTTCTGTAAGCAAATTCGCAAAAGTGGTATAGGCCTGATGACAGGCGAATATAGCAGTGCATATATTGACTGGCGGTACCGGAAAAACCCTGAATTCGATTTTCAGATTTTCAGCCTCAGAAAAAAAGCAGGTGAGGTTATTCAGGGGTTATTTATTATTTCATTAAGGACAGATCGTTTGGTAATTTATGATATAGTGGCTTTAGACAATAAAAATATTTTATCGATGATCAACAAAATTATGGAGATATGTAAAAAAAGAAAATTTCGTGGAATTTATTGTTCGATTTATGAAAATAATCCGTTGTTGTCCGTTATTAAAAGGAGCTGCTTTTTTGATACAAAAGAGCAAATTGAACTTTATACATATCCTGAAAAAATAAAAGAAACAGAGCTGTGGGCTTTTACCTCTGCAGATCGAAATATTTGATATTAAGGTATTGCAACAATGAAAACAAAATTAATGCAGATAACCCATGACCTTGCAATCGGTGGATTGCAGCAAGTTGTGGTGAATCTCTGTAGATCAATTGATAGGGATAAATTTGATGTATCAGTTTTGTGCCTCAGGTCTTTGGGGGAATTTGTCCCTGAAGTTGAAAAATTGGGAATTAAAGTGCATTATCTTCCTCAAAAAAAGAATGGAACAGATTATTGTTCATTTCTTAAAGTTGCTAAAATATTACGACAAGAGAAAATCGAAGTTATCCACACTCACAATACCCAGCCATTTATTGACGGAACCATAGGGGCATTGTTATCGTGCGTCAAAAAAATTGTTCATACAGATCACGCCAGGGATTTTCCGGATAAATTCAGGTATATGTTGGCCGAACATGTAATGTCATATTTTGCCTATAGAGTGGTTGGGGTTTCTGAACATACTTCAGAAAATCTTATAAATTATGAAAAGATCTCTTCAAAAAAAATAATGACCATTGAAAATGGTATTGATGGGTCCCGTTTTGAAGTTGACATTGATCAACAGAAAAAACGAAAAGAACTGGGAATCAGAAGCAAAGGCCCAGTTATAGGTCTTGGAGTCAGGCTGGCAAAACAGAAGGGCATTACCTATCTTCTACAGGCCATGCCACAAGTGGTTAATGCTTACCCTGATATTACACTGATCATTGTCGGAGACGGAGAACTGAAAACTGAACTGCAAGCCGAGGCAAAGCAGTTGGGCATTAACAATAATGTTCTGTTTTTGGGGGCCAGGCTGGATATTCCAGAACTTTTGAAATTATTTGATGTCTATGTACTCCCCTCTTTATGGGAGGGTATGCCCATGGTATTGTTGGAAGCTATGGCTGCAGGGTGTCCTGTCGTTGCTACTGATGTCGGTGGTGTCTCAAAGGTTATTGATAGTAAACAAAATGGCTTGCTCGTTGCTCCGCAAGAGCCTGAACAGCTTGCAGGTGCAGTTATACAACTTCTTACAGATGAGCAGTTGCAAAAAAAATATGCCGAAAAAGCTTTGCAGAAGTTTAAGAAAAAATTCAGTGCTGAAATTATGACAAAGCAATATGAACATCTCTATTTAAGGACATAGTTGAATATTTTTTAAGCATTATCTTGAATAGTGATGTCAGCAAAAGAAAAATTAAGAGTCTTGATGTTATGTCGAATAATAAATTAAACAATGATGATGAGATTAGTTTTTCGATCACTCCCTATATAGGATATGAAAGAGAAATTAAAAAAATATTAGATGAAAATAGAGATGAAGAGTTTACTCATGAATATTTAGACTGGAGATATTTAGGGGAAGAGAGTCCCATTCCCCCCTTGATTTTTTGGGTATACTTATCCAAAGGGCCTTGTATAGGGATGTCGGCTTTAATTTTTAGGGCATATTGGAAAAACAACAAAAAAATCTATTTAGCTGTAAGTGGAGACACATCAATTAGTAAGGATTATAGAGGGAAGGGTATAGGAAAAAAGCTGTTTAAATATATAACGGTTTTTTTGGAAAAAAATAAAAACTATGGATTTGGTATAGGAACACCCGTAGTTACAAGTATCCTTTCAAGCATAGGCTGGAAAAAAGTTGATAAACTATATTCATATGTATACCTAATAGATAGCTCAGAAAAAATTAATGAAAAAATTAATCATAAAAGTTTATCAAAAGTTCTAGGATATTTTTATTCTATCTTTTGTAAAGTAAAATTATCCTTTTTCAATACCAGTGCATATCAATTGAAAAAGGTACATAATTTCGACCACGATTTTGAGATGTTTTGGGAAAATTTTGATAAAACCGGGATTATTCTCAGAGACAGATCGCTTCCAATATTGGAATGGAGATACTTAAAACACCCTCGCCATACTTTTACAACTTTGAAATTTTTTAAGCATAATACATTTATTGGGTTCTTAATTTATAGGACTGATGATAATTACAATATTACCATTTACGATGTCCTTGTTAATAGGGATGAGAGTGCAATGGTATTATCTTTATTTATTAAATATTTTTTTAAAAAAAAGAAATCCCATAAGTTAGAAATGATTTTAATTAACGAAACACATTTCTTGTCAGGCATGTTACAAAAAGTTGGATTCTTTATGAGAACAGAAGATATTTTTTTACAAATGTTGACACCAGATGGATTAAAGGAAATTTATTCAAGTTCTATATTAGTAACACAAGGGGATAAAGATATTTAATGTCATTAGGCAAAAAGGCATTCAAAAGCGGCTCTTGGTACGCTCTTTTTACCTTTGCCAGCCAAGGCTTTTCATGGCTTATTACCTTTTGGGTTGCACGCTTATTAATGCCTGATGATTATGGTTTAATGGCGCTAACGACTATTTTTACGGGATACGCAGCCTGGTTCAGTGAATTAGGTCTTGGCGCAGCCATTATTCAAAGGGAGTCCCCGACCCAGGAAGATCTTTCTTCTATTTTTTGGTTCACCCTTGGAGTGGGAGTGCTCCTGGCAATAGCCTGCTTTCCCATTGCCTCAATATCAGCCTGGTTCTTTGAGGAGCCTCGCCTGATTGCTTTGACTCGTACCATTGCTATTATCTTTTTGATTAACAGTGTGCAGATAGTTCCGGGTAACCTTTTAAGAAAAGATATGGAATTCAAGAAATTGGGATTTATTAAGATGATAGCCATTTTTATCTCATGCGTCTACATGTTAATAAGTGCATATCGCGGGGCAGGGGTCTGGTCTCTTTTGGGGGGTCAAATTTTATTAGCCTTTGTTAACACGTTGCTTGTTGTTTGTTTAGTTAGATGGTACCCTCGCAGGCATTTTGATTTTAAAGAAGTAAGTTCGTATATAAAATACGGGGTGAGAATTGCCATCGGCAGGACACTTTTTTATATAACAGATAATTCAGATAAATTTATTGTGGGTAAGAAACTTGGTGCTGTTGATGTCGGTTATTATTCTTTTGCCCTGCAGTTGTCTCAATTGCCAACTGAAAAAATAACAGTAATGATAAATCAGATTTCATTCCCACTTTTCTCAAAACTTCAGCATTCCAAGGAGGAGTTTAACAGGCATTACCTGAAGATTATCAAAATAATTGCCACTCTTGTTCTGCCACTTTTTGTTGGTGGTTTTTTGGTGGCGGAGGAACTTATTTTTGTGGTGCTTGGTGATAAATGGTCGCCAATAATTATATTGTTTAAGTATTTGTGCCTTGCCCAGATTATTACTTCCCTGAGTGCAATTAACAACATTGTCCATAACGCATTAGGGAAAGCTGAATTATCTATGTATTTTAATGGATTATGTGCTGTTCTTATGACCATATCCTTTTATATTGCGGCGGTTTATTATGGTCTCGATGCAATGATTTTTCCATGGTGTGGGACCTATTTTTTGTTATGTGCTGGCTGGATATATTTCACTCTTTATAAGCTTGGAATAAGCATTGTCCAATATATTTCTAATATCCTATTTGTTTTTATCAGTGTTGGTCTGATGTATATTTCAGTCAAAGGATATAGCATATATTCTTATCTGCTTCCATGGGCAGACTCTGGACAGATTTTAACGTTGATAACTAAAATTGTAGTTGGAGGACTTGTGTATGTCGGGACATTGAGTGTTTTTGATCGGGAATTATTTAGAGATTTACGTGCATTAAAACATAGCAAATCAAGGTAACTTTTTATGGCGAAAACAAGAATTTTGTATATTGAATCAAATAGAGATGGAACTGTAGGAGGTTCATATTATAGCCTTTTTTACCTTGTTGAAGGCCTTGATAAAAATATCTATGAACCCATTGTGATGTTTTATGAAGAGAATCCTCTGATTGAGAAATTTGAAAAAGTTGTGAAAGAAGTAATAATATTTGATCATGATTCACCTTTCAGTGGTTGTATTAGAAGTTTTGGCAATTTTATAAAATTTATCCCGCGTTTTGTCAGAGACATCCTTTGGGCGCAGTTCGAAATAATAAAAAAAATTGATGAAATTAAACCTGATATCGTTCATTTAAATAATTCTTATGCTGCAAATCATGATTGGGTACTTGCCTGCAAACTAAAGGGAGTGAAAATAATTGCTCATGATCGAGGCACTATGCCGCCTGCTAGTCTGCAAACTAGGTTTTTTGTCAGACTCTTAGATGCTATTATCAGTGTCAGTGATTCATATTTGCAATATATAACAGGACAAGGACTTAAACCCAAATTGGCATGCCGAGTTTACAATGGCCTGGCTCTCAAAGATTTTAGTGGTCAATACTCTACTGAGCAAAGAAATCAACTTAGAAAAAATCTTGATGTCAATGATGATGATATTTTAATCGGTATGGTAGGAAATATCATTTATTGGAAGGGCCAAATCGTATTGGTCAAAGCCATGACTCGTATTGTGAAAAAACAGCAAAATGTTAAAGTACTACTGGTTGGCAAAACAGTGTCGGGTGGTGAAGCATATGAGCATGATATTAAAACATGTATTTCACAGAATAAGTTAAATGACAAAATATTTTTCACCGGGTATAGGGAGGATATTCCTGCTTTGTTAGATGCTTTTGATATATTTATTCATGCTTCAGTTGAGCCAGAACCTTTTGGTAGGGTTATTATTGAGGCAATGGCAAGGAAAAAACCGATTATCGCAACAAAGTTAGGAGGACCATCGGAGATTATTGTTCACGGGGAGTCGGGAGTACTTATTGCCATGAATGATGAGATAGCCATGGCAGATGCAATTTTAAATTATATCGCCGATATGTCAAAAGCAGAAAAAATTGGGCAAAATGCATTTAAAAGGGTTGTTGAAAAATTTTCTGCTCAGAATATGGTTCAAGGTGTTGAAGCAGTTTATAATGAAATTCTTACTCATTAATTTACTATAATAATGTTAAAAAAAATCCGCAGGCAACACCCATAACTACAAGAATCCACCCTCCCCCCTATCTGTTTAGAATATTATATTAAGCAATTTGGAGAAAATTATGAATAATAAATTTGCATCTTTCAATGAATTTTTAGCAACACAAAGCGTACAGGTTCCAATCCTGTCGTTTTTATTAAATCTTATTCTTGCGGCAATTTTAGGTTATTTGTTAAGTAAAATTTATGTAAAATATGGCAAAGCCCTTTCAAACAGAAAACGGTTTTCTTCTATTTTTGTGATATTGGCAATGACAACAATGGTCATTATCACTATCGTTAAATCGTCGCTTGCTTTATCCCTTGGGCTTGTTGGTGCATTATCCATTGTCAGATTTCGTGCTGCCATAAAGGACCCTGAAGAGTTAGCCTATCTGTTCTTAACGATAGGCATCGGCCTTGGTCTCGGTGCCGATCAGGTCGCTATAACTCTCATAGGCTTTTGTACTATTATCTGTGTGATCTGGCTAAATAAAACAAAGAAGACCACATCAGATTTTTATAATCTTTTTTTGACCATTTCTTCCCAAAAAGCAAGTTCTGTTGATTTTTCTATTATTATGAATATCCTGAAAAAACATTGTGAAGGTTTAAGTTTGAGAAGGCTGGATGAAAGTGGGGAAAACATTGAAGCAACCTATGTCATTGACATCGATTCTTTTGAACGGTTTGAACAGTGCAGAACTGATATTCATAAATATAGCCCGGACATAAATATTACCTTTTTGGATAATAGAGGAATTGACTGAAGACAGTCCAGTTAATATTTTATAAAAAATGAAAATTCAACTCAGTAATTCAAAGAATAGAAGTTCTGGTGGTATCCTGAAGAAAATTATTCAGAAGACTACACACTTAAGTGGAGCCGCTCTTCTGTTCGCAGCAATATTATTTTCTTTTTACATGGGCGGGATTGCGCACAAAGAAGGGTTTTTCGGTCAGGTATTAAAGCCAGCCATTGAAACAAATATTCGTATTCCCTATCGCTATTTGCGTAGCCTGCTCACTATACCTGAGCAATTGTCCCTTGATATTAAACATCTTGATTACCAGAAACTTGCATTTAAAAGGGAACAGGCTCTGAAAACCGGAGTGCTGCATTCCTCCAAAGAGGATTTTGTGTCGGCAAAAATCCGTTGGAATAATACAACTACTAACGTTGCAGTCAGGTTAAAAGGAGATTTGGAAGATCATTGGGCTGATAAATCCAAATGGTCCTTTCGGGTGAAGACCAAAAAGAAGAAAACTATTTTAGGGATGCGGGAATTTTCTCTTCAGCATCCGAAAACCAGAGGATTTTTTAATGATTGGTTCCTGCATAAATTGTTGAACCATTTAGGTGATTTTATCGTTCTCCGGTATGAATTTGTTCAATTGTCCGTCAATGGCAAAGATCTTGGTATTTATTTGTTGGAGGAACATTTTGATGACAAACTCCTGGTGAATAATAATTATGTAAAAGCACCTATCATTAGAATCAAAGACCATTTATTATGGTATGGAATTGATCCAAAATTCGGTTTTACAAAGTCACACCTCAACGAACATTACACCATATCACCCATTGATGCCTTTAATACAGGACAAATCAGTAGAGATAAAGTACAGCGCACCTATTTCAATCAGGCAAAAAATCTACTCGAGTCTTTTCGGTTGGGCCGACTCTCCACCCATGAAGTTTTTGATGTAAAAAAAATGGCACAATTGTTTGCAGTAATCGATTTGTTGGGTTACCACCATTCTACTGCCTACTCAAATATTCGTTTTTATTATAATCCGGTGACATCCCTTCTTGACCCTATTGGCTATGACAATACTTTTATAATGAAAGCCGAGAACATTGAGGGGGAGGGAAAAGAAATACGATCTAAAGCATCGAAAAAGGTTGTGTTTAGTGACTATGAAAGTGAACAATTATGGTACAATAGAGTTTTCGAGGATGAGGTCTTCGTAAAACATTATATCAGTCAATTAGAGAATATTGGCAAAAAAAGCTTCCTCGATACTTTCTTTTCCAAGGTAAATGGGGAATATGAAACCGCATTAAATCTCTTGTATAGAACCTTTCCTGGCTATAATTTTAAATATCGCCAAACGCTTTACAATAACCAAGAATATATTAGAACAGTCTTAAACCCAATAGAGGCTGTTCAAGCGTATTATCACGCTGTTGACATAAAAAATCATCTTGTTTCTTTAGAACTCGGTAATATTCAATCTCTACCAATCGAAATCAGTGGCGTGTCCGGCCCGAATGGTTTTTTTGCCAAAGTTGACACAAAAACTATTTTGCAGCCAAAACAAAAATTACGATTTATACGATTTCAGGAAGTAACTTTTCAACTGCCTGTTACCTTTGAGTGGAATTTCGAATCTTCTCAAGAGATGTCCATTGTCTATAGTACTCTGGGCAGCAGTAAAAAATTTCAGACAAAGATAAACCCGTGGAGTCATTTGGATAGCAATAAAGTTTTGACTAATGTCGGTCAGGTTGATTTAACCTATACTGCATATCCATTTTTTAAAGAGAATTTATCTGATAAAACAATTACCATCGAACCGGGGAACTGGGTTCTTGACAGATCAATAAAGATTCCTGAAGGATTTGTAGTTATCTGCAATAATGGTACAAGTTTGAACCTCATTAATTCAACTCGAATCATATCCTATTCGCCGCTCAATTTTCAAGGTACAGAAGAACAACCTATTATCATAACTTCAACAGACAAGACAGGGCAAGGAATTTTTGTTCTGGGGGCAGCCATAAAATCTAAACTCACGCATGTCATTTTTCGTGATTTGACGTCACCCCCTGTTGATACATCCCCTGTTATTGCAAGTCCCTTGACTTTTTATGAAACTTCAGTTGATCTGAATCAGTGTTCTTTTGAAGATTGCCTGCCCGGCTTTGCGGTCAGTTTAGTAAGATCTGATTTCCATATAGGGAAAACGGCATTTTTTATGTGTGGCAATGCTATTAAAGTTTATAATAGCAATGGATCAATTTCCAATCTGCTTGTCGACCAGTGTATGCAATATGGGATTAAGTCTGTCAGCTCGACTATTCTGGCAGATGAAATCTCATTTAAAAATATCAAAGGTATTGCCCTTGAAAGCAGTGCCGGTAGTCTTGTCAGGCTTAAACAGGGTTATTTCGATAAATCAGATATTTGTATTTCAGTAAATGATGGTTCTCGCCTGGATGCACATGGTATAACCTTTTCTGCTTCCAATGTTGGTGTCATTGTCCATAAAAAAATACCAGACTCCGAACAGGGTGGCCAAGCTATCCTCACAGGTGTTGATTTTGTTGATGTCAAGGAAAGGTTTGAGTTGGATAAAACTTCTTCTCTAACAATTGACAATATACCAATGGCATCGAATACAAGCGATGTCCGTATTGGCAATGAGACCAGATAATATCCCATGAGTTTCTACAATTTGCTAAATATAAATGACTGGCGGTATGAAAAAAAATTTGCCATTTCCAGTTCGACTAAACATGAGGTTGAAACCGTTGTAAAACTCCATCCTGCTATTTTTCGAAAAATTTTTTATGAGCGCCAAGTGAACAATCTTTATTTTGATACCCTTGCAATGAATAACTATAATGATAATGTCATTGGAACAGGTGAGAGACTTAAGGTTAGAATCAGGTGGTATGGCGATACGTTCGGCAGAATAGAAAATCCTGTGCTTGAAATAAAATGTAAAAACGGTCATTTGGGTGGGAAAAAAAGAATCCCACTGCAACCATTTGAACTTGATGAAAATACAGGCAAAAATGATTTTTATTCTCTCTTTAGTAGTTCGCTGGACGAATCCTCGGCAATTAAGCAGTGCATATTGTCATTGAAGTGTTCATTGTTGAATAACTATACAAGGAGTTATTTTCTCTCCGCGGACAGAAAGTTCAGGACAACAATTGACTCTAACTTGAGCTATTATCGATTTTTTTATAATAGTAATAAATTTTTGTATGGATATAACGACAGATTTAATATCGTCCTTGAATTAAAATATGATGGGGAGGATGATAGATTTGCTGATCAAGTAACGAGCATATTCCCTTACCTCATAACTAAAAGCTCAAAATATATTAAAGGGATTGATTGTTTGTATGCATAGGCTTTGGATCGGATTCTCTTATTAAATTATGAAAAAAGATACTATAGATAATTTTAAATTTCCTTTTTTCAATATCAGAGATGTGAATTTCGGAATTGTATTAATTTCCATTTATTTTTTACTGGAATTTGGCTCTTTTCATGGTCTACACCCATTAACAAAACAATTGAACTTGCCGTTCCTTACAGCTTCTCTAACTATGCTTTATGCATTTTTATTGGTTGTAAAAGGTGATGTTGATTTCAAGTCAAAGACTACACTTTATTTCACAATATTTTGGATATTTATTATTTTATATACTCTGGCTGCTACGAAGGGCAAATTAGTTAAAGAAGATTTGATCAAGCATTCGATTATTTATTGGAGTAATTATATAGTTATTATCTGTTCAGTTAAAAAAAAATCGCAATTTATTCTTCTTCTTGACGTCTGGCTTGTATCAGTATTGTTAAGTTGCTACCATGCATCTATGCAGGGAGGGCTTATTTGGGGGAATAGATGGTTGAAAGACGAAAACCATATTTCTTTAGTCGCGGCAACAGCACTTCCTTTTGCTATGATGTTTTTTGTGGTTCATAAGTCAAAGATTAAAAAATTCTGCTATGTGCTTTGTCTATTTGGATATGTCACTGCAAATGTAATAGCTCATTCGAGAGGAGGAACATTGAGCCTTGGATTAGCCTTGTTCCTTTGTTTTGTATTAATGAAGCATAAAATACGAAATGCCATAATTATCATTGCTCTTATAATAGTTGGTCTCAGTTATGCTCCACCGGATTTCCATGAAGAAATGGCAACTTTACAGCAGGGAACAGAGGAGTCTACTGCATCTGATCGGATTTATCTTTGGGGGATAGCCATGGAAATGTTTTATGATCACCCGTTAGTTGGGGTAGGACCTCTTAACTATCCAATTTTCTTTAGTTCTTACGACAAGGGAACACGCTATGAATATATGTCAAACAGGGTTGCTCATTCAACTCCGCTACAATACCTTGCAGAAACAGGAGTAGTTGGCCTGTTGTTTTTTTTGAGTTTTCAGGTCCCCCTCTGGCAAAATTGGCGAGCTGTTGTTTGGGCACGTAAACCAAAAATTCCCACTTATTTTGTTTTGATTGCACACGCCTGTTTTATATCTCAAATCTCATTCCATTTTGGATCTTTATTCCTTACGTTACTTCCTTACCCGTTTTATTGGTGTCTTGTCCCTTTTAGTGAAACCTGGAAAAATATTTGTGAGAAAGGGATTGCCGAGGGTGGTAATGAGTAATTTTATAAGTATTTGTCATGTGGTTAGCGGTGATCTGTGGGGAGGTGCTGAAGCTCAAGTTTATCAGTTAGTGAAGCACACAATTGAGAAGGATAATTGCAAAGTATGTGTTATTACGCTCAATAAAGGTGTCCTTTTTGATAAATTATGTGATTTGTCTATTTCAGTTGTTGCGATTGAAGAAAATAAGAGACATCTGTGGGAAATGATAGCGGAAATGCGATCATTTTTCAAAAAAAACAGTGTTCATCTGATTCATTGCCATGGCTTCAAAGAAAATTTTCTTGCAGGAATTGCGGGTAAGATGTCTGGAAAACTAGTTACGACTCGAACTCATCATGGTAGAGGTGTCGTTAGAGGATCTTTTCCGAAGGTTTTTGTTGAAAAACTCAATGCTTGTTTTTTAACTGACAAAATGATCGCAGTTTCGCATGAATTGAAAACTTTTTTAACTGAAAACGGTTTTTCATCTAGCAAAATTAAGGTTATTCATAATGGCATTGATTGTGAAAATTTGTCTGTATCAAAAGATAGAAATGTAATTAGAGAGGAACTTTTAATTCCATCAGATTCCTTTGTTATTGGAACAGCCAGCCGTATAGAGTTGGAAAAAGGGTATGAATATTTATTGTCGGCTGTAAAAAAATTGATAGATGAAGGACTACCCATTGTTTTTGTAATAGTAGGGACAGGGAATCTAAAACAAAAATATCAACAAATGGCCAAAGAAATGAATATTTCAGAATTTATTATTTTTGTTGGCTTTCAAGAGAATGTTTGTAATTATTTAAATATTTTTGATGTTTTTGTTATGATGTCTTTGCATGAAGGTTTGCCGCTTACTTTGCTTGAAGTAATGTGTATGGGGAAACCGGTAGTTTGCAGTGCAGTTGGTGGGATACCAGAGATTGTCGAATCAAATTTTAGCGGAATCCTTGTACCTTCTAAGGACTATGAGGCCTGTGCTGAAGCATGTAAAAAAATTTTAAATTATAATGATTTTAAAGTGCGTATTGAAGAAAATGCTTGTAACCATATTAAAACAAATTTTTCTTCCACAAAAACTGCTGAAAGTACTATTCAATTATATAAAAAAATTTTGGAGAGATAAATAAGAAATGAATATTTTATATATTTGGGATGCTGATTATCCTTGGGATATTCGTGTTGATAAGATAACCTCAAGCCTCCGTAGTGTGGGATATAACGTGCATATTGCCGCAAGAAATTTGAAAGGACTACCTAAAAAAAATGAAGTAAACGGTATTTTTATCCATCGCTTACGATCATATGAGAATCAACGTATCAATTATTTTTTATCATTTCCATTTTTTTTTAATCCTTTTTGGCTTAGATTATTGAATAAAATTGTAAAAGAGAATGCTATAGAATTAATTATTGTACGCGATTTACCTTTAGCTCCAGCTGGTATTATTATAGCCAAAATATTTTCACTGCCAGTTATTTTTGATATGGCTGAAAATTATGTTGCTTTTTTAAAAGAGATGCGCATGCATTCAAAAATTATTGGTTTAAACTTGTTAGTCCGCAATCCATTTTTAGCTAAATTGGTTGAAATATATGTTTTTGCAAATACTGACCATTCCTTTGTTGTGGTAGAAGAAGCTAAGAATATTTTAATTAATGCTGGTGTTAATATTAACAGGATTTCCATTGTGAGTAATACTCCATTAATGTCCCTGCTTGAAAATCATGAGAAGATTCATATTGATAATGTGCATGGTGAATTAATACGTAACAGATATTCTGCAATCTATGCAGGGGGGCTTCAAAAAGGACGTGGTTTACAAACTGTGTTTGAGGCAATGCCAGCAATAATAGAAAAGATTCCTGATTTTCTGTTTGTAATTATTGGTGATGGTTATTCAGTTGACTTCTTTAAAGAAATGGTTCAAAAAAAAGGTATTGAGGGATATGTGTTATGGGTTGGTTGGGTTGAACATAACGACCTGTATGCATATATCAAAGATTCCAAAATTGGATTAATCCCTCATTTTGTGAGTGAACATGTTAATACCACAATACCAAATAAATTATTTGATTATATGGCAATGGAATTACCTGTTATTGTTACAGATGCTGTACCTCTGGCGAGAATTGTTCAGGAGGAAAAATGTGGTTTTTCATATAAGTCTGGTGACTCCTCAGATTTACAACGTGCGATTGTCAAGTTGCATGGTGCTGAGTTATCGTTTGGAATGAATGGGAAAAGGGCAATCAAGAGAAAGTACAATTGGGAAAGAGATGAAAAGGAATTACTGTGTGCTATCAAGCTTTTTGAAAAAAATAAAAGCAGCTAAATTTACTCCAATATTGTATAAAACTTTTCGAGATTCATTTCTGTTTTAGGTTGATTTCGAAGCATAAATATTTCAGTAGTCATATAATCAGCATTTAGGGAAAAGTTTTAATTATTATGAAAAAAATGATAGATAAAAAAAAAGAAATAACAGCATTTTTTGATGAAGATGGCAAAGACTATATAAAATATAAATATAAAGCAGGCCTAAGAACCTATATGTCGGTAAGGCACGAGAATATGCTGGATACTATTGATGAATTTGTTTTAAAGAATGGTTTAGAGAACTTTTTAGTTTTAGATGCCGGTTGTGGGCCTGGATTATTTTTATGCGATTTAATCAAACGTGGTTTTAAGGTGATTGGATTAGATAGGTCAGAAGGTATGCTCAAAATAGCAAAAGGAAATAACAATTCACTTGATAGTCATCATTGTTTTAAACTCATAAAAGGAGATATTGAAAAATTACCATTTAAATCAGGAACATTTAATTTGGTTTGTTCAGCTGGAGTTATTGAATATTTAAATTATGATAGTAAAGTTTTATCAGAATTTAGACGTATTATTAAAGATGATGGGTTTTTATTAATTTCTGTAACAAATAAGTACGCGTATAACCTCATTTTCGATAGTATATTAGAATTTTTTAAAAATACTCAGTTTTTTTTTGAGATGTTGACATACATTAAGGTTAATTTGTTTGGGCTCGGCAGAATAAAACGGCGGCATTTTATTATCAGAAAACATCATCCTTTAAAATTTAAAAAAGAAATGGAGCATAATAGTTTTAGAATAGTTCATAAAAGATTCTTTTTTTTAAATCTTTTTCCTTATCCATTTTATATGTTAGCTCGCAGGCTTAACGATCAAATTAGTCTTAAATGGGATAAACTTATACTATCGAAACGGTTTTTTTTTGGAGAAGGATTTATGGTACTTGCTAAAAAAATAAATAAAAAATGATTTGCTATCAATCTCTCTTGCAATTTATAAACGCAAAATCGTATTTCATTTCATATAATTTTACCATATATTTTGTTATCAAAAGCTTGGAAGTTCTAAATGAATTAATCAAAGATATTTATGAACTAAAACCATTTCCAGGTAATTCCAGAATCAGTAAGTTTTTAGGGAGGAGAATTATGATTCAAAAAAAAAAATGGAGAATCGCTTTTATTATGGCTTTATTTCATATGGGGATAACTTCCAATCTTCTCGCAGCAACTATTTATATCGATAATAAGTTAGATGTGAGTTGTTCGGGCAGCTATTCTGTCGGAGCTCGTGCTTGCAACGGTTCCGATGGTGCGGCATATAATACTATCCAGGAAGCCATTAATAATTGTTCTGTTGGTGATGTTATCTATATGCGTGGTGGTACGTACAATGAGATTGCTATTGATATCCCAGAATCAAAAAATGGTTCAGCATGGACTTCTGGTAATTATACTACTTTAGGAAGCTATCCTGGAGAATGGGCAATAGTTGATGGAGCTGGATTGAACACAAACGCAAAGTGGTATTTTCAAGCCATCTTTACACACCCAACGGGTTACGGTACTGGCGAGTCTAATAATTATACCGCCTATTGGGTATTTGAACGATTTGAAGTTACTGGCGGTCGTGTGGGATTTTTCCTCAAGGCAGACAATATTAAGTGGCGATATATGTATATCCATGACAATGGAAGGAGTAGAGGTGTTACTGATACTTTAGTTGCCGGAATATTATCTGTCTGTCCTCGTTATTCAACAATAGAGTATTGTTATTTTAAAGATAATATTCAATCTCCTGTATCTGATATGAACAACAGTAATATTTTATTTGATTCTGATTATAAAGATGGGGTAGGCAATGGAAATGCTTTTAATATAAATGCTGCAACTCATCACAATGTTGTAAGATATAATTATCTGGTTGGGTCGAGAATTTCTATAAGGCAGAAAGAACAACAGAGATTCGGTTATAATGATAGAAATCCAAACGAAATGACCTATAAAGAATTTGGAGATAAGTGGCATCATAATATTATTTTGGATGCATCAGAGAGTATCGGTGCATCACAGGATTTTATTCAAATATATAATAATATAACTGATTCAACTATTAATTTTGGTAGGAGATCTGGGTCAACAGGAGATATCCCTCAAATTTATAATGGGGTTATCTACAATAACACAGTAAAACGAGATGCAACCGATAGCTCATATGGAAGTTATACTACCTCGGGGGGGTATGATCCAGATTTCAATAATTATTATGATAATGGAGCACAAAAAATAATTCACGAGCATGTATGGTTTTTAAATAATATTGCCGCTAATAATTCATCAAGTTATCATGATGAGCCATTTTCTTTTCATTGGAATATCCCTGAAAACTCTAATATGCCAAGTCAAAACAATGCTAATTTGATTGTGAAAAATAATCTAATATATAATAACAAAAACAAGAATGAATTTGTGATAGGACATAATAATGATTCATCATACTCTGGTTGTGATTATCAATACCAGACGGTTCCCTCTATTAATTCATGTTTTTCGGCGTGGACAGGTGATGCTCAGGTAATAAATTGGAGTAGTTCTATGTTTGGTCTTTTTATGGGCTCAACTGGATCTGCTCAATATGCGATCAACACTGATTTCTCGCTTGGTGGCACTAAGTTAGCCGGAACAGTTGGTATCGGGATATCTCATCCGTACTTGTCAAAAGTTATGCCAATATATGTTGGGGCAGTTTCTCCTAATGACAACTTTTGGGTAGAAAGTATATTACAAAATGTATCCTCAATTGCTTGGCTTAAAGAACAGGGAGATGGTGACCCAAGTTGGATAGAAGGTTCTGGTCAGGTATCCTCTGTCCCGTCAAAGATTCAAGACTTTCAAATAGAGACTGGACAATAACGAAGCATATGTATATCGTTTTTAGTCAAGTATTATTGCGATTAAGCAATAAACTCTCATTGTTTGACAACCTTGTAAAAGATCTATCTTGTCAATTTTTTATATCTTCTCTTTGCCTGCAAAAGACAAAAAAATTCAAAAGCTAAACTCCTTGAAGCCATCAATTCTATTCAAAAAAATTATCTCGTCACTCCTTTTCCATTCCGGCGTTGTTGACAAAAAAATACGTCAATTTTGTGCAAAGGATTTTTTTATTATTCTGATGTACCATCGGGTTGTTCCGGCAGATAAGTTAATTCAAGTCGGCATGTATGTGAGTCCTGCAACATTTGAAAGTCATCTTGTCTTTCTTAAAAAATATTTTAATATTATTACTTTAAACTGTTTAGTTGAAAAGAATGGCTTGGACAGGATTGTCAAGAATGGTAAACCACTATGCATATTGACTTTTGATGATGGATGGAAAGATTTCTATGATTATGCATTTCCTCTTTTAGTGAAATATCAGCAACCGGCAACAATTTTTTTACCAACAGAATTTATTGGCACCAGAAAGCAATTTTGGACTGATGCTTTTGCCTACCTTCTTTTACATCGGCAGGCAACTGCTCTGGAAAAATTATCTGACCCTGATATTTTGACAATTGCAGAATATTTGGACAGCTTACGCGGTTCTTTTGATAACCAGCTTGAAACCGGCATTGAGTATTTAAAAGGATATCCTTTAAGCACAATAGAGAAAGTATTAGTCGGGCTGTCTGAAATTTGGCACGTTGATCTTGATGGGCAAGATCGGAATTTTTTAAACTGGGCAGAAATAGATGAAATGATTGAGTCTGGTTTGATATCTTTTGGATCGCACACTGTCAGCCATCAAATATTAACAACGTTGGACAATTTGAGGATTAAAAAGGAATTAATTGATTCTCGAAAGAAACTTTTGAAAAAAAATGTATTTGCTAATTCATGTATCTCCTTTTGTTATCCGAATGGAAATTATACAAAAGAAATTGCTGATATGGTTCGTCTAACCGGGTACCAGTTGGCGGTGACTACGAGAAAGGGCTGGAACCATGCAGATGCCGATAAGTTTACTTTGAAGCGGATCGGTATCCATGAAGATATGACTTCAACAACAGCACTTTTTGCCTGTCGAGTAGCTGGTTTGATTTAGCGAGGATTTTGGATATATGAAAAATAAACGTATACTTTGTGTTGTTGGAACACGGCCAGAAGCTATAAAAATGGCTCCGGTCATTCTTGCCTTGCAAAAACAGGAATGGGCCGATGTTAAGGTTCTTGCTACTGCTCAACATCGGCAAATGTTAGACCAGGTCTTATCTGTTTTTGGTATTGCTCTGGATTATGATCTTGACATCATGCAGTCGAACCAGGGATTGACAGAGTTGACAACCAGGTTGTTAGTTGCTTTGGATAAGGTGTTGGAAAAAGCATCTCCCGATATGGTTTTGGGTCAGGGTGATACAACAACTGTCATGACAACTTCATTGGCCTGTTTTTATCGAAAGATTGCATTTGGTCATGTGGAAGCCGGCTTGCGAACCAATGATATTTACAATCCTTTTCCTGAAGAGATGAACCGGGTTGTGGTTAGCCATTTATCTGCCTTGCATTTTGCTCCTACAAAGTCAGCAAGAGATAATCTGTTGCGGGAAAATATTTCTGAAGGTCACATTTATGTGACTGGGAATACGGTAATTGATGCCCTTCTGGCAACAGCCCGGAAAGATTTTGAAATTGGAATAGATCTGGATTCTGCAAAACAATTGATCTTGCTCACTTCCCATCGTCGTGAAAATTTTGGCGCACCAATGCGGGATGCATTTACTGCTATACTGGAGCTGGTAGAACGAAATGATACAATAGAAGTGCTTTATCCGGTACATCCAAATCCCAACGTTACCAAGCCTGCTCATGAAATTCTGGGCGTTCATTCTCGTATCCATTTGGTTGAGCCGCTTGGTTATACCCAGTTTGTGCAGGCGATGAAACAGGCGTATTTGATAATTTCTGATTCCGGTGGCGTACAGGAAGAAGCCCCGGCTTTAGGGAAGCCTGTCCTGGTTTTAAGAGAAGAAACTGAACGTCCTGAAGCTGTTGATGCAGGCGTTGTTCGTCTTGTTGGTACGAATAAGACGCTTATTATATCTGAAGCAGAAAAGTTGTTGTTCGATAAAGAGTATTATAAGTCAATGGCTCTCGGGATTTCCCCCTATGGCGATGGTAAGGCAGCAGATCGTATTGTGTCGATTTTGAAAAAGTGGCTTTTGTGAGAGGTTATAGGAGTTGGTCCCGCAATTGGTGTGGAGTTTTCAAATGATTATTTCAAAAACATTTTTTTTCTTGTCTCTATTCGTTGTATTCTATGCATATTTTGGTTATCCATTGTCTCTCCTTTCTCTTCAGATAATTAGTCGAAAAAAACAAAGACAGAGTTGGATATCTCCGACTGTTACCCTTATAATTACAGCTTATAATGAAGGAAAGCGGATTGGAGAGAAGTTAGAAAACTCGCTCAAGCTTGAATATCCATCTGAAAAATTGCAGATTATGGTTGCTTCAGATGGGTCCACGGATCAGACAAATGAAATTGTTCAATCCTATGCTGATAAAGGGGTGGAATTACTGGAAGTAAAAAATCGAGGCGGTAAGGAAAATGCCCAGAAGGTTGCTGTTTCCAATGCCAGGGGGGAGATTATTGTATTTTCTGATATTGCAACTATTTTGGAATCTCAAGGGCTAATAGAAATTGTTTCAAACTTTGCCGACCCCACAGTAGGGTGCGTGAGTAGCGAGGATAGGTTGATAGGACAGGATGGCAAGCCTTCCGGAGAAGGATTTTATGTGCGATATGAGATGTGGTTAAGGCGTTTGGAATCTCGGGTAAATTCAATTGTCGGTCTTAGCGGATCATTTTTTGCTGCCAGGAAAGAGGTGTGTCAGGATTTTTCTGGGGATGTGCAGAGTGATTTCCGGACTCTTCTCAGCAGTATGAAACTGGGGCTGCGCGGCGTAAGCGATCCAAAGGCAATTGGCAGCTACTTGAATCTTGCTGATGAGAAGCAAGAGTTTGAACGTAAAGTGCGAACAGTGCTTCGAGGGCTGACTGTTTTTTTTAAGCATCTTGAATTTTTGAATGTTTTTCAATATGGCTTGTTTTCATACCAATTTTTCTGTCATAAGGTGCTTCGCTGGTTAGTGCCTTTTTTTCTTATTGCTGCTCTGGTAAGTAATATTATCCTGGCTTTTACAGCTGGATTTTTTTTATTTCTGCTTGTTGGGCAATTTGTTTTTTATGGGATTGGTGTTTATGATTGGCTTACACAGTCATTAAGCGGTATCTTAAAAATACCAATGTTTTTTTTGGTTGTCAATGTTGCCATTGCAGTTGCCTGGTGGCAGTATCTTACCGGAAGACGTGTGGTAGTTTGGGAACCTTCAGTAAGATAATGTGGTAGTGCAAAGGTTTCATTTCATCACGCTAATGACTCTTACGTGTTCGCCATCATCATAAAATTGAATGTTTTGATAGTCATCAGCCTTTTTAAACAATCGCTTCACTAACTTTTCCTGGCCTTGTCCAATTTCAAAAATAAGAATCCCGTCTTTTTTTAAATAGGGGAGGGAGTCTTTTATAAGTCTTTTGTAAAAATTAATACCAAAAGCACCACCATCAAATGCTTCTTTAGGTTCATGGTCAATTATTTCTGATTCCATTTTACTTAGAGATGTTGTTGGTATATAGGGTGGATTGCAAACTATTATGTCAATATTCCCATCATAGCCTTGCCCTTTAAAAGGGGCAAACAGGTCGCCGACAAGCAGCTTAACTCGATCTTCCAGTTGGAATTTAGCAACATTTTTTTTAGCTACCAGAATCGTGCTTTCATTCAAATCAGAAGCGATTACATTGGTTCGAACGTCATTTAATGCTATTGAAATGGCAATACTCCCGCAGCCAGTCCCCATATCAACAACATTTACATGTTCTTTATCAGTAAAGCCTTTGATAAAACTAAGGGCTTTACTAACGAGAAGTTCTGTTTCATCTCTGGGTATAAGAGCACCAGTCTCGCAATGAAAAAGGTTGCCATAAAAACTGCCCATACCCAGGATGTATTCTACCGGTACGTTATTGCTGCGCTGGCTTATCAATGAATGAATGTTTTCCTCATTTTTTAAAATAGCTGATAAATCAAGCCTGCTTATTGATTTGTTTGATAAGACATCAAAAACACGTAAAGTTTCATATAATGAATCATCACAATTTGATTTTTTAAAAAATTCTATGATTTTGTAAAAATCAGTAAATATTATTTAATGGCCTCGCTATTTGGCGTTACAAACATTTTCATATAGTTAGCAGAAATAGTCTTTTTATCAATCTTACCACTTGTTGATTTTGGGAACTCTTTATAAAACTCAATAAATTTGGGAATCATAAAAGGTTCAAGGTTTTGAGTGCTGTATTTTTTTATGTCTTTTCCAGAAATTTTTTTACCCTTTTCAAGAACCACGGCTGCAACGATTGATTGCCCAAAGATTTCGTCTGGGATTCCAAATACTGAAATCTCAGAAATTCCATCCATGGAATGAAGCACGGACTCTATCTCTTTTGGACTTACCCTTTCCCCTTTAGTTTTAATCATGTCGTCTTTTCTTGACACAAAATAAAGATATCCCTCAGCATCTTTTCTAAAAAGATCCCCGGAATAAAGGAGTGTTTCCCCTTTATACCTTCCAGGTCTGAAGACCTTTGCAGTTGTTTCCGGGTCCTTCCAATATCCCTGCATTACATTAGCACCACGAATAACCAACTCTCCTATAACATCCGGTCCAACTTCATTACCATCCTCATCAACAACAAAAACCTCTTCATTGGGCATGGCTATCCCGACAGAATCCTTTTTCCGGTCGATATCTTTTGGCGGTAAATAAGAAACCCGCTTGCATTCTGTTAAACCATACATTGAGTATACTTTGGCCATTGGAAAAAGCTTTTGTAACTTTTCGATATATGTAAATGGCAGGGCAGCAGCAGTATTTGATATAAATCTTAAAGATGAAAAATCAAATTTTGATAAAGTGTCAATTTTAAATAACAGTGCAGCCATGGTAGGAACTATGGGAAATCCTGTTATTTTTTCAGTAGCAATCTTTTCAATTATTCGGTATGGGAATGCAAATGATTTTTCTATAATCATGGTTGCACCACATAAAAAAGTCATAAAAATCTGATACAAACCATAATCAAATGAAAAAGGCAGCACATTCATAATGATATCTTTATCATTTATTTCAAGGTATTGGGATATACTTCTGGTGGCTGATAAAACATTGTAGTGGGATGACATTACGCCTTTTGGATCACCGGTTGAGCCTGATGTATAAATTATATTGGACAGATCAATGTCAATGGGTCCTGAATTTATCTTGGGATTGGGTTTTGAATTTTCCTTAAAAATAGATTCCCAAAAGGATTCTGCTTTTTCATCCTTTGCTTCGCCTAAGCCAATGGGTTTCCCTTCTGAAGCACACCAGATAATATGTTTAAGCTCATCTGTGTTTTTTAGAGAGTTTTTTACAATCCTGAATTTATTTGCGTTGGTAATAAGAAAAGAAGCACCAGAATTTTTTAAAATATAATTTAGTTTTGTTGGTTTCATGGACGCGCTGAGCATAACAAAGGTTGCCCCTGCTTTTAATACACCAAAAAGTGCTATAACAGACTCAACAGAATTGTCTATAAAAATTGCAACTCTATCGTGCCGTTTAATACCTGCTTTAATTAAATACGATGAAAATTTTGCAGCTTTGTTATTAATTTCTTTATAACAAAGACGTTCATCATTGCAAACCAAAGCAATTTTATCAGGATATTTTTGTGCACTATTTTCTAAAACAGTATTAACAAGCATAATATTTCTTTTATTTTAATTACCTTGCATGATTGCAATAGTTTTAAGAAACTGAAGAATCATAAAGTTTTTAGTAGTTTGCTGATAAATTGTTCCAGATTGTTTAAAGAATCCAGGTTTTCAGGAACCAAATCTTCATCATCTATCTGGATATTGAATTCTTCTTCAAGGAATTCAATTAACTCCAGCACGCCTGTGGAATCAATAATTCCTTCTTCTAAAAAAGATGTATCATCTTTTAAATCCGTGTCTTCCCCAAATAAAAAATTTTCTATCATAAATTTTCTGATTGTTTCTTTTGTCGTATCCATCAACCCAGTTTCTCCTCTGCATAAGTTACCATTTCAGCGTTTTGTTCCGTATAAATTTTAATCAATCCCTCATCCCGGCTCATAATACCCTGTCTTACCATATTGGCGATTTCCCAGACATAGGGGTGAAATCCATGGCGATCAATATGGATTTTATTTGCAAAAGCATTGATCAGACAATTGGATGAATTGGTATCAGTATCTTTTGGTGCCTGCCAGCCAATGGTTTTGAGTTCCTGTTTAATTTTATCTTCATCATAATCAAAAAAAGCCAACGGATGAATATTATAGGGGAAAATATCCTTAAATTTTTCAAAGTATGTTTCAGGAATAAAATAGGAGTTTAATCTGGTTAATAATTCGAGCGGGTATGCTTTTTTTAAAGCATCCTGGTTTGGTTTGATCAATAAAGGGTTTGTTTTTAGGATAGCCGATTGAATGGGTGCCTGGCCAGGTGACCAGCCAAATCCCACAAGGGGAATAGACATTTCAAGCGCTGTTTTTAAAACAATGTTTTTGACCATGCCGATACAGGCCGTGCAGATACTGGATGCCCGCAATAAGGTTGGTTTTGAAAAAATATCTTTTTGAGAGGTCAAAGAAAAGGTTTCATTTACAACAGACCATGGTGGTTTGACAATTATTGAATCCACTTTCAGTTTGTCAGTAACTTTTTTGATATTGTCAAATGCAACGGGCGATACAAAATGATTGTCAAAGGTCAGGGCAA
>JACKQG010000590.1_pt1 | contig 52607 bp, 47 predicted proteins | sample 8237621 | NCBI WGS metagenome assembly JACKQG01 (sample SAMN15677084, study PRJNA649215) | marine metagenome | biome: marine; feature: Black Sea; material: saline water; isolation source: suspended particulate matter (SPM) from the Black Sea western gyre | collected 2013-06-09/2013-06-10 | depth... | reverse complement strand
CCTTCAGCCGCCTCATGAACCTGGACGTGCTGAACCCGCTGTTCCTGGAGCACTGGGCCGATCGGCCCAAGATCGAGGGCTCCATCGAAGCCCAGCGGAGGGGGATAGTAGCCCTGCCGATGCTCGAGGCCGCCGAGGTGCTGGAGAGCGGGCACTTCGCGGCGCGCCACAGCTTTCCCGAGGTGGAGGTGGCCCCGGGCGTGTCAGGTCCGACGATGGCCGGTTTCGGTGAGATCGACGGCCTGCGGTGCGGTTACAACTTCCGGTCACCGGCGCTCGACGAACACGAGGCGGCGTTCAGCGGTTCGGGACCGGTCGGCCCCGTCGATCCGGCCGACCCCGCTCCCCTGCCGCTCGCCGGGCTGCGGGTCATCGACTTCGGGCACGGCGGTGTCGGCGTGGAGTGTGGCCGGATGCTCGCCGAGTACGGCGCCGATGTGGTCAAGGTCGAGAGCCGTACCTACCCGGACTTCATCCGCGTCGTCCTGGGAGGCGAGATGACGCCTGCCTTCGCCTCGTCGAGCCGAAGCAAGCGTGGCTTCGGGGCGAACCTCAAGCACCCGGAGGGGATCGCCGTCGTGCGCGAGCTGGTGCGGCATGCCGATGTCGTGATCGAGAACAACTCGACGGGCACGATGGCCGACCTGGGCCTCTCCTATGAGGACCTCACCGAGATCAACCCGGACCTGATAATGGTGAGCAGCCAACTCATGGGCAGTCGTGGTCCGTTCGCCGACTGGAGCGGCTACGGGCCGACCATCCAGAGCGTCGGTGGCCTGAGCTGGCTCTGGAACTTCGACGACGGCGATCCGCCGCCCGGCAGTCCGGCGATTCACCCCGACCATCTGGCTGGAAGGGTCTGCGCCCTGTTCGCCACCGCTGCGCTGTTCGCCCGGAATCGGGGGCGGGGCGGGGCACATGTCGAGATCGCCCAGGTCGAGGCGCTCATGGCGACCCTAGGCGACCTCTTCCTCGCCGAGGGGCTGGCACCCGGTTCGGTGCGGCCGATGGGCAACGACTCGCTTCGTGGGGCCCCCTGGGGCGTGTTCCCGTGTGCGGGCGAGGAGCGCTGGTGCGTCGTGTGTGTTCGCGACGACGCAGACTGGCGGTCGCTGCGCCGGGCGATGGGCGACCCGGACTGGGCCGACGATGAGCGCTTCGCTGCTGCCCTCGACAGACTGGCCTGTCGAGACGAGTTGAACGATGGGGTTGCTGGTTGGACGGCCACCCTCACAGCAACCGAGGTGGCCGATGCCTGCCAGGCACACGGCGTGCCGGCGGCCCCTGTGCTCACCGTTGCCGAACAGTTGGAGGACCCGCACCTCCAGGGGCGCGGCTTCTTCCCGGATATCGAACAGAAGCCGATCGGGACGATCACCCTCGACGGCCCCTGCTTCCGCGGCACGGTGATGGCCGATCCCTTCCTCGGGCCTGCGCCGGGTCTCGGTGAGCACACACGCAGCATCTGCATAGGGGACCTGGGCATGGATCCGGACGAGGTCGAGCGCCTCATCGGGTCGGGCGCCCTCGAGGTCGACCTCGCCGTCGAGTAGGACCCCCGGGTTCAGACAGGCGCTTCGACCCGACGGGCCACCACGGGGCGGGGAGGCAGGCTCGCATCCAGGTCATCGACCAGATCGTCTCGCAGCGCCCGCCGATCCGGGTCGTTCCACAGGTTGACCGCCTGCACGGGGTCCTCCGACAGGTCGAACAGTTCGCCTTCGGTGCCGTCGTGGCAGGTGCCCGCCTCGTACCGGGTGCAGAGCAGGCCGTAGCGGTAGATGCTCTGGAGGTGCACCTCCGTTCCGTCTGGATGGGTGCTGTCCCATTCGGTCAGGACGCTCTCCCTTCCCTGTGCGGCGGCTTCCGCTTCGTCCCGCGGGAGCGGTATGCCGTCCATCCACTCCGGGACTTCCAAGCCGGCGATCGCACAGAAGGTGGGCGCCAGGTCGAGCAGGCCCACGGGCGAGGCGACAACGGCGCCACCGGCAGGGTCACCCGCCGGTGAGGGCCTCCACAGCATCGGCAGGCGCATGAGCGCATCGACGTGGTAGGGGCCCTTGAACAGCAGGCCGTGGTCGCCCTGGAACTCGCCGTGGTCGGTCGTATAGAGCACGTCGAGGTCGTCGCCCCACCCCCGCTGCCCGATCCGGTCCAGGACACGGCCGAGGGCCTCGTCGATCAGCTCGTTTTCTATGTGGGCCATGGCGTTGACCTCGCGGACCTGATCGGCCGTGAGGGTTGCCGGCACCCAGTGGGCGGGTGCCTCGTAGTTCGAGACCAGGTCGCCGTCGTACCAGAGGCGCCAATGGGCGCCCTTGGCGTCGAGTCGTGCCTCGCGTTCACCCCGGTCCTGCGGGTAGCCCCCGGGCAGGTCCAGGTCTCTCCACGGCACCCGGTGCAGCTCGGACACGGGCGGGTCCCAGGGGTGGTGCGGGTCCGGGAAGCTCAGCCAGCAGAACCAGTCCTCGTCGTCGTCGAGGCCATCCAGCCAGGCGAGGGCCCGATCAGCGACCCAGTCGGTGTGGTAGAGGTCGCGGGGAACGGGGTTGTGGTGGACCTGCGGGGCACCCGAGTCGCCGCCCCCGGCGGTGTTCACCTCGAGGCTCATGTCGAGCACCGGGTAGAAGTCGAAGAGGTGCTCAGGGTGCTCGGCACGCATCCACCGGCCGTGGTGCAACAGGCCCACCGCCCCGTGTCCGGCGAACTCGAGGTGCTCGAATCCCCGGTGCGGTGCACCATCGAGGTCGGTTGTGCCGGACACCCCGATGCGGTTCTCCGCCTGGCGCAGGAACGGATCGAGGAACGGCTCGAAGTGGGCCTTGCCAAAGAGGCCGGTCCGCCAGCCTGCATCGAGAAGCACCTGGGCCACCGTCGGTGAGTCGGGCTCCAGGGGCACGCCGTTCATCCAGACACCGTGGTTGCGAACGTGTCGGCCGGTCACGATCGTCGCCCGGGAGGGCATGCAGACAACGTTCTGGGGATGGGCCCGCTCGTAGCGGACGCCCTCGGCGGCGAGCCGGTCGAGCACCGGGGTGCGGGCCACCTGCCCGCCGTTGCAACCCAGGGCGTCGTAGCGCTGCTGGTCGGTCGTGACGAACAGGATGCGCCTCGTCATGAGGCGGCCTCCCCGGGGTCCCAGCCCCGCGAGGTGGTGCCCGTCTCGAGCAGGGCCTTGAGCCCGATCAGGGCGTCGCGTATCGCTGCTCCGAGCACGTACGTCAGCGCCGTCGGCTCGAGTTCCTGGCCATAGACGACACGTGTGGCCCCCCCCACGTCTTCGACCTCGATGCTGCCGAGGTGGTGCTCGAACTGCATTGGCCCGGTGATGCGGTATTCGAAGCGGCGGCGCTCGTGGTCTATGCAGAGGATCTCCTCGAGGAGCATTCCGCCTGCAGCAGTGCCGATCGTACGCACGTTGCCGTCGACCGATGACGTCTTCATACCCGGAAACCACTCGGCCTGTCGCTCGGGGGCGGCGACCACCGCCCAAACCTCGTCGGCCGGTGCGTCGATCGTGATCTCCTCTGCGACGGTGACCATGCTCTCTCCTCCGGTCGGTCGGATCGTAGGTCTGCTGATGCCGCAGTGACCCCTCGGGCATAGGCTCCCGGGCGACGACAGGAGGGCTGCGATGTCGACAACCGGGGTGTCCGAGGTCTTCGACCCCGACCGTTGGGAGCCCGTCGCCGGGTTCGAACTGTCGGACATCACCTACCACCGTGGCCGCAGTGACGCCGACCGGGGGACGGTTCGCATCGCCTTCGACCGGCCGGAGGTGCGCAACGCATTCCGGCCCCGGACCGTCGACGAACTCTTCCGCACGCTCGACCACGCCCGCATGGCGACCGATGTCGGCACGATCCTGCTCACGGGCAACGGGCCGTCGCCCAGAGACGGCGGCTGGGCCTTCTGCTCGGGTGGAGACCAGCGCATCCGGGGCAGCGACGGGTACCGCTATGCCGAGGGCGAGACTGGCGAGAGCGTGGATCCGGCGCTCACGGGACGGCTCCACATCCTCGAGGTGCAGCGTCTCATCAGGTTCATGGGCAAGGTCGTGATCGCCGTGGTGCCCGGGTGGGCGGCCGGTGGAGGCCACAGCCTCCACGTCGTGTGCGACCTCACCCTGGCCAGCCGCGAGCACGCCCGCTTCAAGCAGACGGACGCCGACGTGGCCAGTTTCGACGGTGGCTTCGGCTCGGCCTACCTGGCCCGCCAGATCGGACAGAAGTTCGCCAGGGAGGTCTTCTTCCTGGGTCGGGAATACACGGCCGAGCAGGCCCACAACCTGGGCATGGTGAACGAGGTGGTCGACCACGCCGACCTCGAGGCGGTGGCGCTGGAGTGGGCGGCGGCGATCAACGCCAAGAGCCCCACTGCCCAACGGATGCTCAAGTTCGCCTTCAACATGATCGACGACGGGCTGATCGGTCAGCAGGTGTTCGCCGGTGAGGCCACGCGCCTCGCCTACGGCACCGACGAGGCGACCGAAGGGCGCGACGCATTCCTCGAGAAGCGCTCCCCCGACTGGTCGGACTTTCCACATCACTTCTGATCCAGCGCCGCGCCTCCTCGTCGTCTGGCACTCTGCCACGGGAGGAGCGGAGTCCCTGGTCGAGGCGATCCTCGAAGGGGCAACCGACCCTTCGATACAGGGCGTCGAGGTGGTTTCGCTCAAGGCCCTGGATGCCGGAGTCGACGACGTGCTGGCCGCCGATGGGCTCATTCTTGCAACGCCCGAGAACTTCGGGTACATGTCGGGAGCCTTGAAGCACTTCTTCGACACCGTCTACTACCCCTGCCTCGAACACACCCGGGGGCGACCGTACGGGCTGGCGGTGCGTGCCGGTGGCGGCGGGGACGGTGCGGTGGCGGCGGTGACCCCGCTTACCACCGGCCTGGGATGGAACGAGGTGGTGCCGCCGGTGATCGCCGCCGGTGAGCTCACCGAGAAACACCTGACGGCTGCAAGGGACCTGGGCGCCACCCTTGCAGCAGGGCTGGCAACCGGCCTCTGGTAGCCCTCGATCTCTCGTGGCCGGTGTCAGCGCCGAGGGCGGTCTCCCATGATGCTGGCGCGTTCCATGACCCGCGTCTGGGGCCAGTAGTCGGAGCACGCCAGGTGCTGGACCGCACGGTTGTCCCAGAAGGCCACCGAATCGGGTTCCCAGTGGAAGCGGCACTGGTATTCGGGGGTGTCGCTGAGACGGCAGAGCCGGTCGAGGCGGTCCAGCGACTCTTCGCGCGTCTGGCCGACGAAGCGGTCGACGAAGGTCCGGTTCACGTACAGGTGGCGGCGACCGGTGACATCGTGCGTGCAGACCGCCGGATGGATGACCTCCGGGTACAGGTCGCGCATCTCCGCCATGCGGTCCGGCGGCACGTTGCGGCCGAACGACGCCACGAAGTCGTGGACCACCTCGAGCGCATCGACCTCAACCTTCGTTTCAGGGGACAGCACCTCGTAGGCGGCGTACATGTCGGCGAAGAGAGTGTCGCCACCGACGTCGGGGACCTGGATCGCACGCAGGACGGTGGCCCTGGAAGGACACTCCCGCCAGGTCACATCGTGGTGCCACTGGTTCTCGTAGCCGGCGGTGACGGAGTCCTTGGCCAGGCGGACCAGCTCCGGCTGGTCGGTGTTGGAGGGGAAGAAGGGATGGACCTCCAACTCCCCGAAGTTGCGGGCGAAGTCAACGTGCTGGGCCGGGGTGAGGTGCTGGTCGCGTAAGAAGACCACCTTGTAGGCGGCCAGGGCAGCAGCAATCTCGGCGGTGGCGGCCTGCGGGAGTTGGCCCGTCAGGTCGATTCCCGTGAGTTCGGCGCCGATCGTGGCGCCCATCATGCGGGCATCGAAGTGCTCCCACGTGAGCGCCGAGAGTCGGGCGTTCTCGTCGGCAAGATGGGTTGCCGGTCCGATGTAGGTGGGGAAGTCGGTCCGGGGAAGACGCCTGAGCGGCAGGCCGCTGGTCGGATCCCCCTGGGCGACGATCTCGGTGGCGCTCATGGCCCGCAGGGTAGGTGCCGAACCGGCGGTTGGCGAAGCCCTGGTTGTGGTCGGCATCCATCTGGGCGAGAATCGTTCTCATCATGGATGTGGCAACAGGTGTCCTGCAGCTACGAGGGATCACGGTCAGCCGTGGCGGAAGGGTCGCCCTCGACTCGGTATCGGTCGCGTTCGGCCCGGGAACCTCCACGGCCATGGTCGGACCGAACGGATCTGGCAAGACGACCCTGCTCGAGGTACTGGCCGGACTCCTGCCCCCGGATGCCGGAGAGGTCCTGGCTCCTGCATCCTGCATCGCCCTCGTCACCCAGGACCACCATCACCGCTGGCTCCCCCTCACCGTCGCCGAGGTGGTGCGCATGGGCCGCTTCGGCCCCTCGCCGCTCCCCCGTCGGATGACCGCCGTCGACCGTGCGGCCGTCGACGACGCCGTCGGGCGACTCGAGGTCGGCGGCCTGCTCCAGAGACAGGTCAGCGGACTCTCAGGCGGCCAACGGCAGCGGGTCCTGGTGGCACAGGCGCTCGCCCGCCGCGCCCAACTGCTGCTGCTCGACGAGCCGATCACCGGCCTCGACCTCGCCAGCCAGGAGCGGATCCTCGAGGTAGTCGGCCAGGAGACGGCGGCCGGGACAACCGTCGTCGTCACCACGCACAACCTGGACGAGGCCCGGCACTGCGACCGGGTGCTGGTGCTCGACCGCCGGCTCGTCGCCGAGGGCACCCCCGACGAGGTCCTGACGCCGTCGGTGCTCCGTGAGGCCTACGGCGACCGGGTGCTCGGCGACCACGCCGGCCACGACCACGCCCACGACCTGCTCATCGTCGACGACCACGGCCACGGCAGCCACGGCTGAGGTCCTCCTACGAGACGGGCCCGACCCCCCGGGCGGCGTCTGCTTCGGCCACACAGGCCTTCACTCCTTCCCAGATGATCGCCGTGGCCTCCCGGGGCTGCTCCACCTCGATCCGTCCGAGGTGGCGCGTACGCATCGTCAGCAGCGTGCGGTTCCATGGCCGGATGAACGGTCGTCCCCGCGCCCTGGGCCAGAGATCCTCCGTGCCGGCCGCCCCGACCGCGACGACCGGCAGTCCGGTGTCAATCGCCAGACGGCCGACTCCGGGGTGCGGCCGTCCCACCCTTGCCTCATCCCAGTCCTCCGGGCCGACTATGCGTCCTTCCGGCATGATCGCGATCGGGATGCCCCGCTCCAGGATCTCAGCAGCGACCTGGAGGGCCTCGGTGCCCTCTACCGGAATGCACCGCAGGTCGCGCAGCAGGCGGCCGATGCCCCTCTTGCCGAAGTAGCTCGCCGCAACGAGGCAGCGGATGGGCAGGCCCCACTCGTGGAAGGCCGCAGCGGCGAAGAGCAGGTCGGCCATGCTCCGGTGGTTGGCGGCGTGGATCACCGGCCCGGCCTCGATGGTCCCGGGTGGGCCCACGTCGTAGCGGGCGGCGATCCGGAGTGCCCGGTGGACATGGCGGAGCCGCCGTACGAACACCTCGTCGAGTCGTGCCTCGTCCACGGCGAAGGAGGCTACGGGGCGGGCTCCGGATTGCCGGAACCCCAGAGCAGGGGGTTGCGGTGGGTTGCCGCGGCATCACCGGGAGCCGCATCGGGAAGGTAGAGCGCCAGGTCGAGGCGCTGTTCGTCCCGTTCGGGCTCGATGATCGTCGTCCCGTCGGCGACGTAGATCACCGTCATGGCGGGCCGATCCGCACCCGTCGGGTTGGGACCCGCCGAGTGGAGGGTCCATCCGGCGTGGAAGGTGGCGTCGCCCGCTGCCATCGCTCCGTGCGTCGAGGTCGGAAGTGCCTCATCGACGACAAGGGCGGCAAAGCGGTCCTCGGATTCGTCGGAGATGGCCGGACCCCGCAGGTCGCCCCGGTGGTGCGTGCCGTCAGCGAACACCATCGAGCCCGCGTCGGCCGGGATATCGGCCATGGCCATCCACATCGTGATCGCCGAACCGCCGTCCACCGGCCAGTAGTAGGCATCCTGGTGCCAGGGCGTGGGGCCACCGCCGGCCCGCTTGACCAGGGCCTGATCGTGGTAGAGCCGTACGCCGTCGACCCCGAGCAGCTCGGCGGCCACCCTCGCGAAGCGGGCGGCGAACACGAAGCGGCGGATCACATCGTCGTGCCAGCAGAGGCCGATCGCCTGATGGAATGCCCGGTCGTAGGTGCGCTGCTTCTCGAGTGGGACATCCCGGTTCCATGCGAACAGGTCGGCCGCCCCGAGGATCGTCGGAGCGAACTCGGCGACCTCGTCGGCAGAGGCGAGACCGCGAACGGCGACGTGCCCATTGTCGTGGAAACACCGGATCTCGTCAGGGGTCGCCAGCCGATCCGCCTTCAGGTCCACCCCGGCGACCTTAGTCCCTGCGACCTTAGTCCCTGCCTCCGGATGCTGCAGGACCGACGATCCTCCGGAAGGTGAGGTTCACCCGCTCCCCCACGGGCCTTGCCGTCCGGGCGAGGCAGTGCTCCCACAACCCCTGGGTCTGGCCCCTCATCACCAGCAGGTCGCCGTGTTCGAGGTCCAGGGCGACCGGGTCGTAGCGGCGATCCCTGCGCCGGAGGCGAAATCGGCGTGTGGCTCCCAGGGACATCGATGCGATGATCGGACGGTGTCCCAGCTCCGGCTCGTCGTCGGAGTGCCAACCCACGGCGTCGGCGCCGTTGCGGTACCGGTTCACCAGCACCGAGTCGAACGGTGTGCCGGCGGCACGAGCACAACTGTCCCGCAGGCCTGCCAGCCGTTCGGTCCATGGCAGCGGCTCCATTGTGCGCCCCGAATACGTGTACACGCTTCCCGGGTCGCCGTACCAGGCCTCGAGCCTCGGGATCGGTCGCCGCTCGCCATAGACGATGATCTCGCCCTGCGCCCAGGGGGTCTCGTCGAGCAGGCCACCCAGGTGGGCGTCGGCGTCGGCCAGGAAGCCACGGAGCACCTCGATGTCGAGCCCCGGTGCCATCGGTGCCGGGTCGGGAATGAGGCGCCTGTCAGCCACTTCGGTCCGCATGGCACCCGAGGAATGCGTCCTCCCTCTGCGTGCCGCTGTTTCGGGCCCACAGGCACAGCGGTCCGGCTGTCGCAGCGGGAACCCGCACCTCGAAGCGGTGGTCGTCGCCTGTGCGACCGTACGGGGTCGGCTCGCCGTCGATGTCCAGGCGTATCTCCAGGCCTCCCTCCGGGGAGTCTGCGTCGTAGGCCCATCCTCCGAGGACGTGTTCCCGGCGACCGGCGTCGAAGTCGAGCGCTTCGAGGCCCCCGATGGGACCGTTGCCAGGCGCCCGGGTCTGCTGTCGGACTGCCATCGACGCACCGACCAGGCATTCCGGCAGGGCTTCGAAGGTCCATCCCTCCTGCTCGTACTCCCGGAGCACCGCCTGCAGGATCGACAACGTCTGCCACTTTCGGTCGTGGAACAAGACGATCATCCCGTCGTGTTCCCACTTGTCGATGTGGGCCAGGGCTTCCCCGATCGAGGGGTTGGACCATTCAGCCGGATCGGCGTCCCAGCCAACCAGGGCCAGGTTCATCCTGTCGAGGGTGTCTTCGACCGTCCGGTCGGTGATTCCGTAGGGGGCCCGGAAGCACGTCGGTGTGAAGCCGGTCCGTCGTCTCAGCACCCCGTTCGCCCGGAGAATGTCCTCTTCGAGTTCCCCGGGTGTGAGGTCCGGCAGTTGCCTGTGGACCCACGAGTGGCTTCCCACCGCATGGCCGCGGTCGAGGAGGTCCTGGGCCTCCTCGTCATCCCAGAACGCGCTGAGAGTCCGGCCGGTCGGGAAGAAGGTGGCCCGGGCACCGTGTTGCTGGAGGATGCGGAGGACGATCGGCGTGAACAGCGGGTTCGGACCGTCGTCAAAGGTCAGGTACATGACCTTCGGTTCGTACGTAGAGCTCAGGGCGAATGTGTCCGGGACAAACAGCAGCGATGCTGCCGCGAAGAGCAGGACGAGGAGGCGTCTCCCCATCGGGGCTCAGGTGGTGCCGAAGATGCGGTCTCCGGCATCGCCAAGGCCGGGGACTATGTAGCCGACCTCGTTGAGGTGGTCGTCGAGGGCGGCCGTCCAGACCGGAACGTCGGGGTGGGCCCGGTGCAGTTGGGCGACCCCCTCCGGAGCCGCCAGGAGGCAGAGGAAGCGAACATCGGCCGGCCCGTCCGCCTTTACCCGGTCCAGGGCGGCCGAGGCCGAGTTGCCGGTGGCGAGCATCGGGTCGACCACGATCACGGTGCGGCCCTCGATGGGTGGGAACTTGCAGTAGTACTCGATCGCCTCGAGCGTCTCGTGGTCGCGGTAGAGGCCCACATGGCCGACCCGTGCGGATGGAATCACGCGCAGCACGCCGTCGAGCAGGCCGTTGCCGGCCCGCAGGATCGAGATGACCACGGGCTCCTCCACGAGGACGGGCGCATCCATCTCGGTCAGGGGGGTGGTGATGCGCTCGTCACGGGTGGGAAGGTCCCTGGTGACCTCGTAGGTGAGCAGGAAGCTGATCTCTGTCAGGAGTTGCCTGAACCGCTCGCTGGGCGTCTCGACCCGGCGCATCTCGGTGAGCTTGTGGGTCACCAGGGGATGCTCTATGACGTGCAGGGTCGGATTCGGTGCGGCGGACATGCCGCCACCTTAGGCTCGCGCGCGACGGTGTCGGGCTGCATGGGACGGGCCCTCGACAGCTTTCCAAGAATCTCTATCCTCAGGAAACAACATTTACACAGGGTGAATTCATGTCTACACTCCCCGTCATGTCCCCAAGGTCCCCAGAGTCCCCCGGTCCTGCAGTTGGCACGTCGACCGTGCCTGACCCGGACTGGACCTCCGAGGACGCCTGGATCGGCACACGGCGCCCGATCCTCGAAGCCCATGCCCTCCCTGCAGACGCATACACGTCCCAGGACTTCTTCTCCCTGGAACGGGACCGCGTCTTTGGCACCTCATGGGTCTTCGTCGGCATCGCCGACGAACTGCAACCGGTAGGACAGGTCCTCGTGCGCGACCTGGGTGGGCGCTCGATCCTGATCACCAAGAACGCCGGCGGCGAACTACGGGGGTTCGCGAACTCCTGCCGGCACCGCGGCACCCAGCTCCTCGAAGCCGACTGCACCGTTGGCAGCACGATCCGCTGCCCCTACCACCGCTGGGGCTACGACCGGGACGGTGTACTCGTCGCCACCCCACAGTTCGCCGATGCCGGGATCGACCGCTTCGACCCTGCCGACTACGGACTGCACGCCGTCCGGGTCGAACAGTGGGGCTGCCTGCTGTTCGCCAACCTCGACCCGGAGGCACCATCGGTACACGACTGGTTCGGCGACCTGGGCGAGAGGCTCGCCGGCTACAGGCTCGACGCCTGGTTCAGCCACCACACCCAGACCATCGACATCCGGGCCAACTGGAAACTCATCACCGAGAACTTCCAGGAGTACTACCACCTGCGATGGGTCCATCCCGAACTCGCCAAGGTCTCCCGGGTCGAGGACCACTACCGCTACCAGGGCCCAGGCATGTACTGCGGCCAGACCACCACACCCATCTCCAGCGACGAGCGCGGCGACTGGACCGCCATGCAGCCCGCCGAGGGCCTCGACGAGTCGGACATGGCCAGCGGCCGCTTCCTGGCCCTGTTCCCCAACGTCATGCTGAGCATCCTCCCCAACCATGCTTTCGTGATCCGACTCGAAGCCCTCGCTCCCGGCCTCACCCGGGAACACTGCACCTGGCTGCTGCCCCCGGGCTCAGGAGACGTCCTCGACGAGGACTTCGCCCTCACACGCGACTTCTGGATCGACGTCAACAACGAGGACGTCGACATCGTGCAGAGGGGCCAGATCGGCCTCGACTCCGGCGGCTACACGCCCGGTAGGCTCTCCCCTCGATTCGAGGAACCCCTGCTCCGATTCCACAACATGCTTGCCGATCGGATGACCGGGACCTCAGGCATACCGGACGGCGACCCCGGGGACGATGCTCCCCTCCACGGCACCGGCGTCAACCCGCTCCCCTGGCGTAGACGCGCTGCCACCAGCTGAAATCCCGAACCACACCCACGACCGACCACCTCCCCGCAGCAGCAAGGAACCTCCATGGCCAGGCACGGCTACAAGTACTCGGCTGGCAAGCTGATCAGGCACGGGCTCACCCGCGGCGACTGGCCGCGCATGTGGCGCCGACCCGAGGCACGATCCTCCTACGACGTCGTGATCATCGGTGGTGGCCTCCATGGGCTGGCGACCGCCTACTACCTGGCCCACAACCACGGAATGACCAACATCGCAGTGGTCGACAAGGGCTACCTCGGCGGCGGCGGTTCCGGCCGCAACACCGCCATCGTCCGCTCGAACTACCTCACCCCCGAGGGTGTGGCGTTCTACGACCGGTCGCTCGACCTCTACAACTCGATGGCCCAGGACCTGAACCTCAACGTCATGTTCTCGCGGCGGGGCCACCTGACGCTGGCCCACACCGACTCGGCCCTGCGCACCATGCACTGGCGGGCCGAGGTCAACAAGCTCCAGGGGATCGACTCCAGCGTGATCGACCCGCAGGAGGTCAAGAAGCAGGCTCCGAGCCTCGACGTCTCGGCGGACACCCGCTATCCGATCCTGGGTGCCCTGTTCCATCCGCCGGGCGGCATCGTCCGCCACGACGCAGTGGTCTGGGGATACGCCCGGGCCGCAGACCACCTCGGGGTCCACATGCTCCAGGAGACCGAGGTCCTCGACATCCTCTGCGAGGGCGGCGAGGGCCCCGATGGCAAGGGCGCCGGGGGCCGTGTCACAGGCGTCCGCACCAGCCGGGGCGACATCAGTGCCCCCGCCGTCGTCAACTGCACCGCCGGCTGGGCCTCGCTCATCTCGAATATGGCAGGCGTGCCGCTGCCGATCACCACGCACCCGCTGCAGGCAGCCGTAACCGAGCCCTGCAAGGTGTTCCTGCCGACCGTGGTCGTCTCAGGGTCCCTGCACGTCTACGTCAGCCAGACCGACCGGGGCGAACTCGTGTTCGGCGCCTCCGTCGATCCCGTCGGCACCTACAGGGTCAACGGCACCCTCGAGTTCACCGAGGAGTTGGCCGGCCACGTGCTCGAGCTCATGCCGGGCATCTCCAAGATGCGCCTGTTGCGCCAGTGGTCGGGGCTCTGCGACATGACCCCCGACTACTCGCCGGTGATGGGCACCACCCAGGTCGACGGCTACTTCGTGGACGTGGGCTGGGGCACATACGGATTCAAGGCCGGCCCGGTGGCCGGCGAAACCATGGCGGAGACGATCGCCACCGGCCGCGATGCGGACCTGATCGCCCCCTTCACCATCAGCCGCTTCACCGAGGGAGACCTCGTCGGTGAAAAGGGCGCTGCTGCGGTAGGTCACTGATGATCGTCGTGAACTGTCCCCACTGCGGTCCGAGGAACTCCTCGGACCTCCGTCCCTGCGGCGAGGTCACCACCCGCCCCGACCCTGCGACCGCCTCCCTGTCCGAATGGCGTACCTACCTGTACCTGCGGGAGAACCCCGCCGGCTGGGTGACCGAGACCTGGTACTGCCGGAGCGGCTGCCGCCGGTACTTCACCATCGAGCGCAACACCGCCACCAACGAGACCCGCAGTTCGGAGGCATCGTGAACCCCAACCGGCTCCCCGTACGCCCGGGAGAGGTGATCGACCGGGAGACCTCCCTGGCCTTCACCTGGAACGGTCGACCTCACACCGGGCATAGGGGCGACACGATCGCCTCGGCCCTCGCCGCCGACGGTGTCGACGTCTTCGCCCGCTCCATGAAGTACAAGCGCAGGCGCGGCATCATGACAGCAGACCACTGGGACCCGAACCTGTTCGTGCAGGTCGGGGACGAGCCCAACGTGAGGGCCGGTAGCCGTCGCCTCGTCGCCGGCATGGAGGTCAGCGCCCAGAACGTGTGGCCGAACCTCAGGTTCGACATCGGTGCCGCCAACCAACTGGTAGGCCGGTTCCTTTCGTCGGGCTTCTACTACAAGACCTTCATGCGCCCGAAGTGGCTCTGGCACCACCTCTACCAGAAGGTCCTCCGCAAGTTCGCCCCCGGAGGGCGGATCCACTGGGAGACCAGCACCCACGGTGCCTACGACAAGCGCTATGCCCACCCGGACGTGCTCGTCGCCGGAGGTGGACCGGCCGGAATGGGTGCGGCGATCGCCGCAGCCGAAGCCGGCGCATCCGTCATGCTCGTCGAGCACGAACCGGATCTCGGCGGCCACCTTCGCTGGGGCGATGCCGACGACCTGGCTGTTCTCGCCGACCTGGCTGCAGCCGTCGAATCCCATCCGGGCATCGAGGTCCTGGTCGACTCGACGGTGACAGGTCGCTACGACCACAACTGGATCGCCGTGATGCAGCGCTCGCATGAGATTGCGCCCGAACGCCTGATCAAGGCACGGGCGGGAAGCCTCGTCGTGGCACCCGGCCTCATCGAACGGCCGTATGTCTTTGCGGGCAACGACACCCCCGGCGTGATGCTGTCCGGCGCTGTCCGGCGCCTGATCAACCTGTGGGCGGTCAGGCCCGGCACCAGGGCCGTGGTGCTCTCCGCCAACCCCGAAGGCGACGCCGCCATCGCAGACCTGGAGGCCGCCGGCGTCGAGATCGTCGCAGCGCTCGACGCCCGTGCGGGCGAGGACATCGTCGAGGTCGAGGGAAGGGGCCGTGTGGGCAACGTCGTCCTCGGCGACGGCCGCACCGTGTCAGCAGACCTGGTGGTCATCGGCACCGGTTGGACCGCCCCCACATCGCTGCTCAACATGGCCGGAGACCGACCCGTCTACGACCCCACAGCCGCCCGCTACTTCCCAAACCAGCTTCCTGACGATGTGCTGGCGACCGGTGGCATAACCGGAAACGGCACGACGGCCGAACTCGTCGAGCACGGAAGGGCCACGGGCACGCTGGCGGCAAATCGGGCGCTCCGCAACCGCCACGACCGCCGCTCGTCCACCGCTCGCGCCCGAAGCCCGGAGGGCCCGATACCCGAGTCCCTCCACGACACCCGGGCCTCCCTGGCCCGCACACCGCACCCCGAGTGCTACCGGAGCAGCAGCCACGGCATGGTCGACTTCTCCGAGGACGTGTCCTCCAAGGACCTCGTCCAGGCCTCCCGGGAGGGGTTCGACTCGATCGAGCTCATGAAGCGCTACACGACGGTCACGATGGGTCCCTCACAGGGCAAGCTCGAGACCGTCAACGCCGCCGCCGTGCTGGCTGAGACGCGCAGCATGGACATGGTCGACATCGGCACGACCGTCTGGCGACCGCCCTTCGCACCCATCTCGCTGGGCGCCCTGGCCGGCCGCATCTTCGAGCCGATCCGTCGCTCTGCCCTCCAGGACTGGCACGAGGACCACGGTGCATCGCCCCTCCTGGCCGGCCAGTGGGTCCGCCCCGACCACTACGGCGACCCCGTCGCCGAGGCCCGCAACGTGCGTGAGAACGTCGGCATCATCGACGTCACCCCGTTGGGCAAGCTCGACCTCCGTGGACCGGATGTCACGAAGCTCCTGGAGCTCGTCTACGTCAACAGGTGGCAGAAGCTCGACGTCGGACGGGTCCGCTACGGCACGATGGTCGCCGAAGACGGCGTCGTGTCCGACGACGGCGTCACCGGCCGCCTCGGCGAGGACCACTACCTGATGACGACCACCTCGTCTGGCGCCGGCGCCATCTGGGAGATGCTCGAGGACTACCTCCAGACCTACCGCCCCGACTGGAACGTGCACGTCACCGCCGTCACGGGAGGCCTCACGAGCATCAACGTGGCGGGCCCGAGGTGCCGCGAACTGCTGCTGCGCCTCGTCGAGGGCGTCGACCTCAGCCCCGATGCGTTCCCCTACTTCCACGTGCGCCGCGGCACGGTCGCAGGCGTGCCCGACTGCATCATCTGGCGCATCGGGTTCACGGGTGAGCTCTCCTACGAGGTGCACGTCCCGTCAGGCCATGCCCTCCATGTCTGGGAATCCCTGCTCGCCAACGGCGAGGACCTCGGCATCATGCCGTTCGGCGTCGAGTCCCAGCGCATCCTGCGCCTCGAGAAGGGGCACTACATCGTCGGCCAGGACACCGACGGCCTCACCAAGGCGCCGTCCGCCGGCCTCGGTGGTCTCGTCAAACTCGACAAGCCGGACACGCTGGGCCTGCCGGAATTGAGGGCCGCCTACGCCCGCACCGACCTGCCCATCCTGGTGGCGATCCAGACGGACGACCCGGAAGTGGTCCCGATGGAGGCTGACCAGATCGTCGACGGCGACTCCAACCGGATCCTCGGCCGCATCACCTCCAGTCGAATGTCGCCGACGCTTGGCCGCTCTGTCTGCCTCGGGCAGGTCGATCCGTCCCTGGCGGCAGCCGGATCGAAGGTCACCATCCTGCTCATCGACGGGCGCCGAATCCTCGGCACCGTCCAGGAACACCATGCCCACGTCGATCCCGAGGGGGTACGTCAGAATGCCTGACATCGAGTTCCAGAGTCCGATATCCCACGGGCCCATCTCGACACCCGACGGCTCTGTGAGCATCGAGGACGAGACCTCCACCACCAAGGTCGTGGTCCGTGCCGCTGCGGGCACAGCCGCTGCTGCCGACCTGGGGGTGCCCTACGGGCAGAGCCGACTCCGTGCCGACGGCACCCTGGTGTGCGGCACCCGGCCCGACGAATGGACTCTCTTCGCCGCCGCGGGTCGTGCCGCCGAGGTCATTGCACCGGTCGACACCGACGGGTTCGTCAACGCCATCGACATCACGCACGGCCGGGCAATGATGCGGGTTTCCGGACCGAAGGCCACTGCCCTGCTGGCGAAGGTCTGCAACATCGACCTGGCCGACGACATGACCCCCGACGGGGCGGTATTTTCGGGTTCTGTGGCCAAGGTGACCTGCGACCTGCTCCGGGCGGACAGGGCAGGCGAGGCTTCCTACCTGATCTCCTGCGAGCGCTCATTCGGCAGCTACCTGTTCGCCGCCCTGGCGGACGCCAGCACCGAATTCGGAGCCAGCCTCCCTGCCGGACTCAGCATCCACTAACCCCACTGCTGTGCCGGGTCAGAGGTTGCCGGGCCCCTAGGTTGCCCCCCATGGAGCCTGCGGACCTGACGGCCGTCGAACAGCTGCACCTGCTCGGCAACCGGTCGCTGTCCTCCCGGGAACTGCTCGACGCCTGCCGGAAGCGCGCCGAGGCAACCGAACCGGTCGTCAACGCACTCATCGACGCCGACTGGGACCGGGCAGGCCTGCTCGCCGGACAACTCGACTCCGACCCCGGGCTCTCAGCCGATGCTCCCCTTCGGGGGCTCGTCATCGCCCACAAGAACCTCCTCGACACGGCGGGGATCCGCACGACCTATGGCAGTCCGGCCTTCGCCGACCACATTCCCAGGCAGAACCATCCACTCGTCGACCTCATGGCTGCCGCCGGAACGGTGTTCGTCGGCAAGACCAACACCCCGGAGTTCGGCGCCGGTTCCCACACCTTCAACCCCGTCCACGGCCTGACACGCAATCCCTGGGATCCGTCGAGGAGCGCCGGAGGCTCGAGCGGCGGGGCGGCAGCGGCCCTCGCCTGCGGATCTCTTTCGCTGGCCGACGGGTCCGACCTCGGAGGCTCCCTCCGCAACCCCGCCTCGTTCTGCGGCATCGTCGGCTTCCGCCCATCAGCGGGGACGATCCCCGGCTTCCCGCCGCTGGACGACCGCCTCCGGATGCCGATCGAAGGCCCGATGGCCCGCACGGTCGGGGACCTGGATCTCCTGTACGGCGTGATGCTCGGGCTCCCGACGAGCATCGAGGCCCGACCCCCTGCACGGCTCCTGGTCTCGCATGACCACGGCGACCTGCCCGTGGACGCCGCTGTTCGCCGGGTCGTGGCAGAAGCCGCAACGGCACTTGAACAGGCCGGCTGGATCGTCGAGGAGTCGGACCCCCCGGTCAGGGGCGTCGATGCCTGCTTCGAGGTGCTCCGGACGCTCGGCTACGCCGTGAGGTCCGCCGGGCTCATGGACAACGAGAACGTGAAGGCCACGATCCGCCAGGAGATCAGGGAAGGTCTTTCCCTCACCGAGGAGACCGTCGCCCGTGCGGTGGCCGAAGAGAACCGGCTCCGCGCCGCATGGGACCGCTTCCTCGGGCCCGACGACATCCTGCTGACCCCGACCAGCCAGGTGCCGCCGTTCCCCGTGGGTGACGAATGGGTACGGGAGGTGGAGGGTCGCTCCCTGGACCGCTATACGGACTGGATGCGGAGCTGCTCCCGGTTGACCGTGTTCGCAGGCCCGTCGATTTCGATTCCCGCCGGGTGGAGCGATGACGGCAGGGTGCCGATCGGAATACAGTTGTCCGGGGCCAGGAACCGTGACAGGCGCCTGCTCGATGTGGCGGCATCAGCCGAGGAGGTGTTCGCCGCCGGCAGACGCCCACCGATCGACGAGCTTTCTGCGACGGATCCGACCACTCTTCCACCCGGACCGTTGGGGCCGACGGGCAGGTGAGCCAGACGCCACTCCCCATCCATGGTCGAAAGCCCGACTCGGACCTAGATTGCGCGGGTAGATCGAACCGGGAGGTGTGTGCCATGTCAGAAGTCCCCGAGCCGACCCGGGTCTGGAGCAGCGTGGTGCCACCCGAGTGGTCCGACTACAACGGCCACATGTCCGAGGGTTGGTACGGGATCGCCTTCGGCGCTGCCTCGGACGAACTGCTGGTCCACCTGGGTTTTGGAGCGCCGTACCGGGATGCCCATGGCACCTTCTACACAGCGGAGACCCGTATCCGCTTCCTCCGCGAGGTGCACGAAGGGGCAGCGATATCCGCAGACACGTGGCTGCTCGGAGCGGACGAGAAGCGTCTCCACGTCCTGCACCACCTGCTCGCCGGGGACGACCCCGAGCCCGCTGCCACCCAGGAGTCGATGATGCTCCACGTGTCCCAGGCCGATGGTGGGGCGCCCCGTGTCGGTCCCATGGCCGAACCGCTCCTGGCTGCCGCCCTGGACCTGGCCGCGGCCCATGCCCCGCTGCCCCTCGCCGACCATGTCGGCATGGGCATCCGGTCCCTTCGTTGAGCGGGAACCGGACACCCACGACCCGCACCTCCCCGGCGATCGCGGGTGTCTGGGCGCTATTTCTCGCGTTCGCCTTCCTGCAGGTCGGCAATGGCCTCCAGCGAATACTGCTCCCCATCCGGGGCGAATCCGAGGGCATCGGTGCCGGGGCCATGGGCATGGTCATGGCCTTCCACTTCGGTGGCTACCTCCTGGGAGCCAAGGTCATCACGCGGGCCCTGCGGGCCGTCGGACACATACGGGTGTTCGCCGCCCTCGCCTCCACTGCCTCGACTGCCGTGCTCGTCAACGCCGTCCTCGTGACCCCTCTCAGCTGGTCGATCGTCTACCTCGTGGGCGGTCTCTGCAACGCCGGCGTGTTCGTCGTCCTGGAGAGTTGGCTCAACGACCGCGCCTCGAACGAAACACGCGGCAAGATCCTGGGCCTTTACATGATGGTGATGATGGGCGGGACGGCCGGCGGCCAGTGGCTCATCAACGTCGGGGCACCGGAGGGCTTCGAGCTCTTCGTGCTCTCGTCGGTTCTGATCTCCCTGGCCGTCATTCCGGTGACCCTCTCGGCCTCGTCGACGCCGCCCATGACCACATCCGAAACCATGCCGGTCCGCGAGGTCTACCGCACCGTCCCGTCGGCGGTGATCGGGCTCTTCTTCTGCTCGTTTGTACAGTCGGCGGCCACCAGCATGGGCGCCGTCTACGGCATCGAGTCCGGCATGAGTACCGCCAAGGTGGCGACCTTCACTTCGGTGGCCGTCATCGGCGCCGTCGTCCTCCAGGTTCCGCTGGGCTCGCTCTCTGACCGCTACCATCGTTCGGCGGTCATCGCCATCGTGGCCACGGTCTCCTGCGTCCTGGCAGCCCTGGGCACGGTCGTCCCGGCCTCCGGCAACCTCATCCTGCTCCTCAACTTCGCCTTCGGTGCCTTCGTCTTCCCGCTCTACGGTCAGTTCGTGGCCCTGGCCAACGACTGGATCCCGCCGGAAAAGCGCCTCGCTGCCGCCTCCGCAATCGTGATGGTCAGCGGTGTCGGCGCCGTTTTCTCCCCGATGGCCCTGGCCATCGCCATGGAGGCGTTCGGCCCGAAGGGCTACTACGCGACCCTCTCGGCCGTGCTGGCGGCACTGGTCGTCTACCTGCTGGTCCGGATCAGGATGCGTGCGCCGATGCCCGTCGAGCGGCAGTCCAAGTTCCAGCCGATCCTCGCCCGCTCGGGCGAGATGGCCCACTCGGTCAGCCGGTGGGTGCGCCATCCGCTCGACGAGTGGCTGGCCCGCCATGGACGGCGCCACGTCGAGGGAGGCGACGGGTCCTGATCCCGTGACGTCCGGTCCCGTGTCCTAGGGTCGACGTTTCGACATCTGAAAGGAAGCCGGCATGCCATTCGCAGACGTAAACGGGCAGTCCATCCACTTCGTCGACCATCAGGCCGACTCGGGCGACGACGGCCCCGCCATCATCCTCAGCCACGGATTTTCGATGGGGCACGAGATGTGGGAGCCGCAGATCGCCCCCCTCGTGAATGCGGGTTGGCGGGTCGTCACCTACGACGAGCGGGGCTGGGGCCAGACCACCTACACCGAACCGTTCACCTACTGGGACCTGGCCGACGACGTCCTCGCCCTCATGGACCACCTGGCGCTCGACAAGGCTGTCCTGGGCGGGATGTCCCAGGGAGGGTTCCTCACCCTGAGGGCGGCCCTGACCGCTCCGGACCGTGTCAGGGCGATGTTCCTCGTCGATACCGAACCGAATGACCTTCCCGATGATGAACGTGCACAGTTCCAGGCGCTCTTCGATGCAGCGCTCGCCATGGGGCTGGCCGGCGAGGTCGGCGACATGCTCCAGGCGGTGCTCTTCGCTCCAGGCTATGACGGGGCGGCCATCTGGCGTGCCAAGTGGAACGCCAGGCCCGTCGCCATGTGGGCGCCAGCCAAGCAGTGCCTCTTCGAACGGGACTCCGTGGCCGAACGGCTCGCCGAGATCACCTGTCCTGCCCTGGTGGTCCACGGGGACGTCGATGCCGCAATCCCCGTCGACCGGGGCCGGGAGATGGCTGACGGACTCGGCGGACCCGTCACCTTCATCGAGGTTTCCGGCGCCGGCCATTCGGCCAACCTCGAGGACCCGGAAACCGTGAACGCCGCCCTGCTGGAGTTCCTGGTGGGCCTGGGCTGAACCGGCTCAGCTTCCGGGGCCGAACACGGGCCGAAAGCCGCGTATCTCGACCCTTTCGAACAGTCCTGCGACCGCATAGGGGTCGCCGGCGGCGAAGGCCTCTGCCTCCAACAGGTCCTCGGCCTCGAGGACGATCAGCGAGCCGCACATGGCCCCTTCCTCGTCCAGGAGGGGCCCCGCGTAGGTGAGGTCGAAGCCCGCCATGTACTCGAGGTGGGCGGAACGGGTCTCGGCGCGCAGGTCGCCGGCGTCGGTCCGGTCGAGTGCGTGGATGTTGAACAACACGACGCGCCTGTGATCAGGTGTCGAGCATCTCGGATTCGGGCAGGCGGACCAGAGGTATGGTCCGTTCGGTCTTCGCCTGATAGTCGGCGTAGAACGCTCGATCAGCGGTCATCAGCCCCCACAGTTCGGCGTGCTCCTCGCCCTCGAGCAGTTGATGTTCGGACCAGAAGAGGCCGTGTTGGGTGCGTACCTTCACCCCCGGGTTGGCCTTGCGGTCGCGCAGGTTGAACACCCACGCGGGGTCCCTGGCCGCCCCGGCGAAGGAGCCGACGACGATCCGGTCGCCACCGGGGTCCCGCCAGAAGGGAAGCGCCACGCGGTGGATGTTCCCGCTGCGTCGACCGACCGTGTACAGCATCACGTTGTGCATACCCCCGCTCACCCAGATGGCAGGATCGGTGCTCGCCTCCATCGCCTCGACATGCGCCCTGGTGATCTCGATGATCTGCTCGGGCGTGGGGGTCTCCCATTCCATGACGACGTGCTGGTCGGTGGACTCTCCGGGGGGAAGTTCTGTGCTCATACCCACACGGTAGCCGGGGATCCCGCCCGGCTCGCAGCCCGGAGAATCTCCGTGGCCGGTCGCTATCCGAACCGGGCCGTGGCAGGCTGTGACCGCATGAGCGACGCCCTCTCCACCTCCGAGACCGGCACCGGGGCCGACACGGGTGCCGAGGACTGCCCCTTCGACCCCGACCTCGCTGCCCGCAGGTTCAGCCGCTCGATGATCATCTCGGGCATCCGCTGCATGCTCACATATGTCATCTTCCCCTGGCTGTTGCCGGCACTCGGCTGGGCCGGCGGCGTCGGCCCCTGGATCGGCCTGCCGATCGGGCTCCTGGCCATCGGCTTCAACGTCGACAGCATCCGCCGCTTCCGCTCGTCGGACCACAGGATGCGGCTGCCCGTGATGATGATCAACACCGGCGTGATCGCCCTGTTGTCGGTACTCGTCGTCGGCGACGTCGCCGACCTGCTCGGCTGAGCCCCGCCCGCCATGGTCGCCGCACTGGATGAGCAACGGCCTGCCCCCCGGGTCGCCCGCGGCCCGGCCCGCTGGCTCTGGTTCCTAGTCGGCCTGCTCTCCCTGGCCCTGGGTGGCCTCGGGGTGATCGTCCCCGGCCTCCCCACGACGATTTTCCTGATCATCGCCGCGGGCTGCTTCGCCCGCTCGTACCCACGGCTCGAACGGTGGATCCTGGACCTCCCAAGGGTCGGGCCCACGGTCCGCGACTATCGGGCAGGTCTCGGAATGCCAAGACGGGCCAAGGCCTGGGCCATCTCGATGATGGTCGTCGCCTGCGGGCTCAGTGCCGGCCTGTTGATCGGGCCGCTCGGCATCCGCCTGCTGGTCGCCGCCGTCGGCCTTGTGGGGGTCTGGTACGTGGGATGGCGGGTACCGACCCGGGAACGGGCCACAGGCGGCGCCTAGTCCGTCAGAAACGCCGCCTCGACCTCGAAGGCGGACTCCTCGTCCGGGCGGAACGACCTGGTGGTCGTGATCGTGGCGCGGGAGAGCGTGCCGGTGAACGCAAAGGGCGCCTCGTAGGCGGTGCTGACCCCAGTCGGGTTCCGACCCAGGTCCATGCCGACCGGTGAGATCATCGCGGGGATGAGTGGAATGTCGGCCTCGGCGGACGGTACGCCGTCGACCAGCAGCCACGCCCGTCCGGGCCCCCGGCGAACGCGCTGCTGCTGAACCTCGAGCGTGCTGCGACCCGTCGGAACGCTGTCCTCCGACCGTAGAACCGTGTGGGTCGTGAAGGCGTTGTGGTCGTACACCAGGTGCCCGTCCGAATCGACGTAGACGACGAGCCCGTTGTTGAACGTCCCGAAGGCAAGGAGCACGCCGGCCTCATCGCCCTCCAGTCGGTCAACCTCGAAGCGCATCACCCAGTTGCGCGAACCGAGTGGAGGCGCCGCCTCCGGCGGTATCCGGGGCACCGGCGGGTGGTACACGAACTGACGGCGGTTCGCCGGCGTGCCCGCTGTCCGATGCCCGGCGAACAGGTTGCCGGCCCTGTCCATGATCGGCAGGACCCCGTAGCGCTCGGCCTCCGACCAGAACAGGTCGACCATCCGTCCGAGCCGCTCCGGTTCTCTCTCCGCCAGGTCATGGCATTCGGAGAAGTCCGAGTCGAGGTGGAACAACTCCCAGTTGTCCTCCCTGAGGCCCCCTTCGAAGGCCTGGAGGGGATCGTGCTCGTGCATCGAGACGGCCTTCCAGCCATCGGCCCAGATCGCCCGGTTTCCCTGCATCTCGAAGTACTGCGCCGTCTTTCGGGTCGGCACCTCGGCATCGTCGACAGCGTCGGCACCGAAGGTGTAGGCGAGGCTCGTGCCCTCGACGGGCTGCTGCTCAACACCCTTGATGCTGTCGGGCACCTCGATGCCGAGGACCTCGAGGATGGTCGGTGCCAGGTCGATCACATGGTGGAACTGCGACCGGACCTGCCCGTTGACCGAAGAATCGATGCCGCTGGGCCAGGACACGATCAGGGGGTCGCGGACGCCGCCCGAGTGGGTATGCGACTTGTACCACCGGCCCGGGCTGTTGCCGACCTGGGCCCAGCCGCGCGGATAGTTGGTGTTGCTCCGCCGCGTCCCGATGTCGTCGATCCGCTCGACCATCTCGTCGAGCGGCTGGGGGATGCCGTTGAAGAAGCGGAAGGTGTCCGTGATGCCTGTCTCGAAGCCCTCCCGGGATGCGCCGTTGTCGCTGAGTGCCATCACGAGGGTGTCATCGGAGAGGCCCAGGTCCTCGAGGGCGTCGAGGAGGCGGCCGACCTGTGCGTCGGTGTGGTCGAGCATGGCTGCAAAGGCCTCCTGGAGACGGCACGCCACCCGTTGTTCATCGTCGCTGAGGTCATTCCATGGGCGCACTCCGGGGTTGCGGGGGGCCATTTCGGTCCCAGGTGGGATCACCCCCATCGCCAGCTGCCGCTCGTAGACCTGTTGCCGGCAGACGTCCCAGCCCTCGTCGAACCGGCCCCGCCACTTCGCCAGGTAGTCGTCGGGAGCCTGATGGGGGGCGTGCGTTGCGCCGAACGCCAGGTACAGGAAGAAGGGACGCTCGGGCACGAGCGACTCCTGGGTCCGGACCATGCCTATGGCCTGGTCGAGCAGGTCCTCGCTGACGTGGTAGCCCTCGGCGGGGGTACGGGGCACCGGGGTGGGCCTGTTGTCCTCGGAGAGCTCCGGATGGAACTGGTCGGTCTCGCCCTGCATGAACCCGTAGAAGCGGTCGAAGCCGCGTTGGAGCGGCCAGTCGGTGAAGGGGCCGGCTGCGGAGGCCTCCCGCATCGGAGTGAGGTGCCACTTGCCCACCGCAAACGTGGCGAAGCCCTCTCCGTTGAGTATCTCAGCGAGGGTCCCGGCGCTGTGGGAGATCCGGCCACGCATGTTCGGAAACCCGGTGTCGAAGTTGGCGATGGCGCGCATGCCGACGGAATGGTGGTTGCGACCTGTCAGGAGGCATGCCCGTGTCGGCGAGCACAGCGCCGTGGTGTGGAAGTTGTTGTAGCGCAGCCCCCGTGCAGCCAGGCGGTCGAAGTTGGGCGTGTCGACCATGCCCCCGAAGCAACCCAGGTGGCCGAAGCCGGTGTCGTCGAGGAGGATCACCACGACGTTGGGGGTGCCCTCCGGCGGCAGGACCGGATCGGGCCACCACGGCTCCGACTCGCTGGTCGTGCGGCCGATGACGCCCTGGAACTCCTCCGTGTGTGCCACTTTCCCTCTTCTCCCCCCCCTGGATTCCCCCGGTGCCGGGGCCGGCTCCCACGGTAGGGCGTAGACCGGCCCTGTCTGCCATCCGCTATGTCGGCCCCGTCTCCGGTGTGCGGTGGGTCCATACGCGATCATGTGGGGGCACGTGACCGGATCGCCGAGGGAGGACATGCCTACCGAGCAGGACGCCCTTGCCGGGTACGTCACCGGCGAGCCCGCCTTCGGGCGACGCGGATACATGCTCGACGTGTCCCGCGACCGGGTCCCCACCCTCGAGACCATCGCCTGGCTCATCGACGTCCTCGCTGCGCTGCGCTTCACGGAGTTCCAGCTCTACGTCGAGCACACGTTCACCTACACGGGCCACGACGTCGTGTGGCGGGATGCCTCCCCCCTGTCCCATCGGGACATGGCGTGGATCGCCGACTACGCCGGGGAACGGGGCGTCCAGCTCGTCGCCCACATGAACGGATTCGGCCACATGGGGCGCTGGCTGCGCCATGACGGGTACCGGCAGCGTGCCGAGTGCCCGGAAGGGACGGCGAACCTGTTCGGAGGAGGACCGGCTGAACCGTCCTGCCTGGAGCCGACGCCTGAAAACGCCGCATTCGCAGTGGACCTCGCCAGGGAGATGCTGTCCGCTGTCGGAGGCAGGCGCATCCACATCGGTGGTGACGAGCCGTTCGAGTTGGGCGAAGGTCGCTCTGCGGAACGGGTGGCGGAGGTCGGACGGGATGCCGTGTACCTGGAACACCTGGTGCGCATGATCGAGCCCCTGGTCGCCGACGGGGTCGATGTGATGTTCTGGGCAGACCAGTTCCGGAACGACCCGGCCCTGGTGCGATCCATACCGGATGGAGCCACCGGTGTCGTCTGGCACTACGAGGCTCCATCCGGGAACAGCTGGCTGGATGCGTTGCCCCGGGACCTTCTCGACCGCCTCAACCTTCCTGCCGATTCACACCTCGGGTTCGAGGCACACGCCCGGCTGTTCATCGAATCCGAGACACCCTTCTGGGTGGCGCCCGGTACCGGATCGTGGAACTCCGTCATCGGCCGGAATGTCAATGCCGCAGCCAACATCGCAGACGCCGCCGCCGTCGGAGCCCGTTGCGGGGCCGAAGGGCTGCTCCTGGCCGACTGGGGGGACAACGGGCACTGGCAGCCCCTCGCAGTCTCCCTTCCGTCGATGGTCCGAGCCGCGGCTGCTGCATGGAACGGTCGTGGAAGCGACATTCCCGTCGGCCCGGTCGTCGACGGGTTGCTCGGTGCCCGGGCGGGGACGGGCGACCTGCTCGACCGTCTCGGTGGGCTAGGCGAGTCGCTCGGCCTGACCTCACCCAACGGGTCCCCCATCTTCACAGCGATCCTCGACACCGGCGTGCCGACCTTCGGCGAAGCCGAGGGTGGGGCGATCGATGCAGCGCTGGTGGCCGTCGCGGAAGCGGCCGAGGCCTTTTCCACCCGATCCTCCGGTCCCATCCCGGGCGACAGGGGTGGGGTTATTGCAGCAGAGATGACCGCTGCCTGCGGGCTGGCAGGGCTCGGGTTGCGTCGCATCCGGGGCGAAGAGCCGGGTGGCGAAGACGTTGAGGCGGTTCGACGAATGCAGGCGGAGGCCTGGCTGCTTTCGAGCCGGCCCGGTGGCCTGGCCGACTCCCTGGGACGGCTCGTCAGCGCATGACGAACGGGTTCGCCATCGGCTCCTGTGATGTGTTGACCCAGACGGCCTTGGTGCGGGTGTATTCGTGCATCACGTCGAGGCCGGCTTCGCGTCCGTAGCCGCTCTGCCCGAACCCGCCGAAGGGTGACACCGGCGAAATGGCGCGGTAGGTGTTGATCCACACGATCCCGGAGTGGATGGCCCTGGCCACCCGGTGGGCGCGGGCCAGGTTCTGGGTGAACACCCCCGAGCCGAGGCCGAACTCGGTGTCGTTGGCGAGGGCGATGCCTTCTTCCTCGGTCTCGAACTTCAGCGCCGACATCACCGGGGCGAAGAGTTCGACCCTTGTGCTCCGGATGTCCTGGTCGGGGCATGCCAGCAGGGTCGGTTCGAAGTACCAGCCGGCGTCGAAGCCATCGGGGCGTCGCCCCCCCGTGTGCAGGGTCGCACCCTGGGCGATCGATTCTGCGATGACCGCCTCGGCTCGATCGCGCTGCTCCCTGGTGGCGAGCGGTCCCATCTGCGTGTCGGCGTCGAGGGGGTCGCCGATCCGTACCGCCTCGGCCCGCTTCACCACCTCGTCGATGAAGTCCGCATAGATCCCGGATTGCACGAAGACTCGGGACCCGGCGACGCAACTCTGTCCCGAGGCGCCGAAGTTGCCTGCTACGGCGCCGTTGACGGCTCCCCCCAGGTCGGCGTCGTCGAAGATGAGGATCGGCGACTTGCCGCCGAGTTCGAGCGACAGGTGGGCGAAGTTGTTGGCAGTGTTGACGACCACGTGGCGTGCGGTGTCGGCGCCTCCGGTGAACGACACCCGGCTGACCAGGGGGTGGCTGGTGAGCGCCCTGCCGCACGGTTCGCCGAACCCGGTGATGAGGTTGAACACCCCCGGTGGGAATCCGGCCTGGTCGACCAGGCGGGCGAACTCGAGGACCGGCGCCGGCGCCTCCTCCGAGGACTTGATGACCACCGTGTTGCCCGCTGCCAGGGCCGGCGCCGCCTTGGTGGCGGTGAGCAGCATCTCGGCGTTCCAGGGAACGATGCCGGCGACCACCCCGATCGGTTCCGCCAGCGTGTAGACGTGCATGTCGGGCTTGTCGATGGGCAGCGTGGCGCCCTGGATCTTGTCGGCCAGCCCTGCGTAGTAGCGGTAGTACTCGGCCACGTAGGCCGACTGGCCGCGGGTCTCGACGGCGAGCTTTCCGCTGTCGGTGGTCTCGACCGAGCCGAGGATCTCTGCGTGTTCCTCCACCAGGTCGGCCAGTCGGAAGAGCACCTTGCCGCGCTGCGTGGGGGTCATGGTGGCCCACTCCCCCTCGTGAAGGGCGCGTCGGGCGGCCCGGACCGCACGGTCGACGTCCTCTTCTGTCGCGGCCGGTGCGGTCGCCCAGACGAGGCCCGTCGCCGGGTTGACGGAGTCGAAGCGCCCACCGTCGGACGCCTCGCAGAACCCGCCGTCGATGTACATGGGGTAGTCGTTCATTGGAGGGTCTCCTTGTCGGGCGAATCGAGGAAGTCGAGCAGGTTGAGGGCGAAGGCTTCGGGCGCCTCGATCGGAGGCAGATGATGGAGTCCGGGTAGAACCACAGCCTGCCCGTCCGCAACGCGTGCTGCGAGCGAGCGGGTCATGGCCGGCGTGGACCCGGAGTCGAGTTCGCCGGTCATGACGAGCGTCGGCACGGTGATGGCGCCCGCACCCCCAGGCATGATCGGGTCACCCTCGATGAACAGCCCGTATGCCTTCAGGTAGGCGGCGGGGTCGTTTGCGAGGAGTTTGTTGCGGACGGCGTCTGCATCCACGGGGTGCGCTGCCTGCCAGTCGGGGGTGAACCACCGATCGATGGCCAGGTCGGCGACTGCGGCCATCCCGCCTGCTTCCGTTGCGGCAAGGCGCTCGCGGTTCCCGGCCTTCTGTTCCGGTGTCCGGTCGAAGACGGTGTTGAGAAGCGCCACCCGCCGAAAGGATTCCGGGTGCCTTGCGGCAGTGCCGAGGGCGACCATCCCGCCCATCGAGAGGCCCGCAAGGTCGGGTCTGCCGGCTCCCGTGGCCTCTACGACCCCGAGGAGTTGTGCGACGTACTCCTCGATCGAACGCCCGCCGGGAGGATCGACGGTCTGGCCGTGACCGAGCAGGTCGAAGCGCACCACCTTCCGGTCCGCCGCCAGGGCAGCGACGACCCTGTCCCACATCGTGAGGTCGAGCCCGGCCCCGTGCAGCAGGACCAGCGGCGTGCGCGTTCCCCCACCGTCGATACGGAAGTGGGTGTCGACGCTCATCCGGAGGGCCCGCCCATGCCCCTCACCGGCAGGGCTCGTCCTCGCCGGGCTGTACCTGGACGAGGTAGCCGGCCGGGACCTCGCCGATCATCCCCAGGTCGAGATCGTAGGTGCCGGTAGCGGGTGCCACCACGACCATCGATGCGCCGGCCCCGTACAGGCCCGTACCGGCGTCATCGTTCGATGCGACCAGGTAGTCGTCTAGGTACAGGCTCATGACCGGGTCGCCGAGGGAGTCGACCTGGATTCTGATCTGCTCGTTGGCCTCCAACTCGATGTGGAACCGGTCCGTGTCGTACAGGTGCCCGATGTCCCCCACCGCAGAGTCGCCTGCCCGCAGCGTGTCCCACCCATTTTCGTCATCGGGAAGGGGGACCAGGAGGTGGGAGGAAACCACCTCGATGGCTTCGGTGTCGGCGGATGACCAGTAGCCGAGCGACACCACGTAGCGGCCCGGCAGGAGGCTCACCTCGAGGGTCTCACCTTCCCCTTCGAGGTTGAGGTCCTCGAAGTACAGGTGCTCCTCCTCTTCCTCGCCGTAGGCGCCCAGCAGGTAGTCGACCTCGTCGACGGCTGTCACCGGCATCGGGGGGTACCCGTCCGGGCTGTCGATGCCGAGCCAGATGTCGGCGCCGGAAATCGCCTCGGCACTGACCGACAGGGTCGGCACCTGCTCGGTGATGGTTACGAGGAACGCCTGGCTGTCGTAGTAGTCCACGACCGCGCCGAGCCGCTTCGTGGCCGTCGACTCGCCCTCGGGTTCCTCCCCGGCGGACATCGGCGCCAGGACCCTGGCGGCGTCTCCGGCAGAGAACACCAGTCCGAAGTTCCAATCCGTGAATCCGCCAAGGCCCGAGATTCCGATCAGGTTGCCGCTCTGGTCCAATAGTGCGCCGCCGCTCTGCCCACCGGCGATCAGGGCATCGACCTGGAGGAAGGTGACGTCGAGACAAGGTTGGCGTCTCTGCCGGCTCAGTATCCCGGCGGTCATGGTTGGGTCGGGGTCGGCCTCGACCTCTCCCGGAAATCCCACCAGGTAGACGGCCTCGCCGACACTGGGGGCTTCAGCCATTTCGAGGTCGAGGGCCGGCAGTTCGTCGGACACCGACACGGGTAGGGGTCCGACCAGCGCCAGGTCGTGCAGCCAGTCCCTGGCATGGACCGGTACGTCGGTGACCTCGCCGACTGCTGTGAAGAGGCGGACCGTGGGATATCGACCGACGACATGGGCGTTGGTGACGACCCACCCGTCGGCGAGTACCACGCCGCTGCCGGTCCCGTCCGGAACCTCGATGAAGACGACCGACGGTGCGGCCGCGGCGAACACGTCGGCGGCTGCAGGTAGGGGCACCGGGAGGCTTGTCGTGGGGGCAGCCGTGGTGGAGGTGGTTGTGGGCGGAGCCGTCGATGTAGCGATACGCGCCTCGAGGTCGGCAACCTGTGTCTGGAGTGCCTCGACGGCAGCCGCCTGCTCCTGGATCAGGCCCTGACCGGCAGGATCATCGGCAGCAGTACATCCGACCAGGAGGGCGGCCGTCGCCAGGAAGACGAAGTGTGGGCGCATGCTGAAAGTATCGCAGACCTGGCGGCCCTGGGCCTCAGGTGATGATGGGCAGTTCCCGGGGGGCCCTCCCGGAGAGCAGCTCCGGGCCGTCCTCGCGGACCACGACATTTTCTTCGTGGAGCATCATGCACCCGGGCGCCCAGGTGAGGCCGGGTTCGAGGGTCAGGACCATTCCCTCTGTGATGACCGTGTCGTCGTCGCGGGTGTTGGACGGCCATTCGGTGAGCTGCATGCCCAGACCGTGCCCCAGACGCCCGACCTCGTTGCCCAGTGACCCACCGGCGTCGAGCACGTCTGCCATCGCCGTCCAGAGTTCGGTGGTGGTGATGCCGGGCCGGAGCACTGCCAGTCCGGCCTCGGTGGCATCCCACACGGTCTCGTGTGCCCGTCGGGCGGCGGTGTCGGCATGCCCGAAGGCGAAATAGCGGTCGAAGTCGCTGAAGTAGCCGTCGAAGACGGTGCCCGTGTCGAACATGAGCAGGTCGCCCTCCCCGATCACCCGGTCGGACGGTTGCCTGATGACATCGACGAAGCCGGGCCCTGTGGCTCCCACCAGGTACGGCACATCGTCGGCACCGCGTCGGAGGAGGTCGATCCGGAAGGCGGTGAAGGCCTCACGTTCGGTCATGCCGGCTGACAGCAGGTCCGGGATGCCCTCGAAGGCGTCCGAGACGATGCCGCATACGTGGGCCGTCTTTGCGATCTCGAGTTCGGACTTGTGCATCCGCAGGCTCCGGACGACATCCGTCGCATCGTGGTAGGTGACGTCGATCGTCGCTTCCTGCAGGGCCTCCCAGTCGGCGAGCGGCATCCGCAGATGGGTCTCATGGCCCATCGGCACGCCGATCCGGCCCTCGGTGCCCGCCACCTCGTGGAGGGTCGTCGCCAGAAGCGTCACCCCGTCGTTGTCAGGACGCGGGGCCGGCCAGGTGCGGACATCCTGGATCCAGGTCTCCCCCATCGACGCGCCCCCGATGCCCGGTATGACAGCGATCGGGCGACCCTCCAGCGGCACGACCACGAACCACGGACGCGTCGGGCTCTGCCAGAAGGAGGTGTGGAAGCCGGTGAAGTAGCGGACTTCCGGCTCGGTGCACACGAGCAGGGCGTCGAGTCGCCGTTCGGCCAGCAGCGCCTGGGCGGCGCCTGTCCGGCGTTCGTACTCCTCGACCGGGAATCCCCGCTGCGGGAAATCGTCCACGTCGCTCATGTCGCCAGGCCGCGCCCGAAGAGCGACCCAGGAGCAGGGAGCACGTCGTCGATGCCGGCCAGCCGGAGCAGGTGCCAGGCGAAGGCCTGGTTGCTCGACACCACCGGCCGGCCCATCTCCGCCTCGAGTTCGGCGATTACCCCGAAGGTCCGCAGGCTGGTGCACGACACGAAGACGGCGTCGCACCCCGGTTCCGCCCCGATCCGGCGGGCGGCGTCGGCGACGGACGCCTCGGTGATCCGCCCGACCACGTTGTCGTCCTCCTCGAGGAACGAGCCGACAGCCGCCACCCCGATGCCGCGTTTTTCGTAGTGGGCGGCCATGCGCAGCGTGACCTCGGCGTTGTAGGGGGTGACGAGCCCGATCGACCGGACGCCGAGCGCTGTGAAGGCCGCCAGGGCCGCAGCGATCGGGTCGGTGCATGAGACGCCCGGATGCACCGTACCGACCACCTCCCCAACCCGTTCGGATCCGATGAGCGTTGCCCCCGAGGTGCAGGCGTAACCGATGGCGTCGAACCCGAAGGCGGTGGGGAGCAGCCCGGCGGCCACGGGAAGGTGCGCCTCCATCGCCGCCAGGGTCTCGGCGGTGACGGTCGCCTCCATCGGAATGCGCGAGACGTGGTGGGCTACACCGTCCAGGCCGCCCTCCCCGTAGAGGGAGCGGAGTTCCGCCTCCACCGTGCGGTCGGTCTCGAGGACGATGAGGCCGAGCAGGGCCCTGGGGCCGACGCCGTCGTCGGTGTCGAATCCGAGTTGCTGCACCATGTCGGCGCCGCTCACATCTCCGCCTTGGCCTGCTGGTCGAAAAATGACGCACCGGTAGGAATCTCGGAGAACGCCATCTCCATCGCGGTGCACCTGACCCGGTTGGTGCGGGCGCCCCGGACCAGATCGCCTTCGTGTTCGCTCGGAACGTGGTTGGGCTCGAGCGGGTGGCAGTCCTCTGAACGGTAGGTGGAGATGAACAGGGTCCGTGGCCGGTTCGACAGGTTGGGCCCTGAGCCGTGGAGGAGGCGCCCGTGCATGAGGCAGGCGGACCCGGCCGGTCCGACGCACGGGATCGCCTCGGAGCGCGCCATCTCCACCACCTCGTCACCGACGGTTCCCGTGAACACTCCGTTCTGCCAGTGCTCGTACAACGGGCCCCGGTGGCTTCCGGGCACCACCTCCAGCGGCCCGTTCTCGAGCGTGACGTCGTCGAGGAAGTAGAGGACGGTGATCATCGAGTCGTTCGTGTGGAGTTCGAACAGCAGGTCCTGGTGGAACTTCACCGCAGTTGCAGCCCCGGGTTGCTTTGCATTGACCTTTGAGTGGTTGAACTCGATGTTCGGACCGATGAGCTCTGCCGTGGCATCGACGGCGAGGCCGGACCGCATCACGGCCAGATAGGCATCTGACAGTTCCGTCGGTGATGCGATCCGCCGGAGCGCAGGCTGCGCCGGGTTGTGGCCGGGCTCCAGGTCGAAGCGGGGCCGTCCGTCGAAGGTCAGGCCGTAGGGCTCGCCATGGCTGCGGCTCTCCTCCACCCAGGCTTCAAACTGCGCGTTCAGGTCGTCGAGGGTGGCGGCAGGCAGGGCATCCGCGAGGAACAGCCAGCCCTCCCGCTCGAACTGCCCGACCTGCGCCTCGGTCAGCACGTCCATGGGTGAACCTCCCTCCCAGGTGGCTGGGCTGCCCTCTGACCGGGTGGCCCGCCGACCGGGCATCCGTGGCCGGGCGCCTGTGTCGCAGGAAGATCAGGCAGATCAGGCAGAACAGGCAGAACAGGCAGAACAGGCAGATCAGGCAGAACGACAAGAGACACAGTGCGGGTCACAGCGCGGACTCTACGAGATGCGTCGGCCGGGTCAACGCCCTTTGAACTCGGGTGGGCGCTTCTCCATGAAGGCCCTGGGTCCCTCGCGGGCGTCCTCGGTGGCCATCACCGCCCGGGAGCATTCGTTCTCGATCCTGTACGCCTCCTCCAGCGGCAGGCCGTTGGATCGGATCACTGCCTCCTTCGCCTTGGCCAGGGCGATGGGCGCTCCGAGTGCGACGGATCGGGCGACCTCGCGTGCACGGCCGCGTACCTCGCCTGCAGCGACCGTTTCGGTGACGAGACCGCAGTGCAGGGCATCCCCTGCCGTGATCGGCTCGCCTCCCAGGATCAGCCGCATCGCCGCCGTGTAGGGGATCTGGCGTGCCAGGCGGGCCAGCTGCCCCGATGCGACGTTCGCCTTGGCGTGCTCGGGGGTGCCGAACGCCGGTGCGCCCGAGCGCATGTCGACGTTGGAGGTGAACGCCCCGTACAGCACCGGTGCCCCCGTCCGGGTCAGCTGCGTGAGGGTGACCCCGAACAGGGCCTCGGCGTTCTGCTGCGTGAGACCCGCCCCCAGCGTCGTCGGGCTCATCGCCCCCATCAGCGTGAAAGGGGTGACCGACACCGGCTGGCCGTGCTCGCTCATCGTCATGAGCCCGTTGACCATCTCCTCGTCGAAGCGCCGTGGCGAGTTGACGTTGACAATCGTCGTTACACCCGGTGATGCCGCCAACTGTTCAAGGTCGTCGAGGGAGATGTCGCGGGCGATCGCCGCCATGTTGATGCCGTCGAGGGCGCGGCCACGACCGATGGCGGTGCAGTGGAAGGCGAGGTCCGACAGCGACAGGTTGGCGTTGTAGGTGTCGAGGTGCCGGTTGTTGGTCGGAAGCTCCAACGGTGCTGCGACCTGGTTGCCGAGGATGTGGATCGCATTGAAGTAGTGGGCAAGGCGGACGAGGTTTTCGTAGTCGTCCATGTTCGACGAACGGCGACCCCGCACCTCGTCGTGCACAGAAGGCGGCCCGGCCACGAGGCCGAAGGCGATCCGGTTGCCACCGATGTCGAGCGCCTTTGCGGGGTTCCGCGAGGTCATGGTGAAGGTACCCGGAGCAGTTGCGAGTGCTGCCTCGATTACCTCTCTGCCGACCCGGACCACCTCACCCTCGACGATCGCCCCGGCGTCGGCGAAAAGATTCCGGGCGGTCTCGCTCCAGACCTCGATGCCGAGTTCCTCCAGGACCCGCAGCGACGCCTGGTGGATAGTCTCGACCCCCTCGACGTCGAGTACCGGAAGGGTCCCGTGGGGGTTCTCGACCTGCCTCCATGGCAGCTGCCGAACCGCCGGCGCATTCCCGCAGGGCCGGACACGCCCCCGTCTCACCATCGGATTCGAACCATCCGCTCAGCCGGCAAGCGCCTGTTCGAGGTCGGCGACGATGTCGTCTACGTCCTCCAGGCCGACCGAGATGCGGATCAGCCCGTCGGTGATGCCTGAAGCCGCCTTCTCCTCCGGCGGCACCACGGCATGGGTCATCGAGGCCGGATGCTCGATCAGGGTGTCGACGTTCCCGAGGCTGACGGCCAGAGCGCAGAGATCGACACGATCAAGGAACCTGGCAGCCGACTCGTAGTCGCCCAGGTCGAATGCGATCATGGCGCCGAATCCGTCCATCTGGCGGCGGGCAAGCTCGTGCTGCGGGTGCTCGACAAGGCCGGGATAGAACGTGTCGACAACCCCCGGGTGGTCCTCGAGGAACCGTGCGACGACCATGGCGTTGTCGCAGTGGCGCTCCATCCGCAACGGCAGGGTCTTGAGCCCCAGGTTGGTCAGCCAACAGTCAAAGGGGCTGGGAACCCCGCCGGTGTAGCGAATCAGCCTGGCGATCTCGTCGTCCATAAGGTCAGCGTCGGCGCTCACCACCGCCCCGCCGATCACCGTCCCGAAGCCGTTGATGAACTTGGTGGTGCTGTGGACCACCACGTCGGCGCCCAACTCCAGGGGCCGTTGGAGCACCGGCGTTGCAAACGTGTTGTCGACCACCACCCGGGCACCGAAGGCGTGTGCGATCCCACAGGTCTCGGCTATGTCGATCAGCTCCATCGTCGGATTCGCCGGCGTCTCGAGGTAGACGACCGCCGTCCCTGGTCGCCGGGTCAGCTCGGCCTCCAGATCGTCGGGCGCAAGGCCGGGAAGTCGCGTGTTGGTGACCCCGAACCCGGACAGGACGTCGGCGATGAGGTGGTCGGCTGATCCGTAGAGCACCTGCTGGGTGACGATGTGGTCGCCGGCCCTTGCCATGCCCATGAGGGCAGCCGTGATGGCAGCCATTCCCGAAGCGAAGATCTCGGCACGGGCCTCTCCATCGACGAGGCCCCCTCCCTCGAGGGCCGCCAACTTCTGCGCCAGTGCAGTCCGCGAAGGGTTGCCGCCCCGGGAATACATGTAGGCATCCGAGTCACCGGCAGAGCGGGCCTCGATCGCAGCCATGTCGTCGAAGGTGAACGTGGACGTCTGGAATATCGGAGCGATGTGCGCACCCGAGGCGTCGTGGATCTCGCCCGCGTGGATCGCCTCGGTCGACATCTTCGCTGACTTCTTCCTGCGGGGACCGCCGACCATGTGTGCGCTCTTCCTGCCGCTGCTCCGGGACAGGGCGAGACCCTAGTCCCCTCCGGTGGCCGCTCGGTGTGGGCCGGCGCCGCATCAGGTGCTTGGCTGGTCGCGTGCCGGACCTCTCGAAACACCACCGCGAACTCGAGGAGAATGGCTACACCATCCTCGAGCGGGTGGTCGACGACGCCCTGGTGGATCGGCTCCTTGCCGATGTCCGCCGACTCGAAGGCGAACTCGCCCGCTCTCCCGGAGGAAACCGCTTCGAGGGCAGCCACACCACACGCACCTACAACCTGCTGGCCCACGGTGAGGTCTGGCAGCAGGTCCCCGTGCAGCCGCAGGTGCTCGAGTTGATCGAGGGCGTCCTCGGCCCGCAGTGCCTTGTTTCCTCTTTGGCTTCGATCTCGATCGCCCCCGGCGAGACCAAACAGGTCATCCACTCCGACGACCAGATCCATCCGATCGCCAAGCCGCACGTTCCCACCGTGTGCAACTCCATGTGGGCGCTCACCGACTTCACGGAGGCCAATGGCGCCACCCGCATCGTCCCCGGCAGCCACCGCTGGCAGAACCCCGACTACATGGCCGATCCCGAGGACATCGACACGGCCTGCGCCGAGATGGCCCGGGGCTCGGTGCTGGTCTGGCAGGGCAGCACCTGGCACGGCGGCGGCGCCAACACCACGAGCGCCGAGGTCAGGGTCGGGATCGCCATGAACTACTGCGCCGGCTTCATCCGCCAACAGGAAAATCAGCACCTCGGCATTCCCCCCGAGGTCATGGCCGGCTTCACGCCCGAGTTGCGGGCCCTGTGCGGTCTGGACATGTACCGCGGCCTCACCGGCAACATCGACAAGCAGAGCCCGGCCCACCTCCTCTACGGCGACCCGCCGGACACGCAACTCTGGGACATGGATCCGTTGAATTCCGAACGCTTGAATTCCGAAGCAACTGGCTGATCGACCATCCCTGCATGACCCGCCACCTCACCGACCACGCTGTGCTGACCTTCGACTGCTACGGGACCCTCATCGACTGGGAGACCGGCATCTGGGAGGCGCTGCAGCCCCTGCTTGCAACCAACCCCCACTTCGAGGGCTCCCGCCATCAGGCCCTTGTCGCCTTCGACCGCCTCGAGGCCGCCCAGCAGTCGGCCACGCCCGCCGTCGGCTATCCCGGAATCCTCGAGTGCGTGCATCGCTCCCTGGCCGAGGAGTTCGGCCTGACCACCTCTCCGGAGATGGACGCTGCCTTCGGTGGGTCTGTACCGGACTGGCCCGCCTTCCCCGACTCCTCCGATGCGCTGACCGTCCTCGCCGGCCGTTTCGACCTCGTGATCCTGTCGAACGTCGACCGTGCCGGGTTCGCCGCATCCAACGCCAGGCTCGGGGTCGACTTCGATGCGATCTACACCGCCGAGGACATCGGCTCCTACAAGCCGGACCCGGCCAACTTCGAATACATGCTGAGCCACCTGGCCGCCGATCTCGGCCATGACAGGGAAGCCGTCCTGCACACGGCGCAGAGCATCCGACACGACCACATACCGGCCCGCCGACTAGGACTGGACAATGCCTGGATCGACCGGCAACGCAGGTCCGAAGAGGACGGCTGGGATGCCGGTTGGAGCAGGCCCGACCACGTGTTCTTCACGATGGCCGAGATGGCGGAGGCGGTCGCAGCAGAGGAATCAGGCCGAGGCCCCGACCCCGGCCGATCGGTTTCGAGCCGACCATGAAGCCACACCCGTTCGACTACGCAGCCCCCGAGGCACTCGACGAGGTCCTCGACCTTCTGGCCCGACTGGGCGACGATGCTGTGGTCATCGCCGGAGGGCAGAGCCTCGTGCCGATGCTCAACCTCCGCCTGGCCCGACCTGAGATGGTGGTCGACCTCCGCCGGATTGCCGACCTGGCGACCTTCACCATCACCGACCAGGGCCTTCGGGCAGGTGCGATGGCCCGCGCCATCGATGTCGAGGAACACCCCGACGTGCATCTGGTACCCGGCCTCGGTGATGCGCTGCGCCAGATCGGCCATCCACAGGTGCGCTCCCGTACGACCATCGGCGGGTCGGTGGCCCACGCCGACGCAGCAGCCGAACTCCCGGCACTGCTGTTGGCGCTCAGCGGACAGGTCGTGCTGCACAGTGTGGCCCGTGGCGAGCGCACCGTTGAGGCTGCCGACTTCTTCACCGGCCCGATGATGACCGTACGCGAACCGGACGAACTGCTCACCTCGGTGTGGATCCCGGCGCACCCGGGGTCGGTAGCGGTGGTCGAGGTGGCCAAGCGCCCCGGTGACTTCGCAATGGTCGGCGCCGTCGTCGCCTATGCGATAGCCGACGGGGTCATCTCCGATCCGAGCATCGTCCTGTTCGGGGTGTCCGGTCAGCCTGTGCGGATGGCCTCGGCCGAGGCCGTACTGGTCGGCGCAGTTGCCAATGCCAACACGTTTCAGGCGACCGTCGAACAGTTGCGAGAAGAGTTCGGCTTACTGGAGGGTTTCCGGGACGATGTCTATGCGACCGGTGGGTACCGACGCCAGGTTGCGGGAACCCTCGTCGCACGTGCGCTCGCATCCATGTCATGAATGAGCACACCATCCGCCTCACGGTCAACGGCGAGAACGCCGAGGTGCGGGTCGAGCCTCGGATGCTCCTCTCCGACCTGATCCGGCACCAGTTGGGTCTCACCGGCACGCACGTCGGATGCGAGCAGGGTGCCTGCGGGGCCTGCACCGTCATCATCGACGGCCGTCCCCAGAGGTCCTGCCTGGTGCTGGCCGTCCAGGCAGACGGCACGACTGTCGAAACCGTCGAGGGCGTGGAATGCGACGGGATCGAGAACGCCGTGCAGACCGCCCTGCACGAACAACACGGCCTGCAGTGCGGATTCTGCACGCCGGGCATCGTCATGTCGCTGGTGGCCGCACACCGGGCCGGCGTGCCCGCTGCAACTGCCCGAGAACAGGTCCTCGACGGGCACCTGTGCCGCTGCACGGGATACGTGAACATCCGCGCTGCGGTCGACGCAGCGTGGGAGGCAGCCGGCGACAGGCGAACCGGGTACAGACAGGAGAACCTCGGACAGGAGAGCCACAGACAGGAGAGCCACGGACAGGAGAGCCTCGGACAGGTGAGCCTCGGGCAGGAGAGCCACAGACAGGGAGGCAGCGAATGAGACCCCGCCATGTCGGGCAGCGGGTCCCGCGGGTCAACGACCACGGGCCCCTGCACGGAACCGGCCTCTACGTCGACGACATCGAGGTGCCCGGCATGCTCCACGCGGCAATCGTCCGCAGCCCCGTGGCACACGGGATCCTCACGGCGTTCGAATCCGAGAGCGTTCCCGGGAGCGCCTCGGTGTTCGGGCCCGAACACCTCCGGGCCCGGGTCCATGCAGAGGTGCCGGTGCTCTGGACGATCGGCGACCAGCAGCAACTCGGCACGCCGCTCGTAGACGAACACCTGAGGTACGTCGGGCAGCCCATCGGCATAGCCGTCGCCGGTTCCCGCTACCAGGCAGAGGACGCTGCCGAAGCCGTTGATCTGGCCATCGACTACCTCACCCCCGTCGTAGGCATCGACCAGGCGTTGGCCCCCGATGCTCCCCTGCTGTACCCCGACTCCGGAACCAACGTCATCGCAACCTTCGAGGCAGGCGACTCGGCCGAACACGACCGGGCGGTCTTCGCCGCCGCAGACCGGGTGCTACGGACCACGCTGCGGATCGGCCGAGTGCACGGGCTGGCCATCGAGCCGAGGGGAATCGTGGCGGTCCCCGAGCCCCGGAGAGCACCCGGAAACAGGAACAGGATCACGATCTACACATCCACCCAGACACCACACGGCGTCCGTGACTCGGTCTGCGAGGTGCTGGGCCTCCGGCAGGGAGACGTCCGGGTGGTGGCCCCCGACGTTGGTGGTGCTTTCGGCCTCAAGGACCACATCTACGAGGACGAGCTCATGGTCGTGATCGCAGCCCTCGAGCTGGGCCGACCCGTGAAGTGGATCGAGGATCGGTTCGAATCGCTCCTCGCCACCACCCATGCCCGGGACGAGATCCACGAGGTCGAGGTGGCCTTCGACGAAGACGGATCCCTCAGGGGCCTCCGGGTCGACGGTCGGCGCAACGTCGGCGCACGCCTGGCCGTCTTCGGAGGAGGTCCGCTGTTCACCGCCCTCGGTGTCGTACCCGGCCCCTACCGGTGGGAGTCGGTGCGCTGCGGCGGACGCCTCGTGGCAACGAACACGATGTCCACGGGGGCGTACCGGGGTTTCGGCCAGACCCAGGCCGCCCTGATCAGGGAGCGCGCCGTAGACCTGGTTGCAGGCGAACTCGGCATCGACCCGGTCGACCTGCGCGAGATGAACATGATCGCCGCCGACGAACTCCCCTACCGGATGCGGACACCGATCCAACTCGACAACGGCGACTACCGGAGGGCCCTGCGACGGGCCGGTGAGCTGATCGCCGAAGCTCCGGCCCCTCCCGACGACGGCCTGGCACGCGGCGTCGGCTACTGCAGCTACGTCCAGATGGGAGGCATCGGACCAAGCGACGCCAACGAGGCGATCGGGTTGCAGATCGGCGGCTTCGAGAGTGCCACCGTCCGCTTCGAACCCGACGGAACCGTGCGGGTCGCAACGGGCATCTCTCCACACGGCCAGGGGCTCGAGACCACCATTCCCCAACTGGTGGCCGACGAACTAGGCATCAACCCCGGGACCGTCGAGTTGGTCCACGGCGACACCGACACCACCCCCTATTCGGCCTACGGAACTGCCGCCTCCCGTTCGATCGCCCTCGGTGGCGGGGCCGCGGTCGTCGCCTCGCAGAGGCTGGCCGACAAGGTCAGGGCGATCGCAGCCGAGATGCTCGAGGCCAACCCCGCCGACATCGAACTCGGCAACGGCAGGGCCACCGTGGCCGGCACCAACGTCGATGTGGCGATTGCCGACGTCGCCCGCCGGGCATGGCAGGGGTTCCGACTACCGGATGGCAGCGATCCGGGGCTGGCGGAGTCGTACGCCTACGAACCGGTCAGCGCAACGTTTTCCTATGCGACACACGCATGCAGGGTCGCCGTCGACACGGAAACCGGGGCTGTCAGCGTCGAGGAATACGTCGTCGTGCACGACTGCGGGACCATCGTCAACCCCACGATCGTCGAGGGCCAGATACACGGCGGAGTCGCCCAGGGCCTCGGCGCCGCACTCATGGAGGAGTTCTTCTACGACGAGGACGGCCAACCGTTGTCGTCGACCCTGCTCGACTACCACGTACCTGTCAGCGAATCGATGCCCGACATCCGAATCGAACACCTCCAGATACCGAGCCCGCACACGCCGGGCGGGATGAAGGGAATGGGCGAGGGGGGCACGAACGGCTCGTACGCAGCGGTCGTCAACGCCGTGTGCTCAGCCCTCCCCGACGCCGACTGGAGCGACCTCGCCACTCCCCTCTCGCCGAGCCGAATCTGGCAGGCGCTCCACGAACGAGCCTGACTGCAGTCCGGACGGTCCGGCGCCAGCCACGCCCTCAGGGGCTCGACCTGCTACCACTTGTATCCCACGTTCCTACCCCTACCGGCTTCGGAGGCACACACACCATGGAATCGGTACTAGGAGCCCGCTCTGGAACTGCATACGGGGATGACTGGGTCCGCACCTCGTGCTCGATCTGCATGAACCGCTGCGGCATCCTCGCCCACGTCAACCAGGACGAGGTCGTCGACAAGATCCTGGGAGATCCGGCCAACCCGCACAACCACGGCCGGACGTGCGCCAAGGGCGACTCCGGCTTCGAGGGCCTGACCGACCCGGACCGAATCCTGACCCCGCTGAAGCGGACCAACCCCGAACGGGGAATCGGCGTCGACCCCGGATGGGTACCGATCACCTGGGACGAGGCGCTCGACACGATCGCTGACAGGATCCGCGAAACGATCGCCGACGATCCCGAGAAGATCCTCTACACCAGCTTCGACACCTTCCACCTCAGGGGGGCACTGGCGGCAAGTTGGATAACCGGCATGGGGATGCCCGGGTACTCGACGTGGTCGGCGGCCATCTTCTGCGGCAACAACGTGCACGGCATCGCCTACATGAACCAGAACGCCTTCGAGGGCACACCCGACCCCGGTTACAGCAACTACATCCTGAACTTCGGCTCACAGTTCGGATCCGTAGTCCACTACGACACGATGAACGCCACACACGAGATGTCGCAACGCAGGTCCGACATCAACCTGGTCTCGATCGACCCGGTCTGCAGTTCCGCCGCCTCCACCGCCGACGAGTGGGTCCCCATCCGGCCCGGCACCGATGCAGCCCTCATCCTCGGAATGGTCGACCAACTCATCAACGAACTCGACATCTACGACGCCGACTTCCTCAGGAACTTCACGAACGCCGCCTACCTGGTCGGCCCCGACGGACGTTACGTCCGCCAACCCGGTGGCGAGAAGCCGTTGGTGTGGGACCGGGACAACGGCGCACAGCCCTTCGACGCCGGAACCACCGGTGCCGCCCTGACCGGCACCTTCGAAGTCGACGGCGTCGCCGTGCGGCCCGGCTTCCAGATGCTCAAGGACCACGTACGCACATACACACCGGAGCACGTCGAGTCGATCACCACGGTCCCAGCCGAAACCGTCCGCCGGCTGGCACGCGAATTCGGAGAAGCCGCCCGCATCGGGGAGACGATCGAGATAGACGGCGTGGAGCTCCCCTATCGGCCGGCCACCGTCATCTGGTACCGGGGCCTCTCGGCCCACAAGCACTCGATGCTCAACGGCCTGGCGATCATCCTGCTTCCGACCCTCATGGGCGCACTCGACGTGCCCGGCGGCCTGCTCGGTGACCCCTGGGGTCTCATGGGCAAGGTGAAGGACCGCACCTACACGGCAACCGCCAGCCCGGAGGGGCTCATCTCCCAGGGCTTCATCGGTGGCGGCCGGGTGGGCGGGCTCTACCCGCCGCGCGAGGCCCGTGCGCCCCAGACCACCGAGATGTTCGAGTTGATGCCCTGTGCCCCGTACGGGACGGTCTTCTCCCTCCTCAACTCCGAGGAGCCCGACCTCTTCGGCGCACCGCCGTTCCCGTCGATGATGATCAACTTCCAGTCCAACATGATGAAGACGTCCGGCCCTCCCGAGATCGTCGAGCGCTTCCTCAAGCGGATCCCCTTCATCGCCTCGATCAGCAGGCGCTTCGAAGAGACCACCGAGATGGCCGACATCGTCCTCCCCGACCTCCACTACCTCGAGCGCCTCACCCCCTTCACGTTCCAGCATCTGACGTCCGGCGACGGGAAGCACTCCGTGTACGGGTCCAAACCCGTCGTCCCAGCGCCGATGGAGGGTCCGGTGGCAGGCGAACCGTACGTCGATGCGATGCAGATCTACCTCGAACTGTCACGTCGCAGCGGAACGCTCCGCGACGTCTACGAGGCATTCAACGGCATCGCCAAACTGAACGACGAATACAGGCTCGACCCGGACGCCCACTACTCCTACTTCGAGATCTGCGACCGATGGTTGAAGAACACCTTCGGACCCGACAAGGGCATCGACTGGCACCTGGAGGACGGGCTGTGGACAGACGAAAAGACGGTCCAGGAGAAGTACCCGCGCCCGTTCTTCGAGGCACGCGCACAGGTCTACTTCGAGTTCATGCTGGCGGCCAGGGAGGACCTTGAGCGCAAGGTCGAAGAGCTCGGAATCCCATGGGAGACCGACGACTACCAGCCGGTTCCCGACTGGAAGCCCGGGCCGGCCTACGAACGGACCGCGCCCCACGACCTGTTCGTAATCAACATGAAGGTCCCCAACCACGCTCTCTCCCACACACACAAGAACCCGATCCTGCGCAGCCTCTCCAACCGGCACAACGACCTCAAGACCGTGTGGATACACCAACAGACAGCAGAAGCCCGCGGAATCGACAACGGCGACCGGGTCGAGATCGAAACCGCCCAGGGCCGCCGACAGACGGCGACGGCCCGGGTCACCCAACTGGTCCATCCCGAGGTGCTGGCCACGCAGGGCTGCGGCGGTGGATGGACCAGCGGCAGCGACAGCGACGAGGTCAACTTCAACGCCCTGCTGAACATCGACGTCGACCACATCGACTTCGTCTCGGGTGCACTCGACTCCTGCATCGCAGCAGACATTCGCAGGGTCGCCGGGCCCGGAGGTGCGTCGTGACCCGCTGGGGCATGGTGATCGACATCGGGCGCTGCGTCGGATGCCAGGCCTGCACCGTCGCATGCAAGACCGAGAACCAGTCTCCCCTGGACGCCTGGTACGCCCCTGTCATCGAATGGGAATCGGGTGTCTTTCCGGACGCGACGCTCAACTACCTGCCGACGCTGTGCAACCACTGTGAGGACGCCCCCTGCGTGACCGCCTGCCCGTCCGGGGCGATAACGCGCCGCGACGACGGCATCGTGATCGCCGACGAGGACATCTGCATCGGGTCACGCGCCTGCATGGCAGCCTGCCCCTACGGTGCGATCAACTTCTTCGAGGACAGCGGCACCGCCTCGGCTCCTGCTGGCTCGGCCACGCCCCAGGCAAGCGTCCCCGAGCGCTACGCCCACGAACAACACGTCCACGGTGCGATCTCCAAGTGCACCTACTGCGCGCACCGCATCGACTACGGGGTCGAACACGGCCTGGAGGTGGGCGTCCATCCCCTCGCAACACCGGCGTGTGTGGTCACCTGCCCGGCCGAGTGTCGGATCTTCGGAGACCTGGACGACCCGGAGAGCAACGTCAGCCGGTACCTGACGGAGAATGGTCCGGGTGAGGTCCTGCGGCCCGACGCCCGAACCAACCCGAAGACCAAATACGTGAACCTGCAATGATCAACGCGGAGTTGCAATGAGCAATACGGGCACGCCGCACGCCGGCGGGGAGATGCCCCTTTCATCTCTTTCCTCTCATTCCCAGAACCCCTTCATGGATCAGTTCAACCTCGAGGCGCGCACCCAGAGGGTGTGGGACCTCAACCATGCCGTCTGGTTCACGCTCATGGGATTGGGCGGAGGAGTGTTCCTGGCCGGGCGGATCCTCAATCTGACCGAGGACCTCGGCCACTGGCTCGGCATACCGATGGTCGACATCGTCAGCTTCGTGGCGATCGCCATCGGTGGCCTGATCCTGGTCGCCGACCTGGGGCGGCCACTCCAGTTCTGGAGGGCCTTCGCCAACATACGCACGAGTTGGATCAGCTGGGGCGCCTGGTCCGACCTCGTGTTCCTGACCGTTGCCGGCCTGCTCGTCCTGCCGGCGTTGTCCCTCGGCGGCTCACGACCCTTCAGCGGACTGGGCTGGGAACCCGACGGCAGCGACGCGACCGGACTGGCCCTGGAGATCCTCGCTGGTGCGGCTGCCGTCATCGTCATGACCTATGCCGGGGCCGTCCTGGCCAGACCACGATCCATCCCCTACTGGAGCTCGCCCGCCGTGCCGATCCAGTTCCTGCTGTCGTCCGCCGCCATGTCCCTGGCGACCGTGCTGCTGCTCGAGGCGATCAACGACGTTCCCATCAGCGGTGGCCAGATGGCCCTGCTCGGCATCCTCACGGCCGGCCTGCTGACCGCCATGGCCGTCCACCTTTCGACCCACCGCGACGTGCCCGGCAAGCAGCAGAGCCTCGACAGCCTGCTGCGGGGCCCCCACCGGGCGGTCTTCGTGGGGTTGGTACTGGTGCTCGGAACACTCATGCCGACCCTGCTGGCGTTCATCGGAGCCGCCGTTCCCGGGGCCCGTACAGCGCTGTCGGTGATCTCGTTCGCCCTGCTGGTACAGGGAGGGCTGCTGTTGCGGCTGACCACCCTGAGGGTCGGAATCTTCCCCCCGGTCCACATCCCGTCGACCCGACGGTGAGCACCCGTACGGGCTGATCAGATTCTCCAGGCTCTCCAGGTCCTCCAGGTCCTCCAGGAAACACGCCCTGCTGACCTATGGAACAACCGTGGGGACGATCCTCATCGCCGCTGTCTCGACGATGCCCTTGTCGGTAACGCCCACGTCGGGGATGTTCGGGAGGCAGAGGAAGTTGAGCGCATACAGCGGATGGTCGGTGATGCTGCAGCCGAGTTCGTCTAGGAGCACCCGCTCGACCGCCTCGAGGCCATCGGCGACAACATCGAGTGGCTCTTCGGAAAGCAGCCCGGCGATGGGCAGCGCCAGAAGAGCCCGAACCTCGGTGCCCACGACGGCGCAGTAGCCGCCACCTGCCAGGGCCAGCGCCTCGACGGCCGCTGCCATCGACCTGTGGTCGTCGCCGACGACGAAGATGTTGTGGGAATCGTGGTTCACGGTGCATGCCACGGCCCCTCCCGTGATGCCGAGCCCGGCAACGAACCCCAGACCCACCGCTGCGGTGCCCTTGTGGCGTTCCAGAACGGCGATGCCTGCTATGTCCTGATCGCTGTCGGGCAGAACGATCCCGCCGGTTGCCACCAGCTCGACCCGGCGCATCATCTTGGGACCGCCGAACTCCACGACGTTGACAGTCACCGGGCCGTCTGCGTCAACGTGCACGGCGAGCCTGTCGACGAGCCTTGCAGCAGTCCGAACCTCGTCCGCAAGACGGACCGTGTCCATGGTCCATCCGGGAGCCCTGGACGCCACGATCTCGACGGTCAGCGAATGGTCGCGGGCGACCACCCTGCCGTGGTGGATGACGATCGAGACATCGAATGACCGGAGATCGTCGAGCACCACCAGGTCGGCGAACTTTCCCGGGTTCACGCCGCCCCGGTCCCTGCCGATGCGCATGAGCTCTGCGCTGTTCTGCGTCGCCATCTGGATCGCCTCGACCGGGTCGAACCCCGACTCGATGGCAAGGCGGACACGCTGGTCGAGGTGGCCCTCCCTGCGGAGCAGGTTGGGGTGGACGTCATCGGTGCACAGGACGAGGTGACGCGTGTCGATCCCCTGCCGATGCAACTCGGCGGCCAGCTCGGGCCAGTCTGAAGCGGGCAGGCGGTCGATCCTCGGCGTCAGCAGGACCCTCAGACCCCTCCGAAGTTGTGCGATCACCTCATCGACCGACTCGGCGACATGGGTGTCTTCGAGGCCACATGCCACCGAGGCGTCGAGTTCCGGACCGGTGAAGCCCGGCAACTGTCCTCCCACAGTCAGGCCCCGGTCGATGGCGGCCCCGATCCTGGCCAGCTGTCCTGCGTCGAGTTCGAGCAGGAGCGCCGGGTTGATGTCGCCGCCGATGCAGACGGCATCGGGACGGTCCAGCAGGGCGATCGTGGCCGCCAGGTCAACCTCGTGCCCGGAGGTCTCGAGGTGCGCAGGCATGGCCGGCACACGCCCCGGCACGCGCAGCAGGACGTCGAGGGGCAGCCCCACCGCCTGCCCGAGCAGGAACTCGACGCCTGCCATTCCGAGCACATTGGCGATCTCGTGCGGATCGGCGACGAGCGTGAGCACGCCCCTGGGCACGATGGCGCGTGCGAGCTCCCCGACCATGAGGTTCGAGCTCTCGATGTGGATGTGCGGATCGATCAGACCCGGGCAGACATGGCGGCCATCCAGGTCGACGACCTCGGTCGTCTCCCCAACCCGGTAGTCCCCGGCCTGCGCCAGGGCTGCGATCCGGTCTCCGGCGATGACGACGTCGGCTGGGAACGTCTCGCGGGTATCGACGCCCACGACCCGGCCGCCCCGCAGGACCAGGTCCGCCGGCTCCCTTCCGATGGCAACCCCGACCAGATGCGAACGATCGATCACGGAGAGGATCCCGGAATCGACATTGGAGCAGGCGACAGATCGCACACGTGGCTGATTCCCGGAGGGTAGTGCTCCGGCTCCGGGGTCCCCGATGTCAGACCGCTGACCTGGCGAACCCGGCCTGCGTCCCGGCCGGTGGGTACAATCCGCAGCCAGAAGCAATCAGGCCGTGCTCGAGAGGGGCTGGGACGTGTTGCAACATGCCGCCGAGGAGGCTGTACGGGGCCTCGAGGAGGCCGGGATCAACTTCGTTTCCGGGCTGCCCGACGGTTGGCAGCGCAACGTGCACGAACTGGTCGAGGACAACGACAACTTCCGGTACGCCCCGGTGTGCAACGAGGGCGTCGGATTTTCGATGTGTGCCGGAGCGTGGCTCGGGGGCATGAAGTCGGCCCTCATCATGGAAAATAGCGGCCTGCGCGTGGCATCGGAGTACATCGCACGCATCTCGCTCGGAACCGGCGTTCCGGTCACCCTGCTCTGTTCGTACCGGGGGGATGTCGGCGAGACCGAGCACTGGGGAATCCCCCACGGCATCGTCGCCGAGCCACTCCTGCAGGCCCTGAGGATCAGGTACCTCATAGTCCGACGGGTCGACGAACTGCGCACGGCCATCGTGCGGGCCCAGCGTCTCTCCGAGGCCCAGCTGCACCCCGCCGCCGTACTCATCTCCGGCGACTGCGTCTGGGACGACGGGGATGGTCGTTGATGGCCCTCGACCGTAACGACTGGTTGGCATGCCTTGCGGCCGCGTTGCCCGACGACTGCCTGGTCATGTCCACCTACATCGGTGCGGTCTCCTTCGAGTGGGCACACCACACCGAAGAACATCCACGGACCGGACACCTCGGTCAGATGGGCGACGTGATCGGCCTGGCACTGGGCCTTGCGATGGCCCTGCCCCATCGGAAGGTGGTCTGCCTGGACGGTGACGGTTCTGTGCTGATGGAGCTGGGGCAGTTCGTCGCCATGGGGCAGCACGCTCCCGACAACCTCGTGGTCTTCGTGGTGGATAACGGCGTGTACGAGTCCATCGGTTGGGGAGACGCCGGACGGCGCCCGACAGCCACGGCCGGCAGGGCCGACCTGGCCTCGATCGCAGCCTCCTGCGGCGTGCCCCACACCGCCGACGTATCCACTCGGGAACAACTGGATACCGAGATCGGGTTGGCCTTCTCACGCAACCTGTGCAGCTTCATCAACGTTCGCACCGAACCCGGGCACTCGCAGGTCGAGCCCCGGCGCACCGACGGCATCGAGGACAAGTACCGGTTCGTCCGTTACATCGAACGACTCGAGGACATTCGGATAACCGGAGTGCCGCCCCAGGACCTGGGCCTCATGGAGGATCCGGAGCCCGGGTGATCGCGCCGCTCAGCTAACGAACGAGACGAGCTTCTTTTCCAGGAACGCCTCGAGACCGTCATGGCCTCCCTCGCGGCCTAGACCCGACTCCTTGAAGCCGCCGAACGGTGCCGTCGGCGAGGCCGGCATGGGGTCGTTCACCCCCACCATTCCGAACTCCAGTTTCTCCGATGTCCTCATCGCCCGACCGAGGTCCCTGGTGTAGACGTACGCGGCCAGCCCATAGCGGGTGTCGTTGGCGCGATCCACCACCTCTGCTTCGGTCCGGAACGTCAGCACGGGTGCCACCGGTCCGAAGGTCTCCTCCCTGGCGCACAGCATTTCGTCGGTGCAGCCGGACAGGACTGTTGGTTTGAAGAAGTACCCACCGGGGTGTGACCCAACCCGACCGCCCCCGGTCTCTACGGTGGCTCCCCTATCCACGGCATCCATGACATGGGCCGAGACCTTGTCGAAACCAGCGGCGTCGATGAGGGGGCCGACGTCTACGCCATCTTCGTCGCCGGGGCCGACCCTGAGCTTCGACGCCGCCCTGCTCAGACGGCCCGTGAAGTCGTCGGCGACCGCCTCCTGGACGAAGATCCGGTTGGCGCAGAGGCAGGACTGGCCGTTGACCTGGAACTTCGACATCAGCACGCCTTCGACCGCTGCATCCAGGTCGGCGTCGTCGAACACGATGAACGGTGCCTGTCCGCCGAGCTCCAACGACACGCGGGCAAGGTTGGTTGCAGATGCCCGCACCAGGAGTTTTCCGACGTCGGTTGAGCCCGTGAACGTGATCTTGCGGACCCTGGGATCTTCGAGCAGGGGCGCTGCAAGGGGTTCGGGGTCGGAGGAGGTCACGAGGTTGCAGACGCCCGCCGGCACCCCGGCACGGTCAATGGCCTCGAACAGGGCGACCGCCGACAGGGGGGTCTGCTCTGCGGGCTTGACCACGATCGTGCAGCCGGCAGCCATCGCCGGGGCGAGCTTGCGGGCGATCATGGCCACCGGGAAATTCCAGGGAGTGATGGCGACCGCAACGCCGAGGGGCTTCTGCTGGACGACGAGGCGCTTGCCGGGGATGTGGGTGGGTATGACCTCGCCGTAGGAGCGACGACCCTCCTCTGCGAACCAGTCGAGCCACTGGGTCGCATACCTGACCTCGAACAGGGCCTGGGCGCGGGGCTTGCCCTGTTCAGAGACGATGACGTCGGCGATGTGGTCGAGGGCGGCGAGCAGTTCGGCAGAGATGCGCCTGATCACCTCCGCCCGATCCTGGGCCGTGCGGTCAGCCCACCCGCCGAAGGCACGGTGGGCGGCGGCGACCGCCGCCGATGCCACTTCCGGTCCGGCATCTGCGGCAGCGCCCACGACATCGCCGGTGGCCGGGTCGGTCACATCGAACGTCGCAGCGGTTGCCACCCAGGCTCCATCAATGAAGCATCCTGCCGATTCTGGCGCTGTGCCTGCCGACCTGCCTGCCGACCTGCCAGCCCGGCTTGAACTAGCCATGCTTGTGGAGGTCCGTGGCCGGGCTGGGGGTACGGCCCTGTAGGGCAGCTCGACGGGCGAAGAGATCCTCTGCCGCAGCCTGTGAGCGCTCGGCTATCGCTGCGACGTCGACCGACATGACCTCTCCGCCCTCAACCAGGTGGCTGCCCCTGACCCAGACGTCGGAGACATCGTGCGAGCCGGCCGTGAACACAAGGTGGGCCGGTGCGTTGAAGTCCCGGCCGTGGAGCACCGGTACGAAGTGCAGGCCGCTGAGGTCAACCATCACGATGTCGGCGTCCTTGCCCTCCTCCAGGGTTCCCGTCACGTCATCGAGGCCGAGGGCGGCCGCTCCGGAACGGGTGGCCATGTCGAGGATGTCCCACGGATCACCGACGGTCGGGTCGAGGGTGCTGACCTTCTGGAGAAGGGAAGCGAACTTCATCTCCTCGAGCATGTCGAGGTTGTTGTTCTCCTTCTCACCGTCGGTGCCCAGCGCCACCGTCATTCCCTGACTGCGGTAGAAGCCGATGCGGGCCGGCCCCGACGAGAGCTTCATGTTCGAACAGGGGCAGTGCGTGACCGAGGTGCCGGTCTGAACCATGATCTGCACCTCCCGGTCGTCGAGCCACACACCGTGGGCGATCACCGTGTTCTCGCCGAGGATGCCGCGGTTGTAGAACTCCTCGATCGGCCGCCGTCCGAACTGGCGCAGGCACTCCTGGACCTCCCAGATCGACTCGGAGGAGTGGGTGTGGATCCCGGTGCCGAACTCCTCGGCCAGGGCCGCCGCTCCCCGAAACATCTCCGGAGAACAGTAGAAGATGTGTTCGAGCCCGACCCACGACCGCACCCGGCCTTCTGCAGCCGTGAGGTGCGTCTCAAGCAGGCGACGGTTGGTCTCGAGGGTTTCGAAGTAGTCGTAGAGGTCAGCGGTGTACGGGGCCAGCGTTGCCCGGATCCCGACCTCTTCTGCCGCCTCGGCGGACCCCTCCATGAACCGCCACATATCGAGCACCGATGTCGTCCCGCCGCGCAGCCCCTCCGTGTACGCCATGTAGGAGGCCGCCATGGCTATCTCAGGTGTAAGCGCCCGGTGAGCAGGATCGACGTGGTTCTCGAGCCACTCCCAGAGCGCCATGGACTCCGCCGTGCCGCGGAGCAGACCCGAGTGGAGGTGGCAGTTGTGCATGCCCGGCATGACGACGTGGCTTGTCGCATCCACGGTTGTAGCCGTCGAGGCAGCCGGGTGCCTCGCCACATCATCGACGGTGCCGACCGCCGCTATCACGCCGTCAACCACCAGAACGGATCCGGGGTCGAAGCTGGTCCGCTGCCCTTCGAGTGGCAGCACGATTCCTCCCTGGATGAGGAAGGTGGTTCCTGTGGTCACGTGGTGTGTTTCATTGTTGCTGGGGCTTGTTGCTGGGGCTTGCCCTCGATGATGGTCCACCGTCGGCGCCCACACTGCCACGGGTGCAACGCAAATCATGCGGGGCTTCCTGCACGAACTCTCTTTTTCACCTCCGCTTCCTCCGCTTCCTCCACTTCCTCCACTTCCTCCACTTCCTCCACTTCCTCCACTTCCTCCACTTCCTCCAC
>JACKQG010000588.1_pt1 | contig 52722 bp, 60 predicted proteins | sample 8237621 | NCBI WGS metagenome assembly JACKQG01 (sample SAMN15677084, study PRJNA649215) | marine metagenome | biome: marine; feature: Black Sea; material: saline water; isolation source: suspended particulate matter (SPM) from the Black Sea western gyre | collected 2013-06-09/2013-06-10 | depth... | reverse complement strand
ATATTAACCCCTTCTTCACTGATTTATCAGTGTTTTCAAGGAGGGGTAGGGGTGGTTAACAGTATTTTTATTTTAAACCGAATCCTCATTCCATTTATAACTTGAAACGACGTAATTTTTCAATTCAATTTTAACTAAAATTCAGGGGAAATATGTCCGGTCATAGTAAGTGGGCGACCATCAAACGCAAAAAAGCCGCCACCGATGCCAAGCGCGGAAAGATATTTACCACTATTATTAAAGAAATAACAATTGCAGCCAGAGATGGTGGAGGTGAAATAGATAGTAATCCAAGATTGCGTCAAGCTGTCTCCAATGCAAAATCTGCAAATATGCCATCAGACAATATTACTCGTGCTATTAAAAAAGGTACGGGCGAACTCCCGGGCGTCAGTTATGAAGAAACATCTTACGAAGGTTATGGTCCAGCCGGAGTTGCCATTATGATGGAATGTCTTACGGATAATAAAAAACGGACGGTAGCGGAAATTCGCCATTTGATTACAAAATACGGCGGAAACCTTGGTGAAAATGGTTCTGTATCATGGATGTTTGACAAGAAGGGACAAATTACGTTACAAGCAGATGGTCATGATGAAGACACGGTTTTTGAAGCTGCATTGGAATCCGGCGCTGAAGACTTTGAAGCGGATGGTGATGTATACATTGTTTCAACTGATCCATCTCAAATTATGTCCGTTCGAGATGCATTAGAAGAGCAGGGTTACGAAGTGGAATCTGCCAATATTGACATGGTACCTAAAAATATGCAAAATATTGAAAGCGATAAAGAGCAATCGGTTATTACGTTATTGGAAGCGCTGGAAGATCATGATGATATTAAAGCTGTGTATACAAATTTCGACTCGGAAGACTAATGCGTGTTATTGGTTTTGATCCCGGAATAAATGTAACCGGATTTGGTATTCTGGACTACAGTAAACGAAATGCCAAAGCACATGGATATGGCGTAATAAAGCCACCAAAAAATAAGTCACTATCCGAACGTTTACTTTATCTCCATGAAGAATCCATGAAATTATTGAAGGAATTCAAACCGAATGTCGTGGCAGTAGAAGATACGTTTTATCACAAAAATTTTAAATCTGCTCTTATGCTTGGTCAGGCTCGGGGCGTCATCATTTTAGCTGCTGCACGGAATGAGATTACGTGTGCAGAATTCGCACCCAAAAAAGTAAAACAATCTGTGGTTGGAAACGGCAATGCAACAAAAGAACAAGTTCAGTTTATGGTAAAAAATATTTTGAAGTTAAAAGAAACGCCGACGCCATTAGACTCTTCAGATGCGTTGGCGGTAGGCTTGTGTTATATTAATCAACATCGATTTGTCTAATGATTGATTCAATAAAAGGACCGCTTTTTCATAAAGATCCATCACAGGTAATTCTGGATATGAACGGTATTCGTTTAAAAATATCCATAACGGCTTCTACATATAATGCTTTACCGGAAAAAGGAATAGAGACTGAACTGCTGACTTATCTGAATGTCCGGGAAGATTTATTGGAATTATATGGTTTTGGTAGTAGTGAAGAACGAAATATGTTTACCATGCTGAATACCATCAGCGGCATCGGTCCGCGATCGGCTATGAATATCCTATCCGGATCGAATCCACAAGAATTTAAAAAGAACATCATTTCTGGTGATGTTAAATCATTGACTGTAATTCCCGGCATTGGCCCCAAAACAGCCAAGCGCATGATTGTTGAATTGAAAGAAAAATATGTGGATGAAGATGATGATAATATGGATTTTATGGATGCTGCAGAAGATGGATTAGCTAAAGATGCCGTTATCGGACTCATGGCATTGGGATATAAAAGAGGGCATGCAAATCAAGCCATTCGTGAATTGGAAGCGACCGGGGAATTAAACGGTACTATAGAAGCTATTATTAAAAAAGCGTTAACAAAGCTTTAATCACTCAATCAATATTAACTTTGAATTCTAACTATGAAAATCGCCACACGCATTGACAATCTAGGTACAGAAACGGCGTTTGCTGTTTCTGCTCAAGCTCGGGAATGGGCTGCAAAAGGAAATAAAATTTACCCATTTCATTTGGGTGATATGAATATGTCCACGCCTCAAAACATAATTGAAGCTGCAAATAAATATATTGTGGATGGAAAAAATGGATATTGCCCCTCGGAAGGAATTTTTCCATTAAGAGAAGCATTGGCGGATGATGTGGGAAGTAAACGAGGTGTGAGTTACAATCCGGATAATGTTTCCATTCAACCGGGGGGAAAACCAACCATCGGCAAATTCATTCAAGCGGTTATGAATCCCGGAGATGAAGTATTGTATCCGAATCCCGGTTATCCCATTTACGAAAGCCAGATCGAATATCATGGTGGTATTGCAATGCCGTACAGTTACGATCAAACGAATACAGGATTTGCAATTGATATTGAGAAATTGAAATCATCCATTACCGATAAAACCACAGCCCTGATTTACAATAATTACAACAATCCTATTTCCGCAGAATCATCAAGAGAAGAAATGGAAGCTTTGGCTCAATTAGCCATTGAACATGATTTGTGGGTATTGAGCGATGATGCGTATTACGAAATGCTGTATGATACGAAACCGCAATCGATTGTGAATATTCCCGGAATGCAGGAACGGACGGTTATACTCTATACATTCTCCAAGAAATTTGCTATGACCGGCTGGCGTATCGGTGCTTCTATCGGTCCGGAAAATGTAATCAAGGTTATTAATAAATTGAATGTCAATGCTGAATCATGCACGAACCATTTTCATCAATACGCAATGGTTGAAGCGATCAATGGTGATCAATCAGGAGCACAGACAATATTGAGTGAATTGCGCAGTAGAAGAGATGCAGCCGTTTCAGGATTAAATGATATTGACGGTGTTAACATTGTAACTCCCGAGTGTACATTTTATTTATTTCCCAATGTAACCAAGATAATGGCACATAAAGGAATAACATCTGTGGCTGAATTGCAAGTGGGCGCTTTACACAGGTCCGGAGTTTCATTTTGTACGCGGGATCATTTTGGGCGACCTCAAGAAGGGGAAACTGAATTTTATATTCGCTTTGCTTATTCAGGGATCAATGTGGATGAGATAAATGAGGGGATGCAGAAATTGAAGATATATTTTGAAAACAGCGATTAAGATTGAAAACAGCACTATACCAAAGACATATCGATTTAAATGCCCGCATGGTTGATTTTGCCGGTTTCCAGATGCCGATTCAATATACGGGAATTGTTACAGAGCATTTGGCTGTGCGTAAATTATGCGGAATTTTTGATGTGAGCCACATGGGGGAATTCATTGTAAGTGGGGCGGGTGCCGAAACATTTTTGAATTATATGACAATCAATGATGTTAAAACCATGTCTGCGGGCGATGCCCAGTATTCGGCAATGTGTTATGAAAATGGTGGAATTATCGATGATATTTTGATTTACAAATATGCTGATAAATATATGCTGGTGGTTAATGCATCCAATCTGGAAAAGGACTTTAACTGGTTGAATGTACATAAACCAGATGATGTGAACATCCTTGATGTGAGCGCCGAAACTGGGCTCATTGCCTTACAGGGTCCGGACTCCGGAAGCATTTTGCAGAATGTTGTTGAAAAAGAAGTATCAGAAATTCCATTTTATACATTTGTAGAAGGCAATGTTGGCGGCGTAAATGCCACCATCGCCCGCACAGGTTACACCGGTGAATTGGGTTTTGAAATTTATGCTGATAACAATATCATTGGACAAATCTGGGATTCCATAATGAATATTGGCAATATTACACCCTGCGGTTTGGCATGCCGTGATACACTTCGTATGGAAATGAAATTTTGTTTATATGGGAATGATATTGATGAAAAAATCAATCCCATTGAAGCGGGACTTGGCTGGATAACTAGAATGAATAAAGAAAATTTTATAGGAAAAGAATCTTTAATTTCAGCAAAAGAAAATAGAACAAAATTTTTAATTGCATTTGAAATGGTGGACAGAGCTGTGCCACGGAAGGGATATAAAATTTTCGCCGAAGGAAATGAAGTTGGTATTGTCACCAGCGGGACACAATCACCCTCCTTACAAAAGGGAATCGGACTTGGTTATGTCCAATTTGGCAAACATAAATCCGGGATGGAACTGGATATTGATATCAGGGGAAAAATGAAAAAAGCACTTATAATAAAACCACCATTTTATATAAATGGAACAGCACAATCATGAACGCGGTTTTAGTCACAGGCGGTTGTGGTTTTATTGGCTCGCACCTTATAGATAAATTGTTGAGCCAGCGCAAACAAGTCGTTTGTGTGGATAATCTAAATGATTTTTATCATCCCGAAATTAAGTTATTGAATCAAAAATCTCATTTAGATTATAAACGATATTCATTCCATAAGGGTGATATAAGAGATAAAGCGTTCATGAGAGAAATTTTTACAACGTATTCATTTGATTCAGTGATTCATTTAGCGGCCATGGCTGGAGTCAGGCCATCTTTGGATGATCCGGTACATTATACAGATGTAAATATCAATGGGACACAAGTACTTTTGGAAGAAATGAAGGACAAGGAAATTCAGCATTTCATTTTCGCCTCTTCATCGTCCGTGTATGGTAATAATGATAAGATTCCTTTTTCTGAATTGGATATGGTTGATCGTCAAATTTCTCCTTATGGAACAACAAAAAAAATGGGTGAGGAGCTATGTTTTACCTATTCCCACCTTTATGAAATACCTACGATTTGTTTGCGATTTTTTACCGTTTACGGACCTCGTCAGCGCCCGGAAATGGCAATCCATAAATTTGTTCGCCACTTGCTAAATGATACTCCATTACCGTTTTTCGGCGATGGGTCCACAGCGCGAGATTATACTTACATTGATGACATCATTAGTGGTATACTTGCGGCGTTGAAGTCAAACGATGATTTCATGATATACAACCTCGGAAACTCTGAACCTGTAAAATTGGCTGATCTGGTTTCCACAATCAGTGACGTTACGGGAAAGGCTCCCGTGCTCCACGAGTACGATCTCCCTTCCGGCGATGTGCTGCGCACATACGCCGATATTTCTCGTGCAGAATCACGCCTTGATTACACTCCATCAACCCATTTTTATGATGGCATTGTTCAATTTGTTGAATGGTTCAGAACCGTGAAAACGGAACATTCCCAGCTGTTTTGAAAGACCGCCGCCTAGAAATACTTGGTATTCTTACCATAGCAATATCATTGTTGGTGATAATCAGCCTCATAGGTTACAACCCCAATGAAGACCCGGGAATTTCACCAAATGTCAACGTTGAAAACCCCTTAGGAATTATTGGTGTTTACCTGTCATATTTCTTTATCAAATTTCTGTTTGGCTACCCCACATTTTTATTTCCAATCTTGGGATTGATCTGGGGCTGGCTGTGTTTTAGTCAGAAAGAATTAAAACCATTCAATCGAATTGCCGGTTATGTAGTGGGTGCCAGCGTTCTTTTATCTGTGACAATCGGTCTTATTGAAATAGGTATGCATGATCGTTCCGGTCTTGATTTTACTTCAAGCGGACTCGTGGGTGGAAATCTCGCTAATTTTCTCTATAGCTTTTTGGGGATGATTGGAACTGCGATTTTGTTAATCGCTTTATGGTTGGTGTTGGTCAGAGGATATTTTGAATTCAGTTTGTACGAACCGTTGGAAAAATTGGGCATTACATTTAAGAAGAAACGTGATGATCAAAAACTCAAAAAAGAAATTGAAGCGACTGAAGAAGCAAAGCGAATGCATACACAGGATTTATTGAATAAAATTGACGCTCAACGGGAAGAAGAAGATGAATTAGCGGATGCTGATAATAATGAACCGAAAGAAGAAGTTGTGGAGCAAAAAGATGAAACACCATCTTCTGTAACTGAATCAAAGCCTCCAACACATGGTCCAAATGAAGAGAAGGAAGAACAGACAGTAGATGAAATTGAAGACGAATCAACGGAAGAATTATTAGAAACAGAGCAGTCTGAAGATGATTCCCAAGCTGAAATGGCGGATGAACAAACGGAATCAGTTCAACCACCTGTAGATAAAAATATTGAAGTGGGTGAGATGGTTGAAGAAGATGAAGTAAATCTGGATGACGTAACAGAAAGACAGTTACCGAAACGTGAATATCAACTGCCTTTATCAGATTTGTTAGCAACTCCTGTAAATATATCAGACAGTATGAGCCGTGATGAACTTGTGGATCGAGCTAATTTTCTTACTCAATCATTATTAACATTTGGCGTGGAAGGGAAAGTGGTTAATGTAAGTCCCGGACCTGTGATTACATTATTTGAAGTAGAGCCGGCAGAAGGTGTGCGTGTTAATAAATTTGTTGCTTTATCCGATGACTTGGCAAGGGTTATGGAGGCAAGCCGAGTTCGTGTCATTGCACCGATTCCGGGGAAATCTTCAGTGGGGATTGAAATTCCAAACCGCAATCCGGCTACAGTTTATTTCAAATCGGTAATCAATTCAGAAAAATTTGCTAGTTCCGTTTCGAAATTGATTTTAGCAATCGGTAAAAATACAACCGGAGAAATTGCTACACTTGATTTAGCGAAAATGCCCCATTTATTGATTGCAGGAACAACGGGCTCCGGTAAGTCTGTTTGTCTGAATTCAATTATTTGCAGCTTATTATACAGTTCTACTCCTGACGAATTGAAATTTGTTATTATTGATCCCAAAAAAGTAGAAATGTCTCTTTATCGTTCATTAGCTGATTATCATTTATTATCCATGGAAGACATAGATGAACCCATTATTACAAATGTTGAAAATGCTGCATATGCTTTAAGGTCAGTGGAAAGAGAAATGGGTCGTCGTTATGATGTACTCGCTGATAAGGTGGTGCGCAACATCGATGAATACAATAAAAAGATGCAGGATAGCGGTGATCCGATCATGCCTTATATAGTTGTTATTGTAGATGAATTAGCCGATTTGATGATGCTAAACGCCCGTGAAGTGGAAGCGCCCATCGCACGCTTGGCTCAATTGGCACGAGCTGTGGGAATCCATTTAGTGATTGCAACTCAACGTCCTTCAGTTGATGTAATCACCGGTTTGATTAAAGCCAATTTTCCATCTAGAATAGCATTCCAGGTTGCGAGCAAGATTGATTCCCGCACAATTATCGATATGCCCGGAGCTGAAAAATTAATCGGTAGGGGTGATATGCTTTATCTGGGTTCAGGATCATCAGATCCTGTCCGATTACACAATGCGTTTTTATCATTGGAAGAGATTGAATCTTTAATGACACATATTCAAGAGCAGCCAAAAGCAGCAGAATTGATTTTGCCAAGTATTCGAGAAGGGCAATTAGTCGATGGAGTTTCAGCAGACGGCGGTGGAGATGGTGATCAGGATGAATTATTGCATGAAGCTATTCGGTTAGTCGTCACGCATCAACAAGGATCTATTTCCCTTATTCAACGCCGCTTAAAGGTAGGCTATTCACGAGCAGCGCGCCTTATCGATCAAATGGAGCAGATTGCCGTTGTTGGGCCATTTACCGGAAGTAAAGCTCGTGAAGTACTCGTAGATGAAACCTATTTACTCCATTTAGAAGATTAAAGTCATGCGGCTCCGTTTGCCCTTTTTCGGGTTAGTATTATTTTCAATTTTATTAGGAAGTACACCATCTAATCTTGATTCATTAAAAACAGGATTAAATTTCTTAAGATGGAAAAAGATTGATGTTGAATTAAACCAGTTTCAGTATGGTCAAACATATAATTCAATCGTATCCGTTTCCTTTATCGATTCAACAGAATATTTAATCGAATCCAATCAACAAAATATTTTTATTTCAGAAAATAGAATTAAAACGTTCAATAAGAATTCAAAACAACTGATCATAGATGAACGTTTGCCTGAAGATCAAGATATTTTTTCAATTATTTCTGGAGATTTATCAGGAATATCAATTTCGAATAAACGGAACGAAAATGGATTAATTACGTTTTCATTTGAAATGAAAGATTTTGAAATGAAAGGCAATATATCCGTGAATAATGAAAACTGGCATTTTGACAATGTAGTTGTTGATTTTGATAAGGACAATTGGATGGAAGTACAGATACAAAGTTGGCAAATATTAAGGGGAAATTACTCCTTTTCTGAATTTGGAAATGATGCTGAAGAAGTGATCGATTTACGTGAATAAAAGTATAAAATTAATATTTGGAATTGCCATAAGCGCTGCGGGTCTTTGGTATGCATTTCGTGAAATGAATTTCAATGAGCTGATAGACAATTTATCCAATACTCATATGTCATATGTATTTTTATCAATGATTATTATGGTCGCCAGTGTTGCTCTACGTGCATATCGTTGGCAATTAATGCTTATTCCAATTCAATCGATTTCCTTTAAACCACTATTTAGATCTACTATGATTGGTTATTTCGGGAATGGTGTCCTACCGTTAAGGCTGGGTGAGATATTACGCGCCTATGCAATTTCGAAAAGCAATACTATTACAGCATCTTCAGCATTTGGAACCATCATATTGGAGCGCTTACTTGATTTAATGGGTTTGGCAGTTGTAATGATATTTTTTGCTTTCTTTTCTCCGTTAATGGATTTTAGTGGAAGTATTTTAATCGGACTTACTTTAATTACATTTGGTGGATTTCTATTTATTATTTGGTTGGGTAAAAGTCATTCGAATTTTCATGAAAGAGTCGTTCACTGGAAGATATTTGAAAAATCATCCGGTAAAAAATTATTGAGTATCATTCAAAATGTTATCGATGGTTTAGTGTCAATTAGAAAAACAAAACACTCTTTTCAACTAGTCATTCTAACATTGGTATTGTGGATTTTATATTACATATGCACAGTGCTGGTTGTTATTGCAACAGGAATCGAAATATCGTGGGTCGCAGCCGGTATAGTTCTCATTGCAACAACATTAGCCATTTCAGTTCCTTCGGCTCCGGGATATGTAGGAACGTATCATGCAGCTACAGTGTATGTTTTGGTGAATATTTTCAATTCCGGATTAACGGAATCTCAAGCGTTCGCTGTCTTGATTCATGCAGTTGGATTTATTCCTCTCGTTTTGACTGGCTTTGTGTATTTCCTGCGCAGTTCAATTCATTTTAAAGATGTAAAAGCAGAAGAAATAACACCATGAAAACATATGATACCATATTTCTCGATCGAGACGGTACTTTAAATCCGGATCCTGGATATATTAGTGATTTAAAGGATTTTTCGTTTTTCCCTTTTACAATGGATGCATTGAAGAAAATGTCTAAATGCTGTAAGCGATTCTGTATTGTAAGTAATCAATCAGGAATTGGACGTGGTTTGATAGATGAAAGAAAATTGAATGAGATTCATGATTATATCCGTGCGTCTTTTGCTGAAAAGAATTTAAAATTAACAGATATATATTTTTGTCCTGACCATCCTGATGATGCATCGGAAGATCGTAAGCCGGGCACAGGAATGTTTGATAAAGCAGCATTTGATCATGGTATCGAAATGAAAAATTCGTTATTGGTGGGTGATGCTGGTTCTGATATGGAAGCCGGCGCTAAATTAAATATGGATACAATGCTTGTTCTAACGGGAAAAGGACCGGAAACACTACAAAAATTGAATGAAAAACTTACACCAAAATTTGTTGTGGAAAATCTATTGGTGGGGGCAGAGTTGATTACATCATGAATACTAAAATTGCAGTATTAATGGGTGGTCCATCATCCGAAAGGGACGTTTCATTAAATTCCGGAAAAGCAATGTTCACTGCCTGTGAAACACTTGGATATGATACTATTTCAGTAGAATTTGAAGATGATATTATAAGTCATTTAGATACACTCAATCGTGTAGATCTAGTCCTTATTGCACTCCATGGTGGTATTGGTGAAAATGGACGTATTCAGGGTATGCTTGAAAGTTTGGGGATTCGATATACCGGATCAGATGCATTATCATCTGCTATATGCATGGATAAACATATCAGTAAATTATTAGCTGAAGATGTTGGAATTTCTACTCCTAAATGGAGAAGAATTAGAAAAGGGAAATCTGTTAATAAAAATGAGCATGAATTACCATGTGTTATAAAACCAAATAGTGAAGGCAGCACAATTGGACTTACTATTGTAGATGAAGAAAGTATATTTGATTCTGCAGTTGAAACAGCATTCGAATACGACGATGAAATACTCATTGAACAATTCATCGATGGCAAAGAAATAACAGTATCAATTGTTGAAAATGAAGTGCTACCTATTATAGAAATTAAACCTTCACATGAATTGTATGATTATGAATGTAAGTACACAAAAGGGATGACTGATTATATTTGTCCCGCTGAACTAGATGAAAATTTGACAAATATGATTCAACAAACTGCATTGGAAATATATTCATTATTGAAATGTCGTCATTATGCCAGAGTAGATTTCCGCTTGGATAAAAATAATCAGCACTGGTTTTTGGAAGTGAACACTCTGCCGGGTATGACGGACACCAGTTTAGTCCCGAAAGCTGCTGCGGCAAATGGAGTTTCTTTTGAGCAATTAGTAAATTCAATCATCCAACAGGCATTAGGAAATGAATGAACATTAAATTTTATAATACACTTTCAAGACAGAAGGAAATTTTTAAACCTATTAAATCAGGTGAAGTGTCCATATATACATGCGGACCAACTGTTTACAGTAGATCCCACATTGGAAATTTCCGAACATTTCTTTTCGAGGATATCTTAAAGCGGGTTTTACTAGCAGTGGGTTATAGAGTAAAGCATGTAATGAACATTACTGATGTTGATGATAAGACAATAAATAAGGCAAATAATGAAAATAAAACATTGGCTGAAATTACGTCAAAATATACAGCTGAATTCATGGAGGATGTCGCGACATTAAAAATTTTACCCGCAGATGAATTACCTGTAGCAACGGATCATATTCAAGAAATGATTTCTATGATCTCGGCTCTTATTAAAAAGGGAAATGCGTATTCAACAGATGATGGATCCGTATTTTTCTCGATAGAATCATATAAAGATTATGGAAAGCTAGCACATTTAAATTTGAAAGGGTTAAAGCAAACTGACAGAGTTGCTGCTGATGAATATACAAAAGATCATCCACAGGATTTTGCTTTATGGAAAGCATGGAAAGAAGAAGATGGTGACGTATCATGGAATTCACCTTGGGGTAAAGGCAGGCCTGGGTGGCATATGGAATGTTCAGCAATGTCTACAAAGTATTTAGGAAACCATTTAGATATTCACTGTGGGGGAGTTGATAACATATTTCCCCACCATGAAAATGAAATAGCTCAATCTTGCGCTGCATTGGATTCTGAATTTGTTAATATTTGGATGCATAGTGAGCACTTAATTATGACAGATGAAAAGATGAGCAAATCACTGGGTAATATTAAAACAATACCAGAATTGTTAGCTGATGGACATTCTGCTGAAAGTTTGCGATTTGCATTAATCAGTAGCCATTATAGATCCAAGCTCGCTTTTTCAAATAATAAACTCGATGAAGCAAAGAAGTCCGTACATAGAATTAATGAATTGTATCAAAAATTAACTGAAATAGCAGATTCTGGAAAATCATTGCCAGATGAATATGATCTATTCATTGAAATTTTGGCTGATGATCTAAATACACCAAAAGCTTTGGGCGTTCTGTTTAATTATGTAAGAGATCTTAATCGTAAAATTGATAATGTTCAATTGTCAAAAAAAGAAGCCGCTATGGGTTTATTCTTCCTGAATAAAGCAGATGAAATTCTATCAATTTTGAAAAAACAAGATGACATTCCAGAAATAATTGCTCAATTAGTTGAAAAAAGAGAAACTGCTAGAAAAGAAAAGAATTGGCAATTATCTGATGATTTGAGAGAAGAAATTAAAGAAAAAGGGTGGATAGTAGAAGACTTACATGATGGAACAAAGTGTTATCCATTGTAACACTTTTCTAATATATAAATTATTTTATTTATTCTTACAAAACACTCTTGCAAGATATTTAATTTTATATCTAATTTTGAAGGCTTTACATTTCCTGATATTCGACCAATCATTATTTATTGATTTCTCGACGGTCAGGTTTGTCTGAATCGGATGATTCAAAAAAATAGGAATACCCGGCATGCCACCGTAGCTCAGCTGGTAGAGCAACTGATTTGTAATCAGTCGGTCGGGGGTTCGAGTCCCTTCGGTGGCTCACGCTCTTTAAAAATGAAAAAGTCTGTTGGGGAGATGGCCGAGCGGTCAATGGCAGCAGACTGTAAATCTGCCGGCGTACGCCTACGGAGGTTCGAATCCTTCTCTCCCCACGAAAATGCGGGTGTAGCTCAGCTGGTAGAGCATCAGCCTTCCAAGCTGAGGGTCGCGAGTTCGAATCTCGTCGCCCGCTCAAGTAGGCAGATGCTGATGCACTTAGCAGGCGTGGGCTAAAGAATTGCCTACGTAGCTCAGTCGGTAGAGCACTTCCTTGGTAAGGAAGAGGTCACCGGTTCAAGTCCGGTCGTAGGCTCAATGTAAAGCAGAGATTGAACAAATAAATGAGGAGATCGAAAGATGTCTAAGCAAAAATTCGAGAGAACAAAACCTCACGTGAATATCGGGACGATAGGTCACGTGGATCATGGTAAGACGACGTTGACAGCAGCGGTAACGCTGGTTCAGTCAGCTCGTGGAATGGCCGAGATACGATCATTTGACAGTATCGATAATGCCCCGGAGGAGCGTGAACGCGGAATCACAATTCAGACAGCCCATGTAGAGTATGAGACAGAGAACCGTCACTATGCGCACGTAGATTGTCCCGGTCACGCAGATTATATTAAAAACATGATAACCGGAGCGGCCCAGATGGATGGCGCCATTTTGGTTGTTAGTGCAGCGGATGGTCCCATGCCTCAGACCAGAGAACATGTTCTTCTGGCTCGTCAGGTAAATGTGCCCAGTGTATTGGTATTTATGAATAAGACGGATCAGGTGGATGATCCGGAGCTGCTGGAATTGGTAGAGATGGAATTAAGAGATTTGCTCAATGAGTATGAGTTTCCGGGTGATGATACACCGATTATAAAGGGAAGTGCCTTAAATGCACTGAATAATCCCGGTGATGAAGTGGCCAATGCCTGTATAGTAGAGTTAATGGAAGCCTGTGACAGTTTTATCCCTGAACCGGAGCGAGATGTAGATAAGCCCTTTTTAATGCCTGTGGAAGATGTCTTTTCAATTACGGGTCGCGGAACAGTTGGAACGGGCCGAATCGAGCGTGGAATAATCAAAGTAGGTGATGAAGTAGAAATGATTGGTATGGGTGAGCATAAAAAGACAGTCGTTACAGGAGTGGAGATGTTTAGAAAGCTTCTGGATGAAGGTCAGGCAGGCGATAATGCCGGTTTATTACTTCGTGGAGTTGATAAAGAAGAATTGAAACGCGGTATGGTGCTAGCAATACCGGGGTCCATTACACCTCACACCAAGTTCAAGGCGAATGTATATGTATTAAAGAAGGAAGAAGGTGGACGACATACACCGTTTTTTAATGGATATCGTCCTCAGTTTTACTTCAGGACCACAGATGTAACGGGAGTCGTGACATTACCTGAAGGTACAGAGATGGTAATGCCGGGTGATAATATAGAAGTGGATGTGGTCTTAATTACATCAATTGCTATGGATAAGGAACTGCGTTTTGCTATTCGTGAAGGCGGACGGACTGTGGGTGCCGGCGTCGTAACGGAGATTGTTGAGTAGATTATGGCTGGTAACAGCAAAAGAGATATCATCCAAATAGAAAGTACAGCTGGTACAGGTTATCGTTATACGATTACAAAAAGCAGGCGTCTTCATCCTGATCGTGTTGAATATAAAAAATACGATCCTATGGTACGAAAACACGTGATTTTTAAAGAAACGAAGTAACCGGACCGATTGGGGTGAATATTTTAATTACACATAGGAGTGTAGCTCAATTGGTAGAGCACCGGTCTCCAAAACCGGGGGTTGAGGGTTCAAGTCCTTCCACTCCTGCAGAAATAGTAAACGCTCTTTAAAAAAGAAATATGATAAAAAAAATACATCAGTTTTTCAATGACGTTCAGTTTGAAATGGGAAAAGTATCCTGGCCGACATGGGAAGAATTAAAAGGATCAACTTATGTTGTGATTTCTGTGTCGTTATTAATTGGTGTTTTTTTGTTTTTCATTGATATAATCCTGTCACGAATCATGAATGTGCTGCTCTAATTATGGAATGGTATACATTAAGAGTCATTTCCGGTAAGGAAAAGAAAATTCGAGATAATATCCTTTATGAAATTGAAGATGTAGGAATGAAAGACTTGATAACAGATATACTAGTACCATCTGAAAATATTATAGAAATGAAAGATGGCAAAAAGAAAATTCGTAATAGGGTTTTTTTCCCGGGGTATTTGTTAGTCAATATGGATATGAATAAAGAGACGCGTTATCTGGTTGAAAATATAACCGGTGTAATGAGTTTTGTTGGACCGCAAGGTGAACCTCAACCAGTTAAGACAGATGAAATTAATCGAATTATTGGTGTTGTTGAAAGCGGAGAAGCAAGAGAAGTAATCAAAACTCTTTATCGTGTTGGCGATCATGTTAAAGTGACGGATGGACCCTTTTTAGAATTTAGCGGTTATGTGCAAGAAGTGAATGAAGAGAAACAAAAATTGAAAGTATCTGTCAGTATTTTTGGTCGCCCAACCCCGGTTGAATTGAATTATTTACAAGTAGAACTTGAAAAATAGGACCTGTCAATAATGGCAAAAAAAGAAATAGGTTTTATCAAATTACAAATTCCTGCAGGACAGGCAAATCCTGCACCGCCCGTTGGACCGGCTTTAGGTCAGCACGGGGTAAATATTATGGAGTTCTGTAAAGCATTTAATGCCGCAACTCAAGATCAGCAAGGTATGATAATACCTGTAGTTATAACCGTTTTTGCTGACCGCAGTTTTAAGTTTATTACCAAAACGCCTCCAGCGGCAATTCTGCTAAAAAAAGCTGCAAAAATTGATAAAGGGTCACCGGAGCCGAATAGAGAAAAAGTAGGAAAAGTATCTGATAATGATTTGAAAGAAATTGCAGAAATTAAAATGGAAGATTTGAATGCAAACACGATTGAACAAGCAATGGAGATGATTAGAGGTACTGCCAGAAGTATGGGTTTGGAGGTACAGTAATAATGAAAAAATCAAAACAAAGAAAATCAGCAGAAGAACATTTTGATAACACAAAAGAATATTCATTAGAAGATGCAATTAAATTTCTGGATGAATTAAAATTTGCCAACTTTGACGAGACGATAGATATGGCAATTAATTTGGGCGTTGACCCTCGTCATGCTGAAGAAAATATTCGTGTTACTACGAGTCTGCCGAATGGCACTGGTAAGGAAGTAAAGGTTCTTGTGCTGACTCGTGGTCCAAAAGAAAAAGAAGCACAAGATGCTGGGGCAGATTATGTCGGCAATGATGATTTTTTGAAAAAAATCAAAGATGGCTGGGCAGACATAGATAAAATAATTGCAACCCCAGACATTATGGCTGATTTGGGTAAGCTAGGGAAAATTTTAGGTCCCAAAGGGCTTATGCCAAATCCGAAGAGTGGTACAGTCACAATGGATGTGAGCAAAGCAGTAAAAGAGATTAAAGCAGGTAAGGTAGAATTGCGTGTAGATAAAAATGGAATCATTCATACTATTTGCGGTAAGACTTCCTTTAATATGAATCAACTATTGGAAAATGTCCGTGCTATATATGAAACAGTGATTAAAGCAAGACCTGCATCCGTAAAAGGAACATATTTTAAAAAGTTGACTTTGTCCACGACAATGGGACCTGGAATTAAAGTAGATTTAACAAAGATAAGGTAGAAATACGAATGCCTAATACTAAAAATATTGAAGCAGTAGCAGAATTAAAAGATAAGCTGAATCGTGCTAAAGCAGTTTATTTTACAGATTATCTTGGGTTAGATGTAGAAAGTATCACTGATTTACGAAGTCGATTCTTTCAGGCGAATGTTGAATATTCAGTTGCTAAAAATACATTGATAAAAATAGCTGCAGAAGGCAATAAAATTGAAGGTTTGGATGAATTATTAACGGGTCCAACAGCAATTGCTATTTCATACGATGAACCAACAAGTCCTGCGAAAGTGATTAAAACTTTTTCAAAAGAACATGATAAACCAGAAGTTAAAGGAATTTTATTTGATGGTAATTTGCTAGACGGGTCAGAATTCAAGCGTTTGGCTGATATTCCCAGCAAGGAAGAGTCGTTAGCTATACTGGCTGCTATGTTGCAAAGTACTATGAATAAACTAGTAAATACACTGAATGCGCCATTAACAAATGTGGCTAATGTGTTAAATAATTTAAAAGAACAGAAATCTTAATATCAATAAGGAGTGAAAAAAATGGCTGAAGTAAAAAGAGCTGATGTGATGAGTTATCTTGAAACTGCAAACATGATTGAAATATCAGAATTAATTTCTGATATTGAAGAAAAATTTGGTGTTACCGCTGCCGCTCCGGTAGCTGTTGCCGCCGCTGCGCCTGCAGCAGGTGAAGCTGGTGCCGCTGAAGAAAAAGATGCATTCGACGTTGTCGTTACTGAAGTAGGTCAATCAAAAATAAGCGTAATCAAAGTTGTTCGCGCTGTGACAGACTTGGGATTGAAAGAAGCCAAAGAATTGGTTGATTCAGCACCGAAAGCTATCAAAGAAGGCGTTGCTCAAGCTGAAGCTGACGAGTTGAAAGCCAAGCTTGAAGAAGCTGGTGCAACTGTCGAATTGAAATAATTCAACAAACGTCATTATATCTATCCATTCTTCAATTTTAACAAAGGAGGCTTAATTGGGAGCCACGACTAAACGTACGTCTAATCGTATTTCTTTTTCGCAAATCAAGTCATTTGTAGAGATGCCGGATTTACTTTCACTGCAAAAAGATTCGTTTCAGGAATTTTTGCAGGAAGAAGAGGCTGAAGATGAAAGAAATCATATCGGTTTAGAAGGTGTTTTTCAAAATGTATTTCCGTTGGAAGATTCTCATCGTAATTATGTACTTGAATACAGTAATTATTTTCTGGGTTTACCAAAGTATACTCCTGAAGAGTGCATTGATAGAGGTGTCACATATTCTATCCCATTAAAAGTGCGTCTTGTACTGCATATTACAGATGAGGAAGATAAAAATAAATTTGCTCAAAGTATCGAGCAGGAAGTGTATTTTGGTAACATTCCATATATGACTGAAAAAGGCACCTTTGTAATTAATGGTGCTGAGCGTGTGATTGTTTCCCAATTACAGCGTTCGCCGGGAGTGTTTTTCGATGAAAATATCCATCCCAACGGCACAAAGCTATTTCAAGCTCGGATAATTCCTTTTCGAGGTTCATGGGTAGATTTCACAACGGATATTAATGATTGCTTATTTGCAATTATAGATCGTCGCAGGAAATTTCCTGTCACGATGTTGCTGCGTGCATTGGGCTATTCAACAAACCGCGATATCTTTGAAGCATTTGGATCTGTCATTTCATTTGGCTTATCAGACAAAAATATTGAAGACTCGTTTGGTCATACACTCGTGCAGGATATTGTTGATGAATTAACGGGTGAAATCTTTTATGAAGGTGGGACAGAAGTCAATCAAGAAGTAGTTGATACATTAAAAGAAGCAGGTATTAAATCTATTGAAGTTGTGGATGGGAATAAGAGTTTCTCTTCGATGCTTCTTTTAAATACAATGGGAAAGGATCCGACTCACAATACTGAAGAAGCGTTGAGTGTTGTATATCAATTGCTCCGTTCCGGTGATCCGCCAAACCTGGAAACTGCACAGAAATTTATTGAGCGTATGTTCTTCAGTCCTAAAAAGTATGACTTAGGCCAGGTTGGACGATATCGCTTGAATCAGCAGTTTGATCTTGATGTTCCTGTAGAAGACACAGTTCTAACCATGGATGACATTATACAGGTTTTAAAATTCCTTATAATTATGCGTAAAGGTGATCGTGGTCCGGATGACATAGATCATTTAGGTAATCGCCGTGTTAAAACGATTGGTGAACAGCTTACAAATCAATTCAGTGTTGCTTTGAGTCGAATGCTGCGTACAATTTATGAACGTATGAATCTGCGTGAACAAGAATCCATCACTCCCCAGGATTTGATTAATTCACGTGTTGTCACCACGGTGATCAATACATTTTTTGGTACGAGCCAATTATCTCAATTTGGTGATCAGACGAATCCCTTAGCAGAGATAACTCATAAACGACGTATTTCTGCACTTGGGCCCGGTGGTCTAACCAGAGAGAGAGCAGGATTTGAAGTTCGTGATGTTCACTATACGCATTACGGTCGTTTGTGTCCTATTGAAACTCCTGAAGGTCCAAATATTGGTTTGATTTCATCCTTGGCGTTATTTGCTGTTGTAAATGATCATGGATTTATTGAAGCACCATATCGACTTTTGGAAAAGAAAGGAAAGAATTCATACGGTTCAAAAAAGGTTAAATACCTGTCAGCAGATGATGAAGACAGAGTCATGATCGCCCAATCCAGTGTGAAAATGGATAAAAAGGGACGTTTGATGGACGATGTAGTTCGAGCTCGAATTCGCGGTGACTTTCCGGTTTTACCTCCAATTGAAGTTGATTACATGGATGTTTCACCAAACCAAATTTTAAGTGTAGCAGCTGCATTAATTCCTTTTCTAGAGCATGATGATGCCAATAGAGCTTTGATGGGATCAAATATGCAGCGTCAATCTGTACCGCTCATGATGCCTGAAACTCCTATTGTTGGTACAGGATTGGAAACAAAAGTTGCTACAGATTCACGGACGGCGATTGTATCTCCAGTTGATGGTGTAATTGATTATGTTGATGCAGAGAAAATCTTAATTCGTTCAAGTGAAGTACCTGATGAATTAACATTAACTGAGCATACGAATATTATAGAGATTTCTTTAAAGAAATATCAGAGAACAAATCAGAATTCATCACAAAACCAGCGTCCGCTTGTAAGTGTAAAGAATAAAATAAAAGCAGGTGATGTAATAGCTGACGGAGCATCGAGCAATGAGGGGGAACTTGCGCTCGGTCGTAATGTGATGGTTGCTTTCATGCCGTGGCGTGGATATAACTTTGAAGATGCGATTGTTATTAGCGAACGATTGGTAAAAAGTGATGTTTTCAGCAGTGTGCATATAAATGAAATCGATTTAGAAGTCCGCGATACAAAACGTGGAGAAGAGGAGCTAACCGCTGAAATTCCAAACGTGAGTGAAGATGCAACTCGTCAATTAGATGAACGTGGAATTATTCGAATCGGGGCAAAAGTTCGACAAGGTGATATCCTGATTGGTAAAGTAACGCCAAAAGGTGAAACAGATCCGACGCCGGAAGAAAAACTTCTCCGGGCCATTTTTGGAGAGAAAGCAGGTGAAGTAAAAGATGCTTCAAAAACTGCTGATCCTGGTATCAAAGGTGTCGTAATCAACACAAAACTCTTTGAGAAGAAAAAGAAAATTTCTAAAAGGGAATTAAAGGAATCAATCATATTCTTTCAGAGAGAAACCATAGCGAAGAAACAGTCCCTTAAAAAAGAGCGTGATGAAAAACTTCTTGTGCTTCTAAAAGGGCAAATTTCCAGTGGAATTCGCGATAGATCAACTGGTAAAACACTGATTAAGAAATCTACGAAACTAACTATTAAACGTATTAAAAGTTACGATTTGGAACGTTTCGCTCATGATGCTCCTTGGATTGAAGATAAAGACACTTGGAAAAAGATCAAAACAGTCTGGCGTTCGTACCGAAAAGAATGGCAAGCCATCGAAGATTATTTAGAGCGTGAAGTTTTTAAACTTCGTGTTGGAGATGAATTACAACCAGGGATATTACAGCTAGCTAAAGTATATGTAGCTAACAAGCGTAAGATACAGGTTGGCGATAAAATGGCAGGTCGTCATGGAAATAAAGGTGTTGTTGCTACAGTCGTACCTGAAGAAGATATGCCTTTCATGGAAGATGGTACTCCAATAGATATTGTATTGAATCCATTAGGTGTGCCTTCACGTATGAACTTGGGACAGTTATATGAAACGATGCTGGGATGGGCAGGACATGTGTTGGGTTGCAAATATGAAACTCCCGCATTTGACGGAGCAAAGCCAGAAGAAGTTGAAGCTGAATTGAAAAAAGCTAACTTACCTATAACAGGTAAAACAACTCTTGTGGATGGTCGTACTGGTGAAAAATTTGATAATCCTGTTACTATTGGCATGATCTATATGATGAAATTGAGTCATATGGTAGAAGACAAAATGCATGCCCGTTCAACAGGTCCTTATTCGTTAATAACTCAACAGCCTTTGGGTGGTAAAGCGCAATTTGGCGGACAGAGATTTGGTGAAATGGAATGTTGGGCATTGGAAGCATATGGTGCAGCCAGTACTCTTCGTGAAATTTTAACTGTAAAATCTGACGATGTTGAAGGAAGATCAAAAGTATACAATGCAATTGTTCGTGGAGAGGATCTACCGTCATTTGGTTCCCCGGAATCATTTAGCGTGCTGATCAAAGAGCTGCAAGGCCTTGGTTTAGATATTGAACTTGAATAAAAATAAAGGGAGGATGACGGTTTGACGTTCATTCAGTCCACAAAAATAGATACATCAAAAGACTATAGCTCAATCACTATTAGTTTGGCATCGCCAGAAATGATATTGACGAGGTCTTATGGTGAAGTGCTAAAACCAGAAACAATCAACTATCGTTCGTATAAACCTGAAAAAGATGGTCTTTTCTGTGAAAAGATATTTGGACCGGTTAAAGATTATGAATGCCATTGTGGTAAATATAAAGGTATTCGTTATCGTGGAATTATTTGCGATCGTTGTGGCGTTGAAGTAACACGTAAACGCGTTCGTCGTGAACGAATGGGTCATATTACTTTAGCTGTTCCAGTCGTGCATATCTGGTATTTGCGATCTATTCCCAGCAAATTGAGTTATTTGCTTGGATTAAGTACTAAAAACCTTGAGCGAATTATATATTACGAAATTTTTGTCATTATTGAACCGGGTGCGAGTGGCCGGGAAAAAATGGAACTGATTGACGAAGATGAATATTACGAACTTGAAACGAAATATGGATTTTATGCAGCTACAGAGGAAGAAAGGGACAATGATGATTTCTTCTATGCATCCATGGGCGGAGAAGCTCTTCGTGAAATGCTATCACGATTGAATATGGTCGAATTAAAAAATAATCTTATTGAAATCATTAATACATCAAAATCAAAGCAAAAAAGGGAAGATGCTTTAAAAAGGCTGAAGGTTGCCAAAGCATTTTTACCTACACCTGAAAAGAAAAAAGTTAACAATCCTGAATGGATGGTCATTTCTGTTTTACCAGTTATGCCGCCAGAGCTCAGACCCCTTGTTCCTCTTGATGGTGGTCGTTTTGCTGCGAGTGATTTAAATGATCTCTACCGAAGAATTATTATACGTAATAATCGATTAACGCAATTAATGGAAATCAAAGCACCTGATGTCATTTTACGTAATGAGAAACGTATGCTTCAGGAATCCGTTGATGCAATTTTTGATAATAATCGCAGAAAAACGGCAATTAGGTCAGGTACGCGCCGACCGCTGAAATCAATATCTGATATGCTTCGAGGCAAGACAGGTCGTTTCCGTCAAAATCTTTTAGGTAAACGTGTTGATTATTCCGGTCGTTCAGTTATTGTTGTTGGACCAGAATTGAAATTAAATGAATGTGGATTACCTAAACCGATGGCTTTGGAATTATTTAAACCGCATATGATCAATGAATTGATTAAGCGCGGTTTTGCCACAACTCCTCGTGGTGCCAAACTCATGATTGAAAATAGTGACCCTATTGTTTTTAAAGTACTAGAATACGTGGTATTGGATCATCCTATTTTATTGAATCGTGCACCCACACTGCATCGCTTGGGAATCCAAGCTTTTCAACCCGTATTGGTTGAAGGTAAAGCGATTAAAATTCATCCATTAGTTTGTGCAGCTTTCAATGCTGACTTTGATGGTGATCAAATGGCGGTTCATGTCCCGTTATCCATTCAATCTCAGGTGGAAGCTCGCGTGTTAATGTTATCCAGCCATAACATTTTGCATCCAGCGAACGGTAAACCAATTGCAATCCCTTCACAGGATATGGTTCTTGGTTGTCATTATTTAACACGACCTCGTAAGGGAGCTAAAGGCGATGGTAAAAGTTTTGGCTCATTTGATGAAGTAATAATGGCATACGAAAATAAAGCAGTTGATATGAATGCGATTATCAATGTTCGACATAAAGGGGAATGGCATAAAGAAACAACAGTCGGTCGAGTAATCTTTAATGCAATTATGCCCGAAGAATTGGAATATTTTAATGGTATTATTGATAAAAAGTCTCTACAGGAAATCGTTAACGATGCTTATCTGGTTTCTGGAAATTATGCTACAGTTGAATTTTTAGATAAATTGAAAGATCTGGGCTTTGGTGTTGCTACGAAAAGCGGTAGCTCCATCTCGATTAGTGATGTTTTAATTTCAGATAAAAAAGATAATATAATTGAAGCGGCTGAAAAAGAAGTTGCTTCCATTCAAGGGAAATTCGATCGTCATATTCTAACTGAAGGTGAGCGCTATAATAAAGTTATCGATATTTGGACGCATGCGACAAATCAAGTAGCCACATCTATGATGGATAATTTAAAGAAAGACGATCAAGGTTTTAACCCGGTTTATATGATGGCAGATTCAGGTGCGCGAGGAAGTCAAGATCAGATAAAACAGCTTGCCGGAATGCGTGGCCTAATGGCTAAACCAAAAAAATCTATGACGGGTAGTAAGGGTGAAATTATTGAATCTCCCATTACATCCAACTTTAAAGAAGGATTATCCGTGTTGGAGTATTTTATTTCTACTCACGGTGCTCGTAAAGGGTTGGCTGACACAGCGTTGAAAACAGCTGATGCGGGTTATCTTACTCGTCGTTTGGTTGATGTTGCACAGGATGTCGTGATCTATGATAAAGATTGCGGTACAATCAATGGTCTTATTGTTGCTGATCTTAAAGAAGGTGAAGAAATTATTGAACCTCTTGCTGACCGTGTATTAGGCCGAACAATTCTTGATGATTTGATAGTCGATGGAAAAGTCATAATTAAATCCGGTCAATTAATCAGCGAAGTTGAAGCTGATATTATTGATAATAATAATATTGACAATATTCGCATTCGTTCAGTATTGACGTGTGAAGCAATGCGCGGTGTGTGTGCAAAGTGTTATGGTTGGAATTTGTCTACCCATAACCTGGTAAATAGAGGAACAGCAGTGGGTATCCAAGCTGCACAGAGTATCGGCGAACCTGGTACACAGTTAACTTTGCGTACATTCCATATTGGTGGTACGGCAACACGAATTATTGAACAATCAGAAATGACAACAAAGTTTGCAGGAACTATCAAGTTTTCAGATACACTTGAAATTGCAACAACGAAAGATGAAGATGGTAGTAAAGTGAGTCGCTGTATGGTGCGGAATGCCAAGATTACAGTTGTCGACAGTAAAGGCAAAGAATTGAACGATTATAATGTTCCTTATGGTTCTGATGTTACAGTTACTGATGGAGAAAAAGTAAAAGGTGGACATGTTTTATTTCAATGGGATCCATATACAGATCTGATCCTTGCCAGACAAACTGGAAAGATACAATTGAAGGATTTCATTGAAGGTGAAACTTATAAGATTGAAGCTGTAGAAGGTGGAAAAAAACAGATGGTTATCGTGGAAGCGAAAGATCGTCAATTAAGTCCCCATATAGAAATTATGGATAAAAATGATAAAATTCTTTCCGGCGGAACTATACTACCTGTAAAAGCAACGCTTGTAGTCCGTGATGGTCAAAAAGTGCAGCAGGGTCAAACACTTGTAAAAATACCGAAGGAAATTGGTAAAACACGAGATATCACAGGTGGATTACCGAGAGTTGCTGAATTGTTTGAAGCTCGAAAGCCATCAAATCCATCTGTCGTTAGTGAAATTGATGGTCGAGTCCAGTTTGGAGATGTTAAACGTGGTATACGCAAAATTCATGTGATTGGTGAAGATGAAGGTGTACATAAATATTCCATTCCTTATGGTAAACACATTATTGTACATGAAGGCGATGAAATCATAGCTGGAACAGCATTGTGTGAAGGGTCAATTTCACCTACTGATATTTTGAACATTCTTGGATCGGGAAAAGTCCGTGAATATCTTGTGAATGAAATTCAAGAAGTGTATCGTTTGCAAGGTGTAAAAATCAATGACAAGCATATTGAAGTCATTGTTCGGCAGATGATGTTGAAAATAACCGTAATAGATCCGGGTGATAGTAAGTATATGCAAGGTGATCGCGTAAATAAAAGTAATTTCTTTGAAACGAATCGAATCCTGATGAATATGGCTGTTATTGCGAAACCGGGAGATTCAGATCTGGAAGAAGATTCTCTCGTAGATAAGAAGGAATTACGAGAAATTAATAAAGCTCTTAAGGAAGATGGAAAGACTCCTGCAAAGTCTCGTAAGCCAAAACCTCCAACTTTCAAACCATTGCTCATGGGTATTACGCAGGCGTCATTGAACACGGAAAGCTTTATTTCTGCTGCTTCATTCCAAGAAACAACCCGAGTACTAACGAATGCTGCTGTGGAATGCAAAACTGATTATCTGCAGGGATTGAAAGAAAACATTGCAGTCGGTCGTTTAATTCCAGCAGGTACAGGTACTCCAGGACTTGAAAATATTCTAGTGGAAGACCCTGAATCTATGATCGCTGAAGAACCCGTGTCTAAAGCAGTTAGTTAACTCAAAAGCAATCTTATGAAAATAACTAAAAAGCAATTGACTAAAATTCAAATAAAATGGTAATTTTGTAAGCTAATTCGGAAATGATATGCCGACGATAAATCAATTAATAAGAAAAGGGCGCAAGAGTGCTGTAAAAAAGACCTCTACACCTGCACTGATGGGTAACCCCCAAAAACGGGGTGTATGTACACGTGTATATACAACTACGCCTAAAAAACCTAATTCTGCATTGCGGAAAGTAGCACGTGTACGATTAACAAATGGTCGTGAAGTAAATGCATATATCCCGGGAGAAGGGCATAATCTTCAGGAGCACTCAATTGTGCTCATTGAAGGTGGTCGCGTAAAGGATTTACCCGGCGTACGATATCATATTGTCCGTGGCTCTTTGGATACTGCAGGTGTTTCTGATAGGAAAACAAGTCGATCACGATATGGAACCAAAAAACCAAAGTAAAAACGAATGAGACGTAGACGACCAGAAAAAAGAGTTATTTTACCTGATCCAGTATATAATGATCTTGCAATTGCAAAATTCATTAATTACCTAATGAAAAAAGGTAAAAAGGGTGTAGCAGAACAGATATTTTATTCAGCGATGAGTTCTATTAAAACCAAGACAAAAACGGATGGTGTTAAAATTTTTGAGAAAGCAATCGAAAAAACGTCACCTACAGTAGAGGTAAAATCTAGAAGGATTGGTGGTGCGACTTATCAAGTTCCAATCGAAGTACCAACTCATCGCAGATTCTATTTGGCTTCGCACTGGTTAATCAATGCTGCTAATGGACGTAAAGGAAAACCAATGGCAGATAGGTTAGCATTGGAATTGATAGCAGCGGCGAATGAAGAAGGCGGGGCTATTAAGAAAAAAGATGATACTCACCGTATGGCTGAAGCAAATAAAGCATTCGCACATTTTCGTTAAGATATAAATCATGAAACACATCCCATTAGATAGAGTACGCAACATTGGTATCATGGCTCATATTGATGCTGGTAAAACAACTTTGACCGAACGAATTCTTTTCTATACTGGACGAACACATCGGATTGGTGAAGTCCACGATGGTGGTGCTACTATGGATTGGATGGAGCAAGAAAAAGAGCGCGGAATTACAATTACATCTGCTGCTACAACTGCCATCTGGAACGATCATCGTGTTAATATTATCGATACTCCAGGTCACGTCGACTTTACAGTTGAGGTTGAGCGGTCACTCCGTGTTTTAGACGGATCGGTGGCCGTTTTTTGTGCAGTCGGAGGTGTGGAACCCCAAAGTGAAACAGTCTGGCGTCAAGCAGATAAATACAATGTTCCACGAATTGCTTTCGTAAATAAAATGGACCGTGTGGGTGGAGACTATTATAATGTACTAACCATGATGAAAGATCGTCTTGGTGCAAATCCATTACCAATTGTTATTCCCATTGGAAGCGGAGAAATGTTTACGGGAATTGTTGATTTACTCTCGATGAAAGCGATTTTATATAATGAATCTACTTTGGGAGCTCGATTTGAATATTCAGAAATACCTCATGATTTAGTTGAAGAAGCAAAAAAATGGCGTCATCATTTAATAGAAGAGACAGCTACGTACGATGAACATTTGATGGAAAAATATCTTGAGGAAGAAGAAATCACTGTTGATGAAATAAAAGCTGCAGTACGAAAAGGATGTATTGATAATACATTCATTCCAACATTATGTGGTTCTGCTTTTAAAAATAAAGGTGTTCAAAGGTTGCTGGATGCAGTGATTGATTTTATGCCCTCTCCAAGAGATATAGGTTCTGTTAAAGGATTAGATCCTTATGATTCAGATATTGAATTAACTCGTGATGTAGATGCTGATTCGCCCTTTAGTGCTTTAGCATTTAAAATTATGACAGACCCTTATGTGGGTAAATTAACTTATATGCGTGTCTATTCTGGTTCACTTGATAAAGGATCATATATATACAATCCAAATACAGGTAAGCGCGAGAGAATCAGTCGTATTCTGTTGATGCACGCTAATAAACGTGAAGAATTAGATAAAGTATCTGCCGGTGAAATTGTGGCAGCAGTTGGATTAAAGAATACTCAAACAGGAAATACACTCTGCGAAGAAAAGAAAGCGATTATATTGGAATCAATGGACTTCCCAGAACCTGTTGTTGAAGTCTCGGTTGAACCAGTATCTAAAGCTGATCAAGAAAATTTATCCAAAGCTTTAGTTAAACTTGGGGAAGAAGATCCTACCTTCCAAGTTTCTATCAATCAAGATACTGGACAAACTATTATTGCTGGAATGGGCGAACTGCATTTGGAAATTTTGGTAGATAGATTATTAAGAGAATTCAATGTGCAAGCTCATGTTGGTACTCCACAAGTCGCCTACACTGAAGCTATTACTAAACGTGTAGAAAATGTTGAGACTAAATTTATACGTCAATCTGGTGGTCGTGGTCAATATGGGCATGTGGTTATTAATGCAGAGCCCAATGAATCAGGTAAAGGATATCATTTCGAAGATAAAATTGTGGGTGGATCTATCCCTCGTGAATACATTTCATCAGTGAGTAAGGGAATGGAGGAAGCCATTAAAAATGGTGTGGTTGCCGGTTATCCTATCGAAGATGTTCGAGTCGAACTAATTGATGGGTCGTATCATGATGTTGATTCTTCAGAAATGGCATTTAAAATTGCCGGGTCTATGGCTATCCAAGAAGCGTGCAGAAAAGCCAAGCCGGTTATAATGGAACCAATCATGAAAGTCGAAGTGATAGTACCTGAAAAATATTTAGGTGACGTGATGGGTGATATAAATTCACGTCGAGGAAATGTGCAAGGAATGGATCAACGAAATGAAGCTCAAGTGATTAATGCGCATGTTCCTTTAAGCAAAATGTTTGGTTATGTTACAGATTTAAGATCCCTTACGCAGGGAAGAGCTGTTTTCCATATGGAGTTTGTTGAATTCAAGCAGGTTCCGGCAAGTGTGGAAACAGAAATTGTAGAAAAAGTACACGGTAAAGCATCATAAAAGTAGTGGAGTAAAAGATGTCTAAGCAAAAATTCGAGAGAACAAAACCTCACGTGAATATCGGGACGATAGGTCACGTGGATCATGGTAAGACGACGTTGACAGCAGCGGTAACGCTGGTTCAGTCAGCTCGTGGAATGGCCGAGATACGATCATTTGACAGTATCGATAATGCCCCGGAGGAGCGTGAACGCGGAATCACAATTCAGACAGCCCATGTAGAGTATGAGACAGAGAACCGTCACTATGCGCACGTAGATTGTCCCGGTCACGCAGATTATATTAAAAACATGATAACCGGAGCGGCCCAGATGGATGGCGCCATTTTGGTTGTTAGTGCAGCGGATGGTCCCATGCCTCAGACCAGAGAACATGTTCTTCTGGCTCGTCAGGTAAATGTGCCCAGTGTATTGGTATTTATGAATAAGACGGATCAGGTGGATGATCCGGAGCTGCTGGAATTGGTAGAGATGGAATTAAGAGATTTGCTCAATGAGTATGAGTTTCCGGGTGATGATACACCGATTATAAAGGGAAGTGCCTTAAATGCACTGAATAATCCCGGTGATGAAGTGGCCAATGCCTGTATAGTAGAGTTAATGGAAGCCTGTGACAGTTTTATCCCTGAACCGGAGCGAGATGTAGATAAGCCCTTTTTAATGCCTGTGGAAGATGTCTTTTCAATTACGGGTCGCGGAACAGTTGGAACGGGCCGAATCGAGCGTGGAATAATCAAAGTAGGTGATGAAGTAGAAATGATTGGTATGGGTGAGCATAAAAAGACAGTCGTTACAGGAGTGGAGATGTTTAGAAAGCTTCTGGATGAAGGTCAGGCAGGCGATAATGCCGGTTTATTACTTCGTGGAGTTGATAAAGAAGAATTGAAACGCGGTATGGTGCTAGCAATACCGGGGTCCATTACACCTCACACCAAGTTCAAGGCGAATGTATATGTATTAAAGAAGGAAGAAGGTGGACGACATACACCGTTTTTTAATGGATATCGTCCTCAGTTTTACTTCAGGACCACAGATGTAACGGGAGTCGTGACATTACCTGAAGGTACAGAGATGGTAATGCCGGGTGATAATATAGAAGTGGATGTGGTCTTAATTACATCAATTGCTATGGATAAGGAACTGCGTTTTGCTATTCGTGAAGGCGGACGGACTGTGGGTGCCGGCGTCGTAACGGAGATTGTTGAGTAGATATAGTGGCAAGTCAAACCATACGCATAAGTCTTAAAGCATACGATCATCATCTGTTGGATAAGTCGACTGAAAAAATTGTGAAAACAGCAAAATCAACTGGTGCTGTGATTTCAGGACCGATTCCAATGCCAACAAAACGGACTGTTTATACTGTCCTGCGATCACCGTTCGTTGATAAGAAATCAAGAGAACAGTTTCAGACTAAAATACATAAGAGAGTTGTAGATATTTTGAATTCCACACCTAAAACAGTAGAGGCATTGATGAAGTTAGATTTACCGGCCGGTGTTGATATTCAAATCAAGGTTTAATTATGCGCGGATTAATTGGTAAAAAAATTGGTATGACACAAGTTTTCGGCGATCACGGAACGATGGTTCCCGTAACGGTTGTTGATGCGGGTCCATGTGTTGTAACTCAAGTAAAAACCGAAGATAGGGACGGTTATACATCTGTTCAATTAGGTTTTGGTGAGCGAAAAGAAAAACATACCAATAAACCAATGAAAGGTACGTTTGATAAAGCGAAAACGACACCGAAGCGAATTTTATCTGAATTCGAACCTATACAAGGATTTGAGTATAAAGTAGGTCAAGAATTTGGTGCATCAATTTTTAAAGAAGGTGATATTGTTAATGTTACCGGTACATCAAAAGGAAAAGGATTTGCAGGTGTGATGAAACGCCATGGCTTTTCAGGTGGACCAAAAACACATGGACAGCGTGAATATGATCGTGCGCCTGGTTCAATTGGGCAGGGTTCTGATCCTTCAAGAGTTTATAAAGGCATGCGCATGGCAGGACATATGGGCGTAGAAAAAGTGACAGTAAGAAATCTTGAAATTGTACGCGTTGACAGTGGGAAAAATCAACTACTTATTAAAGGTGCGGTACCTGGCGTTCAAAATAGTTTTATACTGATTAAGAAATAATGATGGAATTGCAAGTTTTTAAACAAGATGGCAGTAAAGCTTCTAAAGTGAAGCTTAATGAAACTGTATTTGGTATTGAACCAAATAAAGATGTTATTTTTCGCGCTGTACAGTCTGAATTAACCAACAGTCGACAAGGAACGCACTCTGCTAAAAATCGAAGCAAAGTTCGAGGTGGCGGCCGTAAGCCTTTTAAGCAAAAAGGCCGTGGTGTTGCTCGTGCAGGATCTACACGTTCTCCATTGTGGAAAGGTGGCGGTACTGTCTTTGGCCCCGAACCTCATGCTTATTCATATAACCTCCCAAAAAAGATGAAGAGTTTGGCTCGTCGTTCTGTGCTTTCCAGTAAGGCAAAAAATGATGAAGTTATTATTGTTGACGAATTAAATGTTTCATCGCCAAAAACGAAAGAATTTGTTAAAGTATTAAATGATTTAAAAATCGCAGATAAGAAAATCGCAATTTTATTGGGTGAAAATAAAAATGATGTTTTTTTGGCCGGTCGAAACTTACCCAATGTTGCAATTTTGAAAGCTGCTCATGCAAGTGCATACGATCTCATTGATTGCGATGTAATCCTAATAGAAAAAAGCGGTATTGAAGCTTTAACTGAACAATTGATGGTAAAATAATGTCAGTACGAGAAATAATAATAAAACCATTATTTACTGAAAAAATGAGTCAATTAGAAGAAACTCAAAGAAAATATGCTTTTCAAGTAGATGGTTCTGCGAATAAGATTGAGATTAAAAATGCTGTTGAAAAAAGATTTGATGTAAAAGTTGCAAAAGTAGCGACAATGAATAGATTGGGTAAAGCAAAACAAATGACCGTTCGAAGTGGTGGAAGAACCATTCGGACAAATGGAAATCGATCCAATTGGAAAAAAGCTATTATTTCTTTAAAAGAAGGATCGACGATTGATCTTATAAGAGGAGAGGTTGGGTAATGGGTATCCGCAAACTTAAATCAACAACTCCGGGTAATCGTTTTGCAACGCGATCTGACTTTTCGGAAATAACGAAAAATACTCCTGAAAAAAATCTAACAGAAGCCAAGCGTAAAACGGGTGGACGTAACAATAAAGGTCGTATAACTACACGCCATCGCGGAGGCGGTCATAAACAGCGCTATCGCATAATAGATTTTAAACGAAGCAAACATGATATTCCTGCAAAAGTATTTGCAATTGAATATGATCCCAATCGATCAGCAAATATTGCTTTATTGCATTATGGTGATGGTGAAAAACGTTACATTCTTTCACCTTTTGGCATCAAGGTCGGTGACACGGTTCTCTCTGGCGAAAATGCACCATTGAAGATTGGAAATGCTTTACCCTTAATTAAAATACCCACAGGTATGTTTGTGCATAATGTAGAATTATATCCGGGTAATGGCGGACAAATGGTTCGCAGTGCCGGCGCATCTGCCCAGGTAATGGCCCATGAAGGTGGATTCACTACCTTGAAATTGCCTTCAGGAGAAGATCGCTTAATTCGTAGTGAATGTTTAGCAACATTGGGTGAAGTAGGGAATAAATCTCATGAACAGATTGTTTCGGGTAAAGCCGGACGATCTCGCTGGTTAGGTCGCAGACCTACTGTCCGAGGTGTGGCAATGAATCCTGTGGATCATCCAATGGGTGGTGGTGAAGGAAAATCTTCTGGTGGTCGTCATCCTACGACTCCTTGGGGTAAACCAACTAAGGGATATAAAACCAGGAAAAAGAATAAAAAATCGAATGATTATATTGTGAAGAGGAGAAAGTAGGATGGCAAGATCATTAAAAAAAGGCCCCTACGTTGATGAAAAACTCATGAAAAAAGTTCAGGCTATGAATGATGGTGGAAAGAAGAAAGTGATCAAAACATGGTCACGTCGTTCTATGATCACTCCCGATTTTGTGGGCCATACGTTTGCTGTACACAATGGTAACAAGTTTATTCCTGTATTTATATCAGAAAATATGGTTGGGCATAAATTAGGTGAATTTGCACCAACTCGAATTTTTAGAATGCACTCTGGAGACCGTAAATAGCCATGGACGCTAAAGCCAGCAGCAGATACGTAAGACAATCTCCACGAAAGATTCGCATTGTTATGGATGAGGTTCGCGGTAAGAAAGTAGGAGATGCTTTAAATTACTTGCATTTTTCTCCGAAAAAAGGATCTGAAGTTATTGAAAAAACACTTCGATCTGCCGTGAGTAATCTGCTTCAAAAAGCGGAAGATACAAATATTGATCCGGATGGATTAATCGTATCCGAAGCTTTTGTTAATGGTGGCCCATCACTAAAGCGATTTCGGGCTGCATCCATGGGTCGTATTTCACGTTTAAATAAACCAACAAGTCATGTCACAGTTGTTGTGAGTGACGCCTAAGGAGATATTTTGGGTCAAAAGACACATCCGGTCGGTTTTCGTTTAGCAGTTAAAAAGAATTGGAGTTCTAATTGGTTTGCTGAAAAAACATTTTCTCATGAATTAGAAGAAGATGTAAGGATTCGTAAATATATCAAGCATAGATTGCCGAATGCCGGGATCTCACGAGTAGACATTAGTCGAACATCAAAAGTAGTGACGGTTACAATTCATACAGCACGACCTGGAATTGTGATAGGTAAAGGTGGTGAAGAAGTAGGTCGATTAAAGAAAGAAATAAATCAGTTAACAGAAAAAGATGTACAAATAAATATTTCTGAAGTAAAACGTCCCGAATTAGATGCTGCATTAGTCGGTTCCAATATCGCCCATCAATTAGTAAAAAAGATTTCGTATCGACGAGTCGTGAATAAAGCAATTCAATCGACAATGCGTATGGGCGCATTAGGTATTCGTATCAATGTTGCAGGTCGATTAGGTGGCACAGAAATTGCTCGAAGTGAAAAATTCCATGAAGGACGTGTTCCGCTGCATACATTACGAGCAGATATAGATTATGCATTAACTGAAGCCCAAACGACGTATGGTATCATCGGGGTAAAAGTTTGGATTTGTAACGGATAAATCGGTTTATATGATATTATGTTAGACCCCAGAAAAGTAAAATTTCGTCGTCACCATCGCGGTAACCGCCGTGGTTTGGCGACTCGTGGCAATCAAGTGTCGTTTGGCAGTTATGGATTAAAAGCTGTAGAGCCCGGTTGGGTTACAGCCCGGCAGATTGAAGCGGCTCGTGTTACAATTTCCAGAGTGGTTCGCAAAACAGGTAAAATGTGGATTAGAATTTTTCCGGATAAACCTATTACCAAAAAACCAGCTGAAACAAGAATGGGTAAAGGTAAAGGAACACCTGAATACTGGGTAGCTGTTGTAAAGCCGGGTCGAGTCATTTTTGAAGTAGAAGGTGTCGATCGTGAAATGGCAGAATTGGCTTTTATAAACGCTTCCCACAAATTACCAATTAAGACAAAAATTGTGGAACGGAGAAACATTTAATGAAACGTTCAGAATTAAATGAAATGTCCCAATCAGAATTGGATGTTAAACTTGATGAAAATATGGAAGCACTGCAAAATATTCGTTTTCAAAAATCTCTACAGCAACTGGAAAATCCGTTACAGATTAGACATTTGAAAAAAGAAATTGCACAGATAAAAACGGTGATTCATGAATATAAATCAGGTGTAAGAGAAGAGAAAGGTTCGAAGAATTAATGGAACGTAAAAGACAATCATTGACAGGCGAAGTGGTAAGCACAAAAATGGATAAAACCGCAGTTGTAAAAGTCACAAGACGCGTTAAGCATAAAGTGTATAAAAAAATAATTAATACGTCAAAAAAGCACATGGCGCATGTAGCCAGTGTTGAACCTAAAGTTGGTGATATTGTACGAATTACTTCCACAAGTCCAATCAGTAAGAATAAACGTTGGCAAGTGAGTGAAATTATTCGTGAATCGGTAAAGATTGGATAAAGAGAGTGATTCAGCAAGAAACAAGACTAAAAGTTGCAGATAATACTGGGGCAAAGGAAATTTTGTGTTTCAAGATTATTGGCGGTTCAAAACGACGATATGCCACCGTGGGGGATATTATTGTTATAACTGTTAAAAATGCTATTCCAAACGGAATGGTTAAAAAAGGTGATGTATCACGAGCAGTTGTGGTTCGAACAAAGAAGGAGATTCGCCGTGTTGACGGATCATATATCCGCTTTGATGACAATGCAGCTGTATTGTTGACGAGTGCAGGCGAACCGCGTGGAACACGTATTTTTGGTCCGGTTGCCAGAGAACTGCGAGATGGTGGATATATGAAAATTATTTCCATGGCTCCGGAGGTATTATAATGCATATTAAAAAAGGCATGACGGTACGCGTGATTACCGGTAATCACAAAGGATCAGAAGGTAAAGTTTTACATATCTATCCGGATTCACAAAAAGTGATCGTCGAAGGTATTAATTTGGTTAAACGTGCTACCAGGCCAACTCAGGAAAATCCTACGGGCGGATTTGTAGAAAAAGAAGCTCCTCTTCATATTTCAAATATGCTTCCAGTGCATAAAGGAAATACAACGCGGGTGGGCTATAAGAAGTTAGAAAATGGACGAAAAGTAAGAATTGCATCAAAAACAGGTGAAGAATTAGAATAGAATTATGGCAAAAAAAGAAACAAGCGAAAAGCCAGATAAGAAAAAACCAGTTGTAAAAAAGAGCACTGCTAAAAAAACTGCTGCAAAAAAATCGACAGCAAAAAAGAGTGCACCTAAAAAAACAACTGTAAAAGAATCTGCAAGTAAAAAAAGTGCGCCAAAGAAAAGTAAAAAGTCTAAAAATGACACGTATATACCTAGCTTGAAGATGAAGTATAGGCAAGATATCACCCCTGCATTGATGAAGCGTTTTGGTTACAAGAATGTTATGGAAGTTCCTTATGTCTCTTCTATTTCGGTTAATATGGGAATTGGTGACGCAAAATTGAATCCGAAAGCTTTAGAAAGAGCTGTTGAAGAATTGACGTCAATCACGGGTCAAAAAGCTGTCATAACACGTTCGAAAAAGGATATTTCTAATTTCAAAATTCGCAAGGGGTTTCCTGTGGGATGCAAGGTGATGCTTCGTGGAAATCGCATGTACGAATTTCTTGAAAGACTTATTTCGATTGCGTTACCACGTACGCGTGATTTCAGAGGATTATCTTTTAAATCATTTGATAGAAAAGGAAATTATTCTTTTGGGATAAAAGAACAGATAGTTTTTACTGAAATCGATTATGATAAAATCGATTCTATCCGAGGAATGGATATTACACTTGGAACGACTGCTAATTCAGATGATGAATCGTATTGGTTGTTAAAAGAATTTGGTTTTCCTTTAAGGGAAAAACCTGTAAAACAAGAAGAAGTAGTTGAGGCTGCCTAATGGCAAAAAAATCACTAATTGTTAAATCAAAAAGAAAACCGAAATTTTCCAGTCGGGCATATAACCGTTGTTTTAATTGCGGACGCCCCGATGGCTATTTACGCAAATTCGGATTATGTCGTATTTGTTTTCGAGAAATGGCCTTAAAAGGTGAAATCCCGGGTATTACAAAAGCAAGTTGGTAAGGAGAACATAAATTAAATGAGTATGACAGATCCAATTGCTGATTTGCTGACGCGAATTCGGAATGGCTTAAGGGTCAATAAAAGATGGGTTGATATTCCATCCTCTAACGAAAAGAAACGAATTGTATTTATTTTAAAGGAAGAAAAATATATCGAAGATTTTGTCCTAATCGAAGATAAAGACAGGAAGCATATTCGAGTCTTTCTGAAGTATGATTATCATGGTAAATCAGTTATATCAGGAATAGTAAGAGTAAGCAAACCCGGTTTACGAGTATATAAAGGAAAAAAAGAATTGCCTCGAGTACTCGATGGATTAGGAATTTCAATCATGTCTACATCAAAAGGTGTCATTTCAAATAAAATGGCCAAGAAATTTGGTGTGGGTGGTGAAGTACTTTGCAACGTTTGGTAAGAAAATGTCGAGAATAGGAAAAGAACCCGTAGTCATCCCTGATGGTATCAAAGTTGAGATTCAACCCGATGCTGTTTTGGTAAATGGTCCAAAAGGTGAACTGAAGGTTAATATTAATTCTGTTATTAAAGTTGAACAAATTGATAATCAACTAAATATACAAAGAATGTCTGATTTAAAATTCGATCGATCAATACATGGAACGACGCGTGTATTAATAGCAAATGCAATCCAAGGTGTTTTAGAAGGCTTTTCGAAAGATTTAGAAATCAGAGGTATTGGTTTTCAAGCCAACATGCAGGGAAACAGATTAAAGTTACAATTAGGATTTTCTCACGATATTTATTTTGAACCACCGGAAGGTATTGAAATTAAAGCAAACCGAGCAGACATTAATATTTCTGGAATAGACAAACAGCTTGTTGGTGAAGTTGCTGCTAAAATTCGATCATTCAGAAAACCGGAACCCTATAAAGGAAAAGGTATTCGATATAAAGATGAATATGTTCGGTCTAAACAAGGTAAAACTATAGCAACAGGTGCTTAATAAATGAGTCGTATTAAAGCTAAAAATATTCGTTTTGCACGTCGTCGTAATCGAAGTAAACAATTTAACCGATTACAATCGGATCGGTACCGACTGGTGGTCACTCGAAGTCTGAAAAATATTTCTGCCCAGATTGTAGATGATTCTCAGGGTATTACTCTTGCATCTGCTTCTTCAATGGACAAAAACTTGCAGACAAAATTGAAGAACGCAGGGAGTAAAGTTGAGCAAGGTAAAATGGTCGGCGTTGAACTCGCTGCCAGGGCGAAAGCAAAAAAGATAGAAAAAGTAATTTTTGATAGAAACGGTTTCCCTTATCACGGACGCGTAAAAGCATTAGCTGACGGCGCTCGTGAAGGTGGATTGGTTTTTTAAAAGGAGTTTTCATTGGCGATCATAAATCCAGCAGAATTAGATCTTAAAGAAGAAGAAGTAATACGTATCAATCGTGTAGCGAAGGTGACTTCCCGCGGAAAACGATTTCGTTTTTCAGCACTTGTTGTCGTTGGTGACGGAAAAGGACATGTTGGTATTGGGCTAGGTAAAGCGAATGAAGTAATGGGAAGTATCTCCAAAGCAAAAGACAATGCGAAAAGAAATATATTTAAAGCACCTATTATTAATAATACTATTCCACACAAAATTACAGGAAAGCATGGAGCAAGTAGAGTTATGTTAAAACCAGCTTCACCTGGTACAGGTATTATTGCCGGTTCGGCTGTTCGCGCCATTATGGAGCAAGTAGGTGTGAATAATATTTTATCCAAACGATATGGATCTAATAATATTTTAAATGTGGTCAGGGCAACTGTAAATGCTCTGGAAAATTTACAAGATGCTGTTACAATTGCAAATAAACGTGGTATAACTATTAAAGAAGTATTTAGTTAAAATTATGGCTAAAGCAAAAACAAAAACACTTCGAATTACTCAAGTTCGCAGCCGAATTGGAAGACGTCCAAATCAAAAAGCAACGTTGGATGCTTTGGGACTAAAAAAGATTAATCAAACTGTTGAACATAGTGATTCAGATGTAATACGCGGAATGATCAATACGGTAAACTTTTTGGTGAATGTAAAGGAAGTGTGATGAAACTTGGTGAATTAAAACCGACAAAAGGTTCTGTTAAGGATACTAAACGTCGAGGTAGAGGTCCGGGGACGGGATTAGGTCGAACAGGTGGACGTGGCGAAAAAGGCTATCATTCTCGAAGTGGAAGCAAATCATTATCCTGGTTTGAAGGTGGACAAATGCAATTGCAGCGTCGCGTACCTAAGCGTGGTTTTTCGAATAAAATGTTTAAAAAATCATTTCAAGTTGTGAATTTAGCCGCACTAGAAAAACTGGACGCAGTCGATATAGATGGACAAACGTTAGAAGAGAATGGATTGGTACGATCAGCATTACAACCCATAAAGATATTAGCGAATGGTGATATTTCACGGAAAGTGAATATTACAGCAAGTGCCATTAGTATTACTGCAAAAGATAAAATTGAAAAAGTAGGTGGATCGGTAATACTTCAATGATTGATAAAATCAGAAACGTATTTAGTATACCTGAACTCCGTGCGAGAATTCTTTTCACGTTCGGAGTTTTAGTGGTTGTTCGTCTTGGAGCTCATGTTCCAATTCCGGGTGTCAATGGCGATGCTTTACATGCTGCATTTGAGTCAATGCAAAATACGCTATTTGGATTATTTGACATGTTTGCCGGTGGTGCTTTCCAAAAGGCAACGTTATTTGCTTTGGGAATAATGCCTTATATATCAGCTTCCATTATGATTCAACTTATGGGAACCGTCGTACCCTATTTTCAGCGGTTGCAGAAAGAAGGGGAAGCAGGACGGAAAAAAATTACCCAGATAACACGCTATGGAACAGTGCTAATCGCAACATTTCAAGCGTATAGTGTAACAGTTTTTCTTGAATCCATGACAGCAAATTCTGGTGCGGGTACGATCGCTGTAGTTACCCATCCCGGTATTGGATTTAAATTTGTAGCTATTACTACAATTATAACCGGTACAATGCTTTTGATGTGGCTTGGAGAGCGTATAACAGAAAGAGGAATTGGAAACGGGATTTCTTTGATTATTATGATTGGTATTATGTCCCGACTCCCTACTGTAATCATTAGTGAAATAGCGTTAATAAACGAAGGGGTGCGTAGTCTTCTTTCAGAATTGATCCTATTAGCTATCATGTTTGTTATTATCTCATTTGTGGTATTTTTAACACAAGGTACTCGAAAAATACCCGTGCAATATGCCAAACGTGTTGTGGGGCGTAAAGTATATGGAGGTCAATCAACACATATCCCTTTACGTGTAAATACTGCAGGAGTTATGCCCATAATTTTTGCCCAGTCGATTATGTTTTTACCCAGCACAATAGCCATGTTTTTTACTGATAGTGAATTTATGCAAGGAGTAATGCGCTGGTTTTCATTTGATCATCCATTTTATTGGGGAGTCTTTGGAACGTTGATTGTGTTCTTCACTTATTTTTATACAGCGATAGCTTTTGATCCTGTTCAAGTGTCTACACAAATGAAACAGCACGGTGGATTTATTCCTGGAATCAGACCAGGGAAAAAGACGGCTGATTATATAGACAATATATTGACTCGAGTAACTTTACCGGGTTCATTCTTCCTGGCATTTATTGCCATTTTCCCCTACATCTTGATGAATGCAATGGATGTTGGTTATGATTTAGCATCATTTTTTGGCGGAACAAGTTTGTTAATTATTGTAGGTGTTGCATTAGATACTTTGCAGCAAGTCGAATCTCATTTGTTGATGCGCCATTACGATGGTTTTTTAACTAAAGGGAAGATACGAGGTCGGAGGCGCATGTAATGGTTCGCGTTCGAAACGAGAGGGAAATAGATTTAATTGCAGAAAGCTGCCAAATTGTTGCAGATACGTTAGATATGTTAACGAATCATATTAAGCCAGGAGCAGTTTTGTTAGAATTAGACTCTTTGGCTGAAGATTTTATTCGATCAAAAGGAGCACGCCCGGCTTTTAAAGGTTATATGGGTTTTCCGGCTACGCTTTGTATCTCAATTGATGAAGAAGTTGTCCATGGAATTCCTGCAAAAAGGACATTACAAGATGGTCAAATTGTAGGAATTGATTGTGGTGCCGAGAAAAAAGGTTATTATGGAGATTCAGCACGAACATTTGCAGTAGGTGAAATCAGTACAGATAAAAAGAAATTGATGGATATTACAAAAGAATCTTTGATGATAGGGATTGAGGAAGCTAAACCGGGAAATTATGTGTCTGATATCGGTCATGCTATCCAAACATTTGTTGAAGCAGAAGGATTTTCAGTTGTCCGTGAATTGGTAGGCCACGGAATTGGAACATCCCTTCATGAAGACCCACAAGTACCCAATTATGGTATACCGAAACAAGGATATCAATTAAAGGAAGGAATGTGTCTGGCAATTGAACCTATGATCAACTTGGGTGAAAAAGAGATTTTTACAGATAAAGATGGCTGGACTATCAAAACAAAAGATGGTAAATCATCTGCTCATTTTGAACATACCATTGCTATTTTATCTGAAGGTCCTAAAATACTAACTATGGGAAATGCATAATGGCCAAGGAACAACCCATAACAATTGATGGTATTATTAAGGAAACATTACCTAATGCAACATTTAGAGTTGAAATTGAAATTGGCGAGCAAAAACATATTGTTTTGGCTCATGTCAGCGGAAAAATGCGTATGCATTTTATAAAGATTTTACCGGGAGATATGGTGACATTAGAAGTTTCACCATATGATTTAAATAGAGGAAGAATTATTTACCGTCAAAAATAAAAAATTATGAAAGTACGTCCATCAGTTAAAAAAATGTGTTCAAAATGCAAGATCATTCGTCGCAAAGGTGTGGTGTTAGTGATTTGCGAAAACCCAAAACATAAACAGAGACAAGGTTAGGAGTTAGGTTTGGCTCGTATTGCCGGAATTGATATTCCTCGAGATAAAAAAGTCGCTTATTCCCTATGTTATATTTATGGGATTGGCTTGACAAAAGCCCAAGCTATTTGTGCAAAAGCGAAAGTTGATGAGAATATTCGTGTAAAAGATTTAAAAGAAAAACAGGTGATTGCTATTCGTGATGCTATCACAAAATTAGATATAAAAGTTGAAGGTGAAGCACGATCTGAAATGGCAATGAATATAAAACGCCTGAAAGATGTTGGATCGTATAGAGGTGTAAGACATCGTAGAGGATTACCAGTAAATGGACAACGTACTAAAACAAATGCCCGTACTCGAAAAGGTAAGAAACGTACAATCGGGTTGGGTAAAGGTGCCGAATAAGGAAGGATAATAAATTGGCTAAACAAAAAGCATCAGGAAAGAAAAAATCTAAAAAGAAATCCATTGAACCCCATGGTGTTGCTCATATAAAAGCAACGTTTAATAATACACATATCACTATAACTGATATTTATGGTAATGTGGTTGCATGGTCAACAGCCGGAACATCTGGTTTTAAAGGATCGCGAAAAAGTACAGCTTATGCTGCAACTATGGCTGCAGATAAGGTTGCTTTGGAAGCAAAAGCCAAAGGTTTAATGCGAGTTGATGTGCGTGTTAAAGGTCCCGGATCCGGTCGTGAATCAGCTATTCGTGCATTAGGTGTAGCCGGTTTGGAAGTTCTTTCAATTAAGGACGTAACACCCTTGCCTCATAACGGATGTCGTCCTCCGAAAAAGAGACGTGTTTAGGAGGAGATAATATTATGGCAAAATTAAAAACACCTAAAGGAAAACTAGTTCGCAAATTTGGCGAAAATATTTTTGGTAATCCAAAATATGATCGGATTTTAAATCGAAAACCTTATGGACCTGGCCAACATGGTCAAGCTAGACGTCGCAGACCGTCTAACTATGGAGTACAGTTAAGGGAAAAACAGAAGATAAAAGTTTTATATGGTATTTTGGAAAAACAATTCAGGAATTATTTTGAAAAAGCGGATAAAATGACTGGAGAAACGGGTACAAATTTGATGCAGCTTCTTGAAAAAAGATTAGACAACGTTGTATTTCGTATGGGATTTGCATCCACACGTCCTGCTGCAAGACAAATGGTAAACCATGGACATTTTCTTGTGAATAACAGGAAAGTAAATATAGCATCTTTTTCTGTGAAACCGGGTGATGTAATTCAAGTTCGGGATAGAAGTAAAAAAATGGATGCAATTCTTGATTCCATGAAACGAATCAAAGGCGATCTTGATCTGCCTTGGCTAGAATTAGATAAAGCAAAAATGACCGGTAACGTAATTGCAATACCTGAACGTGAAGACATGCAAGTTTTGGTGAATGAGCAATTAGTTGTGGAATTATACTCTAAATAATTAACAAAAGGGCATTATATAAATGACTAACAAACTGAATATTAAAGTTCAAATTGATGAAAATAATCAATCAGACACTCTAGGCACATTTGAATTGCAGCCTCTTGAAAGAGGATATGGAATTACGTTGGGTAATTCATTACGACGTGTTTTATTAACGTGTATCCCAGGGGCAGCAATTACAAATATACGTATTGATGGTGTCCAGCATGAGTTTTCAACAATCAAAGGCGTCCGAGAAGATGTTGCTGATATCATTCAAAACTTAAAGGGTGTCCGTTTTAAATTGATGGAAAATGATCCTGACAAAGTTACTTTAACAGTTAAAGGACCAGGCAAATTCACTGCTAAAGATATCCAAAAAGCCAGTGATCAGTTTGAAATCCTCAATGGTAATCATTATATCACCGAATTGAACAAAGATACTAAAATGGATATTGAATTACGAATCGGCATTGGTAAAGGATATGTTCCTTCTGAAGAAAATGAATTGCCCAATGCTCCAGTTGGCACATTAGCAATTGACAGTATTTTTAATCCTGTAACAAAAGTAACATATGATGTAAGTCCTGTTCCCGGAGCAAAGGACCCCATCGAAATACTTACAATGTCTGTGGAAACGGATGGCTCAATTACATCAAAAGATGCAATTAGTCACGCAGCTTCAGTTACGATTGATCATTTAAAATATGTTGAAGCAATTGCAAATCCTGAAGTATTAGAAGTCTCTGCTGGTATCAGCGAGGAAGATCTGAAAATTAGAGATTTACTGAAACGGACAATTGATGAAATGGAACTTTCAGTTCGAAGTCATAATTGTCTACAGGCAGCCGGAATCAAATTCATTTTTGAAATGGTGAAAAAAGAAGAAAGTGAAATGCTGAAATACAAAAACTTTGGTCGTAAATCACTGACGGAACTTGTTGAAAAACTGGATGAAATGGGGCTTCACTTCGGAATGGATGTAGATACATATTTGAAAGATCCTGCGTAATCATGGCAAAAAATAATAAACATCGTAAATTGGGTGTCAATCCGTCACATAGGCGGGCAATGCTCATGAATTTGGCTGAAAACTTGATTAAGCATAAACGCATCAAGACGACAGATTCTCGGGCAAAAGCACTGCGTGAATATATTGAACCACTCATTTCGAAAGCGAAAAAGGGTGATCTTACTTCCCGGCGCATGGTGTTGAGAAAATTGCATAAAGATGCAACTCAAACTTTATTTGATGAAATCGGTCCCGCTTTTGCTGATCGCCCCGGAGGATACACGCGGATAATAAAGTTAGGATTTCGTAAAGATGATACAGCTTCATTATCATTAATTGAATTTGTTGACTTCGAAGGAATAGCTGTATCAGATAAAGAAAATGCAGACGCTGAATAATTAATTTTGTTTAATCAATTGCAATATCGCTTGAGGGCAACCGTTTTGGTTGCCCTTCTTTTTTTCTGCACACGTCCAATTTTTGCAGGATTAAATGCGTTTGATGATAGATGTCTTTGGGTTGTACGCAATACAATGACAAGTAAGCAATCCATTGATGAAATGGTAGATTTTGCTCAAATGAACGGATTTAACAATCTCCTGATTCAGGTTCGGGGTAGGGGTGATGCTTATTACCGAACACAAATAGTTCCCAGAACTGAATTTTTACAAAATCCAGATTTTGATCCGTTGGCGTATGTCATTGAAAAAGCACATGCAGGAGGGTTAGCTGTCCATGCCTGGGTGAATGTATATCTTATTTGGTCATCAAATAAAATACCTCGCGCATTGCATCATGTATATAATGGACATCCTGAATGGATTGATACTAATGGCAATGAATCAACATTATTTCCCAATCAGAATAAGGGCAGCAATGGAGAAGGATATTTTTTAGCTCCCCATCATCCGGAAGTTCAAAAGCACTTATTGGCCGTGTTCAGGGAATTGACTGCGTTATATGAAATTGATGGTTTGCATCTGGATTACATTCGTTTTCAAGATGCGGAATATGGAAATAATGTTGAAGCAAAAACATTTTATGTCCAAAACAGGTATAATGATAAAAAACGTGTTTTTGAAAATGATGATAATGTTGAATGGGATAATTATCGAAGAGCTGCTATTACACATCTTGTAAAAGAAACAAAACAAATGTTATTGGATGTACGTCCGGTTTGTATTCTATCTGCTGCAGTAAAACCAAATTTACTTTTGGCGAAGAATCGATATTTCCAGGAATGGGATATGTGGTTAGCGGCAGGTTATTTGGATTGGGCTATACCCATGAATTACACACCAAATCTTCGTGATTTTGCGAACAATATTGATATTATTTATGAAAATCTACCCAGGAAATATCGTGATAAAATTATGATGGGTATCGCATTATATAATCAAAATCCTATAGAAGCAGTGGATAAAATATATTATTCTGAAATTACACGCTTCAGAGGAATTTCTATTTTTTCATATAATGTAATAGTTGAACAAACTCAATATTTCAATCAACTGAAAAATTCATTAAAATATTGAAACCCTGACAACCTTTTAAAATATATAATGTCATAAAGAAAATGAATCAGGGAATAAATATTATGAAAATTATTTTTGCTGTAATCGCAGTATCATATTCCTGTTTATTTTCACAGAATAATATTGACCGTCCAACATTAAAAGCGTTTCCTTTAATTGAACAGATAACAATTGATGGGCATCTCGATGAAAAACTATGGAAATCAATAGATCCAGCTACAGGATTTATTCAGCTAGAGCCATTATCTGGTGAGTCGGCAACACAAAAAACAGAAGTTCGAATATATTATGATGAAAACTATATTTATATTGGAGCTCGATTATTTGATTCCGAGCCGGAAAAAATAGCTGCACAATTATTTCGAAGGGATAAAATTGGTTATTCTGATTGGTTTGAAGTTATTATTGACAGTTATTTTGATCATCGAACAGCGTTTGGATTTCAAGTTAATCCAAAAGGTGTTTTAGTAGATCAATTATACTATAATGATAACAGCGAAGATGCTACTTGGGATGCCGTTTGGTCCGCAGCATCTCAAATTGATAATGATGGATGGTCAACGGAAATTAGAATTCCATTAAGTCAATTACGATATAATGGTAAAGAAAAAGAACATATTTGGGGACTTCAATTTTTTCGAAGAATAGCCAGAAATAATGAGCGATTATTTTGGGCGCCCATTTTAAGTGATACTCAAGGATTTGTTTCTGAATTCGGGGTACTTACTGGAATTAAAATAGCTTCTAAACCAAAACGGTTAGAAATACTTCCATATTCTTCGGGGAAGTTAGTCCAGACCAATGGAGAAGTTAGTAATCCTTATTTTAAAGAAAATGAAACTAATGGAAACATAGGATTGGATTTTAAATATGGATTAGGTTCAAACTTTACCCTCACCGGCACTATCAATCCAGATTTTGGTCAAGTAGAAGTAGATCCAGCCGTTATTAATTTATCTGCTTATGAGACATTCTTTCAAGAAAGACGTCCATTTTTCTTGGAGGGGATGGATATTTTCCGCTATGGTAATACACGAACACATACTTCCGGAGCTCCATCAATATTTTATTCCAGAAGGATTGGGCGTCAACCTCGTGGCAATATTGTTGATTCGAATGCAATATTTGGTGATTATCCTGATAAAACCACCATTATAGCTGCTGGAAAATTGAGTGGTAAAACGAGCAATGGGTGGTCGATTGGAATATTAGATGCTCTCACTGTTGAAGAATTTGCAGTCTATCAGGATTCAAATGATGTAGAATTTTCACAACCGATTGAACCCCAAGCAAATATATTTATTTCTCGAATTAAAAAAGATATAAATGGAGGTAAAACAATTTTCGGAGGATTTATAGGTAATCGTAAACAAAATCTAAAAACTGATTATTTTAAAACATTTTTACTTGATAATGCTATGGTTGGAGGGTTGGATTTTGAACATAAAATTGGTGATACTGATTGGATAACAAGTGGTGTTATTTCTTTCAGTAAAATTACAGGATCTAAAGAAATGATTACTTCTGCTCAAAGATCTTCCGCGCGTTATTTTCAAAGACCAGATCAGAATTATTTATCGGTTGATTCTTCTGCAACATCATTAACAGGACACACTCTTGAACTCTCCATCACTAAAAACAGCGGCAAGCATTGGATGGGTTCTATCACTTATGGTCAGACAAGTCCTGGATTTGAAGTAAATGATCTCGGTTTTATGCAATCTGCCGATTATAGATCTTTACGCTCCATACTTATTTATTCAGAACAGACTCCCGGGAAGTATATCCGTAGCTGGCATTTTTATAGTGGTTTAGCTAATAATTATACTTTTGGGAATGAAAAAGGTAATGTAGGTTCATTTTTCGGTAGCAATTTTCAATTTAATTCACTTTGGTCATTAAACATTGATGGCGGTGCTAATTTTGGAGGTAAGAATTTTACTCTAATGCGAGGTGGCCCTGCATCCTACCGACCTGCTGACTGGCGGTTTGGTGTTAATATTCAAGGGGACAACAGGAAGAAAATAATTCCCGGTTTTGGTGGAGGATACAGAAAAGATAAAAGCGGTGAATATGATCAATGGTGGTATGTAGATTCAAAATTTCGTCCAAATTCGAGTTTAGAATTTGAAATTGGGTTTTCAGTTGGCAAAGAAAAAGATACGGATCAATTTATTACGGTAGTAAAAGATGAATTAGCTGTTGACACGTATGGACAACGATATGTGTTTGGTGATTATTTGGTCAATCGTCAGAGTATTGAATTTGAAGTCGATTGGACATTTTCACCTGATTTGAGTATTCAGTTTTTTATGGAGCCATTTATCCTTTCTTATGATTTTGTTGCTTTCAAGGAATTCACAACGCCTGGAGAGTTCGCTTTTGATTATTATGGGGAGGAATCTGGAACCATCGAATTTGAAGATAATTATTATTCTGTGGATATTGATGGAAATGGCCCTGCGGTTGGGTCTGGATTTTACAACCCTGATTTTAATTTCAGATCGATGCGCTTAAATGCTGTACTGCGATGGGAATTTCGTCCTGGATCGACAATCTATTTTGTTTGGCAACAGAACAGGGATGATTATGTTCCATTTTTAGGCGGGTTGGATCCACAACGCGATTATGATGGATTGCTTGAAATGAAACCTGAAAACATTTTCATGATAAAAGCGTCTTATTGGATTGGTTATTAAACTGAATCTGTTAATTGTTTAAGAAGTTTTTTACCACGACTCTGAATAGCCGGAGATCCATCTTTCATCATTTTCTTTATAATTGGAACAACTTCTGATCTCATTTTTTCATCTTCATTAGCTAAATCAACCATTGCCTGCAAGGCGAACGTGACAACGATTCGGCTTGTATCTGTTAAGTAAACTTTAAATTCTTCAGTTAAAGCAATCCGTTCCTTCAGGGAAAGTGATAATCGAGGAATTATCTGGCATAAATGCCAGCGGATTTCCTGCTGTTTTGCATTTTTGATTAATTCCATTAATGTATTTTTATAAGGTTGCAGCCATCCAGGATTATCACTAGTCAGTTTTTCAATTGCATCTGCAGATCGCATGGCAATTAATTCGCTGTCAATGGTGAGTCCGTCAATAAGGATAGGGAAGAGTGATGGATCTTTTAAAACCAATGCAACAGTTTCCTCAACACCCAAAACCATTCGTTTATCACCGTGGGAAAGTAAATCTAATATAGGATGTAATTTCATTTTCCCGTTAATTAATATGCCTAATCTGATGTTTTTATTATATTGTCCATTTTTTACCGTCTTTGAGTGTTGTTAAGATTAACATAAATTAACAACTTATTTCAGGAGAAAAAATGTCCAGAACAATTCATGCTCCAAAAGGGAGTGATTTAACGTGTAAAAATTGGCAGATTGAAGCGCCTTATAGGATGATTCAGCACAATTTGGATCCGGATGTTGCAGAAAATCCAGATGAATTAATTGTATATGGTGGAAAAGGAAAAGCAGCACGGAATTGGGAGTGTTTTGATGCGATCCTCGAAACTTTAAAAAGACTCGAACCGGATGAGACGCTTTTGGTGCAATCCGGAAAACCGGTGGGTGTGATCCGAACTCATACCACATCTCCCCGAGTGTTGATTGCAAATTCGAATCTCGTTCCGGAATGGGCGAATTGGGAACATTTCAACGAATTGGATCAAAATGGCCTCATGATGTACGGTCAAATGACAGCCGGGTCTTGGATTTATATTGGCACTCAAGGCATTTTACAGGGAACGTATGAGACATTTGCTGCTGCTGGAAAACAACATTTTAATGCGGACTTGACTGGAAAATTCGTTCTTACTGCTGGGCTGGGAGGAATGGGTGGCGCTCAACCGTTATCCGTTACCATGAACAATGGAGTTGTAATTTGTATTGAAATTGATCCCCATCGCATTCAGCGTCGATTGGAAACGAAATACTTGGATGTTGGGACAGAATCGCTGGACGACGCACTTACGTTGGCCAGAAACGCCGCCGCAAAGGGTGAACCGCTCTCAATCGGTTTATTAGGTAATGCGGCCGATATTGTACCGGAAATAGCCAAAATGGGTATTATACCAGACATGGTGACCGATCAAACATCCGCCCACGACGAACTGGACGGATATGTTCCCAATGGATTGTCGTATCAGCAAGCGCTTGATTTACGTAAGTCAGATCCGGGTAAATATGTAAAAGAAAGTTTCCGTTCTATGGCAGAACATTGTCAAGGAATGCTCGACCTGCAGAAAATGGGAGCCATAACATTTGATTATGGAAATAATCTCCGGGGACAAGCCAAGAAAGCAGGCGTAAAAAATGCATTCGATTTTCCGGGATTTGTTCCGGAGTATGTCCGCCCATTATTTTGTGACGGCAGAGGACCGTTTCGCTGGGTGGCATTATCAGGTGATCCGGAGGATATTTATAAGACTGATGATAAAATATTAGAAATGTTTCCTGATGATGAAACGCAAACACGATGGATAAAAATGGCACGAGAAAAAGTTCAGTTTCAGGGATTACCATCGAGGATATGCTGGTTGGATTACACTCAACGAGCAAAATTTGGTGTTGAATTAAATCGCATGGTGGCTAGCGGAGAATTATCTGCTCCTATCGTCATTGGAAGAGATCATCTGGATACGGGATCAGTGGCATCCCCATATCGAGAGACTGAAGCTATGAAAGATGGTTCAGATGCAGTGGCTGACTGGCCCTTGCTCAATGCATTGGCAAATACTGCCAGTGGAGCAACGTGGGTTTCTATCCATCAAGGCGGCGGCGTCGGAATGGGGTTTGCTATTCATGCAGGCCAAGTGATCTGTGTGGATGGTACTCCTGAAATTGAAGAAAGGGTAAAACGTGTTTTAACCACTGATCCTGGGATGGGTTTGTTTCGTCATGTGGATGCAGGATATGATCGTGCAATTGAAAATGCGAAGAAGTGGAATGTTGATATTCCGATGATTTAAGATTGATGATTTTGGATTGAACTTAGTAATTGTAATCTTTTAGAAGAAATATGGACAAAGAAGAACTAAAAAAGAGAACCAAACAATTTGCGCATCGTTGTGTCAAATTATGTAATTCACTACAAAAATTGATTTAGGACGTCTTGTGAGAGGACAACTATTAAGATCTTCAACGTCAGTTGCTTCAAATTATCATGCGACCTGCGTTGCTCAATCAAGAAAGAGTTTTATCGCTAAAATAAGTATCGTCATACAAGAAGCTGATGAACTAGTTGCAATCTTTATATCATCTCGAAAAACTGCTAGTGGAAAATGAATAATCAAAAATCATCAATCAAAAATTATCAATCATTTCTACTTGAGAATATTGGACAATTAACAACATTCAACCCTGATTCAGGTGAAGTTGAAACAACATCAAATACCTCTCTGTGTATCGAAGATGGAATCATTGTGGAAAATGTAAGCGGAGAGTCTGTTGATTGTAGCGGATGTCTCGTAACTCCCGGGTTTGTGGATCCCCACACTCATCCGGTATTTAAAGATTTGAGAATTGACGAAGTAGCCATGAGAAAGGCCGGGGCAACGTATGAAGAAATAGCCGCAAAAGGAGGTGGTATTAATTCCAGCATTAATGGTGTGCGCAATGCTTCGGAAGATGAATTGATTGAACTTGTATCCAAGCGCATGGATCAGTTTCTAAAAATGGGGACAACTACAATAGAATGTAAAACCGGATATGGTTTAAATACTGAAGCAGAATTGAAATCACTTAAAGTAATCCATGAAGTAAATAAACACCATGAAATAGACATGATTCCCACATTTTTGGGTGCTCATGCTTTTCCGCCGGAGTTTGCTGATAATCACGATAGTTATGTGGATTTACTGTGTAATGAAATGATCCCGGCTGTGGCAGAGCAGGGCATTGCCGTATTTTGCGATGTATTCTGTGAAAATGGTTATTTCAATGTAGGACAATCTCGGCGAATCTTGGACACTGCAAAAGAACATGGTTTAATTCCACGACTACACGCTGATGAATTTGAAGATTCCGGAGCAGCAGAACTGGCGGCTGACGTAGGTGCAATTTCAGCTGATCATCTCATGGCCGTGAGTGAGGTTGGAATGCAAAAAATGGCGGATAAAAATATAACAGCCACATTGCTGCCGGGAACGACATTTTTCCTCGATAAAGACACGTATGCTCCGGCTCAAACATTAAAGGAAATGGGCATCGATATTGCCCTGGCAACAGACTTTAACCCCGGGAGCTGCCATATTCAATCCATGCCATTCATCATGCATCTCGCCATTAAACATATGGGTATGACAGTGGAACAGGCATTTGCGTCATCAACATATTTTTCCGTCAAAGCTTTGAATTTGGAACATGAGGTTGGATCGCTCACCACGGGCCGAAAGGCCGACATCATCGTCTGGGACGTAGAAAAGCTAGAAGATATTCCGTTTCATAATTCAGAATTGCCCATTAAAATGATTTTTAAGAATGGAAAAGCAATTGACTCATGAGGTTGGATCGTGTAAAATTGCGCTTGTCTAAATGACATTATGATGATGAAACACTCCAATTCACTTTTACTCGCAGTCGTTCTGATATTCGGTATCGAAGGACTCTGGGCCAATTATGCTTTTTACCGTACCGTTACAAATACGTGTAAATCTTACCGGATTGAAACACAGGCAGGTGAAATGTATTTTGGCAAGGAAGAAGCATCAAAAGATAAATTTTACCTTTCGGTAAAAAGTAATCGAAACAATTTTGAGATGGCCCTCATCGTCGCATTTGTATCAGTAGGACAAGCAGTGAAACATCAACGCTATATGGTCAAGAAAGGTGTGATCAAAAAATCAGCCGAACCGAAAACGGTCCATGTAACGGTGGACGTTCCGGTAACACGGGATGATATGGTCATCTCCGCCAGCGCCACGGCGGAACAAGTGGTGCAACTTGCAGACGGAAAGATAGATTCTGCCGAGTTTATGCGTTTAATCAAAAATTCAATGGTAACACTATAGGAGGTCTCCATGGATCCATTTGGAATTGAATCAACCTTATTGAGCTACTTACGAGCCATTGGCTGGTCCATCACAGCAGCGATCGGCTTTTCATTTGGCATCGGTTTAGCAATTAAGGTCTTCGATTGGCTCTCCACCGATATTGATGAATGGGAAGAAATTAAAAAAGGAAATATGGGTGTAGCCCTGATCTTTGTTTCTCTCATCGTTATGGTGGGCGTTCTCGTTTATAAAGTTATTTAAAATAACGAGAACAAAATAAACATCCTTCAACGGGGGTTGGTCCGTCCAATTCCCGTTTTTTGTTTTATAAGTATTTTATGTTTACATTTCACAGTGAGGAATAAATGATTCGTGTCTGCATAATATCCATATTCATTACAACAACCACATTTGCTACAGTAATCTATGTACCAGCTGATTCTAGTACGATCCAAGGAGGAATAAATGGAGCGAATGATGGCGATACTGTTTTAGTTGCAGTGGGGACATACGTAGAAAATATCAATTTCAATGGTAAGAATATTGTTGTTTTAGGGGAAAACAGGGAGACAACAATTATTGATGGAAATCATAGCGGGACAGTGATAACATTTGAATATGATGAAGATTCGACTGCTGTGTTAAACGGATTTACGATTACGAACGGTTATGGAGAGTTTGGCGGTGGTATTTATTGTTATGTTGCCAGTCCCCGTTTAGAAAATCTAATCATTTTAGGTAATTTCGCTGACTATGGTGGAGGAATTGAATTTGAATCTTCACATTCGCATTTGAAAAATGTTTATTTATTAGAAAATTATAGCAGTTCCGGAGGTGGTATTGATTGTTGGGATAATACTAATCTGAATTTGGAAAATGTATTTATTGCACATAACGAATCAGATTACGAAGGAGGAGGAATTAGATGTAATAATTCTACGCTCAATCTAAACAATGTGACTATCACGAATAATACCGCTCAAACAGGTAGCGGAATTTATTCTGAAGATAATTCCAGTCTATCAATATTGAATACTATTTTATGGAATAATAATTCTGAAGAGATTTACTACACATCTAGTTCAATTGATATATCTTATT